>Ga0131853_10001451_pt1 | contig 42331 bp, 44 predicted proteins | sample TergutLab28metaG_FD_92764 | JGI IMG/M metagenome (GOLD analysis project Ga0131853, IMG submission 92764) | Labiotermes labralis P1 segment gut microbial communities from Petit-Saut dam, French Guiana - Lab288 P1 (version 2) (version 2) | ecosystem: Host-associated > Arthropoda: Insects >...
AGTATCGTTTCCTCGTGCAACATTATCTTCGTATACTTCCTTGCCACAGCAAAAACCCCTTTCGTAGTTATTATCCTACGTTAAGGGGTTTTTCTCAATGTCCGTTTTATGGGATGCAGTTCACGTAGCCGGTGGATACTTGTTTTACAAGAATCCATCGCGAACAAATAGCCGCCGAAGTGCATTGATGGCTTTTTTTTCGATTCTGGAGACATATGAGCGCGAGATCTTCAGCTCTTTGGCTACCTCGCGCTGAGTGAGAGGCTTTTTGCAAAAGAGCCCGTAGCGCATGATCAGAATCTTTTTTTCCCGCTCGCTCAGATGCCGGTCGATAAATTTGTGCATTCGCTCAGACTTTAAGCTTAAGTCAATCTGATCAAAGATATTGTCGTCGTCCGCCATAATGTCTTGGAGGGTGAGTGAATTGCCTTCCTTGTCGGTGTCGATAGGGTCACTGATAAACACATCCTGAGAACATTTGCGCTGATTGCGAAAATGCATCAATATTTCATTTTCAATACACCTCGAAGCATAAGTCGCGAACCTTGTGCCCTTTTCATAGTCAAACGTTGACGCGGCCTTGATCAGTCCGATTGTCCCGATTGAGATCAAGTCGTCCTGGTCTTTTGAGCTGGCATAATACCGCTTGATGATGTGCGCGACCAGGCGCAGGTTGTGTTCAATCAGCTTGTGTCTGGCCGCCTGATCCCCCCGGCGGATAGCTTCAAGGCAGGCCCGTTCCTCCTTGGCCGAAAGCGGCTTTGGGAACGACCCCGTCGGCGAAGTGTGCAGCGCAAAATAAAGCAAATTGTAAAGCGCAAACCAAAACAGAACCCAATACATCCAACCACCCCCACACACCATTATAGTTATTGGAGGATAGATATGTGCCTGTACACAGCAAAAAACGAGCAAAATCTGGCCGGTGGACATGGTGTTTTCGGTGTTATCAGGCATTTCGGCGATATAGATAAATATTTCACAATTACTTTGGGTGAGCTTACTATGGTAATTCCGCGGCAAATTTGCTATAATAGCCTTGTTAAATTGGACGCGATTGTGAAGAAATTGGCGTTAACGCCAAATTATACGGAAAAGGAATGTGCAAAATGCCGAACAGAATCAGCAAAACACCTTTTAAAGGTACCCCTGAACAAGAAGCAAAATTGATGGGTCTGCTCGCCGAGATCAAGACCACCAAAGGCGCGCTGATGACCGCCCTGCAACAAGCACAGGGGATTTACGGCTACCTGCCCATCGAAGTGCAAAAGATGGTGGCTGAAGGCCTTGACCTGCGTCTGGAAGAAGTTTACGGCGTGGCCACTTTCTATTCGCAGTTCTCGCTTGAGCCCAAAGGCAAATATAAGATCTCGGTCTGTATGGGTACCGCTTGTTATGTAAAGAACGCGGGCGACATCCTCAATAAGCTCTCCGAAGTGGTGGGCATCCCGCCGGCCGGCTGTACCGATGACGGCAAGTTCTCCCTTGAGGCCTGCCGGTGCATTGGCGCTTGCGGCCTTGCCCCGGTCATCACCATAAACGAGGATGTTTACGGCCGCCTGAATGTCGAAGATGTTCCCGGCATCATCGAGAAGTACAAAGACCTTTAATGGAGTCCGATACCGCTGCCGGCAGTGAACGCGGCAGAGGCAAGGCGATTGCCGCGCTGATTTTGGGTATTGTCGCGGTCCTTTCTGTCACCCTGCCGGTGCTGCCGTTCTACGGCTCGTTTTGCGGTGTGATTGGTTTGTTTATGGCATCAAAAGCAAAAAAGGAAGGATATCGCGGGGGTTTGCGCACTGCGGGCCTGGTGATTTCAATCATCGGCACAGCCTTGGCAGGGCTTCTCCTTCTCGTTGCGGCCTTTTTCGTTGCAGCCTTTTTGGGTGCAATGGGTCTACCGCTGCCATTATCTAATGTTAAGATCCCTAAGACGCGCTCCCGCCCGTGCTGGGCGGGAGTTGTTTTTCTGTTCACTGTGCGTATAACTTGCCCACTATTGGGGGGGACTTGCTATGTTCGACTTCAAAGCCGCTATCTTTGACCTGGACGGCACTTTGCTCGATTCGATCGGCGTTTGGGAAAAGATTGACGTCGACTTTTTGTCCAGGCGGGGGTTCGACGTCCCGCACGACTATATTGAAAGCATTTGCGCGATGACCTTTCTTGAAGTGGCACAGTACACCATCGACCGTTTTAAGTTGGACGAGACCCCCGAGGCGCTGATGGCCGAGTGGCGGCAGCTTGCTTTGCACGAATACAGCCACAACATCCGGCTCAAGCCTTATGTCCAGGAGTATCTCGTTCGCCTGCGCGAGCGGGGGATCAGGATTGGTACCGCGACCACGCTCTCTTACCCCCTGTCTGAACCATGCTTGCGCCAGTGTGGAATCTATGACTTCTTTGAGGCGCAGACCACCACCGATGAGGCGGGCGCGGGGAAAAACAAGCCGGACGTCTACCTGTTGGCTGCCCGGCGGCTGGGGGTGCCGCCCGAAGATTGCCTAGTCTTTGAAGATTTGCCGCAAGGCGTGGCCAGCGCAAAACAAGCCGGGATGCTGGCGATTGGGGTGCACGACCCCGCTGTAAAAGACCAGGAGGCCCGGATGGCCGGGCTGGCGGACGGGTACATCCGCGACTTTAGAGAAGCGCCGATTCCGCTGCATTCACAGGCAATCGACCGTTGCGATACCTGACAGTTTTGTAACAATGTCATTGCCGGATATTTCCGGCGCAGGGCAAGATTTTAAGACGGCATTTTCCGCCTCGCCACCTTTCTTCGCACAGTGTGGGCTTGGATGAAAGGCGGTGAGGCTTGGCACGAAGAAGATGTGCATAACTTCGACCGCATTAGGGTGTGTTGACACAAAGCCAAACACCTGTATTGTGGTGTTTTTGAGCCTTTCTTCGTTGTCATTTGCCGGAAATACACACAGTATTCCTTCCGCCTTCTCTTAAGAAATGCTCGAAAGCGCACTCAAAATCCGTACATTCTCATTTTTGCCAACACACCCATGGTGCCGATTGCCGCTATGATTCTAAATCATCGAAATACAAAAAAGTAACCGCATCCCTTTCGTTAAGGCAGCGATTACTTTTTTTGTAACACAATTATCTTGGGGTGCGGCCGTTCAGGGTCTTGCCCTTTTGTATTGCCGTTATGCCGCCGGACTGTTGACCTGTCAACGCCTTTGTTTACTTTGGCTTTTGACCTGAGAACCGCTTCTTATACATCTTGGCAAAGCCGTTCATGTTGATGTTTCCGCCCGCTGCGGCCTGCGCATTCAACTCACCAATCTGTAAAACCTCATTGCGCCGGATAGCCACTTCTTTAGGGGCGTTGAGACCGAGCACAACTTTTCCGCCGGTGATGTCCACCACTGTAGCCACAATGTCGTCGCCAATCAGAAAAGATTCGCCAATCCGCCTGCTTATCACCAGCATCAAATCACCACCCGGTTAAAATTGATCGTTGACAGTGTACAGTTGACAGTTGTGGAGTCCGCCGCGGGCGTGCCATAAAATAATACCGCGCCGCGATCTATTTACTGTCGGCTGTCAGCAATCAACTATCTTCAAACAGAGGGTACTTGATCGGGTAATCAGTGTTGGTTAAAATGACCTGGCGTGCGTTTTTTGAGTTCCTGTTGACCGCGATCGGGCTTTTTAAATTGACCGATATCTGGCGGACATCTTCAGGCACAACCGCGATCGAGAAGAAAGAAAGCTCGCTCTCGGCTTTGACGCCCAAAGCCTCCAGATCGCCGCGCTCCATTTTTGGCGCGTAGCCTTCGATTACGTCGTAGGGGTTAAACACCACAAAGCAAGGCGCAAGCCCGCTCACCGCCTGAAACCACATCAAAGTGAAGTCGTCGTCCTCTTTGGTGATCAAGGCATATTTACTTTCCCGCTCGAATCCGTACAATCCGTCAGGAAGATGAAAAATGTCGTTGGAATCAACCTCGACCTGACCAATCACCGCGGTGTTAATTAACATCTTCGTCCTCCAAGCTAAAATAGTACTGCGTACATAAACAAGTCTTCCCGCCCTTAGGGGTTAATAATCAATCGGCACGTAATCCGGGTCAGAGCTGGGCGGCACATAGCGCGGCCCGCCGATAAATTCAATGATCACCTGCGGGAATTGAGAGACGGTAAACTCAAGCTCACCGGGAACAAACTCCATGTCCGCGCGGGTGCTTATGTGGCTCCAGTCAAAGTCGAGCTGATCTCTGGTGAAGTCGAAGTAGATGTCGCCCGCCTCATAAGAAATTTCAGGCGGGACAGAGGGCACAAACGCCATGATGGTATCGAAAGTGCGAATTGCGCGCGAAGTAATCATGTCGACCATCGGATTGCCCCGACCGCGGCTGTCGGTGACCGCGTTGCCCTGTTCGACATAGTTTCTGGTCGCTTCCATAGCGGCCGAGCGCCCCTCGACGGCGGCGTCCTGGATCACCCGTGCCGGGCTTCTCAGCCCGGCACTTGCCCGCGCTTCAAAGGTATCTACCCGGAACTGTGAGGGGGTTGTCTGAATAAAAGCGTTCCCGCGCGAGCGGGTAATGTTGGCCCGCGGCTGCTCGGTGCTCTGTCTGAGCTGAGCACGCTGAGTCCTAAATTCAAGGTTGATCGGCACGCTCTCGATGCGCAATAAAGGTCTCATAGACTCACCGCCTTCTGCTGTGTCGTCAGTAGCTGTATGAGCGCATGACGACGGTATTTTGATTGCTGTGTCGTCAGTAGCTGTATGAGCGCATGACGACGGTATTTTGGTTCGTTCATTTTACTACATTTAACGAATGAAGTCAAATAATGTGGGCTGCAACAACCGCTGGCCCATTTGCAGGGTAGCGTTGTAGATGAATTCGGCCATCTTAAAATCAAGGATGGCTTCTTCGGGCGGGCGGATTTCGAGGTCTTGCTGACGTTCACGCAAATTGAGCTGTTCGTCAAGCAGGCGGCTTTCGGAAAATTCAAGGAAATTTGTGTCCGCGCCCAACATGGCGATCTGAATACTGACGCTGTTGACCGAGTTCTGGAACTGGGTGAGCAGCTCGCTCCCCCGCTCAACGTCAAACGGGCTTTGTAAAAACTCAATCATCTCAGAGATTGTGTCGTAAAGGTTGTGCTCACCGATCCCCATAAACTGGGCGCCCACCAAAGTAAAGCGGAAAGCCGAGCCGGCGTCCGGGCGGGTGGGGTCGGCCTGGTTGAACGAAACGCCCAAACCAATATCGACATAGGCGCCGTCAGACATAATCGCATCGCCCGGCTGAATATCACGCAGCGGCACGCCGTTGTAGACAAGCAGGTCACGCATGACAGTAGCGGGATCGTTGGGATCATCAGCGGGGTTAACGGGATGACGCTCTACCGTAAAAGGCGCGGTGATGGTGTTCGAGCCGCCGAACAAATAGCGTCCGGCGAACTGGCCGTTGGCCAGCCCCAAGATCGCCTCTTGAATCCGCTCAAGCTCGTTGGCGATGATCCGGCGGCCGTCTTCGCCGGTTGTCCCGGTGATCGCCGCGAGAAAGCGCTCATTAATTGTATGTGTGTTTTCGGTGATCTGCATCAGCATACCCTCGCCGGTGCTCAAAAATCCCTGCGAAGAGCGGACGTTGCTGATATTGGCATCCACCCGGTCGAGGTTGCGGCGAACCTGCATGGCTCGGACAGCCCCCGCGTTGTTTTCAGAAAAACTGTTAAAGCGCCGGCCGGTCTGCACCTGGCGGCTAAAACGGTCCAGGCGGTTTGCGTTTAAGTTTAGGTTGCGGGTATAGTTGCGGGTCACCATCGGGTTGGTGATTCTCATAATTTACTTCCTCCTTGTCGCTTATTTAGCGGCATTAGCGGCCAACCACGCCCATGTTCTGGATAATGGTGCCCAGTGCTTCGTCCACCACCGTCATAAAGCGGGCGGCGGCGTTGTAAAAGTTTTGCAAGATCATCATGTTGACGGCTTCTTCGTCCATTGATACCGCCGAGATCGAATCCCTGCGGTCGGCGAACCCGCCGAGTACCAGTTCAGAAGCGTCGAGCAAAGCGCCGCCCAAGCTGGCATCCAGGCCCAGGTTGCTCTGCATGGAGGTAAGGCTTTCTTCGAAAGTTCCCCTAAAGAGCATAAACTGGTCACCATCGCCGTTTACGCCTCTGAAGAAAGTGGTGTCCGAGCTGAGCAGGTTTACAAAGATCAGGATGTTGTCCGAGTTGGATTGTGTTTCAAAGATTTGGTTGCCTTCACCGTCAAACTTCGGTTGGCCGTTTTCCAGAACCGGCACTTGCACGATGGGCTGTTTGGTTGTGGTGAGCCAGTTGGCCTCAGCCATCCAGTTGGCGGAAATGGTAATGTTGGCGGCGGTAATGGGCTGGCCCGGCGGGTTGGAAGCGAACAAAGGCCGGTCCTGTGCGGTCAATTGCGGATTGTTCAAAACGTCCGCATCACTGATCGAGTTGGTTTGGTTCATCAGTGCGGCAAAGGTGGTGGCGATTACGTTGAGCGATTCTATGTAGTAGGGTACGCCGCGAAAACCATTTTGGCCGCTGCCGGCAAAGTCGCCCCGCCCGTTGATTATGTCGAGGAAGCCGCGGATTCCGCCCCCGGTGATGTTGCCGGTGATGTCGCCGCCCCGCCCGGCATCGGTGATTGTGAAGCCGCTGCGCCCGTCGGTCAGCAGGATAGAGGCCGAACCGTCTTCGCCCTGGCTGACGGCCAGCTGGTTAAAGACATCGTTGTCGACCAGGGTGATGTTTTGGCCGGCTGCCCCGCCGCCCGAGAGCTGAATCGAGAGGCTTTCAATGGTGCGGCCGCCCGGAAGGTGTTCGGGTGTGCGGACTACGTGAATGGGCAAAAAGCTGCTTAAATTGTCGATGAGCAGATTGCGCTCGTCCATCAGCTCGTTGGCCGGGCTGCCGAACATGTGATCCTGGCGGATCCGCTCGTTGAGGAAAGCAATCCGCTCAAGGGTTGTGTTCACTTCATCGCGGACAGCGACTTCCAAGTCAAACTTCTGGTGCTGTAAGACAGCGGCCAAGTCGTTGGCGGCGCGGTTAAAGGTCTGGGTGACCGCCATCGCGGTATTGCGCAGAACGACCGCGATTTCAGGTGAGTCGGCGTTGTGTGCGAAGAGCCCAAGCTGATGTACAAGGTCACCGATCCGGTCATGCAAGCCGGTTTTTGAGACTTCGTCGATGATACGGCCAATGTCATTCAGGCCGCCCGCGCGAACAGCCAGCGTACCGTGGGTAGAGGCCTCGTTGCGAAAGCGGGTGTCCAGATAAGAATCCCGCACCTGGCTGATACCCGAGACTTCGGCGCCCTGTCCGGCAAAGCCGCCCCGGCCCCCGTGAACCTGGAACTGGGACTGAAAGCTGCTGTGTACACTGACCTGCACCGCCCGCTGGCGGGTATAGCCGGGTGTGTTGACATTGCCTATGTTGTTGCCCACGACGTCAAGCCCTGCCTGGGCGGTGTTCAGCGCCCGGCGGGCAGTTTCAAAGTTCAGAAAAGTTGGTCTGAGCATAAGCGGTTCTCCTTTTTGCAATTGACAATGTACAATGTACAATTGACAATTAATGGTATCGCGCACAGCGCGATGATTTTAAATAATGTCCGCATAGCGGACTCCTTAACTGTCAACTGTCAACTGTCAACTGGTCAAATCGATTTATTCATCATCTTAGGTGTGTCGTCCGGATTTTTGTTGTCGCCGTAGCCTTTGTTGGACGAGCGGTCAATCTCTTTGATCGCTTTGTCAATGGCGTGAAGCCGGTTGTGGCTTAAGTCCTGACACTTGTCATTTAGCCCCTTGACTTTTTCAAGAGAGACAGAAAGCCGCCGGAATACGTCTCCAAAGCGGTGTCTTTCTTCCTCGGGAAGCTCGTCGATCACCTGGCTTAGCGTCTGCCCGCTCAGTCTCAGTTGATCTTTATACACTTGAATGTTGCGCTCAAAACCCTTTGATTGCAGTACATAGACCTGCTCTTCCTTGATGATTCGATCCAGCCGGTCGACGTCCACCATGTCAAGGGCCTCGAGCTTGTCGAGAAGTAAGGCGGCCAGCTTGTCAAAGCCTTTGTCAAGATCGTTTAAATAGCTGTAGAACTTATCATACATCTATTTGCTCTCACTCTCATTATTATAAGACTAAGCGAGGAGTCTAACAAAGCTGTCTTTTTAGGTGAGCGGTCACTATCTGCTCAGAGCAGTCAACTTCGCCCCAAGCAGATAGCCACAAGGCACTGAACCTGTTAGGTTCTAAGCGTCTAAATCCAAGAAAGCGCGGACGAGCTCGTCAGTGCCCACATGGTAAGAACCTTCATTCAGGCGCTGGGTTAAAGCTTCGAGCCGGGCGGGGTCAGGCGGTGCGGCCACTGCGCTTTGGATAGAGGCTTTTGCCCCCATCAGCGCTTTCTCAAGGCTTGCCACACTTCCCCGTGAGAACTGCGCTACATCTGTCTGGTGCGCCCGAACAGGCTTGGATTCCCGCCCGCCGGACACAGGCTCCCTTTTTGGGTACAGACCCATATTAGAAGGTATATTTATTTTCATGAAAAAGTTCACCCCCACAGCCGATTGGCCGATCATGATTTTTTGGCCTTGTATATTAGTTTTCGACCATGCTTACAAATACTTTAGCACACCGGACGACCTAAGTAAAGTTTTTTCGCGAAAAGGCGAAAAACCTGCCCAAAAGTAAAAGAGATATGAACAAACGACCTTATTACTAACAGTATTTTTGACAGTGCCAACAAAAAAATATGGTAAATTTTTACTTTAAATAAAAAACGTAAAAAACAATCGGCGATGCGTTAGAAGTTATTGAACAATCTCAACAAACAGATTATCGGCCATGTTAAGAAATTCTGAAGGAACTTTGATCGAAAATTGTTGTCGAGGCACGGATTCGATCTAAACCATGATTGACAATACTCAGGGTTTCTACTATAATGACAATCAAGCAAGAGTGACCGGGACGCGCAGTAAACAGACACGCCGGGGGGGCCAAACACATGACGATTCCGGCGGGATGATTCATCGACACCCATTAATCTGACAATTCTAATGAAAACATTTACACATGAGGAAATTTTTTAACATAATCATATAAGCTTATCAAGGAGGGCGCTCATTCATGTTCACCGATTCAATATCTTCGGTTATGATGACGCGGGCCATGTCGGCCAGCTGGCAGAGGGCACAACTGATTACCCACAACATTGCCAACCAAGACACCCCCGGGTTTATGCCAAGGCGCTTGGAGTTTGAAAACCTATTAAAGGATGAAATGCGCAGGGGGGCTGTCAGCCCGACCATGAGCAGACAAGACCGAATCGACCGGTTAAGCAACATCAGCGGCCGGGTACATATCGACGATAGAACCACAATGCAAGCGGATGGCAACAATGTAGACCGGGACGCCGAACACATCGAACTGGCGCGGGTCCAGTTGCAGTATCAGGCGCTTAGAGACAAGATTAACGGGCACTTCAACCGGTTGAGCGACGCGATTTCGGGCGGCAGGTAAACCCGGCCCCGACGTTCTATATATAATGGAGGACACAGATGAGTAACTTTTTACCCTCGCTGAACATCCCCGCTTCCGGGATGACTTCAAACATGCGCCGGATGGATACGATCGCTGAAAATATTGTGAACCGCGAAACCACCAGAACCGATGACGGCGGCCCTTTTCGCCGTCGGGTCAGCGTCTTTCAAGAGATTTCCGGACAGGACCGCAACGGCTTTGCCCGGATTCTTGGCCACAGCCGCAGCCGCCGGGTACAGGAGCTGATCAACAACCAGCCCCACGGCGGAGTAAAGCTGATTCAGACCATTGAGGATCCCACCGACTTTATCCCGGTCTTCGACCCCCGCCACCCCGATGCCAACGAAGAGGGCTACGTCATGATGCCAAACGTCAACAACACAATCGAGATGGTTGACGCAATGGCCGCCTCCCGGTCTTATTCCTCCAACATCGCGGCCTTTGAGGCCATCCGGAATATGGCCCAGCAGGCACTTGAACTCGGCAGAAGATAACGAAACAATTGACAATGCACAATGTACAGTTGACAATTAAGGAGTCCGCTGCGCGGACATTTTAAATTATCGCAACGCGATACATTCATTGTCAATTGTCCATTGTAAACTGTCAATTATTATGGAGGGCAATTCATGTCCATGCAAATTATTCCGCTCGGCTCTTTTCCGCCCATCGTTCGCGGCGGCGGCCCCGGGCTCAGCCCGACCGGTGAAGCTGCCCCCCAAGTGGGCGGCGTTCAGGCTGAAATCCCATTTCAAAGCCTGTTCACCCAAGCCCTTGCACATGTAAATGAAACGCAGGCGATCGCGCAGCAGGATTCAATCAACCTCGCTTTGGGCCAGATTGACGACATCGGTCAGATGAACGTGAACTCGGCCAGAGCGGGCATCGCTTTCGATTTGATGCTGCAAGTGCGGAACCGCGTGCTTGAAGCCTACCAGGAAATGATGCGAATGAACGTCTAACCAGCGCGAGCCGGCACCGTGTGACCGCCCTGAGATTTTCATGGGATATTATGGTCAGAGCGCGGGAAAGACAGCCCAGGTATTGCAGAATCCTTTTGTTTGAGAGGCCGTGGCCCCTTATATTACTTATTTAAGAGGATTATATATGAGAGATAGACTTGCGGACTTTTGGTTCTCTTTTAAAGAACGCTGGCAAAACACAACCCGCCAACTGCGCATCCTGCTTTTGGGCGGCGGTGCGGTGGTGTTAATTTCGGCGTTGGTTGCGGTGCTCGTTTTAAACCACACAGAGTACACAGTCCTTTACAATAACTTAACGGTTGGCGAAAACGCCGAAGTCCTCGTGCTCCTGAACAATCAGGGCGTAAACGCCAGGCTGGAGGGCAACACAATCCTTGTGCCTTCCGACCAGGAAGGGCTGGCCCGGATGTCGGTGGCTATGCACGGATTCCCGGTTCGGCCGCTCGGCTACGAAATCTATATGATGGGTACCGGGCTGACCGCTACGCAATCCGACAGGGAATTCTTTTACAATGCACAGGCCGTTCAAAACCTGGCCAGCGTAATCCGCGCTTTCCCTGAAGTGCGGGATGTACAGGTCATCATCAACCAGCAAGAAACCGGATCTTTTGTCTTTGCGGGGGATCGCCTGCCCGCGTCCGTTGCCATCATGATTGACCGGATGCCCGGTCGAAACCTGCGCGCCGAACAGATTCAGGGTATCATCAACATGACCATGGCCTCTGTTCCCGGGCTCAGCGAAGAAAACATCGCGATCAGCGACGACACCGGAAACCTTCGCATGATGTTGGACGTAAATACCGGTGTTGACGTGCACGCACAGCGGCTTCACCTGACCGAACAGGTCAACCAGATCTTTCGCCGCCGGATCATGGACTTGCTGATTCCGGTTTATGGTGAGGGCGGGGTAGAAGTCCGGGTAAACAGTGTGCTCGACACCACCGAGCGATCAAGCGAAGCGATGACTTACATACCTTGGGACGAAAATGACCCGGCCAACAACCCGATCAACTTTATGGAAAGCGAACAGGAGCAAACAACCGTAGGCGGCCCGGTGGGCGGTGTGCCCGGCGCCAACGACAATGTGGACGTGCCCCAGTTCGGCGCTTTGGCCGACGATAACGGAAACATTCACTACTACAACCGCGTAGTCACCGATTTCCTGGTTTCCAGCGAGCGGACCATGTGGAACGAGGGCGGGTTTACCATCGACAGTATGTCGGCGGCCGTCATCATCGACGCCGATGCCCTGCCCAACGGCGAGCGGGACGTTATCCTTGACCTGGTCGCCATGGCCTCCGGCATTCCGCTGGCCAACATCTCGGTACAAAACCTCGCGTTCTCCCGCCCGGACGGCGAAGAAGCCTATCAGCCGACAACCATCTTCCAAAACCCGCTCTTCTGGGTTGGCATTGCGCTGATTATCCTGATTGTGGCCGGTATGACTGTTTGGATGATTCTGGCCGCAAAGAAGAAAAAAGCCGCAGCCGCAGCCCTCATTGTAGAGCCTTTCGACTACACCGAAGAAGCGTCACTGGCCGGAATGATGCCCGCCAGCGAAGAGACTTTCGAGCCGATTCAACTGCCCGAAACCCCGGAACAAAAGCTCAAAGGTCAGATCAAAGACCTGGCCGACACCGACCCCGAGATTGTCGCGCAGCTCATTCGCACCTGGTTGCTTAGCGCATAGAACATAACTCCACTAACCGCGCCCACTTATGAATCCCAGGAGGAGCTTTTATGGCAACTTTAACCGATGCGCAGAAGGCGGCAACCGTTATTATATCCCTTGGAAGTGAAACGGCCGCCCAAGTTTATAAATTTTTAAGCGAAGACGAAATCGAAAAGCAGACCTACGAGATCGCAAAGATTCAAAAGCTTGGCTCAGAGGACGTTGAAGAGATTCTCAACGACTTTTACGCCCTTTGCTTAACCCAAAAGGTGGTCACAGAGGGCGGCGTCAACTACGCGCGCAACGTTCTCGAAAAAGCCTTTGGCAATCAGGTCGCAAGCTCACTGCTTGACCGGGTGACCAAGTCGCTCAAGACCAAGGCGTTCGAGTTTATCAGAAAGACCGACTACAAGAACATTCTGACAACCATCCAGCACGAAAACGCGCAGACCATTGCCCTTGTTCTTTCTTACGCCAGAAGCGAACAGGCGTCTACCATCATCTCCGAACTGCCCAAAGAGACCCGGATCGAGGTGGTCGAGAGAATCGCCAAAATGGATCGCACATCGCCCGAAATCGTGGCGCAAGTTGAAAAAATTCTTGAGCGCAAACTGTCGGCAATGACCAGCATGGACTTCATGGAAGTTGGCGGAATCAACCATATCGCCGAGATCATGAATCAAATCGACCGTTCCAGTGAAAAATACATCTTCGACGAGCTTTACAAACGCGACGCCAAGCTGGCTGATGAAATCCGCAAGAAAATGTTCGTCTTCGAAGACATCATCATGCTCGACTCGATGGCTATCCAGACTTTCCTGCGGGAAGTGGACAGCAAAGACTTGGTGGTGGCCCTCAAAGGCAGCACAGCCGAAGTCACCGAGGTCATCTTCTCCAACATGTCTTCGCGTATGGGCGACACAATCAAGTCGGATATGGAGTACCTGCGCAATGTGCGTATGCGCGACGTGGAAGAAGCCCAGCAGCGCATTGTGGCCGTCATCCGCAAGCTGGAAGAAGAGGGCGAGATCATCGTTTCCAAAGGCGGCGCAGACGAGTTCATTTAAATCTAATTTGGCGGCGTAGTTTGCTGCCCGAAAGGATTGCATGTGTCTAAGATTGTCAAGGCAAGGTCAGTAGTTGAAGACGATGCGAGGGGGCAATCCCCCCTCGCTGTCGAGGTGGAGTACGGCGGGATATTAAAGCGGGGAATGATCGACGGCAACCACCGTACAGCCGCCCGGGTTATCCCCACCAAAGACAGCTATCAGGATGAGCTGAACCGCTTGCAAATCGAAATCAAACAGGCCAAAGAAGAGATGAAGGCACTCGGCGGCGACTTGGAAGAAACCCGCCGCCTGGCCCGGGAAGAAAAGAAGCGGCAGGAAGAGCTTGTGTTGGCTCAAGAAACCGCCGAAGACCCTGAAGAAGCCATGGAAGAAGCCCGGCAGCGGGTGGAAAACATTTTGGCCGGGGCAATGGACGAGCGAGACCAGATATTAAGCGAAGCGAATGAACAAGCGGCCGCAATCGCTGACCAAGCCAAAAACGAGGGCTACCTGGAAGGTTTTTCGAAAGGATTCGAAGAGGCTGTCCAAGAATTCAAAGACGAGAATACGCCAAAAGCGGTCATGATCGCCGACCTGCTTGAGGGCTTGAGCGACCATCACACACAGCTGGTTCGCCAGAGCGAAGATGATCTGGTTGATTTGGCACTGGCCGTCGCCCAGAAGATTGTGGGCAAAGCGGTAGAAACCGACCCGGCCATCATAGCTCAAATGCTGCACGGGATAATTGACGAGAATAAGCGGGAAGAATATATCAAGATCACACTTTCCCCCGATCTGACCGCCATCAAGGCAAAAGCAGGCAAAGACGTGCGCTCGCTGCTTGAAAAACTGGGCGCGAATGTCAGTGTGGTCAACGACCCGGCCGCCCCCAAAGACAGCATCATGATGGAAACGCCAAAAGGTGTGGTGGATGTGAGCATCCAAACCCAGCTGGACAATCTGAGCGCGGTCATCCGCGAAAAATAATAGCCAAAGGTGAAATATGAACTTTGCCGGCATGATCGAGCGGGTTGCCCGCTGTGACCCTTACAGTTACCTCGGTAAGATCGACAAGATCGTCGGGATGATGGTCGAATCGATTGGGCCGAGCGCCACCGTTGGCGAGCTTTGTAAAATCCACAACCCGGACGGTTCGGGATATGTCAACGCCGAAGTGGTTGGCTTTCGCGAAAATCGTGTGCTGCTCATGCCTTACGAGGATTTGGCGGGAATATCGCCCGGCTCAATGGTGGAGGGCACAAAGACAAAGCTCAAGATTCCGGTTTCAGGGGAACTGATCGGCCGCACAGTCGACGCGCTAGGCCGCCCGATTGACGGGCTGGGCAGCTTGGATGGTGTAGCAAGATACGAAGTCGAGACCGCCTACGCTAACCCGCTTTCCCGCCCGCGGATCGATACCACCATGACTTTTGGCGTAAAGGTGATTGACGGCCTCCTGTCCATCGGCAAAGGCCAGAGAATGGGGATATTCGCCGGTTCAGGGGTGGGCAAGAGCACACTGCTCGGGATGATCGCAAGAAATGTGCACGCGGACGTAAATGTCATCGGCCTGGTGGGCGAGCGCGGCAGGGAAGTGCGCGAGTTCATCGAACGGGACTTGGGTCCGGAGGGGATGAAGCGCTCAGTGGTTGTGGTGGCGACATCCGACCAGCCGGCCATGTTAAGGCTGAAATGCGCGATGGCCGCGACCTCGGTGGCCGAATACTTCCGCGATCAGGGCAAGGACGTATTGCTGATGATGGATTCGCTCACCCGCTTCGCAATGGCCCAGCGCGAAATCGGGCTGGCATCCGGAGAGCCGCCGGTATCCCGGGGGTACACCCCATCCATGTATACCGCCATGCCCAAGCTGCTTGAGCGCACCGGCAACTTCGAAAAAGGCTCGATCACCGGCATCTACACTGTCCTGGTTGAGGGGGACGACACAAACGAACCGATTTCGGACACAGTCCGCGGTATTATAGACGGACACATCATCCTCTCGCGAAAGATTGCGGCCAGAAACCATTACCCGGCGATTGATGTCTTAGGCAGTATCAGCCGCTTGATGTACGACATCACCGACCGCCAGCAATCAGAAGACGCGGGCAAACTGCGCAACATCATGTCCATTTACGAATCCAACTACGACTTGATTTCAATCGGCGCCTACAAAAAAGGCACAAACCCTGCGCTGGATATGGCGATCGCCAAGATCGAAAAGATCAACGCTTTTCTTCAGCAAAAAGTAGACGAAAAGTTCGGCTATGACGAAACTTGGAACCTGATGAAGAAAGCGATTGCTGATTAGAGCAAAGTGAGGTGTGCGGCCAAAAATGAAGAAATTCGCGTTCTCGCTTCAAAAGCTTCTGGACTATAAAGAGCAGATATTTGACATCGAGCGCAGTGTGCTGGCCGATATGCGGGCCGTTCTCGCCCGGCTTGAGCAGGAACTGACCGAAATGAAAGACGACCAGGCCGCCCGCGCGGGTGAGCTTCGCCAAAAGATGATGAAGGGAATCCCCGCCATCGAGATGGAAACCCACAAAAACTACCTGACCATGCTCGATTTCTCGATCAAGCAAAAAATTCAGCAGATCGAAATGCAAAAGACGGTCATCGAAAAGCAGGCCGAAAAAGTGCGGGAAGCAAAAATTGATATCTCCACCATGGAAAAGCTGAAAGAGCGCAAGCTTGAAGAGTACAACCACGCGGTCAGTAAGGCTGAAGAAATCTTTATAGAAGAGTTTGTCAACAACGCAAACCTCGCCAAAGAGGCGATTTAAAGCGATAATGACGGTAGCAGCCGTGATTATATAGCCCAGGAAAAATTAAGAAAGGAGGAAAGTGATGGTAACACAAAGTACACAGAGCGCGGTGGATGTCCTAAGCCTTGCGCAGAGTGCGGGCGGTTCCAAAACGGAGAGCCAAAGCGGCGACCCTTTCAAGAGCATGTTGGAGAGCAATATGCAGGAAACGGCGTCCGGCCAGTATCAGGAAAACGCTAAGTACGGCGAGGCCGTGTCCGAAACAGCCGCACTGAAGGAAGCTGAAGACGCCCCCAAAGCCCTGCTGCCCGAAGAACTTGCCGAAGAGTTTGCAATTGCGGCCATTGACCAGGTGATCACCGGCCAGACGGCCTACATAGCGCAGACAGAAGACACCGCGGCAATCCAGACGCCGGGCGCGGCGACCCTGCAAGATAAGATTGAGGCCCCGGCCCCGGCGCAGGCTGAACAAACGCCGGTCATCCCCGAACAGGCCAAAGCAAACGAGCTGCAAGCCCAGACAGACCCGGCCAAACAGATACAAAACGCACAGGTCCTGATAACCGGGCGCGAAGAAGAATCCGAAGTGGTTCGGCCTGCACTGGTTCGGGAAGAAACCGGAACCATCGAGCAGGGCCAGGCAAAGTTTGACCGGATGGTGGACGAAGCCAACCGCCAGCTCAATGAAAGCAAGGAAAGTGTTCAGACCGCGCAGGCAGAATCGACTTACCGCAACGTGGCCAGAGCGGTTACATCTGAAGCGCAGGCGACACAGCCGGCAATGGATGAAGACGCCGAAGGCCAAATCCGACAGGCAGTCCCGCAACTGACAGTCAACACGGCACCCACCCAAGGCCAGCCGACCGAACAGCCGGTGATCCCGGGGCAGGCGGCCAGCCAGTCCCCACAGGCCGGGCAGGTCAGCCAGGCAGTGGTAGAAAACCTGCAAAATGACCGCTCGGAGTTCGAAATGCAGCTGCGGCCGGAAAGCTTGGGCAAAGTCAATGTCAAGATGATACTTGAAGCCGGAAAGCTGACCGTTCAGATCGCAGCGCTCACCGCGGACGCGGCACAGGCGCTCAGGGCACAGGCCGGCGGGCTGATTCACTCGCTTCAAATGAGCGGGATTCAGGTTGAGAATGTGCAGATCGTCCAGCAGTCGGAGGAGAGTTCGAGCCAGATGAACAGCCCCTATGACTTGATGGCCGGCAGCGGCAGACAGCAGGACGGCGAAGGCCGGCAAGGCGGCGGGAACGCCACCAACGGCGACGATCAGCAAAACGAAACCACCGACCGTCAAGCCCCGCAACAACCCGAACGGCTGTTAGACACAGCAATCTAAAATCACGGCAGGAAAGGAGGCAAAAATATGTCAGTAAACCCACTTGGCAACAACCCGGACTGGTTTATCGGCAACGGCAGTTTGAACTCGAACAGCGTGATCATGGGCCGCGGCGCCGAAGAAATGGACGTCAACGACTTCTTTAACCTGTTGGCCGCCCAGCTTCGGAACCAGGATATGTTCGACCCGCAAAGCAACACCGAGTTCATTGCGCAGATGGCTCAGTTCACCACACTGCGCGGGATGCAAATCTTGCAGGAAAACCAGCTCTCGGCTTACGCGACATCCTTCGCGGGTAAACATGTAACCGTCGCCCACACCAACCCGGACGGCAGCCTGACCAGAACCGAAGGGGTAGTATCCCGGGTCACGTTCTACGATGGTGAACCGCGGCTTATCGTGAACAACATCGCGTTCCCGGTCTTTGCGGTCATGGAAGTGCACGACCCGCTCAGAAATGTAGACGGCCCGGACAATGAGACAGGCGGACCCGGCGGTTCCGGCATCACCGACCTGAATACGGCGGCCGGATTCATCGGCAAGACGGTTACCATCCGAATCCAGGGCGAGGAAGAATACGCAGACCGCTTTACCGAAGTAACCGGGCGTGTACTGGGCGTAATGCGCGACGCGAACGGCAACATCAACTTCCAGCTGGACGACGGCAACGAATACAACGTCAGATGGATGGTCGGTGTGAGCACCGCGACCGACGACGAGACTGAAGATGAAGCTGGCGACGAGTAAGACAGACATCACAGGCAAGATTGGTGGTTGATATGAGCGATTTGTTAAACAAATCCGGTCAAATCGCCGCCGGCCGCATAACACCGCCCAAGCCGCCCGCGATCAAAGGCGGGGCGCAGGGAACAAACTTCAGGGATATGCTCTCACAAAGGCTGGCAGTCAGTGAGACAAGAACCCGGGAGCTGACATTCTCAAAACACGCACAGGCTAGAGTGGAACAGCGGGGAGTCGAACTTACCCCCGAAGATATTGAGCGGCTGGGGCAGGCGATCAGCTTGGCCGAAGAAAAAGGCATAAACGCCTCGCTCATCTACTTAGGTGATACCGCGTTCATCGTAAACATACCCAGTAAGGTAGTCGTAACCGTAGTAGACAGCGAGCAGCCGGAACCAAACGTGTTCACAAATATTGACGGCGCGGTGATTTTGTAAAGACAGCCGGACCTCTTTGAGGAAGCTGAGAACTCCCGACTGATTGACGGGGTTCAACACAAAAATCACAAATACACCGCTTCACACCTTCCAAATTTAAGGAGATTACGCGTATATGATGAGGTCACTTTCCTCCGCGGTTAGCGGGCTTAGAGCTCACCAAACCAGGATGGACGTAGTAGGTAATAACATTGCAAACGTAAATACATTCGGATTTAAAGCCAGCCGCGCGACTTTTTCCGACATCTTTTACCAGAACATAGGCTCGGCCAGCCGCCCCACCGGGCTGAGCGGCGGTACAAACCCGACCCAGATCGGTTACGGCGCGTCTATTGCCACCATTGACCTGCTCAACACACAATCGGGCATGTCCTCCACCGACCGCGCGCTGGATGTTTACATCAACGGCGACGGCATGATCGCAGTCCGCGACGCCAACAACAACCTGCTCTTCACCCGTCTTGGTATTCTTGGCTTTGACGCTGAGGGCAACCTGGTTGACTCAAACGGCAACTTTGTAATGGGTTTCCCGATGGACACCTCGACCGGTGAGGCCATTGTCAACCCGGACGGCTCGGTGGATGTCGCCAGCCTTTCCCGCATTCAAGTGCCCCCCGCCATGCTTGACCAGATGGTCGGTATCTCGATCGCCCCGGACGGCACCATCAACGGGATGATGCCCGGCGATATCAGCGCGTCGATGACCCAGGGCGGCCCGCTCTGGCTGCAAAATGTCACCGTGCCCGCAGACACCAACCTGATCGGCGGGATTCGGCTGGATATAACCGACCGGAAGTCGGTTGTTATGCCGGACGGAGACACCGAGGGCGATCTGACCGCCAACTGGGTTCGCTCGGTAACCGCGGCGGACGGGATTGAAGGCACTGTAAGTTTCACTTTTGACCGCACAACCCAGCGGATTATCGCCGAAGTTATTCCGGATGGCGGCGGTCAGACCATGACCTTTAGCGGCCAGTACAGCCGCGGTGCGGAAGTTCGCCTGACCGCAGACGACGACTGGATTTTCCCGGCGTTACCGGCCACAGCCGACGCCTCTGAAATCCCTGAGCGCGAATTTAACCGGGGCCAGCTGGGCTTTGTCGTCTCCACCGACTTTACCATCCCCGCGCCGGTCGGCAACCAGAGAGACCCCCTTGGCGGCTTGACCTTTGCACTGGCAGGCGCGATCACCGCCACCGCCACAGACCGGGGCGGCAACACCATGCGCGCCACCCTTCTTCATCCGGACGGGTTCGACATGAACGACGTTACCGGGATGCAGGAGCTGCAATTCCGGTTTGGCGAAGAGGACAGCGACGTTGTGGTGGTGACCGTCAACGGTGAAGAGTTGGCCGCGATCGGCCAGCTGCCCTACTCCAGACACGACAATGTGTTGAACCTCCGCTCTTTTGACAATAACCCCGCAGTCAGCGGCTGGCTGAGAAGCCTTTCGTTCACCGATTCGGCGCTCGACGGGTTTGGCATTGACGAGATAGCCCTTGAACTGCGGGCTACCAGACAACTCACCTTGCCCCGGATTCACAACCACCCACTGAACTTTTTGAACAATGCCACCGGAGGAGGCGGCACTGCCGTTGATGCCCTCAACGAAAGGATTCAAGCGCACCTTAACCCGCTTGTAGGCGCAGCAACGCCTCCCGTACTGTTTAGCATCAACGCGGCCGGAGATCTGGTCGTTGAATTCGATGGAACGCATGGCGATCCGGCAGTTCAGATTCCTCCTCTGGGAACGTTTGCTATAGCCCCTGGAACTGACCCGAATACTTTCACCATAACAATCCCTGGTGCAACTCCTGCTGGCCCCTTTACGTTCATCAGCGACCCCCGGCCTCCGGCAACAACCACACCTATCGAAATTGGGATGACCAGCCGCAACGAGATTCTTGCCAGTTTCCCCGGCAGCACCGGTCTCACCGCTCTCCCCGTTGAGTACACAACCGGATCGAACATCAATATCCCGATTACTGATTCCACCGGTGCTGTACGGGTTCTTTCGATGGGCGTGAACGGCGCCGGCCTGCGGGATGCTTTTAATGGCGTCCTCTCTGCTGGCGGTGCTGGTGCCAGCACAGGTGCGATCACGGTAGCCGAACCGGCAGACTTTACCGAAGTGCGTGAATCCGGCTGGCTGTTCGGCGGCAACGTGGCCAACATCAACCAGGGTTCGACCGAAGCTGTTCTGATCGGCGCGATCGCCCTCGGCCGGGTACCCAACATGGCCGCCATGGAACAATTTGGCAACAGCTACTTTGTCACCAGCGCAAACTCAGGCGAGCCGACTTTCTTCCGCCCCGGCCTCGGCCAGACCGGCACCCTGCGCGCCGGGTTCCTTGAGATGTCAAACGTCGACATCTCGAAAGAGTTCACCGAAATGATCGTCACACAGCGCGGGTTCCAGGCCAACACCCGCATCATCTCGGTATCCGACGAAATGCTGCAAGAGCTGGTTAACCTGCGACGCTAACTTTTTAAACCATCCTGCGCCGGTGGGAGTTGATCCCACCGGCGGGGGATGACCTTATATTGATCGAAGAATGGAGACGAAGTATGGTCGAGCTAACCAAACTCAACAAGAAGACCTTCTTTTTGAACAGCGACCTGGTCGAGACAATCGAGTCAACGCCGGACACCGTGATCACCCTGCGCAACGGAAAACTGGTGCTCGTGCTCGAAACCCCTGAGACGGTTATTGAGCGCATTTCGATCTTTAAACGGAAGCTGAACGGTCTCGATTCATAAGGCAAAGCGCGGCTGGTAAAATCGGCCACGCTTAAGTCTGTTTGGCCGATTTTTTGGCTTAACAAATCATTCCAGTTTAAGCCTGTGGGTGATGAGAGATTCTAAACGTATGCGGAAAGTTGAAAAAGTCCGGCAAAATTTTTTTTCAATGAATAAATATTGCGCGTGGTAACGGCATTTTTTACACAATCTTTGCCTGCGCAAAGCAAGAGTGGATAGTCAAACGGCTTTATATGTGTTATAATATACACGTGTGTCCGCGCAGAAACACGGACACCGCAAAATTGCGCAAAAACCTTTCGATATACACCTTTTTGATGGTATTTAAATTGGCGATAACATCCCGCCGCAAACGGCCGATTAACAGTTGACAGCGGCAAGCGGATGGTGTAGAGTAGACAGTCAGGGGCGTTTTGTTCGAAGGGGTCAAGAATCCAAACCGGCTGCTGGTTGTTTTTGCCCGCAGATGAGACCTTCGCTCTTCACGAAAAGAAGTATTAAGGCCAGAGCGGCGGCCTTGGTTGGGGGGGAAATGAGTGGAAGTACTGTCACAAAGCCAGATTGACGATCTATTAAATTCTCTAACCTCCGGCGAAGTGGATATCGAAGAAGCCGGCGTAGACACAGCGGCCAAAAAGGTCAAAGAGTACGACTTCCGCTCACCCAAGCGCTTTACCAAAGAACAGCTGAAAATTGTCACCAGCGTTTACGAGAATTATGCACGCCTGCTCTCTTCCTTTTTAACCGGTATGCTCAGACTTTATGTAAATGTCGAGTGCGTACACATTGAAGAGCAGCGATACTCCGAGTTCAACAACGCACTGCCCGACTCGATCATGTCCGGGATGGGCGAGATGCGCTTTTCAGGTTCTAACGAAGAAAACAACACCCTGATTATGGATATGTCAAAACCGGTTGCCTTCGCCATTATGGAACGCCTGTTGGGCGGGGCGGGGGACGGGCTGGACGTTGAGCGGGACTTCACCGAAATCGAAACCTCGCTGATGGAAAACGTCTTTAAAGGCGCTTACCCGCAAATGGCCGACTCTTGGGCAAACTACATTGAAGTAGACACCCTGTTTAGAAAACTTGAGACAAACGCCCGGCTGATGCAGGCGATCGGCGCGGACGAAACGGTTGTCATCTTGATGATGGATGTTCAGATGAAGGAGATAACCGGCTCAATCAATATTTGTGTACCCGCGGTCTGTCTGGAAGAAGTGCTCAAAAAGATCGACTCGCAGTACGCGCGCAACCTAAAGCGAATCAACAGCGCGGGCGATACAGAGCGCCGCGAGCTGGTAATGAAATACCTGAGCGACTCCGACTTGGAGCTGCGGTGTTTGATCGGCACAACCACGGTCACACTCGGGGATGTCATGTACCTGAATGTCGGGGACGTCTTACAGCTTAACAAGCCGGTCAGTTCCCGGGTTGACCTGTGTGTTGGACAATCCCCCTGGTTCCACGGCAAGATCGGTGTGCAAAAGAACAAAAAGGCATTTCAGGTCATAGATGTTTTGTAGCCTGTATTCAATGACGAGAGTCGTTCGCCAGCCGAAACATAGTGGAAAAATAGCCGGATCGGGGACGGTTCGAGTATTGAATATAGGTTTTAAGCCCGAATAGAGAGGTGTAAACAATATGAGCGGAGACGCGACCATGAACGATTCGATCTTCTCTACTATGGAAGTTGATACAATCGGCGAGATCATGAATATCAGCATGGGCTCTGCCGCCACAGCCGCCTCCACCCTTTTGGATAATAAGGTAACCATTACCACCCCGGTCGTAAGCGTAGTGGATCTGGATGCCTTTGAGATCAGTATGTTAGAGCCGGCGATCGCGGTAGAGATTCAATATATTGAGGGGATCGAAGGCGCAAACATCCTGCTTCTTCGCAGAGAAGACGCGATGACCATCCTGGCCCAGATGATGGGCGGGTCATTGCCCGAGGGGATGGAGATGGACGAGATGGCCCAGTCGGCCATCTGTGAGCTGATGAACCAGATGATGGGTTCTTCCGCCACCGTCCTGAGTTGTTTCCTTGGCCGCTCGATCAATATTACCACCCCCAAAACGATCCCGATTGAGGAATGGGCAGCGTTCAAGGAAACCCACCTGCCCCACAAAGACAAACTGTTGACGATTAAGTTTACGCTGAGCATAGAAAACATTATGGAAAGCGATTTTGTCAGCGTCATGGATATGGACCTGGCAAAAGAGATTATCGGCGTTTCGCTTAACTTTGAGTCTGACGGCGCAGAAGAAGCGCCAGGCGCCCCCGAACCGGCCGCGCCGCCACCCCCGGCAGCCCCGCCCCCGCCTCCGGCGGCCCCGCCCCCTCCGGCTCCGCCGCCCCCGCTTGCAGATCCCGGTCAAACGACCGACCCATACGGTGGAATGCCACCCGGGCCTCAAGCCCCACCGCCCCCAGCAGGCTACCCACCGGCAGGTTATCCGCCCCAACAACAGCCCTACTATCCGCCGCCCTATCCGGCTGCGGCGGGTTATCCGCCCCAGCATGGCGGTTATCCACCCCCGGCGGGCGGCTACGCCCCGCCACCTTATCAGGCAGCCGACCCAATTATGGTCAAAGACTACGACTACAACGACTTTGGCGGCGCGGGCGGAATTAAAGACGCACCGCACAACATCGACCTGGTCATGAACGTGCCGGTCACCGTAACGGTCGAGCTCGGCCGAACCAAACGCAAGATCAAAGAAATACTCGAGTTTGGGCAGGGTACGGTGGTTGAGCTGGATAAACAGGCCGGCTCACAGGTTGATGTGATCGTCAACGGCCAGCTGATCGCCAAAGGCGACGTGGTTGTGGTAGACGACAACTTTTCTATCCGTATTACCGAAATCTTAAAGGCACGCGATTCGCTCACTATGCTGTAGGGATTTGGTAAACCAACACAAATTATATTTAGGTGGTGCAACAAATGGCAAAAATTTTGGTTGTTGACGACGCGGCTTTTATGCGTATGATGATCAAAGACACACTGAATAAACTCGGGTACGATGACGTTGAGGAAGCGGCAGACGGCGCGATCGCCGTTGAAAAATTCCAACAACTCAGCCCTGACCTGGTCATGCTGGATGTAACCATGCCCAACCTGGACGGCATCGGCGCGCTCAAGGCGATCAAACAGCTTAACCCAAGCGCTAAAGTCGTCATGTGTTCGGCGATGGGCCAAGAGGCAATGGTTGTCGAAGCGATCAAGCTGGGCGCTTTGGATTTTATTGTCAAGCCGTTTAAACCCGACCGCATTGCGAAGACTATGAAGGTGGTCTTGGGATAGGGCGTGTTGTAAAAGGTGCTGCAACTTAGCGACATACTAACAGGCGTAGGTGCCCTGGCGACTTTGTTCGGGGTGCTGGTTTTGACCTACTATGGAACCCGCTGGTACGCCAGGCGCGTAGGTGGTTATGGCGCGGGCAAAGACATAAAAGTCCATGAGCGGGTGCCGTTAGGGAGTAACGCGTACCTTGCCATTATTGAGGTAGGCGCCCGCTATTACTTGATCGGCGTGTCAGAAAAAGGTGTGAATTTGCTCAACGAGCTTGAGGGATTCACACCCGCCAGTGACGCTCGCCCTCATTCCAAAGTGCCTTTTGAAAAGCTTTTGGCCGACATGATGCAAAAAATCGGGGGCCGCGGTTCAAAAGGGGATGACAGGAGCGACGGATGAAAAGAAAACTGATGAAAGCCGCGGCGGCGCTCTCGCTTTTGGTCTGCCTTGTTGTCTTTATGACCACGCCCGCGCTGGCCGCCATTACCGACTTTGATATCGGCGGCGGCCCAACCATAACTGAACCAAACATAAGCATAAACTTAGTCGGCGAAGAATCAGACGCGGTGCGGATTGTCCTGCTTTTAACCGTACTTTCGGTATTGCCTTCCGTACTGATCATGATGACTTCTTTTACCCGAATAGTGATTGTCTTCTCTCTCTTGCGCAACGCGCTGGGGCTGCAACAGACGCCGCCCAACCAAGTGTTGGTCGGCCTTGCTTTGTTTCTCAGCCTGTTTATCATGACCCCTACGTTTATGAATGTCAACGACAACGCCCTTCAGCCTTATGTTGAGGGTGAGATCGGCACACAGGAATTTCTGGATCGCGCGACCGGCCCAATGCGAACCTTTATGCTCAATCAGACCACGCCCAGTGACCTGAATATGTTCCTCATCCTGTCAGGGGCGCAGGAGCGGCCTGAAAACCCGGACGATATCCCGATGACCGTCGTGATTCCCTCCTTTATCACCAGTGAGCTTAAACGGGCGTTTACCATGGGCTTTCTGCTCTTTTTGCCATTTATGGTCATTGACATCGTTGTCGCCTCCGCCCTTATGTCAATGGGTATGATGATGATGCCGCCGATCACCATCTCTTTGCCGTTTAAGATGATGCTGTTTGTGCTGGTGGATGGCTGGGGGCTGCTGATACAAACGCTGGTGCGAACGTATAACATGTAAGTACCGCAAAGGAGGCAGGCGAATGGATCAGGGCACGGTTATGGAAATCTTTCGGGACGCGCTTTCGGTTGTTCTGCGGCTCGCTTTTCCTCTTTTGATTGGCAGCATGGTGGTCGGGCTGATCATCGCTGTCTTTCAGGCGGCCACCCAGGTCAGTGAGCAGACGCTGACTTTTGTGCCAAAACTTTTGACCATCGGCGCGATGCTGCTCATTCTTGGTCCGTGGATGATGACCCAGCTGATCGAGTTTGTCGGACGGCTGTTTACTGCGATGGGAAATATCGCCTAGCGTATGGATATCTATCTCGACTTAACCAGTGCGCTTGCCTTTATCCTGGTAATGCTTCGGATGACGGGGATGATGGTCTTTAACCCCATCCTTGGCCGAGCCAATATCCCCACCCAGCTCAGCGTGGGTTTTGCTTTTATATTGGCCATTTTACTGACAACTACCCGGTCTTTTCCGGCCCTGCCCGACCCAAACCTGGGCAACTTGATCTTTATGGCCGTCTCTGAAATGCTGATCGGCATGGCAGCCGGGATTATCATTCGAGCAATTTCCTCGGCTTTGATCATTGCTGGTGAGCTGATAGACATGCAGATGGGTATTGCGATGGCCAAGATCTTTGACCCGGGCACCAACGCTTCAATCGCGTTGACCGCCAATATGTTCAACATCATGTTCATCTTTACTTTTTTTATAACCAATAACCATTTAACCTTTATTTACATGGTTGCCCAAACTTTTGACATCATCCCGCTCGGCACACTTGGAATTTCACCGGCCGCGCTGTATTATCTGCCCAATTTGATTTCTACCGTATTGCTGTTCGCGGTTAAGCTGGCCCTGCCCATTGTGGTGGTTGAGCTGATTGTCACCATGGCTGTCGGCGTAATGATGCGCATTGTTCCCCAAATCAGCGTGTTCGTGGTCAGTATTCAGCTCAGGCTGATGATTGGTATCTTCGCGCTGATCGTACTGGTCGGACCGTTTATGGCTTTTATGGAAAATCTTTGGATGGTAAGTTTTGAACACGTCATTGAGATCTGGCGGCTGATGTTTATGTTTGATTAACAAAATTTTCAAAAGCGTGGCAATATCCTGTTCATCTCGTTCAGTCAAAAACGACATATATTTTTGTTATTGTAAAACTACACCACATCCTGGCTGTAAGGGGGGGATGAATGGTTGGCTCAGAACGAAAGCGGAAGCGAAAAAACCGAAAAAGCCAGCCCAAAGAAACGGGCTGACGAGCGCAAAAAAGGCAACATCTTTGTGAGTAAGGACATAACCACCGTTGTTTCGCTGGTTGCCTCTTTCTTTATCTTGTCGTTCTTTATCGGCGGCTTTCTCGACCGCGTACAAGAGATATATCGGCTGCAAATGCAGAGACTTGAGTATGTTACCACGCTTGAACCATTTCTTCTCATGCAGCTGTACCGGGACCTTATTCTCACCATCGTGACCACCCTGTTGCCGGCTATGCTGCTGATTTCGGCGGTCACCATCGCGATTGTTATGACCCAGACCAAACTGCTGTTCGCTACCGAAAACCTCAAATTCAAAGGCGAGCGGCTCAACCCGATCAAAGGACTCAAGCGGCTGTTCTCACTTCGCTCAATTGTAGAGCTGGCAAAGAGCCTGATAAAAATTTCCGCGCTCGCTTATATTCTTTATGTCAACATCAGCACCGTTGTGGACGATATGCCCCTGATGATCGACTGGGAGCTGGGACAAGCCATCACCTATACCGGCCAGCGCCTGCTCATGCTGGTTGCCTGGGTAGGGGTGGTCTTTGCCGGGGTTGCCGCCTTGGACTACCTCTATCAGCGGTACGAGTACGAAAAAAATATCAAAATGACCAAACAGGAAGTAAAAGACGAGTACAAACAGATGGAGGGTAACCCCGAGGTCAAGAGTGCCCGCCGCCAAAAGCAGAGAGAATATGCCATGGGCCGAATGATGCAGTCGGTCGGGGAAGCGGATGTAGTGGTCCGTAACCCCACCCACTACGCGGTGGCCCTTAAATATAAGTTGGATGAAGATGTAGCCCCGGTTGTTCTCGCGAAAGGCAAGGACTTGATTGCCCAGAAAATTGTCGAAGAAGCCGAGGCCCACGGGGTTGCCACTGTCGAAAACAAATCCCTTGCCCGGGGACTCTATGAGTCGGCCGCCATTGACGCGGCCATACCCGGCGAGTTCTTTCAGCCGGTAGCGGAGCTGCTGGCCTGGTTGTATAGCCAACAAGCAGCGAAGAAGGAGAAGTCATGAAGTTTTTAACGAACATCGTTTCTGTGTTTGTAGTGATAGTCATTGCCTTTTTGATTCTACCACTGCCAACCGGCTTTTTGGATATGATGTTCCTGGTAAACTTTGCGTTCTCCCTGCTTATTTTGATGATCACCACACAGATCAAAGAGACACTTGAGTTTTCAATTTTCCCATCTCTTATGCTGATCACCACCATTATGCGCGTTGCTCTGACCGTTTCTTCCGCCCGGCTCATTCTTGGCAACCGCGGGTTTGCCGGTCAGGTTATCGCCACATTTGGTGAGTTCGTTTTACAGGGGAACGTGCTGGTCGGTGCAATTGTCTTTATCATCATCACGCTGGCCAACTTGCTGGTTATCACCAAAGGCGCCGAGCGGGTGGCCGAAGTTTCCGCCCGCTTCACCCTGGACGCAATGCCCGGTAAGCAGATGGCCATCGACGCCGACTTAAACTCAGGCCTGATTGACGAGCAGCAAGCCAAAGAGCGCAGAAGCAAAATCCAGCGGGAATCCGACTTCTTCGGCGCGATGGACGGTGCGGCCAAGTTCGTTAAAGGGGACGCGATCCTCTCGATTATTATCACACTCATCAACTTTGTCGGCGGTATCATCTTCGGTATGGTGATGGAGAACATGCCCTTTGGCGAAGTGCTGGTCGTTTACTCAATCGCCACAGTCGGCGACGGCCTGGTCACCACCATCCCTGCTATTTTGATCTCGACTTCAATGGGTTTGATTGTCACCCGGGCTTCTTCTGAAAACAACCTGAATGTCGAAGTTGCCCGCCAGGTTTTCTCACAGCCCCTTGCCCTTATGGCAGCCGGCGGCACGATCACCGCCTTTGCCCTGATTCCGGGTATGCCCGCCTTTCAGGTTCTCCTTCTTGGGCCGGCCATCTTTGCCCTCGGCTTTATCCTGCGGATGCAGCGCAATAAGCTGGAAAAAGCACCGGCAGCCCCGGACGGGTCGATTGGCTCAATGGACCCGGAAGCAATCCCAGAAATGCTCAATGAGGCCAGTTATTACAAGGATATTGAAAATGTCTACGGGCTGTTGGGCGTTGACCCGATCGAAATGGAGTTTGGCTACTCACTTGTCCCGCTGGTAGACGAAAGTTCGGGCGGCAGCTTTATCGACCGGATTGTTATGTTCCGAAAGCAGTTCGCCGGTGACTACGGTGTGGTCATCCCGACCGTACGCCTTCGCGACAACGGGCTGCTCAATCCCAACCAATACGTGGTCAAGCTGAAAGGTGAAGAAATTGGCAAAGGCGAAGTGCTGGTCGACTACTTCCTGGCTCTTGACCCCGGCAACACAAGCGAAGATATCGACGGAATCGACACAGTCGAGCCGGCCTACGGCATCCCCGGCAAATGGATCAACGAAGACATGCGCGAGGCCGCCGAAGTCTACGGATATACAGTCATCGACCCGCTGTCCGTCATCGTCACCCATATGAGCGAAATTATTCGCAGGCACGTACATGAACTGCTCACCCGCCAGGATGTCAACACCCTGCTTGAGAACGTCGCCAAGCGCAACCCGGCCATTGTGACCGACGTTGTGCCCGGCATCATCACAGTAGCCGACCTGCAGAAAATCCTCAGCAACCTGCTCAGAGAGAATGTACCGATCAAAGACATGGAAACCATTCTGGAGACATTGGGCGATTATGGGCTTTCTGTAAAAGATACCGACATGCTCACTGAATATGTAAGGCAAAGACTGCGCAGAACAATTACAAGACAGTACGTGAGCGGCAACGTCCTTCAAGTGGTGACAGTTGACCAGGATGTTGAACAGACCATCTTAGGCTCGATCAAAAAAGGCGAACACGGCGCTTACATGGCCCTTGAGCCGGAAAAAGTACAGCATATCGTCACCAACGTGATCGAAGACGTAAACCAGATCAAAGACATGGTCAACAATCCGGTTGTGCTCACTTCACCGGTGGTGCGCGTTTACCTCAAGAAAATGCTCGACCAGTTTAACCCGAACATCACAGTGCTCAGCTTTTCAGAAGTTGACCCGACCGTACAAATTCAGGCACTTGCCAATGTTACTATGTAATAAATAGTTGGCATAGTGTGACAAAACCGCCGCGTTCCCAGCGCGGCGGCGCGGGCAAAGCCCGCGGGAGCGAAGCGGAATTCACCTCCCCGCGCGGCGACGGCGGTTTGGGGATAAACCCCCATCAACAATGAGAAAGGAGTGATCAAGCAATGACATCATCAACGGCAGTTGCCGAAAAAGAAAGCGCAGTGGTTGAGGGAATTTGGGAGCAATACGCGAAAACCAGAGACCCGCACCTGCGCAACGACATTGTTATGACTTACTCCGGACTGGTCAAGGGAATTGCTTTGCGGATGCGCGGAATTTACAAAAATTACGCCCAGCTGGACGACGTGGTCAATCAGGGAATTATTGCCCTAATTGACGCGGTCGAAAAATATGACCCTGCCCGCGGGATCAAGTTCGAGACGTTCGCATCCATCAAGGTTAAAGGTTCAATCATCGACTTTATCCGTTCCCAAGACTGGATTCCCCGCCGCCTGCGCAAGTTGAGCGGCGACCTTGAGTCCACCAATGCCCGGCTCTGTTCCGAAATGGGCAGAACGCCCACCCATTCCGAGCTGGCTGAAGCCATGAACCTGTCCGTCGAGCGGCTGGACCGCGTGATGGAACAGACCTACAACTTCAACCTGCTTTCATATGAAGAAGTGGTCTGGCAAAAGTTGAGCGCGATGGGCGGCGACATCGCCGACGACAGCACCGAAGATTCCCCCGAAGGCAAGCTGATGGAAACTGAGCTGTACGACCAGCTGGCCATGGCGGTAGACAAATTGAATGAGCGTGAGCGCACGGTAATTTCCCTTTACTACCACGAGCGGCTCAAGCTCAAAGAAATCGCCCAAATACTCAGTGTGAGCGAGTCGCGGGTCTGTCAAATTCACTCGGCGGCCATCATAAAAATGAAAGGCACAATGAAACAATACCTCGAAATGTAACCTGTGTGTAATTTGACAAGACCCATACAAATAAGGTACAATTAATTATCCCCGTCTACCACAAGGAGGAACGTCTATGCTGCGTGGCTTTTATACGGCGGCGTCCGGTATGGTCTCTCAAGAAAAGAGGCTGAACGCCATCTCTAACAACATCGCGAACGCCAACACAGTCGGTTTCAAAAAAGACGATTTAGCCTTCGGCACATTTGGCGAGCATATAGCAGTGCGGATGAACGCCTACAACATGGGCAGCATTCACGAACACGGCCGCGGCGTCTGGATGCAGACAGTTGACCTTAAATTCACCGACTTTGAGCAAGGTGCCTTTGACTTTACCAGCAGAGCTTTCGACCTGGCGATCCAAGGGGACGGGTTTTTCGTGATCGCGACACCGGAAGGCAACCGCCTGACCCGGGACGGCCAGTTTGCGCTGGACGAAGAGGGCTACCTGATCCTGCCGGGCTTTGGCCGGGTACAGGGACAGGATGGCGACATTCAGCTGACCCGCTCTGACTTTGTGGTCGGGCGAAACGGCGAGATATTTCTTCCAAATGACAGCGACGGCTGGGTAGAGCACGGCTCACCCACCACCCCCAACCCGAATGAGGGGCCGGGCGGGAATTTGGCTGGTGAGCCGGGCGGGTTCGAGCTGGTTGACCGGTTGCTGATTGCTTTGCCCGAAGACCTGACCGCGCTTGAGCGGGAATCATCAAAGATGTTCTACGCCGAAAATTTCGAAGTGGCTGGCGAAAATCCCGCGAACACAATGATCTTACAACAGACCGTTGAGCGCTCAAACGTCAACATGGCTGTCGAGATGACCCGGATGATCGCCGCCCAGCGCTCGCTGCAAAGTGCCGCACAGATTGTGCGCATCTTTGATGACCTGGCCGAGCAGGGCAACAACCGTATTTCGTCTGTCCGATAAATAATTATGGCAATACATATAGAAAGGCGGCGAGCCGCGTGATTAGAGGATTTTACACAGCCCGCTCCGGGCTTTTAGCCCACCAGGATCACATGAATGTGCTTTCAAACAACATGGCCAACGTAAACACAGTCGGCTTTAAACATCAGCGGGTCAGCTTCACCGACCTCATCTACCAAAACATTAACCGGCCGACTGCTGAAAATCCCGCAATGATCGGCCACGGTGTGCGGATAAATAAGACCGACCTGATCATGACCCAAGGCCCGCTCCAACAAACCGAGCGCTTTTTGGACTTTGCGCTGACTTCGGCCGGCCAATTCTTTGCTGTGCAAAGCCCAACCGGCGAGATTGAATTTACCCGCCAGGGCAACTTTATCCTCTCGGCGGATGAAGACGGCGATACATTCTACCTCGCGACCCCCAACGGCGACCGGGTGCTGAATTCCGATTTTGAACCGATTCAGATCGCTTTTCAACAAGTCGAGCAGCCCGAGCTCAGCAACCAGCTGCGGCTTGACCGCGACGGTTTGCCTATCCCGCGCTATGATGAAAACGGCGTGCGGCTTCCCGCGCCAAATCAATTTGAGATGGAAAACAATGTCCCCTGGGTCTGGCAAGAAGCGCTGGACGAAGATGGCAACCGAATCCCCATCTGGGCGACCGAGCCGATCCGTGACGGACAGGGCAACATAACAACCCCCGGCGTTCAGGCGGTGGTGGACGGCGTTCCCCGTTTTAGAATGGAACAAGTACCCGGCGAGACAACCATCGTTAACGGCCCGCCGGCCATCGACATGAACGAGATCGGTATCTTCCGCTTTGACAACCCGTATGGCCTATTCCTGATCGGCAACAGCCGCTTTGTACCCAGTGACAACTCGGGCGAAGCGGTAGAGGTCGAAGGGTTCCGCGGAATCCGCGCCGGTTTTTTAGAGGGCTCGAATGTCGAAGTCGGCAACGAAATGGTCAAGGTAATCGAAGCATCCCGCGCGTTCAGCTTTGCCTCCCGGATGATTCAAACCGCCGACGAAATTGAACAAACAGTCAACAACTTGAGATAATGTTTCCGATAGTCAAGCGCCTGTATTAAATATTACCGTAAAGGGGGGCACGACATGTCAGAGTCCAGTGACAAGAAAGAACACGCCGCCCCGCAAAGCAAGGCAAGAATTACGGTGAATGTCGTGCGCCAAAAGCACGAAGCCGAAATGTTGATTGAGCGCACAGGCACCAACACGGTTGACCCAACACACGAGGAGTTAGCCGCCGCCTTGGCTGAAAAAGGCATTGTCGCCGGGATCAAAGAAGACCTCTTGCTCCGGCTTGCCGCCGACCCCGTCTACAACGAAAAGCTGATCGTCGCGGTAGGCAAGCGCCCTGAAGTCGGTAAGCCGGGTGAGTTGCGCTATAAGATAAGGACCACCCGTGAGCTAAAGCCGGCTTTGCGCGAAGACGACACGGTCGACTACAAAGACTTGGGCTACACAAACAATGTAGAAGCCGGGCAGGTCTTGGTTGAGATCATTCCGCCCACCAAAGGCGAAGACGGATTCGATGTTTTGGGTGCAAAAATCGAAGGTATTTTCGGCAAAGAAACCACCTCACCCAAAGGCGCTGGAACCGACTTGGACCAAGCGGGCAACCTGGTCGCTTTGGTCGCCGGCAACGCCACCTTCAACAAAGGCGTCATCAGTATTCAAGAAGTGCTCAAAATCAAAGGCAGCATCGACAACTCAACCGGTGACATTGATTTTGCCGGTGACATCATGATTTCCGGGGATGTATCAGCCGGCTTTCGGGTTACTTCGCGCTCAAATATAACCGTTAAAGGGATTGTAGAAGGCGCCCACCTGAAAGCAAAGGGAGACATCATAATCGGTGAGGGCATAAACGGGATGAACAGCGGCACTTTGACCGCCGGGGGAAACATTCGGGCCAGGTTTATGCAAAACTGTACGGTTAGGGCCGGGCGGGATATTTACGCCGATACCATTATGCACGCTGATTTGGAATGTGACGGAGATGTCGAGCTAAACGGCAAGCGCGGCGTTCTGATCGGCGGGAGTACAACCATCGCGGGCAAGCTGGTTGCCAAGGGCATCGGAACCCCAAATCATGCTGCTACCAATGTCGTAATGGGCGGCGGCAGTATCACAAAACAACATGAGTATGTAAAGTTAGGCGAGAGCATCAAGCAAATAGACGCCGACATCACCAAGCTGGTTCAAATTCTCAACCGCTTCGACGGCCTGCAAAAGAAAGGGGCGCTTGCCCCGAGCCAACGGGACACAGCCGAGCAGGTTCGTCAAAACTACAACGCACTGACCGAACAGCGGAAAGCCGCGGTGGCCGAGTTAGAAGAAGCCGGGCTGGCCAGGTTGGTGAGTTCGGGCGGCAGTTACGTTGAGTGCAAAGGCCGGGTGCACACCGGGGTCAAGTTCGTATTTGGCCCGCTCACCTTTAATGTGCAGGCCGGGTTTGTCAACAGCCGGATCGGGGTAATCAGCGGTGAGGTCGCGGTATCCTCGCTCTAAAAACCTTGTTCATAAACGAGAAAAACCGGCGGGAAGACCATCGTTCTGGTGCGTTTGGGCTGTGAACAGCACGCCGCGTTAGAACAACAGGGCAAGGCCATCCTCGAAATCGTTCGAGCCGATCTCCCCGTGGCCAAGCCGCCGGGTACGGGCATGACGAGCGTGTAGAGGAACTTAAGAGCATACTGAGATTTGAATAACACTGAAAAACCCAAGTTAGAAATATGCCTTTAAAGAGTAACGAAAACAGATAGAGGGAAAATCATGTCGAGCCAAAAATATGGTATTGCATGGGATGATCGCTTTAAAATTGGGAACTACGAGATAGACGAACAACATCGCAAGCTATTCGAAGCTCTGGGAGAAATTATCTCTTACTGCGAGAACAACACCGACGCAGACAAACTGCACATTACTTTGGATTATTTGGTTCAATATACTGTTCAGCATTTCCATGATGAAGAAGCTGTGCAAGTTCGATATGGCTATCCGGAATATCACAAACACAAACAGCTTCATGAAGCTTTTAAAGAAACCGTCGGAGGCCTTGTATCTAAATTCGATCAAAATGGCTCATCAGCTGAACTAAGCAGTGATGTAAATAAAGTTATAGTGCATTGGATTGCTTCTCATATTCTTGGTGAAGATAAAAAAATTGGTGCGCATATACAAAAAGCAACAAGTCGTTAAAAAGGCGTACCGATCATAAAGCGGCGATACATCTACGCGGATAGAACACAACGGCATAAACAAAACCGAATGGCAAAGACGCCATTCGGTTTTTATGATGTGATTCATAAACACAAAAGCCCGATTTCTTTACGCTTTTAAGTACACAGCGTTTAGAGCTCTTTTACGTTTTTGTTCAGCGATTTAACTGTCATGATGCCGGTGGCCGGGTCAAACAAGACAGTGCGCCCGTAGTTGGAAAGCACATCTTTTGCGATGATCGGAATCCCGATTTTCTGTAAAATCGCGGTGACTGCCTGTACATTGCGCTGACCGATCTGCCACATGTCGTTGCTGGCCGTGCCTCCGGTCTGACCGGCGCCGAACATCTGTGCCCCCCCCGCGATTTTGGCCTTCAGCCGGGTGCGGGACGCGCCCTTTCTCTCCATCTTTTTGATTAGGTCAGGGATGGCGGTGTCCGCGAACTTCATGACGTTTAGATCTCCGGTGACTGCGGCGCTGGAGGGCAGCATGATATGGCTAAGCCCGCCGACCCGGGTGATGGGGTCAAGCAGACAGATACCCACGCAAGAGCCGAGCGCGTAAGTGATCAAAGTGTCAGGTGGGTTAGCCAGCTTAAGATCAGAAATACCAACTGTTATTGAAGCCATATTACGAAATCCCCAACTTTGATAACATTAAGCTGAGAGAAGTGGGCTCAGCAAACAGAATCATGTTGCTGGCTACGCTCTCAGATACGCTCTGGAAGTTTTCTTCGATGAACAGAACCCGATCACCCACGGCGCCGAACTTGATAAGCGGCATACTGAGCAGTGCACCGGCCATATCGATGCTAACTTCGGGCACCGACATATGAATATCCAGCCCGGTCAGCTCAGAGATTGACTTGACATAAGCGGCCGAGAGGATGTTGCCAACCTCGCGAATGGCCGAAAGCGCCATCTCGTCCATCTCATCAAAACTCGCGAACGCTTCACCCATCAGCGCGTTTAACATCAAGTGGGCAAAGTCTTTGTTGAGCAGGAACATGACCATCCCGTCAATCTCACCGGTCAGGCTGAGCAGTACGCCATAAGTCAAAGTCTCGGGCCCGCCCATCGCGTCAGTTACGCTGTTGAAATCAAGCAGCTGCACTTTCGGCAGAGCAATGTCGATGGGTTGTCCGAGCATGACCGAAAGAGAGGTGGCCGCGTTTCCTGCGCCGATGTTGCCGATCTCACGCAGTACATCCATGTGCATATCGTTTAGATCTTCGTACCTGATACCCATTGTGAATCCTCCCAAACGGATGGAAAATAATGACATAAAAGCATTGATCTTGCGTTTGTTTAAAGACAAGCGGCGCAGCTTAGCGCAACTTTTGAATTGTGCGTCAAGTTTGTTAAATAGATTATATCACACAAACACGTCTGATGCAAAAGCAAAATATGAATTTTTCGCGATTTCGTAAATTTTTTTGCGGAATACTTATCCTGTTGGGCAAATATGTCGTTTATATGTTGGCCAGAAAATGTAAAACACGCGATATTATAGGCATATTCACCGAATCAACAACACCCACTTAGCTTTCGCTAAGCTGCTGTAAACCGCGCAGGAATTGGAAATTTTTAGTCTTGGATCAACTGTGAACACGAGTTTGCACCGGCTTAGAAAAAAAGTGAGCCGGAAAACTGTGGCTGTCGTCTTTACAAAGGTCGAAAAAGGGAATATAATAGACATAAGCCTGTATAAGGCTTGTTCTTTTGTTTTACCTGAGCCGGTATATATCTAAGGCTATCCCTACAGTCCGGTGAAACACAGGGCAAAAGCCGGGAAAACCGTTCGCGATTGGGCAACGGGTATAGTGGCCGGAGTTGTGTAAAAAATAACATCTGTGACAGACGCTAAGGGGAAATGGAATATGGCCAGGGTAATATCTGTGACCAACCAAAAGGGCGGTGTTGGAAAGACCACGACCTCCCTTGCTCTTGCGGCCGGTTTTATGAGAAAAGGCTACCGGACACTCGCTGTCGATATGGACCCGCAAGGCAACCTCAGCTTTGGGCTGGGCGGGGACAGCGACGACGGCCCGACTGTCTACGATCTCTTAAAAGGGGATGTTCATCCGCGCTTTGCCGTACAGCGAACCAGCAGCGTCGACCTGATTTCTTCAAACATTCTGCTTTCGGGGGTTGAGCTTGAGTTCACCCAAACCGGGCGGGAATACCTGCTCAAAAACGCGCTGGCGAACTTGCGGGACAAGTACGATTACGTGGTGATTGACACCCCGCCCGCTTTGAGTATTTTGACGGTCAATGCCTTCGCCGCTTCCGATTATGTGGTTATCCCGATGGTCGCGGATATCTTCAGCTTGCAGGGAATCGCCCAGCTGAGCGACACCATCATGCGGCTGCGCCAAGCCTGTAACCCCGAATTGATTATTGGGGGCATATTGCTCTCCAAATACGACGGGCGGACTGTGTTGAGCAAGCGGATCAAAGAAACCGCCGAGATGGTCGCGGGCCAGGTCGGCACTCGCCTGTTTAAAACGACGATCCGCAATTCGATTGTCATACCCGAATCCCAAACCAATCAAGTGAGCATGTATGAATACGCATCCAGAAATCCGGCCGTAAAAGACTACGCCGCCTTTGTGCAGGAGCTTCTGGCCGAGGGGGTCTAGCGTTTTGGTTAAAAAAGATTTTGACAAAGAAAAAATGTACAGTAAAATCATGCCCTCTATCGTTACTCCGCCGCCCAGCCAGGAGCCGCCGGATAAAGATGAGGTTCCCGGTGAAGAAGAAGAAATCCCGGCCAGAGGGCGCCAGCAGTATATTCTCAGGAATTTTATCGAAGACTTGGTAATGGACAAGCTTGACCACACAATCTTGATGCTCAGGGGCTGTGAGTGCGAGTGGTGTAAAAAAGATGTGATGGCCAAAGCCCTAAACGAGTTGCCCGCCGCGTACACTGTAATAGAGCCCTCCGACCTGCATGAAACGGTGGGCGCGCTGCGCGCGAACTATGAGGTAAAGGTTTCCTCCGCCCTCATCAAAGCAGTACAGGCCGTAAAGTCAAACCCGAGACACTAATCAGTTGACAATTGACAATGTACAGTTGACAATTGTGGAGCCCGCTACGCGGACGTAATTTAAAATCATCGCAAAGCGATACATTTATTGTCAATTGTCAATTGTTAATTGTCAATTGCCCGGAGGATTCGTATGGCAGAAAAACCCCGTCTCAAGGAAACGGATGAAATATTCAGCAGTGTGGGCAAGGGTTCTGTCCGCGCAAAAGCGCCCGCAGAGCAAGAACCGGAACGGCAGCAGCAATCACAGCCGGACCGGGGCGGGCGCGAGGCCGGTGAGCAGCCCGACAAGGCCCCGCTGATCGAGAGCCTGTTTGATCTTGACCAGCCCCAGGCCGGTCGGGCCTCCCGGCGGGCCGCGCGCGGCCGTGGAAAAAAAGGCGCGTCCGATATCGAGCCAAAAGTCGACCGCAGGCCTCTAAACTTTGGAAAGTACGGTTTGGGCAGTGACAATGACAAAGAAGACGAGGGGCAAAGCCCGCCCAAAAAAACGAAAGCCCCCGCGGCGAAGCCTGCGCCCGAGCCGGCTCCTGCGCCGGTTACCCCGCCGGAACCCCCGCCGGAACCCCCGCCGCCCCCGCCCCCTGAACCGGCAATGGCAATGGCTGCCGCCGAGGAGGAAGAGCGCCGGTCCCGCCCGCGGCGCCGAGCCGGCGAGCCGGCGTCCGCACCGCAAATCAGGCGGGTCAGCCCGCCCGCAAACCCGGAACCGGAAGCCCCGGCCCCGGATATACAAACGCGCCCCGCCGCCCCGGCCGATCCGCCGCCCTCTTACCATTTTGAAGAAGAGATTGGGCCGGTTATCCAGCCCTTTGTATTTGAAGATTTCGAAGAACCGGCCCCCCCGCCGCCGCCCCCGCCGGCCGAAAAACCCCGGGAGCCGAAAGTCGTTCGCGCGGTCAAGCCCGAGCCGCCCAAAAAACAAGAAGAACCCGAACCGCCCCCGGTTATGGAAGCACCGGAAATCCCGCCCGAAGAACAGCCGAAAAAACGCTCAAAGCCGCCGACCGCCGGCCGAAACCCCGAGCGTGAGCGGGACCAAATTCTACAAGAGCTTTCCAGCCAATTCGACGAAGCTTTCAGCCAGGCCTTTGAGGGCGGCGCGAAAGAGGTAACAAAACAAGAAAAGCGAGGCAGGCCGATCCGTGGAAAGGGTGTGGCCAAAGCAAGTGCGCCGGTTGATCTGATTGACGACACACCGCCCCCCCCGCCTCCGCCGGCCGAAATCGAGGACCCGCAGGCCGACCTTGAGGCCGACAGCTTCTTGAGAGAATTCGCCGAACAGATTCAAGAGGAAGAAGATACCCGAACCGAGCTGTTTAAAGATACGCTGGCTGAAAAATTCGAGCGGGAACGCGCCCGATATCTCAAGGAGCTGGGAATCGAGGACGGCCCGCAGGTCGACGAAGAGCCAAAAACGTTTACTCCGCCCGCGGTTCGGCGGCTGGACTTGCAAATTGAGCCGGAAATGCACGTCAGCGCGGACGACGCCCCGCCAAAACCGGTTGAGCGCCCGGTGACCTACTCCCGGATGGGTCAGGTTCGCCCGCAAGCGCCGGCCGGGGAAGCGCTTTCGCCCGCACAGCCCAAAGTCACGCAAAAACCAAAGGCAAAAGCCGCAGCCGCCAGGAATGAGAAGAAGTCAACCGAAGAGCTGTTGATCGAGCTGGCCTTTCAAAAGACGGAGGCTAGCTTAAACGCGGGCAGCCGCCCGCCCCCCCGCCCGATGGAAGGGGTTCCGGTCAAGATCGAGGCGCCGCCGCCCGAGCCGGTCATCTTCGAACCTGAACCTCAAGTGAGCTTCTGGAAACAATACCGCAATATCATATTGATCTCTTCGGCGGCGGCTATGTTTTTGCTCATTCCGCTTATCGTGCTTATTGTCAGCATGATTCGCCCGAATGAGGGGATCGAACTTTTGCCCCCGGTTGAAATCGGCGAGAGCGAACAGGTCGCCGGTACTCTGCAAGCCAACCAGAGCCACAACTTTGAAACGCGGGAGGTCTTCGAAAACATCTACATCCGGCGGCCGGACATCTCCATTCGCAACGCGACCGTCAACAGCATCCTGCTTATCGAGGGGATCGCTTCGCCGGGTGAAATCCGGCTGGAGGATATAGACGTAGGCGGTGCGATCCACCTGAGCACCGGTGAGGTAGACCGGCTTGTCCTGCACAATGTACAGACCCCGCGGCTGGTTATCCACAACGATGAGCACTTTACCTCAGCCGTTACGGTCAGCGGGAACACCGCCATTGACACGGTTGAGGTTCGCACAAACGCCACAATCAACCGGCAGCCCATGCATGGGGCGGACGGCGGCCAGGGTGTGCAAAACATCCTGCTCTCAGCCGCGCCCAGCGTATCCTCCATGCTCACCGTCAACCTGAACGGACTGGAACTGCCATCCCTGCAAAGCAGCAGTGACGCCGTCATCGGGGTCGGGGACGGCACACGGATCGAGCGGATGACCAGTGAGGGGGCCATATCGATCAGCGGCAATGGCCGGATATCCCACTTTTCAGCCGGGCCGCGCGGCCCGGGGGACGGCACAATTCTGCGGCTTGAGATGGGGGTTACACACCTGGCCATTCGCGGGCCGGGGGATCTGATTGTGCACAGCGAGATCGACTCAGTGACCGCTTCCGACCATCTGACCATCAGCGGCAGCGGGAACATCGCAAGCCTTATGCTCAACCAGCCGATGGCCCCCGGGCGGCTGCAGGTCGGCATTTACGGCAGTGTGAGGGTCAACGCGCTGGTCGCGAACGCCGAAGCGCTGCTGCGGGTGAGTGAACAGGGGATGATCAATCACTTAACCGCCAATCAGTCGGTTTACGCGCTGGGCAATCCGGTCAACCGCCTGGTTGTCAACGCGAACGATGTGATTTACGAAAACGAGCCCAATGGAATTGATGTAACAAGCGGGATTCGCCCGCCCGAAACGGTGGCCGCCAACCCCAACCTGGATTTGACTTTGCACACAAATCAAGTGAGTGCCCCACCCGACACAGCCGCCGACGACATCAGCACAGTTTGCGGCCACACGCGTGAGAGCGGCGGGTTCCTGGAAGGCGACGGCTCGGCAAGCAACCCGTTCCGGGTATCTACCCCCGCCCAGCTGGCCCATATTCAACTCCACCTTTCTTCTCACTTTGTTCAGACCGCCGACATCGACGTGGGCGCCGACACCCAGTTTATCACAGGGTTTAACATGATCGCCGGGCAGGGCGAGCCGTTTACCGGCTCGTTTGACGGGCAGGGCTTTGCCATACGCAACCTGCGCATTACCTCCGACGCCCAGGCGGTTGGGTTGTTTGCCGAAAACAGCGGCCGAATCGAGAATGTCAGCCTGGTATCCGGCGAGATTCGCTCGACCGCGGCCGGGCAGGCTTATGTCGGCGGGATCGTCGGGCGCAATCACGCGCAGGGCGATGTTTTCGCGGTGTCCAACGGCGCGCGGATTATCGGCGGCAATTCGGCTTATGTCGGCGGGATTGTCGGCTATAACAACGGCCGGGTACGGGATAGCTACAACGCGGCTTTGATTACCGGAGCCGATCACACCGGCGGATTGATTGGGACGAACGGGGTTTCCGGTGCGCTTTCTTCCAGCTATAATGTTGGGAATGTAGAGGGCACCGGGGATGGTGTCGGTTCGATTGTTGGGGTGAACCGCGGGGTGGTTGCGAATACGCACTTCCTTCTGGAAACTGCCTGGAACGGGATTGGTGTCGGGGATGGGACCGCGAATGAGCAGACGTCGGAGGCGATGGCTTCGGCGCAGATGGTGGCCGACTTGTCGGTGGGGGATGTTAATTCGCCTTGGGTTCGCAGTGAGGGAGGCGGGTTTGTTTATCCGGTTTTGCGGGTGCCGGTGCGGAGGTAGGGTTGCTTTTGTCCTTGCCTTTCGGGCTTTAAGGGCTTTTATCGGAATCTCCGATGGAAATGAAATGGGGCGCTTCGCCCCCAAACCCCCGAGTTACTCTTTTTGCTTGCCCAAAAAGAGTAACCAGAAAAAGGGCACTTAAGGGGGGCAGGGGGCAC
>Ga0131853_10001452_pt1 | contig 42314 bp, 18 predicted proteins | sample TergutLab28metaG_FD_92764 | JGI IMG/M metagenome (GOLD analysis project Ga0131853, IMG submission 92764) | Labiotermes labralis P1 segment gut microbial communities from Petit-Saut dam, French Guiana - Lab288 P1 (version 2) (version 2) | ecosystem: Host-associated > Arthropoda: Insects >...
AGGTGGCGGACGCTTGTGAGTACGGTAATGAACCTTCGGGTTCCATGATATGCGGGGAATTTCTTGACTAGCTGCAAACCAGTTAGCTTCTCAAGAAGGACTCTGCACCATGGAGTAAGTAAGCAACATTTAAAAAAACACTTTAAGGCTTAAAATATGTTTTAATATTTAGGCAAATTATTTATCCGACATATTTCGATTCATTAATGAGACATCTTCAGTGGTACCACAAGACGACTACATCAAGGGTATTACGGAATCGCTTTTACGTTCATCCGTGGAAGAATATTGAAATTATTTGAAAGATTTAATGACTTCTTCACGAGTAATTCTTGTTTGTAGCGTAAAAAGAAGCCCGGGTATAATTTGTGTAAATATTAACACTTAAACATTCATAATGGTTATAACAGAATTGTAAACTATTTTAACGTAACCTTTATTAAAATGAAGTTATTGAAAATATGCAAATACAGCTAGTGTGCTGAACGAAAAGTACACCAGTATCTACTTATACGTATTGTGTACGTATCTATATGTACACTACACGTCAGTAGTATTCATTTTGTATGATTCTTGTTTTCGAAACCATTGGTAATAATTTTTACCCTGAAGATTATTTATTCATGACTCGGAATACGTTGCGGACATATTTTGGTGCCTTTGAGCGTTATTATTATTACTATTATAATACAGTATATTTATTCAATAATATGAATTTGGTCAAAATAATTTTTAATATGAGCTGATCTTTGCAACCAACGAAGATGTCTGCAGCACATGCTTCTTCACATGCTTCCACGTCTATACAAGGAAAATGAGTAACGTATAATAGAGTCTTTGTAACAGACTTTTAATGCTCAGTAAATACTCAATATTTACTTTTTCAAAGATAACTAAACGTATGTTTAATTTTAAATACAACAGCTAGAACCGTAAGCTTATTTTATTCGATTTTTTAAAATTTCGTGTAATGTAGAGACGGTATCTCTATGACGGTACTTCTTGCCGTAGAGCGGACGACAACGTTACTGTACAGCGACGTTAAGATGCTGTCCACTCTGCTCAGTACAGAGCTATAAAGTACCCTGTGCAGCATTTCCTATCTTTTCCCATAAAATAAGCTGCATCCTCAATATCGAACTTCCCGATTCCGTGAATTTACAGTTCTCATTCTGTCGAATATAGTTAATTATACTGGTTGACTGGCTTTTCGTTAAAATTGATCGCGGCATATCCATCAGAAAGGCTGTCCCAAGCGACGAGACAGGGTCAGTCAGACAGGGGTGTTGCTGATTATCGGAATCCTTCCTCGCAGAGCTAGTCACCCAACAACTGCATTACCATGACAATAATTCGGTTTTGGCTAGACGTCTGAGTTCCCATTGCTGTTGCAGACACTGAACATGGAACACAAATGTGTGCAGAAAAATTAATAGAGAGAAAACTTGCCAGTATGGAATATTCTGATGGGCGTGACCACTTCCATGGTCAACACTACATTCATTTCATTGTGCCATATAATCGGTTCATTGAATTTGTATTTGACACACGGTTCATCGGCTTTCAATACCAGATGTCTATGTAATGAACCGTTAGAAACTGTATTGATCGGTGCATGTGGACCTGCAATAAGCAGTCACTGCTATAGCCTTTACGAAATATCCTCCAACTGTTGTTCCATTTGTGTGATGTAGCTTATGTATTAAAATTTTGAATGTTGAAAATTACGAAGAAGATAAATTTATAAAAATCTACTTATTTAGTTCACTTTATTTTATAAATGGAAGCGATTGGGGGCCAGTAATGAGAGAGGCATAGGATTTTTTAATATATGTGGCGGCGAGTCAAACTGAATTCTGAACTCATATTTTCTGATAGATACGCCTATTTTCTCTTAGCCTCGCAGGGGAACTCCACAGCCTATCGCAAACCACAACTGCTTTGTCTTCATTTCTACTCTACCTTCGAATTATCAATTTAATATCTTCCGACAGAAATTCGAGGTCGAATGAGAAGAGCTCTCATGTCTCATATTCAGTTTTCCCCAGATTCAAATCTCAACACGAATATCGGCTGTTCTGCTTCAGACCTTCGTGTGTTTGCCCTGTCCGTTCGAGCATGTGTAGATGTAAAGGTAAAGCAGTCCCTTTACGGGCCTGGAGTGGCCCAGAGTGTTCCAGGAAGTTCCCAGATATCATGACAACAGTACAGGATGGTGGTAAGTTTGTCAGCCTTAGGCACCGACCGCCTTTACACCCAGGAAATGCTCCTGGTACTCATTTCTGTTAGGGGCTGAGTCGCCCCTAGGGCCGTAGTGCGATCGGAAGGAATGTGTCAATAAAAAATTCCAATGACGCCAGCTGGGATCGAACAAGCGAATTTGTAGACGTAGCGAATAAAATTGTGCCAGCACAATTTGTTTTCGCATCATGTCCCTCGACACTTTTTAGTCTGTCAGCTTAAAGCGTTGTTAAATAAAAACTGACTAAAAAATAATGCAAAATTCGACTAAAGGAAGAAATTAAAAATGATAAATCAAGTAAGTTATCTCACAGTCTGAAAACAAACCGACCTTCTGATTTCGGGAATGATGTTCACCAGCCTCGTCATTTTGTAAATGCTAGACATACAAATTTATGCTAGGATTTTTACAGGAAATTTTAGCTTAGGTATATTCAAATAAGTGCACTATTGGGAAAATCATCGGTTAACTCTTAAAATGATTATTATACGTCATGGGTTTATTCGTTTGATTTTTGTAAGTCTAGTATCATCATACTCCAGTTGCCACGGTTAACTGAAACTGAAGGCTGATGAATCAAATTTGAGACCAAACGGAAATTAGGAAAACGAAGCCTCATAGTTGTGCATGTAGGCATGTAGCGAGCGATCACGCAAACACTCGTTTGTTACCATTTCGCCTGACGAAGATGAAACTGATTCGTACTCCTGCAGTTGTGTTGAATCCTGGTAAGAACGACAACAACAAATCCGTTATCCTGTCTCACTTCTCTTTGTCTGTAACGTAAATAAACGGTTGGGACCGTTGATGAACTTGTAGAAATACACGTGACTTTTAGCAATAAGACTGTCCGTTTGTGAAGAACCTTCGTCTGAAATTTTCGTTAATGTGGGCTGTAACGTTAGAGACATAATTTCCAAAAGTGATGTCAGAACATACACATCTGGAACATACAGTATATCTAGTGTTTGCCTGGGCCTATAGTTGTCACCCTGCAATTTCACTGCAGCATCCGGCAGTAGCATTGCATTGAAATAGGCCAGGCCAGCTCCGGACCAGGAGCCATAGCAGAATGGGACTGAATAATGGATGTTCCCAACAATTTGACTGCCAAATGACGACGAACGATTTCTACTGTGCCACTAGCAAGACTATCCTCCCATACGTCGTCGTGCATTTTCGGGACAATACGAGGTCAATAATAATGCCATTCAGTGCTACAGTGGCATAGAAATCTCGGTGTATAAAGGTGACACTTGATTCTCATTGTGGCGCATCACTTTCATGGGAACAATTTAAAACATTCTTATTAATATCTATATTTATTGTCAGAGCGAACAAAACTCTTAGAATGCCGTATATTCATTTGTCCTCTGCTACATATTTCAGCCGTTTTGGCCATCATCAGGTAGATTCACAACAACATACATGGAAAAGTATACCCAGGTGGAGGCTTCCCATTCACGGTTAATACATGAAAATGCATAAGTTCTGTCTATTACTCCCTATAAGGGAATAATACAATAAATACAATAGTGTAAAAATGGTTGAAAATTAACCATATAATTATTATTGAATTTTTATATAAAAGACGTTTCATTATCTCATTTTTTCTCTTCATTGGTTGAAAATTAAGCAAATAGTTATTACTGAATTTTTATATAAAAGACTTTTCATTATCTCTGTTTCTCTTCCCGAGGCAATTAGTGGACGTGGTTAACGTAATTGGCGATGTTATTCGCGATCTTAATTATTAATGCATTAAATATATGTTTACGATGCATGGCACAAATTTTCCACTTAGAGAGCTGCATACGTTCGTACACAACATTCCTTTCTTTGATTAATCTAGCCCTCTTTACTTATTTTACAAGGAAGGATGAATTTGTGCTACCTTCATATTCCGGTCTCGACTTTCCTTTTCACTCTACAACGCCGAACGAAATGTCGAAATTTCTTTTAACTAACTTTGTATGGACTTTATACCAAATTTATACCTTGACATTTCCCACTATCTGTAATACTAAAATATCTCCCTGGCAAAAGTCTAAGTTGGGCCTAAGAATATCATCTACATAGGGCTCTGAAAAATTGCGATCTCATAGGCTGTCGAGAAATATGCAATATTATCAAGGCCATAATTCACATACTATAAAATTGCAACGTAGCACCCGATGACGAGACCTAACTTGACTTTACGTTGAAATTAATGAAGAAATAACAACTGGAGGTAACGTTCTGTGGTTTATGTATTGACGGCGTCATTATGGAAGACTGAGTATTGTCGAATGATATGTTGATCTTTTAATGATGAAATTATTTGAAAGAAACGTTCGTGACCTACTCGGGGTAATAAAGCGGCATTCGTCTGGAGGGGCTCAGGCAAAGAACGAGAAAACTCTCAGGGTAGTCGATACCTCGAGGCGAATTCTAAATACGGTAGGAATCTCCAGAAAACAGGTCTTAGAGAGTACTGTTGTGAAAGCATTTTAAATGGTTGGAGCTGGTCACCTGAAAATTAATATGCAGATACATTTTACCAGAGCTGTAGGGATTTTTAAAAAATTTAGGTACCACCTCAAAATTTTAGGCGCCAGAAGGGTGACATGGAGCAGTTTCAGTACTGAGGATGTACAAATATTAGGCACCGCCGTACAAAATTGATTTTCACAGGCTATGTGACCCCGGGGGCTTGTGAACGTCTGCTTTACAAAAATTGGAAAAATAGACCATGTGAATATTCTTATTATGCAACTTAATTTCTTCGGGAAAACATGAGCGTATTAGATGATAATGCTATCTGTGTGTGCGAGTGTGTGTGTATGTGTGTATATGTGTGTTTGTTCGCAGTCTAGCTTTCGTAGCAATAAACTGATATTCACTGAACTGATCTGAACGCTATTCCACTGGGGCCTACCGGATTCACGTACTTTTCTAGTTGTCTACTGTGACTAGTAAGAACATGGTGACCACAGGAAATTGTGAGGCAGAGTGGTTTAACGCAACTGAATTAGGACCCTGAAATGATGTATGCTACTAGGTTATAACAAACTTGTGCTGTATATATATAGACAATGCTTGAGTTTTAGGAGGAAATTCTAAGTACCATACAAAAAATAAATCCCTCGATTTGTACATGAAACACTTATGTGATATATTTTCATTATATGTAGTGTGTAGCATAGGGTTACTTACCGCAGACAGCACACAATGAATATATCAGACAGTCTATCCGTGTCTAACAGTAGCCCCTTTTATGAGACAGCGTGTATTAGGGATCAAAATTGTGCTTGTAATACCTACACGTTAGATTCTAGCTATACTGATTAGGTAATCTTGTACAAACTGCTATAGGATTCTCTTTTAAGAAGCCTTTTTTTATGTCTTAGCCGGATTATCTGGACTGGACTTTGCCCACGTGTCCTGTGTACGCTACAGGACGGCGTTTACGCATACGAAGGGTGTCGCTGAATAATGCATGTTCGGAGAGCTCCCTAATACCATACGGTCTGATGTCACGCGGTAAGAGGTGAGGCTAAGAGCGATACAAGCTTCAAGACGAGCGAAGGAGGCGGGCAGTGTCTGGATTTGAGCAGTAGTCATACTCTGCAGCAAAGTCTGTTGTTGATATAAGGTTTCGAGTTCCTGCGAAGACAGTTCTTCTCCTTTCTGTGAACTTTCACGTGACAGGTCAGAAATGAACCCCCACCAGTTCAGAGACCAAGAGAAGGTAATATGCTGAACGGTCAGGGCTACCGCGTACCACCGTCTGCGGTGTAGCTGAGTGTGGAACAATGGCGGAATGATGACTAGCGAGAAAAAATCGAAGAAACCTGCCAAGCAGTAGCCAAGCAGTAGGGTCCTTTGCCATTTCGCTCACGACGTTTCTCAAAGGTCCTCATTCGATATCGAACCCGAGGTTCCTCTGCGAAAAGCCAGCATCTAACACTTTGAGATTTCGGATGCCCTTCATTTCCCCTGAAGGCTATAAAGGAAATTTGGACAGCTTCATCCTGTCGTGTAAACCAATCATCTACAATACAAATCCACATTGTGGAATAAATCTGAACGCGTAAACCTGAGGGTGATGTGTTTCGTGTGGTTTGGTACTGTTGGCCACAAAAGTAAACCTCTGCACCACCACACTAACAGCCTGCTACTGTGGCAGTTATGTCCCTGTTCAATAATAATGACATCGGCACACATTCTTTACCACAAATCTACCTGACTGCTCTCCTGCCGTTTACCTCCCTGCCTCTAAAATTAGTGCTAAATTGTGACAGTTTGTGTTTTTCTTCCGCTTCCAGCCTATAGCCTACTTCTAGTCCATCACAGCCACCTATTTTTACTTGACCTGTAGGTTATTACTTGGTAGTTCGTGGTTACATGAATTGTGGGAAAATTCCCTGTTTTTGTGCAATCATTGTGTCTATTGCTGCTTTCAAAAACCTGTCATTGCACTCAACTCAAAATCAATTGCTTGACTAGCTGAGCGACTGCCAGATTCTCAAGACGACTCTGACTGTGTTAATAACGAAATTAGCAGATGAATATAAAACTAGCTATTGCTGGTTATGTCATATTGCATTTCAGTAGCTGTTTCTGTCAGCGGCACATTTACTGATATACGTTTGTTCAAACAGTGTGTATGTTAAACTCCAAACCGCTATATAAAACGAGTAACCTGTTGTGCGAAAATCATATGCCGTAGGCAGGCCTTCTGTTTCATACCCTGCGCTGACGTGTTCAATGGCGCAGTACAAACTTAGGCCAGTTTTATCTGTGACATAGGTGGCAGACTGTCAACTGAATAGCAGATTGCAACATTTGTTCAGACTTGACACTGCTGTGCTCCTGCCATGCTTGTCTCACTTTGTGACCCAGTTACGTACTAGTAGCCTATTGTTTATTTTTGGTCTCGAATCTGTAATGGTTTATTCCAGTTTCAGACACATTTCAACATAATATTTGATATTAAAAAAACTCGCGTGTACACAGGTATTTATTCTTGAGGCAAAGCTAGGAAATGTAAACATGGGTAAATTCTGGTACATTTATTTAATGTTTTATTATCTCGTCAAACGTATAAAAATTATTTTTCGTTATACAGAATATTCAGATAGCTACACAAGAGGTAAGCTTAAAAGGCTTCCCGAAAGGCGTGCAGGTATCTGTGTGAGTGTATGTACGGTTCTCAACTTGAAATCACTTTCAAGCAGGCCAGACTAACTTTTTTACTGACAAATCTCTGGCATTGGTCAGTGTCAATTCAAACATTACTTGAACGTATTAGCATTCTTTTTTTTTTTACAAATAGTGAAAGCTGTCTTTCAAAATGCCGGATTTCCGTAAATTGACTGTACTGACATTGCTGAGACTAATTATTATAATACTTCCCTGTACAAGCACCTTCCTTTTGGGCGACGTGTTAATTCTGATAATAAGTTCCTCATTATCTACATTAGCTTTGAATTGTTTACGGTGGTGAAAGTTTAGGTTATCGCCTTATGAGACATGATATTGTGTTGTTTTGTAGGTAGTTACCGGTACTTGAGAGGAGTGTCCTCCTTCCTTCTGTAGAACAAAAGATGCAAAAATGGCAGATCTGTACTTCTAAAATTTTAATCGTTATACTAATGTGATCTAGTGAATTGAATAATACAACGCGATACCAGAAAATGGACTAGAACTTTGAGGCTCAGTTAAATTATTTCTTATTAATTTACGAGTATTGTATAATATTTTGGGTGGTGCTGATTGGGAAGGCGAAGCGTTATTTTAATGGCCAAATGCAATGAAAATTGTGTCGTCAGAGTATGTTTAAAGCTAACCGCGGCCGGCTATAGCGCGCGCGCACACACACACACACACACACACATATATAAAATTCATTTGTATTGTTTTGGAACTTAATATTCCCTACCGTTTTTAGTATAATTTCATATCAGGTATTCGGGCTCTTTTGTAAGTTAGTTAACTACACTGTATGGACTTCAAATGCTGCTTTACATCCGATATAATTGGAAGGGTATTATGAAGTTATAATGAAAATGAAGTGGATGAAGCATGTAATTTTCGGGCTTTGAGTTGAGAAATCTGAGAAATACCATGAAAAATTTCATGGCAGCCAGATTTTATTTTTTTTTTCAGAAAACCTCCCCTGTGTAATTAAAATAAATGTCGTATTCACTGACATTATTTCAGCCTGCTTGGTATCAGGGATTCAACTGCAGAAATTTGTATATTTAATCTACTGCATTTCGATGTTGTGAATTTACAAATTACGAGTATATATTTGTGAACAGCTGCTGTTAGTGACTTCGTTATGAAACATCGGTGATCATGTTTGACGGATTTATTTCATTAGGGAAATCTGGGAGATCCTTCTTCCATGTATTTTCATCATAGACCATGCATGAGGAAGTGTTGCTGCGACTTGTCTCTTTTTTGCATAAATGAGCTTGAGCGCCGAAGAGGAACCCTTCGCAACGGCTGCGTGACGGGGACGCGAGATGCGAGGCGATCGCCAGGCAAGTGGGGATTTGATAATAAGAAACCTGCAGCTTGTAGGAAGCACGAGAAAAATGCCATAATAGGTCACATATTTACCATAATCCTGTCCGCTTGTTACACGTAACAGGCGATTCTTTCAATACCTGAGATGTTCATTGTACCGGGATGTTACGCAGCGTAAGTGGGTAATTAGTTACCGACGTTTTGGGACAACCTATGGGTCCCATCTCCAAGGGTCAAGCAGTTCAAGAAGAATTCTTGGAAAAAGCCGTGTTTGCTCACGTAGCTAAGAGTTTCCTTTCATTCCATGGACACCGAAAGAGGAAAAAACAGGTTAATTTATTTGTAGGATGACATGTTCTTCCCCTAATAACTCTGAACCAAGTGAGAGACTTGCAAGACATTTTATACGAATACTATGCCATTACAGGCAAACTCGACGCTGTAATTTGTAACTTCACCCATCAACAAAGTTAATCGATATTATCTTGCAAGTTTGTGGAACAGCAGCGCCAGTACAAATACGAGCAGTGTAAACGAATACTGCCCTGGAATTTTGTGTGATTATAGAGCTTAAAAAAGCAGCCCACTTTTTAAAAATTTTAAAATGCATAAACCTGTATGATTAACTCTTTTGTTGGTGGATATAAACAAAAAACAGCTGATAGAAGGGATATGCAGTTTCACATCATATAATAAAAATGCCACATATATTTGTATCAAACAAATTGCATTATGCCATCTAGGCGAAACTTGGTATGATATTGCTCAGACTTAAATGTACACACATTTATGAACAGATATTGATCAATGGGTTTCATAATTACTAATTTAGGTTCCTTATAACATTGTCATATTTAATGCAGAATTCGTGAGAAAGTAAAGTGTAGATAGTACTGTCTCTGTGCATACCATCAAGGCGTTTGAGGACATGGAGGTGTTGTTCCACCCTTTCTTAACTTCGGCACTAGATAAGGGACTTCTACCCCTCTGCCTCTGAGGAAGCGCTTTCTCTAACTACTGAATACGAGGCCGGGTGAGGCCCAGAGCCTGTCTAGACATTTCGGAGGAGATAACAGTTCTGATTTCCTCGTGGGATTCTAACAATGAATCCTGGATTTTCCAACAATAGCCGCGTCACTACACCGACTGCGATACAAACTTGTAACTAGACAATATAGACATGTTCCTATTACCTGCAGAGGCACGAAATATTTCGCTTGTCCAAAGAGTCCAGACTGGCTCTTGGGCCCAACCAGCCTCGACTTCGTGGGTATTGACGGCGCTTAATCCCAGGGTGAAGCGGTCGGAGCGGAATGATTGGGAGCACAAATTCTTCACGGCAGTTCTTTTTTTCTAAAATATCCCTTAATATCCCGCAAGTTGCTAGTGTTAACAAATTGTATTTGCGGCAACACAGTATGATTGATATAAAGATGGGCGGATTTGAACCTCAACGAGAAAGGGTTTGAGAAGCCGCTACAATTTGCAACTCAGCTCCACGTAGCTGAGTGGAGCAATGCGTCTGCACCGTCTTTGTGTCTTCGTGGCCCTGTCAGGACAAATTCGCTTTCCTATGATTGTCAGGGGTTCAATAGATAAGCATTATTCAAATATGTTATGGATATAGGATGCGGTGAATGTTCGTTTTTTAAGGTATATATTATGTGAAAATTCGTTAAATAGGCATTAGTGTTTTAGTGTGCTTGTACCTATAGTCAATAACGGGATTACATTGGCAATTTACGTTAATAAGGGACATTTACATAGGCCACGCTGTAATAAGCTTCTACCAACACACCAAAGAAATTAACGACTGAATTAAAATTTTAAAGCCTAGTGTTTGTTCTGTGTAACTGTAGGTTTAAGATTAAAAAATTCTATATTGTGTCCACAGAGGTATTTTTTTGTTTTGTTTGAATCACAGACCAAACATCGATTATTTTTATAGGGTGCCGAATAAAGTCTTTAAATTTCACACAGGTATTTCTTAATCTTCATATGCTTTTCTTCCGTAGAGATGGGTCAAACCTCATATCTCTCCAATACACACTTCACATAAACACATTAATTCTCCAAAACAATGTTCTTAAACCTTCCTCTGTATTGAAGTCCCTAGGTCTGCCGTAGATATCCGGGAGTCTTTACTTATAAATAACATAAAGTGCTCTTTCTTGTTTCCTTGACGACACTTCGAAACGTGATTTTCTAGACCGTTCCAGTTTTTAGACGTGAAGTGTCTCAAATCCGCCAGGTTCCTAGCGGCAGTAAGTTGAGGCCTTTATGGAAATACTTAATGCTTATATTTCTTCTACGTTTCTTCGTGAAGATAAATAATTCAGAGTTATACATTTCACTGTCAGATTTGCAGTGAGAATAATTTGATTCTGCACATTACTGTACAAATTGTGACTTAAATTGTCCCTGGAATGTAATTTGGACTATAAATGATTGAGGAAATTTTTGTTGTATATGGCTTCAGCGGAAGCGTTTCTATTGAATGACTGAGGTGTTTAGGAGCGTGAAAAAAATGCCAGCAATCAACGTCTATCGTGGTTATTATTATTATTTGGGCTGCATTGGAATCGAGCATGGATGTAAGTTGCTTTTTTATTACGAACGCATATGCGTTCGGTCGTGGCCGTACGATATTTCAGGACTTTAAGGAAAAGCCTGAAGTCCTTAGTCGAGCTTCGACTGAGATTCAAACTAGGTAGTCCTTCAATACAAATTAGGTGTGTTAGGGCTGCGTCTACATGCCCAATATTGTATTTTTAAACAGGCACACAAAATTTGATGAAGGAAATGTAGAAAAGAGAATAAGATTTGTCAACAATATTAAGAGTTACGTAATTTCTTTATGTTGACATAACTGAGATGTAATTTAGGCATATATTATATAAGAAACTGGGGACCGCGGTGGCACAGTGGTTAAGGTGCTGTGCTACAAATCGGAAGGTCGCCGGTTCGATCCCAGCTGGTGTCATTGGAATTTTTCATGGAGATAAAATCCTTCCGATCGCACTATGGCCCTGGGGTCGACTCAGCTTCTATCAGAAATGAGTACCAGGAGCATTTCCTGGGGGGTAAAGGCGGCCGGTGCATACGGCTGACAACCTTACCACCATCCTGTACTGTTGTCATGAAATATGGGAACCTTAACTTCCTGGAACCCTCTGGGCCACTCCAGGCCTGTAACGGGACTGATTTACCTTTACCTTTTAAATAAGAAACTGATCATAAAATTCAATATCATTGTGTTAAATTCACTTCTTCTTAAAGCTGTCACATGACTGGTTAGGTCTATCGTGCTTCCTTAAGAACTGAACAAATATGACGGAATCGAGGTATTTCATGTGGACTGGAGTCACTGGTTCGGAACCTACAAATTTTGCTACGGAAGAGAAGAATGCGAAGTGAGAGACGAGGCAGAGACCTCCGAGACCTCCGAATCGGAGCTTCAGCAGACCAGATAATACCACCATGGCAAAGAACGACAGCGGCGACTTGAGTAGAAGGTGGAGTGTAGAAGGGGCTGAATAATGGATGTGAGAAGCCGACAGGCGGCCTGGCACCTGAGCCCCTCCTCCTCTGTCCTTTCTGTTCTTCTTATTATCAGCTTTTCCTCTTTGTCTTGGTCTGCTAGCACGAAGTTGGCACATTAGACACACGACGGTGACTACAGGATAAGCGTAAGAGATCCCAAGGAGCCGTTTATCTAAACCCAGACGCTCCAAACCTTCCAATCCCACACCATTATGTCCCATTTTCTTCTACAAGAAGTTGAAATCACATAGGTTGTAGGTAAGGTGTTAATCTGAAGTGATGTCCTGGTCCATTTAAAGGATTTTAACAGGAAGCATTGAATCACACAAATTGCGGGGTAGTAAAAAGCGTCTGGTCGTGATAAATTGCCCAGCCATAAGCCTTATTCACTCGCCTACCTCACAGATAGTTGAATTTTAAATTCTTCTTCGGAATTCTCCTTTTGCGAATTAGAATTTTAAGTTTTATACTTCCGACTGTGATGCGCACAACTTAAAAATTTACAAGTGTTTCTTAGCGTTGGCAGAAACACGAGGGAGAGTCAAATGAAACCCTTAAAAAATTAACACATAATTATATTAAAATATTTACGGTTTTCACTTGACTCACCCTCGTATTTACAGACGCGATACTGATAGGTTATTATGCATACAAGCAGGATACGGTAACAGCAGACAACAGCAAAGCGTGCCCCATATTGAACATTTTGTCATGTTGCGTGCTGCTTTTATCACGCGATGACGTACACATGAATCCAAAAGTCCTTGGATCGGTTATATAAAATTTTAAATCACATTTTAGCTCTATAGCAAACGATAACATATTTCTCTTCGGTTCTTCCTATTAAGGGAGTTGCGTAGAAATCTTTAATTACGAGTCTAAAATTGCGAGTTCTAAGTAAGGGTGTTGGTGGAGACAATTGGCGCGGTAAACGCGGTACGGTGTAACAATGCCTTCTTCCGTAGCAAAGATTTTTTTTGTGGATTTGAAGCCAGACTGCTTTGGTTCTAAATAATATGTGCTTCTGGACGTGCCTGATGATAAGGAATACCTTACGTTCATGCAGGAATTCGTAACGTACTTAATGGGCTTTACCTACTGTTCTTGGAAGAGAAGAGTTGCGGTGTCTGGCAATGATTAATTGATAAGTCGGTGTTCTAAAAGATGCAACAGAGTCTTTGTAGAACTCTGACTGAAGTATGTTTCGTGTCGTTCACTTGTATGGTTTAGTGCTTTGTCAGTCCTAAGTAGAAGCAAATATGAACTAAAAAGACGTTCTGTCAGCTGTGTGTTTAGTGAAATGAATATATGTACATACTTATGCAGACAGGGAGAGAAATGCTGGGATACTTTGAAGACATATTTGATTATTGTACTGAACTACACAACATATATCCGGCTACGAAGCGGCATCCCACACGTTTAATTAACTAACTTCTTGATTCTGAGTCCGAGCTTTGTTGCTGAGATTGTTGAACTAGTAAGCCCGTAAGCCCTGTCTCTTATGGTTTGGAGATTCAATTTCCTCATTCACAAAGGGTCCAAACGGACTTTATCCTGAGCCAAGTGAATTAGTCTCAACCGCTCATGTTTTCCGATTTCACTGCATCCGACCCAAACTCATTCTGGAATTTCCACATTCAAATTCTATATTTTTTACCAAAAACATATTCACGACTGATAGTGTTAGTGAATTCTATAATGTGCAGGTTTTATGTTTAGCCGAGACGTTATGTCCTTGTCTGTGTGTCAGAACGGAGGCTCACCTCTTGCGGGCTGACCGCGACTGGCCTTTAATATTCTTTCGGTTACTTTCCGTATTTGGAGGTTGTCCCTTCAAGGTATGTAAATATGAGTTATGGCTATATTTAATCATTCCCTTACGGCAAAGTTTATCCCACTTCCATTTTTAAAAATGTTTCAAAATTGACATAAGTCAATGCTACGAAAGGGAAATGACATTCTTACAGGCTGTGTCGTGAAGTAATTATTCGATCCTGGAATAGGGAATTATTTCGGAATTTCATCTTGTGGGCTGTGGTGATATCTAGATTTCAACTTGGAGAGTTGAGTGACATCCTTCTGTATAGACCTGCAATCCTACACTTCATATTATGTACTCGTATTCTGAGTGGTTGTTCCTTCGAACGTGCGGATTTTTAGTGAACTGATAAAATGGTTTAAGTTCGTAATAAATTATCGAAATATCCATATTATAAAATATTAGTTTACTCGTGTTCAGAGAACAAATGTTATTAAATATCTAATTATGAGATATAAATTAAACACTGGCAGCTTAAATATGTAGATCACAACTAACAGAAAGACAGTCTAAATCAGATCACATATGCTAAACGAAGTGTTGGTATATCACAAGCACAAGCTTATAAGCTGTTAAAATCTCTAAATTATTTTGTGGTCAGGAAGGTGTCAACCGTGAAATAAATGTGTCTAAATCATGGAATAAAGGACGTGACTCCGACGAGTGGTGTGAGTTACACCATGATGTGCTTGATTATCGTGTCACACTCAGATTTTCGTGGTCACGGGATTTGACATCACATCCCAAGCGGCACATTTGATGGTTTCCATGGTTACTGCGTTGTGATATCACGAAATTGAAGTTTTATGGGGCGTAATTATGTTCAAGTGATTAGTGGGATTGTATTCAACAAGTCTGCTGCAGAGGCCTTCCGCTCTTCTGGGATGTTACGCGGCGTATGTTGGTAGCTGGTTGCCGAAATTTCGGGACAACGTATGATCCGTTGAAAATGGGAATAGGTTTTTTTTTCCCGAAACTTCGGCAACCAACTACCAGCCTAGGCCCTGTAACGTCCAAGAACAGCAAAGGCCTCAACTACACCTCGGCAGAAGACTAATCTCGCACGTGTGCGTCATCCACTGACAGTAGCCAGAACTATTTTATATTTCTAATGAGCGATACCCAGTAATATAGAAAAGCTTCGTTTTGTTGGTGGGTGTAATTATGATGACGACGACACATTGCACGTCGAGATTAGTGGATCTCAGTTTACATGTATAACATGCAATAACAATTTAACAAGGGGACGCAGACTGTCGCCTGAACACCATGCCAGCCCTTGTTACGACGGGTGTGGTTGCTAATTATTATGGAAACATCGAATAATCACTTATTCTTATAATAAAACCAACTAGATGCACTAATCTCGTAGATTTATTTTTGGAATAAAACTCTACATTTTTAAGAGAGTTCCTCTGCCCATCATCAGGAGTTTTTCACTGTGCACATAGCAATGGTATACGAGTATGTCATACAGGTTTGCTGTGTGTGCAGTGAAAAACTCCTGATGATGGACAGAGGAACTGTCCGAAATATGTAGAGTTTTATTCAAAAAATAAACCTAAGAAATTAGTTCATCCAGTTGGTTTTATTATAAACATTTATCAGTATGCACGGACACCTGAACGTCAAAATCGACTAATCTAATTATGCATTCAAACGGCTATATTAAATTCGAATGGAACGAGACATTATTTGTGCATATAACGCTCATTCAGCTGCCAGTAAGACTTGCAATGCCTGTTTTACAGGCCCCATAAATGATCCACACAATTTTGTGCAGTCGTCTGCAGTCTCCAGAACAAGATACCGTCTCAATCCCTGGCCCCAATAATATTATTTATTTACCCATTCTGAAACAACCGTACATTATTACAATTTAACACTCCAATTCACATTTGGGATGTGTGCAGTTCGTTCGGAGCTTACGTTATACAACATGTACTGCTGTTCTCGTATAAACTCCACTTTATGTTACGGGATATTCCTTCCATGAGAGTCCTCACAGCTTAAACTCAATGTGGCGAGGATTGTTAACCAGAGTGTTATGAGGCCAAGTTTGGACTAAAGAGCCAGCAGTTCCCAAATTGATGGCTGCAGCAAATCTTGTAAACAAACTCTCGGCTGAACAAACTTTTATGAAGCTACACCGTACTTGGGGATTGTTGATACAATGGCCTCACTGGTCGCCCTCCGGCTGGGCTCTTAAGTACATGGTTGAAAGCAATTATTCGAGAGAAGCATCGTCCTTAGATTTTATGGATTATGCAATGTATTTATGCTCTTTAAAATACTTTTTATCCCTTCTTCTTCTTCGCCTTTAGCATACCAATATAACATGCGGTGGTAACTCCAGTCTAAATTTAATTCCGCATCTATACATTTCCAGAAGTAGTAGTAATTCTTTGGCCAGGGCCTTCTTCCATTCTTGATGTAAAATTGCTTCAGCATAAGCATGCCTTATTTGGCGTCGTTTTCACTTCTATTGAGACAAAAAAATTTTCTGATTGGTTTCAGATTTAGGATATTTGATGCTGCTTTATGTTCCCATGCCTTTGTGAATAATTACATACTTAGGTATCTCTATTCTCAGCACCTTTTACAGAATATTTGTAATTATCGTACATGAGCACAATTCGTACCATTTGAAGTTCAAGTTTAATTCCCGTCTGCATGGATCCATCAAACCTAAATCTACAGTTACAAATTTTATAGCTTGTCTTGACTTCATCACTCCTCTGGTTTATTCCCAGCGTCAAGTTGGTGCCATTTATTTCGATTTTAGCAACCCTGTTTATATAGTTTCACATGCACTGCTTCTTCCTAAACTTGATGATTTCGGACTGTCTCCTGCGTACCTTGCTTTGTTCTATAGTTACCTGACCAGCAGATTATCCGATGTTCGCTATCGTGAGACACTTCGACATCCTACGAAGTGTTATCCGGTGCGCCACAAGGATCAGTTCTGGGAACACTTACTTTCAGTGTTTTTATAAGCGACTTCTGCAGTGAGGTCAGATATTCAAATTGTCTTCTCTTTTACGATCACGTCAAAGTACATCGAGAAACAAAATCCCCTTATGGCAGTTGGTTACTCCAATCAGATAAACAAGATGTTCGAGTGTGGTTTATTGGAAACTACATGAAATTTAAAGCCAACAAAACCAGAGTTACTTGCTGTCGTAAAAAAACAAACTGGAATGGTTTTGATAATAAACTCTGTGCATCTTCTGTCACACACACGAACTGCATCAGGGATCTGGGATTAATTATTGACTCAAAGCTTCATTTTTAGCAAAAAGTAGGTAACATTTTCTGTCAGGCTATTAGACTATTGGGGTTAATTCGGACTGTGACAGTCTCCTTTTAATCATTAAACGGCCTTCTGAAGCTAGGCTGCACTTCAGTAAGACCCAAGTTGGAATCATTCTCCGTTGCGTGGTATTCTATCACTTCTTCGGATAATCTGAAACGCATCCAGCAGCAGTTTGCGTCTCTTTTTTCATAATCGATTTCTCAGTCACCTAGGTCACAGTTATGGTAATGTTTAAAATTGCTTGAAATTTTACGTCTTAACTGCTGGGACGCTTTACATAGATGTCCCTTTTTTAAAGAATATTTTCAGGGGTTGAAAATATAGACCTACCCTTTTGGAACCTGTTGGTCTGCGCGTGCCAAATCGAAATTTTAGAGACTTTAGTTTGGTTGTTGTTCACTTTAAAACTCAAAACTGCCCTTCAGCTAGACGCACTTCGGCGACAAATTTAATCGGCAATGATAGTGATATATTCAATAGAAGCTCGGTCAGGGTTAATATGATTGGCTAGTATCTGATAATTATAAGATATAATTCAGAAACTGTTTAACATCTGTTCCTGTAATAAATCTAACTTGTAAGTGTGTTTAACACATTAGATTGTGCTAATTTTGTATAGTTGGTATTTTTTTAAATTTTGCCCTGTGTTGTTATGTGTGTTTTGTACATGAGTTCTGTCAATGTTGTAAATTTCGTGCTAGTTCTATAATTGGCCCTGTGCTGGTAAGTGCATTTTGAATATTAAAAGGTAAAGTGATCCCGTTACAGGCTCGGTGTAGCCCAGAGGGTGGGTAGAATTATAACGCTACTCTTCCATGACCGCTGCACTAGAAGGGGGTTAGTGGTCAGCAGCACGCCCGGACCGCACTTTACCCATACGAAAGACCCGGTACCCATTTTACAGAAGGCTGGGTGGGCCCCAGGGCCGGTCTAGACGGGCGGGAAATCTCGTCCCCACAGGCATTCGATCCTGGACCGTCCAGCCCGTAATCAGTCGCTATACCGACTGAGCTACACGGCCCACGCGTTTTGTGTAGTAGTTCTCTTAATTTTGTGTACTTTGTCTTTGTTTTATAATTGGCCCTTTGCTATTAAACTAGCACGTTAATGAATGAGAAATTGAATATAATTTAATTTTACTAGTGAAATCACTGAAGCTGTTGTATCTGTGTGAACCTACGTTGATATCAAACTGATTTATTTTGTCGCGACTCATGTTAGGATCTGGAATAAACGGAGTTCTAAGCTGAAGGAGTATAAACAATGTGTAACTTGTAGATAAAAGTAAACCCTCTCATTAAAACAGCGCGCTCACCACGAAGATCTTCATTTCATTGAGAATGTGACTAAACCGTGAACTCGAAATCAGTAGATTTTCATACGAGCATTAAATGTTATACTTAGTAAGAGCGGGAAATAGGATACAGATACAATTGTTATATATGCGGTTTATGGAGATTTGTAAACATGTGGTCATAGAAACTTCACGTTAAGTGACAATGATGCAAAAAGTACGATATTTCCTTGGGTCGCCATGTGTACGTTTCTTTTCGCCCTAGGAAATGACTCAATGGAATGGTTTTAGAAGACGCCTCACCATAAAAGACCGCAATTTATGTAGGACAAAGATGGGGTGCTTCCTGTAGTTAATCTTAGCAATTGACCAACTTAGTGCACAAATCTTGTTTTATAATAAGTTTACTGTATTCCTCTGCATGTTTCGAGCACTATGTGCTCTTCATCAGGAGGTCAAAATTTTATTATACAACATTTGGTATCACCACATTCTGTGACGAGTGTGATGATACCAGATGCTGTATAATAAAATTTTGACCTCCTGATGATGAGCACATTGTGCTCGAAACATGCAAAGGAATATAATAAACTTATTATGAAACAAGAATTTGTGCATTAAGTTGGTCAGTTGCTAAGACTATACCGAGATGCACAGCCAGCAAAACATGAAAATCCTGTAGTCAGCGTCACTAAAATGGTCAGTTATTATTAGCCATGTTTGTGTCCGAAATTGATTGAAGGCATGCAGAGACGTGGCCCACTAGGGGAGATCCGAAGACTATGGCTGGAAACATAGACTTCAAAATATACTGAGACCTTGTGGACAGAATGTAAAAATGTAAATTCATAAAGTTTATTCCCCCTATAATTATCATGTTTTATGTTTATGAACGTGGTGATAACAAGTTGTGAAAAACAATATTTATATGGCCACTGTCACAGTGTATGTTACGTGGTTATTTCCTCCAGGTTTCCACGAACGAAAAGTAATTATCTTATTTGAAATGCCTTTAATCTAGAGATTAGTAGAAAATACAGACGTGGAGAGTGTTTGACGTGAAGATTTTGCTCTGGACTTCTATCTAGCTCATACAATCTTCCTGTCTGTGTGACTTTTATTCCCTTTCAAGTCTTCCTGGTCACATACTACCCGCATTACAGCCGAGGTGAAGAAGTTGTCGAACGAACACAGCGTGAGTTATGTGTAGCATTTTTAAGCGCGTTCGCGAAATTGAGAAGAGGGGCGTTTAGCTTCTTCATGCCTGTCTCTCAGTCCATCTCCCCGCCTACAGCTTATCTCCTACTGGATGACTTTGCATTGAATTTGATAATCAAGTATTTTTCGATAATATGTCGAGAAATTCAAGCTTCATTAAAATCCGACAAGAATAACGGGTACTTTACATGAATACCAACATACTTTTTTGATTAAATCTCGCTCATTTCGTCTTAGAGTGAGAAATGTCTCAGACAAAATTTGCAGAGAAAATCAAACCGTAAATTTATATTCTATAACTTTTTTTTGAAAATCATTCCATTTATGAGATAATGTAAAAAATATCGTAGTTTGGCAGGCCAAAGATGGCAATATCACACATGCTCCTTTCATGTGGGATACGTAAGGCTAAAGGCACACATTTTGTTTTGGTATCTTGGTCCCATTGTGTTTGTTAATCAATATCTATACTTAATGTCAGTGCGAATACAACTTTTAGGACCTTATACGTTCAATTGTCCCATACTACTATAGGTTTTGGGCCATTTTTGGCCATATCAGTTACTCTTTACAATAATATGCATGGAAAAGTATACCGAGGTGGAGGCCTGTCCTTCACCATGCGTATTACTGTAGAAACTACCTGATGATAGGCAAAAACGCCCGAAACATGTAGTAGTGAAGGACATTTGAATATACAGTGCTCTAAATTAGTGCTCGCAATGACAATAATTGTAGACATTGCAACCAACACACACTCAGAATATGTAATACTTATTGTTTTTCCATTGCAAACATGGTTGCAAAATCGCGCCGCAATATTACGTTATACTTACATTGCCTGTCCTGTTAAATGCTTAGTGGACTTTGTAGAAATGTGCTCAGTTTGCGTGCCAGTTTACCTCACGTCCTTTTTATTAATATTGTCTCCTTTTTCAGATGAACCCGAAATGTGTGTCGCCTGTTTACAGTGATGCTGACTTTTCAGTGTATTGTTGAGAGAAGCAACTATGGACTGGCCTCGAGGGACTGAGAAACGGTAAGTACTTAATAATGTCTTCAGTCAGTACCAAGACATGCGACACGGTTATATCTAATTACAATTGCAATTAACTACGAGATAAAATAAAAGTGCATTGTGAAATTTTTATAAAATTTTCGTTTTGTATTTGGTCACATATGCATGATATAAAGCCATGGAGGTGTATAATCTTGTACAGAATTAGACAATACTTTGATGGGGATATTAAATAATTTTATGGATACTTTTAGGAGATTTAGCAATTTAATGGGAAAATTACGTCTACAATTACACACGTTTTTAAAACAATATTTTATAGCTTGAGGACGTGCAGGTTTTTACGAAATACGTTACGGAAATAATGTCAAAATACTTGGGATTTGTATTTTTATCTTTGGTTCTTTATATTGTTATTTTACTGGATGGTAGTGTCGTGTATATTGGTACTGAGTATTGTAAGGTTATGGTGCCAGATATAAATATGGAGAAAGGGGGATTTTAGAAAGCTACTAGTGTCACAGGCTCTGTTCGGTTGAGCGGTAAATTGAATGTTGAATGATGAAACTGAAGTGATTAGAAAGAAAGTGAATGTGTATTAATCGAGGTGCTATCCTGGGATTTGCTTGGAGGAACTAAGCCAAAGAAACAAAACCTCAGGATAGCGGGTGTCTTTGCCTGGATTCGAACAGTTTACCTATTGAATTCACGTTTAGTGCTTTCGAACAAAACCAGTCTGCTCATAGCAAACTAATAAATTAATCTTTGTTAATAACTAAGACTTTGTAACCCTTTCCTAATCTTGCATGTATTTGTGTCTACGTATAAATTCATAATGGTATTTAATGATGATCGCGATCAAAATTTCCCTCCGCAAATCCAGATTTGCCCAAAACAGTGATATTTTCTAAAGACAATTTCTTTCTTTGGTTCGTTACCACTGACCTAAAAATTTAACGGTTTGATACAACTTCTGTTTTATAATCCTTATGCGTACTGTATTATAAATATAGGGACTCTTGTAAAGTATCAGGACATGGCGGTTTGTCCAGTCAAGACTCTCCCTTATGTAGCAAATGCTGCCTGTTCAAACAGTTCAGGAGGGTTCAAATTCCACCCCCACGGCTTCCATGTTGTTTGTCCAAGGAGGTTAAGTCTACAGCGCTGGGTTAGGTTCAGACAAGGCAAACTACTACAGGGTACACCAGTATGGCCGAGATTATCCAAACAAAACTGCAGAACAAAGAGTGAGGAAGCGTTTGGCTTACACGTGTTGCAGCATCAAAGCATCAATAATGATAGTCGTTATGCATGTGTTTCCCAAGAACCGAATCCTTACACAAAGAATGTTGTCCCGTTGTTATCACACATATCAAAGCAAGCAAGTTTATTGTAACTTACTTGTGTGTTCTGGGAGTGTGGGAAAGTATGGTTATATTCTGGTTTTAGCCAGATAGACTTCCATGAACCTAAAGGTGTCGATCCTTTATGTGACTCTATCTGTATACCATTTCTTTTAGAATATGCAGCAATAGTTTTGGCCCAACAGCGCAAATCGGGCCTAGACCGCCTCATGTTTGAGGTTTATGGATCACACACACTCTGACTCGGGAAAATTCCCCTGAAGGAGTGATCAGCCTGTCGCAGTGGCCGCTACCTACATAACACTCAACAAACCTAGCATCCATACCCTCAGCGGGGTTTGAACCCCCTGATCTCAGTAACCAAGCGGCTTCAGACCCACAATTAATACCGCCTGCCCACCGGGATCAGTGATTGGCTCACACAGGGGAGCAGACTTGTAGATTCGCTTATTCTTAACCCCAGAAACAGATGGAGGTGAGAGATCAACTTCTCGTCGCGGTTACTCTACTTCCGGGAAAATTATCCGCTTCATCCACCGAAAAGGAAGTTGTCCGGGCTCCACAACAGGTCCGAACGTTTGGTGAAGTAACCAGTCCCTTGCCGATGCTGGTTGCGCGGCCATCCAGCCCGTATTCTAAGCAGTATGCAGAGTATACTAGTAATCTTCACCAAATACTGTCATAGTGATCAAATCAAAGAGAATGAAAGCATGTAGCACGCAAGAGACAAGTGAGGCAAATATAAACACTTTCAGGGGGAAAATTTGACTGGACATCAAGACGAGTTTCCGGGCCTGGATCTGAGTTCGGCATTAAATTGTCACATTTGTCTGGCACAGAGCACGTTTGTTGTAAACACGAACAAAATCTTTGGAGTTCGTAAGGGACGGGTATTTCTTAGTAGAGGAATTTTAAGCTTCTTGTTAGGGCTCCGCTACATTGCTTTTAATAATTACGTTACTTTGTGTATTTCGACTCATTTACTGGTTCACTTATAGACGTTTCTCACATTTCGTACTGGGCAATCACCTGCGTCATGGTTGAGCTCAGCCATGAAATGCCTAATCAAGCGAGAAGTTTTGAGTATATTTATTTGAAATAAAAGGTGCAAATCTTACATTTTACAGTTGCCCTCAATATATTATCCTTTATATTCTGTTCACATTTGTAAGGGATTGAGCTGAAAAATTTGAGCTGTAATTCTCTTTGCCTTTCTGTGGTGTGGCATTTTTTAAAGCGTTGTTTTTACAGCTTTCCTTTACTTCCCATAATTTAAGCTGAAGAAAGACAATTTTTTTTGTGTCGTTATACCTTAAAATCGTTGTATTGCTGGCTGTTTATCCTTACACATTGGTCCTGTTGCTACTTTCTGCGGAAAGTTCGGTAAGTTCCCTACCGTGGCAAATTCTCCTTCATTTCGTACAACACCAGAGACATGCATGCTCTTCTCTCTTTCTAGCATACGTGTATATTGCATTAATCACATACTCCATATATTTTATTTTCAGTACACAGTGCTGTAATTGATAGCGTAATTGCACTAATTTTTCGGTCTTTAATTCCTACATTGTTCAAACTTGTCATGCAGTATCTGACAATTTGAATCCGTGCTATATCGATTAATTTATATACCTTAATGTTTTAATTTTTCTTCCCCTACTTTTGTAATTATAAACATCGCCTCTCTGACTGAGGTTAAACACGTGCCCTCTAGATACTCTGAGCAGGAGACAGTGACAGTAAAGAATAAAACAATTAGTATACCCAAGAAGAATTTTAAAGTTGTCAAATAAGTGGAGATTGTATGGGAATGATACGTAAATGTGTGTCGAAAATGAGAAATGCACAAAAGTGTATGGCCAGAGACAGAGTGGAAGAGGCTGTATGGGAAGCAGCAGACGTATGGAGGTTATTTTAAGATTAATATTAGAGAACAGATGTGACACGCTGTGGACTAAACTGTTTTAAGATTTGGCTCAATGGCGATAAAGAATGTTTGTGTTTATGAAAGCTGATTATTGAGCGTCTGATTGGCCACAAGTCTTCGGAAAAAACCGCTGAATTGATTCCTTGAATTTAAGAATTTTCTTCCATGATTCGAATGAAGAGTTTTTTCCTTTGGCGCTGCTCATGAGACGCGCAATTTACAAGTCACATCCATTACGTCACTTCAAGATGTTATGGTTGTATTTGACTCAGAAATTACAGCAGTAACCATATGACCCACCTTTTTAACATTAGCTCTGCCTACACTTGGTCCACACTACATGTTTTGTTTCGTGGTTCTTCAAGTAAGGATCCTGCCGCTTTATATCCGGTAAGAAGGTAAATTTGCATATTGCAACATGGAAGTGAAACATTGTCTAACGTTGCGTTCTCGCGGTAATGGACTGGACGACGTGTGTGGTGGAATGGCCAGCCTGAGACTCTTAGAATTTTGTGTTTGTGGCTATCCGAAGGCGCTAGTGCATGATGTGAAGTTGGGTGATATTGTGCAGCGCAAGCGCATTGCCGAAACATGTCGTTAGATTCAGCATATCTTTCGTTGTGTTCTTGAAGATTGCAACTCATAGTGAGTATGGGTTATCACAATGGATGGTGGACACTCATACATCACGTAGGCAGAGCTGCACAACACGACGCTCCTATATTCACGTGTTTGAGAGACATGCGTTACGGTGCGCTGTTTGTTACAGACAAATAGCCGCACTGCTGCGGCAGTTTCTATGACATCTCTGTGCTGCGTTTACTCGAATCTGACATTGTCAGGCGCAGTGCGAAATTCTACATATGAATATTCTCCTTACTGCTTTGTAACGCTCTGGTGTTGGCAAACAGTTCCTCACATTTCGAAGGACTGTAGTGCCTTCATCTTCAGGGTGTACTAGTCCAAAGGACACGAGCGAGACTTTCTATGAACATTTTTGTGATACGTTTCGTGCCGTATTACCGGCACAGTCAACTTCTCATTACCCACTCTACTGAACGTCATAGAAGTTAAATTGCGGTAACTTCGAGTAGATGTACCGTCGTTAGATATGCGACGTAGCATGACGGGAATATCGTTTGTAAATATATGTCACACAGCTTAGAGCTGAAGGCATTGTTTCTTTACGCTTCCTCTTGACTGCCTTCTCGTGTGATGAGAGAGGAGGAATTTTTTAGGCAAACTATTTCCGCTGATACAAATTTCTGAACTCCAACCAATCAGGGAACGCCCCCAACAGACACCCCGGACAGCAGCGGCAGAATGGGCAGGTGTTCCCATCGTATTGAAACCGGTGGTCATGACAGACTGGAAGCTATATCTGTAGGAACCGTGTTCTTGAATTAACAGTTTACAACAAGGTTTTTTGAGTTACGTGTGCATTGCTGTAACAGAAAGATTCTCAGAATTTTTCACACAGAGTATTGTTGGTATTAATCTCACAATAAGCAAAATAATTTCTCTGACAAATTAAGAGTCGGTCTTTATAATTAATATATATATATATATATATATATATAGCTTGTCTTTATTGCGAAGATGGAAGCGTTTTTTCATATATTATTTAGAAGAAGCTGAAAGTTTTGTGTTTTGTTGTTGACAGTCCATCTCGATATAACTGTGTAAAGAAAAACCAACTTGATGTACAACTTATTCTTAGTAATATTTCGTCAACCTCTACATGTTTCGGGGTATCTAGGCCCATAGTCAGGAGGTACAGCCGTATGTATACAACAATTAGTACTTATTATTCTTTAGATGACTGTCTTTTGTCCTGGATGGATTGTTCCAATCCACCCAGGACAACAGACAGCCAACAGAGGTTGACGAAGTATACCAAGAATAAGTTTGCATCAAGTTGGCTTTTCTTTACACAAGCTGAAAGTTGTTTGACAGACGCAAAATAATTTCTTTATATCCACTCTTGTAAAGTTAAATTGGAGAAACACAAAACCGTATATATTGCATTAAAAAGACTAACAAATTATTCCTATTGTAATAAATTCAAATATTGAATCTTATGATTAAATGTTTTAGTACTTTCACGTTGATATGATGACCAATAAAATCGAAACCTTCATTTCGTCAATACTGTGCGGAGAGCTTTTGTGCGTACTGTTGTCAGTTCACTCTAAATTCAAAGATAGCACTACACGGATTTGCTCTTTTATGCGTATGGAGCGTGAAGGAGACTGAAGACCCACGTAGACTACAGAAAAACGTCAGAATGATTGAGTGCCATTCTTGCCATCACTTATTTCATTCACCCTTTCAACGTCAGAAAAATCAATATCTGGTAAAGACTGTCCGTAATGTCTTCACCATTTTCTGTGATGCTTACAACGTGTCTTGTTGTTTGACGGAAGATATTCCGTTGATATCCTTCCAAAAGTGCTGTTTTGGGTGAATGGATATAAACTTTTTAATACTCGAGATGGCTTTGATCCTTGTCTGCCCCATATTATTCGTTTTCAGCCCAAAGAAAAATTTTCACTGCACTTCTTCAATTTATTTCTTTTCGTTCCTTTCCTTCTTGTCAATTCCATATTTTACCCCACGAACTTTTACATATTCACATAAACATACTTGGGTTCGCCGTACGTAAGGTGACATTTCCAAAAGCATAGTGAACGGGTAGCTGAAAATGATGACGAAGAAAAAAGTTACTGTTCTTATAATTAAGAAAAATAGTTACATATTTTAAAGTTTTCTTTTTTTCTAAATATTCAGGTTAATTACGCATTTCACCAAACAGAGAGTTAGAGGAGCTTAGAAGACTTAGCAAGAGAGAAAGTGCAGAGTCAGTATGACGCCGGTCTAAAAGACGTACAGCTGCTGTATACTGCATGTAATAGGCTGGGTTGCACTAGTGGCAATAGTACAAGGAAACAAACATTGAAGCGTGTTTCCGTGCAGTACACGTATTTCGCAAATGAGCTAGCTGAAGATTACTCTCTTGTAGCTTATGAGAATGGGCAGTGCAGGCTAGCAGCATGGTGCCGACTTGCGGGTGAACCCGCTGCTGTTATCTATACAGTAGAAGATGAAAATACTCTTCTACCCATATATTAAGGTGTTGTATCCACCGACACAGTAATTTAAACAGTTTTCACTATAGGCTGAATTCTAAGTCATTTTTAGTGGTTTTAAAATTTTATAGAACTTGAAGATTTTGTATTTCAGGCTGACATAATAATTTATTATAACAGATGCAAATAAACTGTTGTGTATCTAATGTATCTACAAGCAGTACACTGCGTCAAGCGAGGAACTGTCTTTCCCTACATAGGCCCCCATATTGTTAAAAATTGTAAAGTGGAATGTTATGTTAGTGAATTATGTTTTGTATTCCGCAGCAATATTGTGTCAATACGGCATGGCGCAATCCCAGTTTGCGGATGGAGGTTACGGCCTCCACATATGGAGGTAGCTTCGAATATGTTGAATGAGCAATTGCCGACAGCTAATAAGGGTTGGTCCTCCAGCTTGCGTTTCGGCGATTGGCCAAAAACTGTTCAATTTTGAAAAGGCAACAATTTACGAAACGGAATAATAATAATAGTAATAATAATAATAATATTTATTTACTGAAATTGGGTTGTTACCCGGTGGCAATGGTTATTTTACATGTATACAGAATATGAAATTGGTTACTCTAAATTTAAGTCGGGAGGGCTACATGAGAAGCATGTAGTGGCAACTTGGAATGTTGGGAACCATCTCAGCATTTGCTTTTATGCACAGGGAAACCAAGAAAAACTTGTGTCGAGATGGCCGGTCGCAGGACCTTCCGAATACTGACTTCTAGCCAGCAGTCCGGCATCTAAAGTAAAAAAGGCAAATCAGGGTTTTGTTTGGGATCACAGAGGGAAAGAACCACGTGGAAGAACTAGGCATAGATTGGTGAATAATATTACAATGGATTTCCAAGAAAAACGATGCCGGACGTGGACCTGATTGATCTGGCTCAGTAGAGGGACAGATGGCAAGCTGTTCTGAAAATGATGATTGACCTTTTGGTTCCATCTAAACACAGTGAATTTCTTCACTAGAGATTCTGTTAACTTCTCAAGAAGGACTCTGCTCTATGTAGATAATCAGTTACCGTGATATAATTTATTTTGTACAACGAACCAATTTTGAGAATACCGAGTAGATATATAACTCAGATCTGCTTAATGTAAATTAGATGTAATACTGTACGGATTCTAATTGAAATTTAATTCGCCCTACAGCTTTTATGGTTGATCCCAAAGATGAAACTTTGTAGAAATTATTTGGTAACTTCTGATTTTAAAATGGGGATGTGCACATTCCATTCCTTTATTATTTCTTGGTTTTTATACTTCATACAAGTAACGTATAGTGCACATTTGTCTGCATAGCAGACAGTTTCACGTTACACTTCCGTCGTCTGTGAAAGTTAAAGGATCACTCAAACATATAAGTTTGCTTTTAAAATGGTCAGTTGCAGCGCAGCGAAGGTTAAGAACTGTACTCTAGTAATATGAAATGCTCTTTGATGACTGTTTGCTCTCTTTTACACAGAAGTTAGTTGACACTTTTAACGAAACGAGGGGCATGTGTGTGTGTGTGTGTGATAGATCTTTAAGCCGATATTAATTATTTTAGTGGACAACAAGAAAATTTGGAGGCAAGGCTCCGTCTGTCTTCTTGACCACTTCTTCTTCACCTGCTGATGTGTCCAAGTTCATTGAAACATAAACTTTTAGGGTAAGAACTGATAATTAAAAATGAACGTATGTTAGGTTTTGAAAAACAATGTATTTTTAAACTTTCAAGGAAATAAACATTATTCAATAAATTATATCAATATCAACTGATTTCGTGTAGAAGTGACACTGAGTAGCAATTTAAATACTGAAGGATACAAACCGCACTGCTTTCGCTTTCTTATTGTAACTGCCTCCTCACAATCACAAACGCCATTTTGTGTATAGAGCATCCATTTCATTTGTTCTTTCATTTACGCTCCTTTTTAAACCAGAAATTCCTTTTTGCCCCTTTTGTAATGTGTACCCATATAAGTGCCGTGTTTTATTTTAATCTCTATTCGTGCTTACAGCTGATTGGTTGATATGGAAAAGCAACTAAAACACGAAGTTATAGTCTGACAGGTAGGACTACAGGCAGAATCCCGAAACCATGAATATTTTCGAAAAACCTAAAATCCGCTTATAGTATCACACTAAGCGTCCACAATGGTACACCGGCACAGACAAGAGCGGTCAGAATATTTATTGCCTCAGAAGGAAATTTACGCAACCCGTTAAATCGCCGATGAATTTGAAAAATGATCTTTTTATAGCACGTTAGAAGTGGGAACATTTGATGGACAGTTTCGGAGATGCTGCTGACGGGACGTGAAATTCCGTAGGCTGTGAGAAGGATAGGTTAATTAAGCACATCACATAACGTCATCGTTTTGCACTGATGATCGATGAGCTTATCAATACCCCGCCTTTTATGAAAGTGGAAGTTTCAGGCCCTTGTCCAGTGGAGTATCCCACAGGACCATATCCTGTACCACACTTTATCCAGTCGGCATCCTCACACCGCCTATCTTTAACACTGATGCTCGTCTTACATGCATAGATTCTAATTCACATTCATCAATAAAGCGCTTTATATTTTCGCCAGGAAACAAATAACATATCAGAGATTATTTAAGGTCTTTTATTACTTCCTGTATGTGAATACCCGGGTGATAGAAAATGAGCTTCATTGGCCACGGCCACTTCATAAAATCCTCCCTCTTCATTGCCCAATATCTTTTATTCTCGTGATGCAGTCGAACTATGTGTGGAACCGCGGCCTGTAAAGGGCTCTTTATCGATTTCCGGATGATAGATGAATGAAAGTGGAGCATTGGTAAAATGAAAATTGACAGGGGAAATCAAAGCTGTCGTAGAGAAATCTGCCCCACTGTCACTTTGTCAATCACAAATTGAATGCAGAGACAGCCTACAGGCGGGCTATTGTGGACAGCGTAATGAACATTTTAGTGCAGTATTTTGGACAGCTGAACGTTCATGGGTCCTTCAAGGACCATACTTTATTCATTGAATCGTTACTTAGAGCTGCTGAACTTACATGTTTTGCTGCAACAGCCACAGAATTAAGTTTAGATACCATATAACGCTTTGTCTGTCTGGCTGAGAATTGAACCTAAGGTCTTCAGAATGCGGTGACGGTAGTTCTAACTAGTACACAGTATCTTTTTAATCTTACTGAGAGAATTGGTTTATCCGTTTGTCTATAATCAATTTTTATGCACACATGTCTCTGATTTAATTTTAAAAGTAAGAGAATTCGCCGATTTTGAAAGGATTTCTAAAATCTGCCGCCATATATAATGTTTTTATATTTAGAAATTTTGATATCAAATTGATTTAGGTTACAATGTAGGCAATCTATGTAACTACAAGTCGAAAGATTTTTGAAGATGGAGCCTGGTTTCTCACCACAGTTTTTTACTGTCGCTGTACTGTAACAGAATATATCTGCCGTGTTTATTGGTAATCAGTATATTATTCGTGTGAATTAAGAAGAGAATTTTGGCAAAAGGACGTGTCATGTTTATTCGTGAACATGTTTAGTTTCGATTGGAAGGCCGTTTCTGAGAACAGCTCTGCAATAAACCGAACTGTGTTAATAAACCAGAGCTTCTGGTTTGGAATTCAGAGTTGTTACTGGAATGGTCTGGCTAATCACGTGGCGGACGCGCATCATTTGTCACTGTGGGTCCCATCAATCGTGTGGCAGCGGAGGGGAATGATGTCGACTATAGAGAGCGTGAGAGACGTTTCGAACAGTACGACTCTAACCCGTCAGCTACCATGTGGGAGAAGAGAGAGAAACGTTTGCGCTGGACTGTTCGTTCCAACTAAACTGATGACCTAGGCTTTGCCACAGTACACCCCTACAGGCGATTGGATTAGTGCGTTTAACCTTTTAAACGCCGAGTTAAATCCCATCTGCCATCTGCTGGCATTATTAGAAGCTCACCATATTCTCCACGTTAGCAGGATGAGGGTTAACATTTCAGTCTTCCGGACTTTATTTATTTCCTCATGTTCAAGGGCGTGCACTAATTTCGTGAACTAGATTAGTTTCTTTGTTTATCTCAATGGTTTGAAGTTTTCTTCCATATACAACGCTAACTGCACGCGTGTTTTCAGGTAAATGTAATGATAATTTCCGTTTTCTTCCTAGTCAATGCCCGTGGCTTGCTTTATTGATTTGGATAGGTGCTATCAATTTGGACTCCTTTTTTTCTTGGAATTTTAAGACCACGAGACTATTTTCAAAATTTGTGCTGTATATTTACTCTATCATCTCCCGGTAACAAAATTCGATCCTGGATGTTTACTAGAGGCAGTCACCTACAGGTTGTTCTGTTAGATCCAGTCAAGTAGTGGCCCTCTAGTCTTTCATTCAAAGAGGGAAAAGAGGAATTACCGACGTTTTTGTTTAGGTTTGGCTACAAGAAGGTTGATGAAATTTAGAAACTTTGTGCTTCCGAGTTTGATATCCATGCAGTATGGCCTGAGCTTTGTAGAATTCAATTTTCGTGTGGTAATGACGGTGTTATTTACTTTATTTGTGTTTTATTTAACGACTCTTAGGTTCAATACAGTCGAATGTTTGGACAATTAATACGGAATGGCTAGAGAAAAATGTAGAAGGAGTTAGCCGTGGCCTAATTTTAGTCACCATTTCTGAAATTTCTTCCATTGACAGTGGGATACTCTGAAAACCTCAGGAAGGAAAGACAGCTTTTGTATTTGAACCCAAAATCTTTCGAATATGAACTAATCAAGCCAACTACTCAACCATCACGTTCTGCTGCAGAGTACGATTGCGTTTTCGGAGATGATTTGGGTTCATAACCAATTCCATTTGTATAGGAAAGTAATTACTCTCTTCGTGAAATATGATTTACTTCTTTATTTCTTAGTGCGAAATTTTTCTACCTACTTGTTATAGGTGTTTTTTTTTGTTTGTGTTTGGTGCAATAGCACCCAAGGGCCATGGTCTCCTCATTCACGAGGGATCTAGATCACACACAACGGCTCACCCGCAGTCGGTAGTACTCCTCTGCACGAGTGATCAGCTCGTCGCAGAGACCTCTGCCTGACAACACACAACACTCCAATCAGACAGACTTCCATGCCCCCCCCCCGGTGGGATTCGAACCCACAATCCCAGCAAGCGAGCGGCCGCAGACCCACGCCTTATACCGCGCGGTCACTGGGACCGGCCCATTGTACGTTTAGGGGGTTATATTTGCATCTGATCGCTCTTGGACTCTGCACAAAGGATTGGTCCGCAGCAGAGACCTCTACCTGGCAACACACCCACACCACACCGCACTTAAAAGAGACAGACATTCAAGATTACAGCTGGAATCGAACTGGCAATTTGCAGCAAGCGAGGGACATCAGACCCACGCCTTAGACAGTGCGGCCACCGAGATCAGAAATAATAATTTTTTATATAATATTAATTAATTTGTATTTGGAAAAAAAACTTTCATTTGTGTCCGTAGCCTGAACACTGGTGTTCTGCACTTGTACATTTACCGAATTCCATTTCATAAAGACGATTGTATTCTTGACCTCAGTAACCTCCTTTATAGAGTGCGTAACGTTGAGAACAATCAAGGAGCTGGATTCAGACCCACGATACTAATGCTGAGATAATTATTTGTCTTAGGTCGAGCGGACAGTGTCGTTGTCCAGAATATTTTATTCAGACGTAATTAACTGGTACTTATGTATATGAAAGTTATTCCAACGTGTTGAGGTTGATACACGTAGCAATCATCAGAGAATTCACACAAAGTTCAGTTTACATAAGAAAATAGAACATTCTTGATTTTAAGCTTTCGCCGTGTCCGGTATGTAATATGTTTTCTTTTGGGTAATTCCTCGGCGTCACAAAGCTTTGTGACGTCGGGGAATTACCCAAAAGAAAACATATTACAAATAGAACATTGTCCAAGGTAAGGATAAACTGTACATTTCAGCGCAAATTACAATATCTGTGTATTCAGTGGACAGTAATGTATAAAATATATAATATGAAATATGCAGAAATAAATTAATAAATTCTTCCGTTACCTTGGACAATGTTACGTATTCTTAACTAAACATGGCGTTGTGCTTATTCTGTGATGATGGCTACGTTTATCAGCCGAAACCTATTGGAATAACTTCTATACAGGTAAGTACCAGTGCTGTAAGTTGGGTTACATTCTTCTGTGTATTGCCAATTGCACGGAAGATGTAAAATATTAAGCGTCATTTTCGTTTCGGAAGGTGACACAAAGAAATAATAGGGCGTTTTAAAGAAATTTCGAAAACCTCTGGAAGTCCAGACGTTTTCCTTGTTAAAATGTTGCCTCATGTCTTATCTGTGAACGTGATTGTGTCAGCGCCTTTAATCATTATATCTGACACAATACCTACCGAAATTACTCATGCTGAGTGCCATCTTGTCGGTGGAAGTGGGCAGTATTTAAAGTCAAAATAGTGTCGTGTCTGATCTCCGCACGGATCATCAAACTTTTTTTTTCCCAATTCCACCACATGTCCTTATGGACTTCGTGGTCCTCCCTCCTGGGCATGGCAGGAGTGTAACCGACTTATGAGGTTGGGACGCCCATGAGGCGCAGTTACGTTGTCCCGATGATGTGAGTGGTGATATAGGAGGAAGTAGTGCCAGGAGGGCCCTTAAACATAAATTCTACCAACCTACCCAGACCATGGTCACCGCGGGAATCCTCCCCTTCAGGGAAAATTCCCACGGTAGAGCCGGGAATCGAACCCGGGACCTCATGATTAGTAGTCAGAGACTCTGAACACTAGACCACGAGGCTGATCGGTTCATGAAACTTTCACTCAAAATAAACTTCACGTGACTTATGAATCCAGAAATTAATATTAAACATTAATGAAGGCACTGTGTAGTGATTGTGACGTAACAAAGTGGGTGAGATGAAGATTTAAAAGCGCTGTTAATTTATTAATGTCTTACATAATGCTTCAGGATGAACTGCTGAATTCACAGGGTGCGAAGTGACAGCTACAAATGACAGGTTTTAACCGTGTCTAGGCAAAGAGCAGGAAGAGATGATATTTTATTAGTGGGGTACAAAAATTTTCCCAAAATCTAGATGCCAATTCAGAATTTTAGGGCCAAATAGGGTGAGGCGAAACACGTTTCTGTCACCGACATATATTAGATATCACTGTACAAAATTTTATCACTATGGCGACGCGGCGCCAAGAATTTTTGCATCCATGCTGTATTGATATATTATTCTGTCATTCCCTTTTAGAAAGGACAAAGAGATGATTATGTTTTGTCGATTCGGGATCTTTATATCCAGTTTCAATTACTTTTCTGCGAAGTGCATTTCATGAAAGGCGGCCGAGGTATGTTTTAATTTTTTTTTTCGAAGGGAATAGAATGGAAATAGTTTGCCTGAATACGGAACGGATGGTTTCACCTTTCGATTTTATTGCGTAGACATATAAAACGTAACTTGGCCCTTTATAAAGTGAGGTGCAGTCTAGAAAATAAGCATAATAGGCTTACAGTAGAATAAAAATTCAATGGCTTTTGTTTCTCTGTGCTTACAATAAAACATCCATATATTCAAGAAACTGGGTTTTACCGATTCTTCTGTAAGAATGTCGTAAGCGATCTCCGCTATGGTTCACATCATTCCTCATCTAACAGAGTGTACATCAACTGTAAACAGCCAAGAAGCAACACACACACAAACGCACGCACGCACACAAACGCACACGCACGCACGCGCACGCACACACACGGACGGACCCAATTTTATCTGTTTTTAACGACAATATAATGTTGCATTTTATAACCAAAAGGAACGCTAAAGTTATTAACTGTAACATCGGATGGTTTTACCTATGCATATTGTGCAATTTTTTTATGTTTGTTAGTATTCTTGTGTGACACCATGGTTATGGTCTAGGTAGTGACCAAAACATGTCGGTGAAAAGTAAAGACGACAAGATATATATTTTATCAGTGTGCATTTTTTTTTTGGTATTTTGCGTACGTGTAAATATTCCTCAGTGCACGTATGGGGAACGTAGAAAGTCAACTTTTATCTTCACCCTAACGAAAGAAGGTGAACTGATTGCTTCTTCTAGGGGAATAATTGATGGCCCTAAGGAATATGAAATGTCGGGATTTACATAAATAGAAACTTCTAAATTCCTATTTTTTACCAAGAATTGCTCTATCAAACAAGGTGGTGTGTTCGAGAGATAGAAAAACATACACATTTCCAGTAGGAATACCTAAATGAGAAGAGACTGGAAGTAGGTTGGATCATATTATCAAAACACAGGTAAAACGTGAGAAATTTGATCGAATTTATGTGGCTCCGGATTTGGTCATTGGGTCATTGGTATGGCGTTGTAAACATGGTAATAAACCTTAGGTTCCAGAAGTGGCGAGGAATTACGTGTCGACCATGGACATTTTGGAAGGAGAAACAGGCGTACAAAGAACAGAGATGGAAATTAGCACGTGCCTATTTGATTTGCATAATTTTGTGAAAGTGCTACAATTTTTCTGCCTCTGCCACTCACTCGCTCAATCACTCACTCACTCACTCACTCACTCACCCACATACACATACACAAGCTTACCCGCAAAATTCCCCACAGTAATCCTTACCTAATACCACCTCACGCCTGCCTGCCTCTAGAAACCTTCTTTTATATTTCCACGCCGGGACATAAGAAGAATCCCTGAGGCAAATAACATTTTAATGATTGAAATACAACATGTGTAGACTTATACTTAGTTACCACCTATATGGACACAATTCTATTTGATCTCCCCATGACATATAAAATACACGTAATACTTTTCTTCATAACAACTTTGGTCACTTACGTAGCTTCTGCCTAGGAATTACCTCCATTGCTTGTACAGAATTCATGTTTTTACTTCAAACTCCTGTAGTTAATAAGTCCTGAGGCGTCGTTTCATAATAAGATAGCCTTTATTTCTGTATGCAGATCGACTCATCCAGAACAGAAGTCAGAGAAACGTAATAAGAAAGCTCTATATTTCCTATATGAATCTAGAAAGAAATGAAATAGAGGGATATAACCTGTTGCTGTAGACATAATCTCGTACACTGAACGGGTCTCTGCTAACTTCGTTTCATGAAGAGATATAACACGTTCCTTCTAGCCTTGTGTTGGTCGGATTTGTTGCGTGGTTGAGGAATCCTATAAGTGATGCAAATTATCAATATTTTCAGAGTTGTTAGCAGTGAAAATTAGGTTGTGCTGACTTACCAGTCTAATTTAGTGAAGTTGTACTTTGTAGACTCACGACAAAAATAGCATCCTCTAGGGTACAACCAGGTTTTTGGTGGATAGGTCCCCTCTATGTACCATACCCACATTACAGAATTAGGTTGCAATACTTGCCTACTTACTCCATGGAGAAGAGTCCTCCTTGAGAAGCTAACCGGTTCTCAGTTAGTGAAGAATTTCCCCGAAAGTTATGAAACCGGAAGGTTCATTACCGCGTTTACAAAAGCTCGCCATTTGTCCCTCTTTTGAGTCAGATCAATATAGTTTATTCACCTCAGTCCACTTCCTGAAAATTCATTTTAATATTATCCTCCCATCTATGGCTTGGTCTTGTAAGTGTCATCTTTCTCTCAGGTTTTCCCACCAAAACCCTGTTTGCACGCCTCCTCTTCCCATGCATGCTACATGCCCCGCCCATCTCCTTCTTGTTTGGATCACTCGAATAATATGTGTTGAGGTGTGCAGATCATTAAGCTCCTCATTATGTAGTATTCTCCGCTACCCGTTATCTTGTCCCTCCTACACCCAAATATTTTCCACAGCTCCCTATTCTCACACACCCTCAGCTGACATCCATTCCTCAATGTGAGCGACTAAATTTCACACCCATACAACACAACTGTTCAAATTATAATACTGTATTACATTTTTGGAAAACAAATTGGACGACAAAAGTTTATGCACCAAATGATAGCAAGCATTCCCTGACTTCAATCTGCTTTTAATTTCTTCCTGAGCAGAATTTTGGTACTTTAAGGTTGTTCCCAGATATTTGAAATGTCCCACCCTTTCAAACGAAATATTATCCGTCTTCGTAATGTGACTTCTTCCTGCATCCTGATCTCGAGGCATGACCATGTACTTAGTTTCATCAGCATTTAATTCTAGTCCATTCTCCTTACTAGCAAGTACTAAAGTTTCTCTGTTTTTCTTTATAATGTGTACGCTTCCGCCCAGTATTTCGACATTATCAATATAAACAGGAAGCTGATTAGTACAATTTAATTTCAAGACATCCTGGTTTACATGAATCCAGTTAATGGCATAATCTAAAAGCAAAGTTGAAAACTAATTGCCATACAACATCTCATTGTTTCAAAACATTCTTAATAAGAAACGCGTGAGATAAATGTTTGTCTAGCTGGATTCTGCAATAGGCTTCATTCAGAGACATTTTTATTAGCCTTGCCAGTTTCATGGAGATACCAAACTCAATGAGAATATTATACAAGACCTCCCTCTTATCCGAATCACAGGCTTTCTTGGAGTCTATAAATAGCTGATGCCTGCTTCATTGTGTTCCCATTTTTTAAAGTATTTTACGAATGCAAAATATATGATCAATAGTTGACCTGTTGCCTTGAAACGCACACTGATGATCCCTAATTGTTAAATTACGTATATGGAGTTAACCTTTACAGCAGGATGCTGGATAAAATTTTGTACGTAGTTGACAAAAGTTATATGCCTCTATAATGACTAAAATCTCTTTTGTCACCCTTCGTATAGACAGGTACAACGATCGATTCCTTCCACTCCTAAGGCATTTGATACTTATTCGAAACAGAATTAAAAAGTTTATGGATTTTCAGTGAATTTTCCCCTCTGTTTTAATCAGTTATGCTGGAATTTGACGAATGCATGTTGATTTTTGTCTTTATGGTTTTCCAATAGCCATCTCAAACTCAAAGGCACTTGGCTCAGGCACTAGTGGTTCTGCCGTATATATTTCTCTCTGCCCACCAGTATAAATCCCATGTAAATTCAATACTGTGGGAATCTGTAATCAAATCACCCTTCTCATCCTTTACTATATTAGTTCTAAGCTGGTAACCCTTCTTAAAGTCATTGATGCCCCTATACAAGTCTCTGATATTTTTGATCGTACTGTAAGTTTCAAGTTCATCAATTTCAGCTTTCAGATATTTCTTCTTTTTATTCCTAAAATGTTTACTATCTTCACGTCTTACATTGTTTAGAATATCTACATTGTTTGGTTAGGATCCTGTGACCACTGCATTTTAGCTTGCTTCATTTGATCTAAAAAATGTGAACAATCTTCTTCAAAACATGGTTTACGCTGCTTCAATTCGTACAGACTTAGACTCTCTTTAGTTGAGTTTTTGACACTCTTAAATGTTTTCCCAAGCCCTATTTATATACTCGCTATCACCACAACTGCAGACCTGTTTGAGATCTTAATCTGATACTGTTTCCCAAACTCCAGGTCACTTAACTTCCTAGATTAAATATATTCACATCAAACTTCTTTGCTGCTTGTTGACTTACTGTCAATCTTTCCCTAACTTTTGCAACAACCAGTTAGTGATGAGTGTCAGAGTCAGCTCTCCTGAAAGATCGTACATCGATTATACTCGAATGCCATTTATTAATTCGTTTTATTTATTCTTTCATTACTTCATCCACCTGCCTATGAAGATGGAACAGATAGAGGGTTCCGAAACGTCGGCTATTAGCTCTGTGACGCCCGGGGAATTACCCAAAAGAAAACATATTACAATTCATAGCAGTTTATCTCCCTTGCTTCTCCGTATTTCTTCCAGTTTTTCACGACTGAAACCTTAAGGCCCACACATTTGAACAAAACATCCTTTCAAATTACATTAGTATTTTTCCGCTAATAATTCCTCTTAATAAACCAATACTTTCTCATATGCTACCTTTATATTCCAACCTTCGTTCCTCGGTTTCAACTGTCTCATTCGTCACCATTATTTCGTAATGTAGTTTATGGCACTTTCTTAGTAACACTGACTGTAAACTGTTGAAATAGTTGGCGTAAGACAGCTTAATTTTTCACGGGTTTCTGCTTTCCGAAGTTGGGATAAACTGAGAGGAGTGCACTAATGTTCTGCGTAGACCAATTTACAAAGAGAACGTAAATAAAGCCGTAACTAAATTTTTCGACACAGTCAACCATCTTAGGTTACAAAAAATTACAACTTTTTGGAGGGTGAGACTTTCTTTTTTCAGGTGTAGGGGAATCAATAGCCCTTTCAATCAGGCCTCTCAGAGCAGGTTCTGTCTTTCCCCGTTTTACTTGAAGACGGAGGTAGATCGGATCTTCAAATTACCTTGCTCTCTATGTAACCAGAGACGGATAATGTCCAAGATTTGTCACTATTAGGACCACATGCCATTGTCAGTATCCTTTGGAGCTGAATATGGGAAAAAATGTCACTAGTTATACGAACCATTGTTTGCAGGTGCCTCAAAGATACAGGACCACTGGCACCGCACATGGGTCGCTAATGGAATCGAAAATGAAGCTTTTTCTCTCTTTACTCCATCCACTGACGTGGAGTGATTGATTAACGTCCTCAACCAGAAACAGCGAACAGCTTTGGTACTTTCTTCCTCCACGGCTGTCATGAGTGACTCGTTGATGTCTCTCGTTGAAAGGCACACACTGTCCTCGCTGATGCTAATGTGGCAAGCAATAGCTCATGAAAAAAAAAAAATTGTTGAATAACATTAATATTGATTTGTCTACTTTTTCGAAAACCATATTTCAGATTTATCGAATTACTACAGAACGTCTTATTTGTTCCTCTGGTTTTGTATTTACCAGGTTCAATATTTGAATGTCGACACAGATCGAATAGCTGATTCAAAGTTTTATTGGATTTGCTCTAAGTTCATAAGAACGTCGGTATAAAGCACGAAGCTGTGCCAAACCACTGCACCCCATATTCATACTGGTCTTCCGTTGTGTCACGCACAAGTGTCATTAAAAAATATAAGCATTGCACTTTAACAATGCATTTAAATTACTTTTCAGAAACGTAATAAATTTTACTTTACTTAAAGATCTCTGTGAATTAAATTGGTTTGTATCACGAACATTGACAGAAGTGTGCCAAATTTTAATGTTTTGCTGACCGTGCATCTCATTATATTTATCTCAGTAATTAACCAACTTGATGCACAAAATTTTTGTCTTACAATAAGTTTATTTCATGCCTCTACATGTTTCGAGGACATGTGCCCATCGTCAGGAGGTATCTCTGGTATCATCACACCTATAGGTGTGATGATACCAGAGGCTGTGTAATGTAATTTTGACCTCCTGATGATGGGCACATGTGCCCGAAACACGTAGAGGCATGAAATAAACTTATTGTAAGACAAATATTTTGTGCATCAAATTGGTTAATTACTGAGATAAATAAAAGAAGCGTGTCAGTTTTGCAATTAAAATTTCTTATTTTTTGCCGTCCTGAAGCGTTGTGACACTTCGTAAAACACTGGGTCTATACTTTAGCCTCTATCCAAACACTGCCAACAGGTCACCCCACACAAAACATCAGCGACTGCGTGCTGAACCAGCTCGTAGCGATATTTCATATTTAGCGGCCCTAAAATAGTTTTTTTTTTTAGGTTTTCCGTCCCGAATTGTTACCACATACAATTAAAATACTACACGTCAGTCTTTAACACAAAATTTTATTTATATACAAAGGTATATATGTCAGGGCGACATGTTTCGACCTAGTAGGTCATCCTCAGGCCCTCCAAGAACACAGATCAAAGCGTTGTTTAATTTTAGTTAAACAACGCTTAGATCTGTGTTCTTGGAGGGCCTGAGGATGACCTACTTGGTCGAAACATGTCGCACTAACATATATACCTTTGTGTATAAATAAAATGTTGTGTTAATGACTAACGTGTAGTATTTTATCTACAATAGTTTCTACGTGTGTGAGTAGGGAGGTGGGACAAATGTGAAAGGAAATGGTCGTCATGTACATCAATATTTTATTTCGTAGTTCGTATATTGTGCTATTAGCTACCACACCATCGTGTTTGTGTTGTGTTATATTCGAGATACGAGTCCAGTACTTCGTCCGCATGGCCAGATAAAATGTGCGCTGAAATTATTTCGTTATAAATAAAAAAACTGCAACACAGCGATTGTTGACTGTTCCATCCTTCTCTAACTTAAAATTTGTAGACTGCATTGTATACAAATAGTGTAGTTATGCGGTCTTGTATGATTGTTAGAAATAGGAGCTATCTTTTCCGTATTCAGTACAAACCAGTAGAAACTGTTACAACTCGGAACACTCGGATATTTACCAAACCCACCGTCAGAACGTCAATATCGCGATGAAAGAACGATTAGTTCAAAATACATTGGGGACAGTAACAAGAATCTTCTTTACAGAGTTTTTCTTCAAAACGTACGTATTTGAAAAAGGTTCTGGATACACATAAAGGAAGATTACTGTATTCTTGAAAGTGACGTTGTCTAATTACACAGAGAGGCCATAGTTTCAGCGGAAAGAGATGCCGCCTGCCTCATCGTGGAAACATTCACTTCTTTTCTGTACCTTCAATACAGATACAGTCCATTCTAGATGCTACTAATTATTTTATTGTACTTCTTATGGGCTCAACACGTTTCGGGCACTACTATGCCCATCATCAGGAGCTTGCGACTATGATGTTCATTACCACATTGGCCGTTTCGTTCTTGGTTAGCTGTATGTTGGAGGTTAGGTGCTGTTAGGCTGGAGTAGTATCTGGGCTGCAGGCTAAAGCTTTAGCCTGCAGCCCAGATACTACTCCAGCC
>Ga0131853_10001453_pt1 | contig 42309 bp, 40 predicted proteins | sample TergutLab28metaG_FD_92764 | JGI IMG/M metagenome (GOLD analysis project Ga0131853, IMG submission 92764) | Labiotermes labralis P1 segment gut microbial communities from Petit-Saut dam, French Guiana - Lab288 P1 (version 2) (version 2) | ecosystem: Host-associated > Arthropoda: Insects >...
GCTGTAGTCTACGCAGGTTGGCTGCGCGGTGACGGGGCCGGTCTGCTCAGGCCGACGGATGATATCCAAAGATCTGAGGCCGCAGCAGTGATTGCCCGTGCGTTGGGCCGCGATGGTGTGATCAATACAGCCAGCTTGGTAGATGTCGCAGATGATGTCCGCCTTTTCACAGACGTTCTGCCTGGCACATGGCACTACTACCTGATCATCGAAGTTTCTCACAGTCACTACTTTGTGGTAGAGAGTATAGTAATTGATGGCGCGACAAGAGAAATGGAACGGTGGACAGAAATCACCTGGCCCACCTGAGCGTAACAATCGCGAATCTCGAAGGTTGAAAAAGCGAACGCTTCCTACAACGGCCACCGGGGCGACCATATGGTCGCCCCGGTGGTTTTCTGTTTATCAAAAGTTTTGCATCTAGGTCAAACTGAGATTCGCCAGGCGTTTCTTTAGGAGGAACACGTTGGCGAGAAGGCTCCCAAGTCCGCAGGCGAGGACTAGCGCGAAGAGCGGTATAAACCCGATATTCTCTAAAGCAGGCGCTAACAGCAAGACGACTACCGTAGAAAGCGCCATAGAGATGGTGGTGTGTACGCCCACATAAAGGGGTATCTTTGCGGAGGGACTCACTTCACCTAACAACAGTGTTACAACCAATGGAAAGCCGTTGTTGTTCATATTTGCCAGCACCCACGCCACAAACAAGAAGTTCAGTGAATGCGTGGTTAATGCAAGTGCGCCTGCGGCGATTGCGAGACCGGCGGCAATGATTGCGATGATTCTCGGTCCATATCGATCCGCCACATAGCCAAATCCCACATAGGCGATGGCGCCGGATAAGATCGCCAGGCCCGTCAATAGGGCAATATGGGCTTCTGTGGCGGAGAATACACGTATGGCATAGAGGGTATAGTAGGGGAGAACTGCGTTTGCGATAGCCAGAAACAGACAGGTGAGAATCATTGCGCGGAAAGACGGGTTCTCCCGTATAGAGGTGGGCATCTGTTGGATGAATTGCGACAAACCCATTGGCTCGTTGGGGGCCACATCTTTGCTTTGACGCATGAAAAAGAAAATGGAGGCGTTGACGAGCAAGAAGAAAAGGCCCAAGGAGAAAATTATCATGAAATTATAGGGAAACACAATACGGAGCAGGATTACCGGGATCAATGCGGACATGCCCACGCCAATGAAAGAGCCGATGGCAAATCCGATGCCGCGAATGGTGCCCCGCTTATCCGGCGGCAGGAGTTTGATCACCAAAGGCGTATGGAATACCGCGTAAGAACCTGCGAATAAATTAAAAATAGCCCAGAAAATCAAAAACAGATTGACCAACAGGGCGTTTGCGCCTGAAAATACTGGTATGAGTAAAATAAAAAGCAAGAAAATCAGACGTTGCAAGAACAGGATTTTACCAAATGTTCGATTCATGACAGTGGAGTGGGAGGCAATTACCCCAAAAAGCGGCTGCGTTAAAAGAGCGCAGATCAAGGTCGTGGCCGTAGCTAAGGCGATCTGGAAGGTTGTAGCCCCCAACTGGTCCAGGAAGAACGGGATTACCGCCGTGATGGAGATCAGAGCCAGGGAGGGCATAAATGAGATTCCATCCATGACAAACATTTTCAGATTGTGCCGGATATCTTTCGGGCTGCCATACATATACAGTGTTCTCCTAACAAGAAATTTTTCCCCCGCCGAAGGCGGGGGAAAACAAAGAAAACAAGCGCTAAAACCTTGCCGTGTCCTAGAGTTTCAACGACTTAAAGTACCCCAAGAACGGTTCGTTCTTGGTTAGCATTTCCTGGGTCAACTCTCTGATTTCCGCCATGGATAACACGGCGCTGGTCAGTGGATCAAACAGGTTGGCCTGGAAGACTTTCCACGGATCCCCTTCGATGGCCGCATTGACCGCCATCTCTTCGATCTGGGCGGATAGATTTACCATAATGGCTAGATTATCCGGCAGTGGGCCGGTATGGATGCGATCTAGGCCCGCCTTAGAAGCTAGCACAGGCGTCTCTACACACGCCATAGGCGGCAGATTGCTGATAATGCCGCTGTTTAAATGGTTTCCATTGAACACAAAGGGTTCTCCGTCGCCGAATAGGGCGTTGAAGATATTGGCGGCGTATTCTCCGCTCCGATCCAGGTCCACGTCTTGGGTATCAATGAGTTCGTTAAAACGTGCTTCCCAAGTGGATTCTGCGTCCAAATATTCGTTCAATATGTAGGCATATGCACCCGGGTTCCAGTTGGTGCCGTGGATACAATATTTTTCAATCAAATCGGGGCGTTTTCTGAACCAGGGGTTATACTCCGAATTGTGGCCGGAGGATTCTGTGGGATAGTAGCCTAGCTGTAGAAACATCTCATTGCGGACCGGTTCGGCGTTGGCGATAGCCGGATCATTTAATACTTTGTCACGAATCAGCGGATACACGTCCTCGCCGTTTCGTTTAAAGTCTAAATAGAACGCCTGGTGGTTGATGCCGGCGCATGTGTAGGTCACTTCGTCCGGCTTTGCACCGATCCACTCTGCCAGCATGTGTGCCGTCCCCTGGACGCTGTGGCATAGGCCGGTAATATTGACCTGGGAGAGCCGTTGTAAATAGCTGCACAGCATGGCCATAGGGTTTGTATAGTTGAGCACCACCGCGTCGGGGCACAGGGCTTCCACATCCCGGATAATGTCCAGCATCACCGGCGCTGTGCGCAAAAAGCGCATGACCCCCGCAGGGCCGCGGGTATCGCCTACGTTGATATCTACCCCGTATTTTTTGGGTATTTCGATATCATGCCGCCAGACATCTACGCCGCCTTGTAGAATGGTGATTAGGACGCCGTCGGCGTGTTCCAACGCCTTTTTCCGATCCGTGGTGGGGTGAACTGTGGCGGAATACTGTCCCGCGGCGATTAGCTTTTCTATGGCTTTCGCCGCATATGCCAGCCGACCCTCGTGGATATCCATCAAATGGATTTCACAGTCTCCGAATGCCTCAAAGCTCAAGATATCTTTGGCCAGGGCGGTCGTAAACCCCAGAGAGCCAGCACCAATAAATGTAAATTTTCTTTTCATCGTTTTTTCCTTTCCTGATTCTGTCGTATACTTGCCTATCCGGGTGTGTCGCTTAACAAAGAGACAGCCTTGTGTTTCCCCCGCCCTCGGCAGGGGAAACACAGAAAATAGCTCTAAAGGGAACACGTTTTTCTATCCTTTGACACTGCCTATAACCAGACCCTTTGTGAAGTATTTTTGCAAGAACGGATAGATTACCAGAATGGGGATCAGCCCGAGGAACAACTGTGCGGCACGGCCTGAGCGCTCGTTCATACGCGCGACCAGCTGCATAAAGTCAGGCCCCATAGCCCGGATCAGATCACTGAAGTTAGTCAGCAAGACTTGCAGATAGGTCTGGAGGGGAAAGTTGCTGGGGTCGTTCATAAACAACATGCCCAAGAGCCATTCGTTCCAGTGGTGGACGAAAGAGAACAGTGCCACCGTGGCCAGAGCGGGCTTCAATACCGGCAGCATAATGAGCGCCAAGACGGAGAAATACCCCGCACCGTCTATCATGGCGGCCTCCTCCAGTTCTTTTGGCAGGCCGCGGATAAAATTCATTAGTATGATCATGGAAAAAACGGGAAGTCCGCCGGGGATGACCAACGACCAGATGGAGTCGAGCATGCCCAGGTCGGAGATCAAAATGTAAAAGGGGATGATGCCGCCGCCAAAGATCATGGTGATGGCGAAGAATGCCATGTAATAGTTTCTTGCGCTGAACTCCTGGGTGGTTTTAGACAGGGGATATGCGGTGGTGACCAGCAGGAACATATTGACGATCAACCCCAGGGTTACTCTTTGGATCGAGACCCAAAACGCAGTCATAAATCTACCGGATCGAAAGGCGAAGGTATAGGACTCAATGGTAAATCCCATGGGCCAAAAAGAGACCCGGCCCCCCACCACATACTGCGCCGAACTGAACGAGACCGCAAGGATATGGATAATGGGCAGCGCACAGAGCAGGCAGACCAATCCGATAAAGATATAGTTGAACACGTTAAAGATTTTTTCGCCTCTTGTCATAAATTTCATCGTTTGCCCCCCTCCCCTAGAATATTTTATAGTTGGCGACTTTATAGGCAAAGAACAGCGAAATCGACATCAGAATGGCAGATACAACGGCCCGCATCAGGCCCACGGCCGCGCCGACGGAGAATTGCGCGCCCTGTATCCCCAGCCGGAACAGGTAGGTGTCGATAATATCGCCGGTAGAATAGACAATGGGAGAGTACAGGTTGAAAATCTGGTCAAAGCCCGCATTGAGTACATTCCCCATATTCAATGTCAGCATAAGTACAATAATCGGCCCCATGGTAGGTATGGTAATGGAGATGATCTGCCGGAACTTGCCTGCGCCGTCCACAACAGCCGATTCATAGATCTGGGGGTCTATGGAGGTAATGGCGGCAAGATAAACCACGGTGCCAAACCCAAAGGATTTCCACACATCTGACCAGATCATCGTCCATGGGAACACGCTCGGATCGGACAAAAACGGCACTCTGTCAAAGCCCAATCCCATGATAAGGCTATTCAAAATACCATCGGAGGCCAGAATGGTCTGCATGACGCCTGCCAGGATGATCCAGGAGATAAAATGCGGTATGTATACGATTGTTTGGAAAAATCTTTTACAGAACGCGACCCGTATCTCATTTAAGAGCAGGGCGAATAAAATAGACGCAAACGTGCTGAAAATTATTTTAAATATGGAAATAAAAAACGTATTATAGATTGTTCGGACGAATGCGGGTTGTGCGAACAGCCACCTGAAATGCTCAAGCCCTACCCATGGAGATCCGTGAAACCCACGAACCGGATGAAAGTCCTGAAACGCCATGATAAGCCCATACATGGGGCCATAAGAAAAAATTAAAGTGACAACAAACGCAGGTAATACTAAGAGATGTAAAGGCCACTCTTTACGAAAGCGTTTGATGATCCTGCCGCCGCCGCCGAAGTACCGTTCTTTCTTTTTCTTTCTAACGGGAGCTTCAAGGTGGGCATCCATAGCTGATCCCATAAAACCCCTCCTAATCAGGAATTTCGCCGACCTGTGTAAGTGCGGGCGGCAATATATACTATAGCATATAATAGCAAGCGTGTGGTATTATACGCCTAATTTGCTCATTTGAAAACTTCGGGGAAACTTTTCGGAAAAGTTTCCCCGAAGCCTAGTTCTGCAGGTAACGACTAGCCGCCAAAGTGCAGATTTACAGCGTCTTCTTTAATTTGTCCGCCTTGGGCGTACCACTGTTCCAAAACAGTGAGGAAGTGTTCTACAGGCTGATTGCCTACGATGATCTGCATGACCTCTTCCATAATCAGGTCGCCTGTGTTGCCTGCCGCGGCAAATTCCGGCAACGAGGTGGTCCACAGTGCAGTCTGAACGATATGGCCGTGGTCAAACAGGTGTTGGGATCTGGCATAGGCGCTGCCGGCGAAACCCATTTGCAGGAAGGCGCCCAGGCCGTGGGGGTCTTGCTCATCAAGCCATGCACGAGACTCACGGAACTTAGACATCATGCCCCCCGTGAACAGCTCGCTGTCATCGCCTGTCTCCAGGGCGCGGAGCACATACTGGAACTGGGTCAAGTCGGCGTGGGGATCGATGATTTGGAATATTTGGGTCATGGCGTGCTCACGACCCTCTCCCATAAAGTAATCAATGTCTGCTGGAGTCATGGGAGTATCAGCGCTGAATACATAGTGGTCTACCAAGCTGATGACTTTCATCAGGGCGGCGGGGTTCTGGAAGTTCGCGCTGGCCACAGTAACGCCTGTGTTGGGGAAGAAGATCTGCCCTCTGGCAGGGGTGCTTCCATCTAATGTGGGGAGGTTAAAGGGGATGAAGTAGGCGTCATTATTTTGCAGACCTACAATACTCGGCCCATTGGCCCAGCCCCACCATTGCCACCAACACTGGACACCGACCAAGCCGTTGACGATGTCTTCCTGTCCTCTGCCCCATGGGTCCATGGTCATAAAGTCGGGGCTGATGAACCCTTCGGCAAACCAGTTCTGCCAGTATTCCAGGGCTACCAAGAACTCTGGGAATGCGATGCCCGGTCTGAGCCGGCCCGTTTCATCGGCCCGCCAGAAATACTCATTATTATGTATGTTTCCGATATAGGCGCCAAACATGGGGGCAGTTCTGAACAGCCATTCGAGATCGCTGTCCACAGCGATGCCATAGCTTGCGCCGAAATCGTTCATAAATGTACGCATCAGGTTTTCCAGGTCTGCAACTGTTCTAATCTCAGGGGAACCTGCCGCCTCATACCAGTCTTTCCGGAACCACATGTGCCAGGGCTGGTCAATCTGGCCGTAGTAGTATCTGGGAATACCATAAATCCTGCCGTCCACTGTAAAGCCCTGGATGGTGTATGGATCTACCAACTCATGGTCACGGATACGCTGGGAGGCATAATTGCGATAGGCGTCCGTCAGGTCAAGTAGCATTCCTTGGGACTGCAGTTCGTGGAACAGGCGGGGATCTGCAGTTCTTGGTATATGGAACACATCGGGCAGGTTGCCAGCGGCGATGGCCAGATTGAGCCGGGTTTCGATTTCGTCTACAGTCGTTGTCCACTCAAATTCGACGTGGACATTTAAATATTCTGCGTACAGACGGGTCCACGGGTTGTTGTTGATATCGTCGCCATCCTGGAAGAACCAGTTTAAGCCCTGCTCTGCAGCGGCGAGAATTTTAACGGGTCTGTCAAACGGTGTCATCCAGTCGCCTTCTGGGGGCGGTACGTGTTCTCTGGTGGGCTCAAGGTCTGCGCCTGGGGTAGCGGGGGTATCCACAGTAGGGGCCTCTGTTGCGGGGGTGTCCACAGCGGGGGTATCGTTGGTGCAGGCTGCAAAAAATGAGACAATCATTAAAGTTGCAAGCAGCAGAGCGAGTAATTTCTTCTTCATTATTCTTGGTTCCTCCTAATATTTTTATGGTAAAGTCTTTGCAGTGGATGCTATAGAACGGCTGTATCAATACACTTTCTTGCACATGCCCCCTTTACAGCAATCTTTTAAAATGTGTGAGTTTCTGTTGTGTATCACCTGAGAATCCATTTTCTTGTACAAGCTTAATTAGCGCCCATTACTTAATGTTCGTTAAAATCATTATAGAGTAAATATTTCGATGTTGCAATAGCTTTTTGCAATTTCGTCGGATTGGTATAATCGCTGATGTGTAGCCTGTGCAATGTGCACAAAATTCACCAATGTTTTTCTATTGCTCTAAGAGGAATAACTTTTGCTCCCGGGTTTGACAACGTTTGTTTTGTGTAGTATCATAGCAAGGAGCAGTGAAAATCGAGATAATAATTTATACTTAATTAATAAAAGAGGTTTGTATGCAGAAAACCAGATCGCCCGAGACCATAGCTGAATACAACAAACATCTGATATTAGACGCTTTGCGCTTTCATGGGAATATGTCGCGGGCTGATTTGTCAAGGCACCTCAATATGAGTTTCCCGGCGATTTCTTCCAACGCCAAGGGATTGCTCGATATGAATTATATTATGGAGGTCGGCATTGGGGAAAACGCCATCGGACGGAAACCGTCTTTGCTGGCATTTAATGCGGAGCGCGGGTATATCATAGGTGTTGACATGGGGCGATTTCGGATCAGGATGATGCTGGCCGACCTGCTGGGAAATGAAATTGCGCGCACGGAAATCATGAATAGCGCGAATTTTGAAGGAGATGGCAAACAGAGCATCCAACTTGTCCGGGATCAAGTGACCCATATCCTGAAAAAATCCGGAAAAACGAAAGACGATATCCTGTGTATCGTCATAGGTATCCCAGGGGTAATGAAAGATGGCGTCAGTTACATCGCGCCGTTTTCGGAGCAGTATCTGGAACGAGATATGGTCGAAACGCTGCAAGATGCCTTTGAGGTCGATGTGTTGCTGGAGAACTGCGTGAATCTCGGCGCTCTGGGTGAGCAATGGAAGGGCGCAGGTATCGATTATAACAATATTACATATATCGCTTACGGCGTCGGCTTGGGGGCGGCCCATATCTTTGACGGCAAGCTCTTTACCGGCGCTAACGGCGCGGCGGGTGAAATCGGGTTCATGATAACAGACCCCATCAATATTGACAATGTTTATCGCGATGTGGGTTCTCTTGAGGAGACGCTTTCAAGAAGCAAAATCAAGAAGTATTTGAATGCCGGCAACTTCGACGAGGAAATAAAGAAGCTGATCCAGCGGTATAAAGACGACGGGGACATGTATGCAAAGCTGATCATAGACGAGGTAGTGCTCAACTTTGGCATGGCGCTTATCAACATGTCGGCCATTCTCAACCCGGAAGTAATTATTATAGCGGGCGGACTTGGCACCAATCTCGGCAGGCTGTTCATTGACCGGTGGAAAGAGATGTTGAGCAGTCATGTTCCGTTTGTCCCGGAGGTTCTTTTATCCGAGCTGAATCACACAGAGACGATGCTTGGTGCCGTTATGACGGGTATTATTCATGTACATGCGTATGAGATTTAAACAACCGGTAGCACGACTTATTCCTTGGTCAATGTCTCTTCAATCTTGAACATTTTGTCAAAAGGTGGCCAAACCCACATCAGGCAGAGCAGGATAGATAAAGAAATGCCGATTACAAAAACCACCGGGAAAACCATCATCGAAATGGGGAAATACAGCGCAAACAGCACCCACATAGCGCAGCCGAATATAGCGCCCATTAAGCTGCGCACGACATAGGCAAATGACATCATGATGCTGTTTTTGAGTATTTGAAACGTGCCGAGTTCAATGTATGCGAAATGCATAAATAGATACGGTGTGATCATAAAAAAGAGTATCATAGCAAAAAACGTCACAACGCCCCAGAAGAGTTCATGCCCGGGGTCACTTTGCAACAAGACCACCCACAATAGAACTTGTGTGTAGAGAATACCCGTACAAATGATACCTGTCGCCGCCGCCTGTCTGAAGTTTTCAATAAACTTTCGTTTGCATTCATACCAGACATTACTGGGTTCGTCACGCAACATCATTGTGAGATAGAAAATGTATGCCGTGACAGCGCCGCCGACCGGGAGTGCCGCAACAATAGAAAGGGCAAAGGTTATGCCAGAGTAAAATCCGAAAAGTGAGAGCAGAAATAATATGACGGTTGGAAGGACACAGATACAGAACATGAGGTTTAGCTTTATTAGTTCCCAAAAATCCCGTACCAATATCTCAAAGAAACGATGGATGCCCTTCTTTCGTAGTCCATCCTTTTTGTAGCCTGTTGCCGGCTTATTGGAATTGTGTCTAAATATGCCCAAACGAATACTCCTTAAGTTGATGGTGCTATTGTTGCACAACAGTTCCCCTTTGTCAATAATCAGCTTCGTTTAGTGGGTTTGACAACTGAAATGGAGTATGGTACCATATATATTAATTTAACCTAACTTAAAAAGGAGGTGGCTGACTTGCAATATTATATTGGCGTAGACGGCGGCGGGACAAAAACCGCGATTTGCGCTGCGGCGCAAGACGCCTCAACCTTGTTTTCCGCCATAACAGGCAGCGCCTCCTGGCGGGAATACGGCATAGAACCCGTTGTTCGTAACATCAAAGAGGTGATTGGCTCCTTCCCGCTAGAAGGGGAGGGACAGATTGCCGGAATCGCCATGGGGCTTCCATGCTATGGGGAGAGCGAGGAGGGGGATCGGGATCTAGAAAAAGCTGTCCGCGAAGCATTTCCGAACACGCCTCTCTATCTGACCAACGATGTCGAAGTGGGTTGGGCGGGTTCTCTGGGGCTAGCATCCGGTGTAAACGTGGTGGCGGGGACAGGTGCCATCGCCTTCGGCAAGGACGAAAAGGGCAAAACGGCTCGAAGCGGTGGATGGAGCGAATTTTTCGGCGATGAGGGTTCCTGTTACTGGATGGGCCGCAAGGTGATGGAGTTGTTTTCCAAGCAATCTGACGGGCGGATGCCCCAGGATGTCCTGTATACCACGGTTCGCTCAGAACTGGGGCTTCGTAGCGATTTGGGCTTTATTGATCTCATGCACGACAATTATATTATTAATCGGGATAAAGTCGCAAGTTTGCAATTATTGGCTAACAAGGCGGCCCTGGCTGGCTCGCCCAGCGCGAAATCGCTGTATTGCGATGCCGCTGATGAACTGATTTTGTTGGTAAAGGCGATTTGTGACCGGTTGCATTTTACCAAACGCCCCTTCTTGGTCTCCTATTCCGGGGGGCTGTTTAAGGCGGGGGATCTGGTTCTGGACCGGTTCTCCAAAGGGGTTGCAGAGACGGGCGGAAGCTTGTACGCCCCCCAATTTGAACCGATGCACGGGGCCCTGCTACTGGCCTTTGAACAATTTTGCCCGTCGGGTCTGCCGGACTTGCGCAAGTGCCTGGAAGTGCTTTAGCACGTACGGGGAAAACATAAGACTATGCAACGATACACATCTCATAGGAGGACTGTCAGATGGATCTTACCTACAAAGAAATGTTGGATACGTGGAACGCGTTAGAGAAGACGACGACTTATCTGGAAGAGAGATGGGGCGATATAGACGCCTTTCTGCGGGATAAGAGCCGGTTTGTGTTCATTGGCTGTGGCTCCAGCTACAGCATCGCAAAATCTATGGCGGCGATTTGCAATATGAGCAGTGGGGTACCGGCAATTGCCTTGGCGGCCGGGGATGTGTTGCTCCACGCAGAGCGGTATAAAAAAGCCGTGGACAACGCCTGCGTTGTCGTTGTCTCCCGTTCCGGACGCACCAGCGAGTTGATGCTGGCGCTGGATGGGCTGAAGGCCCACGGTTGCCGCATTGCGGTGGCGGCGCTGGTCTGCGCTGACGACACACCTCTCGGTGCAAAAAGTGACCTTGTCCTGTCCACGCCTTGGGCCTTTGATGAGAGCGTATGCCAAACCCGTTGTGTCACGAATTTTTACTTTATAGCGGCCTATGTGGCGGCAAAAATCACGGACAACCAGGCGGATTTGGCAGAGTTGCAGCTTGTGTTGCGCGAGGGTCCCGGATATATGGCGCAGGCAGAGATTCTGGCAAAAAAACTTGCGCCGGGGCAGTGGGATCACGCTGTTGTGCTAGCCGACGGCGAATTGGAGGGCTTGGCAGAAGAGGGGTCTCTGGTGTTTAAAGAAGTGTGTCAATTGCCGTCTAATTATTACCACCTACTGGATGTGCGCCACGGTCCCATGGTGCTTGTGGGAGAGAAATCTCTTGCATTAGTAGCGCTTGGCACGACAGACGAGTTGGAATACAATCTGCTGCGGGATCTGAGAAAAAAGGGCGCAGAGGTCGTCGCTTTTTCCGACGTCCATGTAGAACTTGAGGACATCATCTTCTCCTGCTTTGGGCGGCCCCTATCCCACACGGTCAGAGGGATTCCCTTTATTGTTTTGTGTCAGATGATTGCCTATTACAAGGCAAAGGTAGTCGGTGCCGATCCGGATCAACCTACCGGCCTGTCCCCGTGGATCGCCCTGTAATAAAAATAAAAACTATATTTAGGGTGTGCCTGAGCGGGATGTTTTGGGTGCACCCTAATGTAACGAAAGGAATTGTACGATGCATCTCATACAGGATATCATCGCGCGACACAAATCCGGCAGCCACGCAGGGATTTTTTCTAATTGCAGCGCAAACGAATATGTACTCAGGGCCGTTATGTGCAGGTGCAAGGCAAAGGGTGTCCCCGCACTCATTGAAGCCACGGCAAATCAGGTGAACCAAGACGGCGGTTATACAGGGCAGACGCCAAAAGAGTTTTACGACTGGTGCCAGGCCCTTGCAAAGCGCGAAGACTTTGACACATCTATGCTCATTTTGGGTGGCGACCACCTGGGGCCGCTCACGTGGACTCACTTAAATGAAGCAGATGCCATCGAAAAAGCGGAACGGCTCATATACGAGTATGTTTATGCTGGATTCACCAAGATACATATTGATACGAGCATGCATCTGGCATCGGATGATCTGCATCAGCGCCTTCCCGACGCGGTGATCGCCCAGCGGGGCGCCGCCCTTTGCGCCGTGGCGGAGCAGGCCTTCGCCGAGCGGAAAAAAGAAATCCCAGATGCAGTCAGTCCCATCTATGTTATTGGAAGTGAAGTTCCCATTCCCGGCGGCGCCCAGGAGCAAGAGGCACTTGGGGTCACCAGTAGTGAGAACTGCCTAGCGACGATTTCCGCGTTTCATCAGGCCTTTACGCAGAGAGGGATTGGGGAGGCGTGGAAGCGCGTTGTGGCAGTCGTCGTGCAGCCCGGTGTGGAGTTCAGCGAAGACGATGTATTTGTATATGACAGCGAAAAGGCAAGAGACCTTTGCCGGACGATCAAAAATCAGCCGCTGGTCTTCGAGGGCCACTCCACAGATTATCAGCCCCGTCCGGCGCTTTATGAGATGGTTCGTGATGGGATTGTCATCCTGAAGGTTGGCCCCGCCCTGACGTTTGCGCTGCGGGAGGCCTTGTTTGCGTTGGAACACATCGAGAAAGTTCTTTTGCGTGGTCGCGGTGTGGCCTTGAGTGGGTTTGCGGATGCGCTTGAAACGGCGATGTTGGAGAGGCCGGGGAACTGGAACAAGCACTACCATGGAGACGGGTTCAAGCAGCGGATCAACCGTGGGTACGGCTTTTCGGACAGGGCGCGCTATTACCTCAACCAGCCAATGGTACAAGAGGCGATTGATCGACTTGTGACCAATCTGGAAGGTCCCATTCCACTTCCGCTTTTAAGTCAGTTTATGCCTGTGCAGTACGCAAGGGTGCGGGACAGTATGATTGAAAATAAGATTGATAACTTGATCTTAGACAGGATTGGCGACTACGTGGATGATTATATTTTTGCATTGGAGCATGAGCCGGGCGTATAGTGCGCACGGCCCCTCTGATAGGTGGACGAATACGAGCGCGCCCCCAAACAATTGGTGTTGGGGGCGCACCTTTTATCTGGGCGGAGAATAAGATAACAGAAATGGGCCAGATATGGAGGAAATGTACATGGATTTACAGGTTTTTGCAGAACAGCATCCTCAAATGCACCATGAGATGGTAAAGGGAGTTCGGGCATTTGTAGAACGGCACCAGATTAGCCCGGGACTCCCGTTGATGGAGTGGGATCACATGGTGGGTCTGATCCTGGATGAGCTTCCCCAAGAGGTGTTCGCCGCATACCCGGCGGAACCCGCAGTGGAGGCCATGGGTCCTGGAAGAGGCCATGGGCATCGGCCCGGGCCTGGACACGGGATGCCGGGATTTAGGCCGGGTCGCGGCGGCGGTGCGCTACGGGATATCTTGCGATTGCTGTTTTTGCGGGAATTGTTGGGGTAGGCTCCCCCGGACAGGCGTAGTCTGACAGTCGCCTTTTCATGCACAATGCGGGCGCACAATGTGCGCCCCTGCGAAAAACTGACCTTGTAGGACGAACAGTGTTCGCCCGTCCCATTGCTCCATCACAGTTTCAAAGGAAAAGCGCCTGCACAACGTATGCAGGCGCTTTTGGACTTTGCGAACAGTCGCTCTTATTCAGTTACAAGCTTGTCGAACATTTCTTTCTGAGCTACCAGATTTGCGTACTTCTCTTTGGCCTGTTGTTCGGCCAGGTTGAAGAGTTTGTGTGCCCGTTCTGCATCCCGGAGCTGCAGGGAGGTGTAGCGGACCTCTTTCTTGATGAAGTCCTGATAGCTGGCCGAGGGGGCCTTGCTGTCGATGGTTAGCGGGTTTTTGCCCTGCTCTCTCAGGTCCGGATTAAAGCGGAACATGTGCCAGTAGCCGGCGGCGACGGCCTCTTTGGTGGTCTTGATGGTCTCACCCATACCGTCCTTGTTGCCGTGGGCAATACAGGGGGCGTAGGCGATGACGATGGAGGGGCCGTCAAATGCTTCGGCTTCGAGAATGGCCTTGAGGGTCTGGTTGTAGTCGGCGCCGAGGGCCACCTGGGCCACGTAGACGTAGCCGTAGGCCATGGCGATCTGGGCCAGATCTTTCTTCTTGATGGGCTTACCAGCCGCCGCGAATTGGGCGACTTGGCCCACCTGGCTGGCCTTGGAGGCCTGTCCGCCGGTATTGGAATAGACCTCGGTGTCGAAGACCAGGATGTTGACGTTGTCGCCTGCGGCGATGACGTGATCCAGGCCGCCGTAGCCGATGTCATAGGCCCAACCGTCTCCGCCGAACATCCAGACGGAGGGTTTGGCGAACTGGTTGGAGAGATCCAGGAGGCGTTGCAGTGCGTTGCACTTGACGCCGGCATCCAGGGCCTCTCTCAGGGTGGCCTCTAATGTGTCGCCGGCGGCCTGAGAGGCCTTGCCGTCATCATAGACTTCGAGCCAATGCTCGGCGGCCTTTGCGACTCGGTTGTTTGTATTCTCTGCGATAACCTGTTCAGCCAGGATCTTGGCCTGCTCTCTCTGTTGAAGGGTTCCGTAGTAGATGCCGAGACCGGCCTCTGCGGTGTCCTCAAAGAGGGAGTTGAGCCATGCGGGGCCGCGGCCCTTGCTGTTGACCGTGTACGGTGTGCTGGGATAGCTACCGCCCCAGATGGAGGAACAGCCGGTGGAGTTGACAATATACATCCGATCGCCGAAGAGCTGGGTGACCAGCTTGGCGTAGGGGGTCTCGCCGCAGCCGGCGCAGGCGCCGGAGAACTCCAGGAGGGGCTTTAAGAACTGGGAACCCTTGACCGTATTGGTCGGGAAAGGCAATACTTTTTCGGTGACCTTCTCGTTGCAGTAGTTGAAGGCTTCCTGCTCTTCTAAACGGGTCTCCAAGGGTTCCATGACGAGGGCTTTTTGCTTGGACGGACAGACGTTGGCGCAGGAATCGCAGCCGTAGCAGTCCATTACGGAGGATACGACGGTGTATTTGAGCTCTTCCACGCCTTTGCCGTTTAGGGGAACAGTCTTGAGACTTGCGGGGGCCGCTGCCACTTCGGCGTCGGTCAGGGCGTAGGGCCGGATGACGGCGTGGGGGCAGACGTAGACGCACTGGTTACACTGGATGCAATTTTCCGGGATCCAGACGGGTACGTTTACGGCGATGCAGCGTTTCTCATAGGCGGCAGAACCCTGGGGCATGGTGGCGTATTTCTCTTTGACGAAGGTGGAGACGGGCAAGGTGTCACCCTTGATGCCGCTGATGGGACGCAGGACATTCTCCACGAACTCGACGAGCTCTTCCCGATCTCCTTCGGCGGGTTTTCTGGGGGCGTCGGGCTCCGGGTTGGACCAGCTGGCGGGAATCTCTAATTTGGTGATGTTTTCGTCTTTGATCCCGGCGTCAACGGCGGCGTAGTTCATTTGGACAACTTTTTCGCCACGGCGGCCATAGGTGTATTCAATGGCCTCTTTCATATACTTGACGGCGTCATCCAAGGGGATGATGTCGGTGAGCTTGAAGAAAGCGGCCTGTAGGATGGTGTTGGTGCGGCGGCCCAGCCCCAGGTCACGGGCGATGTGGACGGCGTCGCAGGTGTAGACGCTGATGTTATTGTCGGCGATGTGCTTTTTGGATGCGGCGGGGAGGTGTTTGCCCAGCTCCTCGACGCCCCAGTCACAGTTGATGAGGAATGTGCCGTTGGGTTTGATGTCCTTGGCGATGTCGTACCGCTCAATATAGGAGGGGACGTGGCAACCGACGAAATCGGCGTTGGAGACGAAATAGGTGCTCCGGATTTTGCTGTCGCCGAAGCGGACGTGGCTCTGGGTGACGCCGCCGGACTTTTTGGAGTCGTATTGGAAGTAGGCTTGGATTTCTTTCCCGGCCAGCTCACCGATAATATCCACGGAGTTTTTGTTGGCGCCTACGGTGCCGTCGCCGCCGATGCCCCAGAATTTACAGGAGACGATATCTGCGCCTGTGGTGTCGGGCAGTTCGTCCATGGGCAGAGACAGGTTGGTTACATCGTCCACGATGCCGACGGTAAAGCCGTTTTTCGGCGTATCCTGCTGGAGGTTGCGGTATACGGCGACGATACAGCCGGGGACGGTATCCTTGGAGGAGAGGCCGTAGCGGCCACCCACCACGGGGACGTTTTCAAACTGAGAACCCTTCAGGGCGGAGATCACGTCGAGGTACAGGGGCTCGCCCAGGGCGCCCGGCTCTTTGGTGCGGTCAAGGACGGCGATCTTTTGGGTGGTGGCGGGGATGACATCCAGCAGGTGCTTGATGCTGAACGGTCTGTAGAGACGGACTTTGATCAGGCCGACTTTTTCGCCCTTGGCGTTGAGATAGTCCACAACTTCTTCCGCGGTTTCGCAGACGGAACCCATTGCCACGATGACTTCGGTGGCGTCAGGTGCGCCGTAGTAGTTGAACAGCTTGTAGTCTGTCCCGGCCCGCTCGTTGATCATGTTCATGTATGTTTCAACAATGGCGGGGAATTCCAGATAGGTGTTGTTGGAAGCTTCTCTGTGCTGGAAGAAGGTGTCCGGGTTTTCAGCGGCACCTTTGAGAACCGGGTGGTTGGGGTTGTTGGCGGTCTGCCGGAAGCGGCGGACCGCGTCCCAATCCAGCATCTCAGCGAAGTCTTCGTCGTCCCAGGCCCAGACCCTCTGGATTTCGTGGGAGGTGCGGAAGCCGTCGAAGAAGTTGAGGACAGGTACTCGTCCCGGGATGGTGGCCAAGTGGGCTACGGTGCCAAGATCCATGACTTCCTGTGGGGAGGAGTTGGCCATCATGGCGTAGCCGGTGGAGCGGCAGGACATGACGTCGGAGTGGTCGCCGAAAATGGAGAGTGCATGGGTGGCGACTGTCCGCGCGGATACGTGCAGAACGTTAGGGGTCAGCTCGCCAGCGATCTTGAACATGTTGGGGATCATCAATAAGAGCCCCTGGGATGCGGTGTAGGTGCTGGTCAAGGTGCCTGCGGTGATAGCGCCGTGGACTGTGCCTGCGGCACCGGCCTCGGACTGCATTTCCACTACTTTGACTGTTTGACCGAACAGATTTTTCCGGCCATCAGCGGCCCATTTGTCCACGTATTCCGCCATGTTGGATGACGGGGTGATGGGGTAGATGCCAGCCACGTCCGTAAAAGCATAGGATACGTGCGCCGCCGCGGTGTTGCCGTCCATTGACATGAGTTTTCTTGCCATAAAGTATAATTCCTCCTAAATAGTTTTTATTTTGTTACCTGTCGGGCGAAACTTGATCCGGACAGGGCGCAACAAACTTTCAGCGGGGAGGGTGAGTCCCCGCTGAAGGTTTGTTTTGGTTTACACATCTGCGAAATCTGCGAACTCGTCTTTTTTGAAGCTGGCAGCCTTGCTGCAACAGAACTCTTTGCACTGGTTGAATAGCTTCATAAGTTCCTCTTGGAAGACGACCACAGCACAGATTGCGGCGGCGACAAGAATGACTGCGCCTGCCAGGGTAATGATTAATTTGGCACTCTTCATCTACAAAACCTCCTACTGTGAAAAATTCGGACAAAAACATTGTACATTATTTGACAAGCAAATACAAGGTATATTTCTTCATTTTTGAAGGAAAGTTTTCATGAATGATAAAATTCGCGAATTGGCTTGTGATTTTTGACATATTGTACTATAATGACCTGTAGCTTGCGTAAGACAGGAGTGATTGAAACAATGGTAAATCAAAAAGCTGACCGCGGAGATATCGTGATCACCAATGAGGTGATTACCACTTTGGCGGGTGCTGCGGCCACCAACTGTTTTGGTGTCAAGGGAATGGCCAAGCGCGGTGTGTCCGATGGACTGGTTCACCTGCTCAAAAGAGAGGCCATGGGGAAAGGGGTTCTTGTAACCATTGATCCGGAGGGGGCCATCTCCATTGAACTGCACATTGTTGTGGACTATGGGGTCAATATTGCAGCCCTCACGCCCAGTATCATCAGTGAGGTGCGCTATAAAGTAGAGGGTGCCACAGGGATTTCGGTGAAGAGCGTGGACGTCTTTGTGGACGCGGTACGAGTGGGCTAGGACGTCCTGTGCTCTATAGAAAAAAGGCAGCAGATGGGACGGTTGATGATATCGTGCCGCTCTGATGGAGGGATTGAGAACGTGAGAACAAGCTTAAACGGAAGAGATTTTTGTGTTATGATTGAGGGGGCCTCTGCGGCAATTGCGGTGGAGAAGCAGATGCTCAACGATTTGAATGTGTTTCCCGTCCCCGACGGGGATACGGGGACCAACATGAACCTGACTATGGCTGCCGGGGCTGCGGAGATGAGAAAGAAGCGTCCCGATACGGTGGGGAAGGCTGCAGAGACGGCCTCCGGTGCGCTCTTGCGCGGGGCGCGGGGGAACTCCGGTGTCATTTTGTCCCTCTTGTTCCGGGGGATTTCCAAAGGGCTCAAAGAAAAGGACGAGGCCACGTCAGCGGAGTTTGCCCAGGCTATGGTAGAGGGTGTGGATGCGGCTTACAAGGCCGTAATGAAGCCCGCCGAGGGCACCATGTTGACTGTCTCCCGGGTGGCCAGCGCTGCCGCTGTGGAGATTGCCGCCCAGGAAGAGGACGTGGAACTGACGCTGGAGCACGCCATTAAAGTGGGATATGAGGCCCTGGCCGAGACGATCAATCAGAATCCGGTGCTCCAAAAGGCCGGGGTTGTCGACTCGGGCGGCAAGGGATATATGATCATCTTGGAGGGGATGCTCCGGGCTTTGCGAGGCGAGGTGATCGAGGCGCCGGCAGAGGAGGAGAGCCGGGACAAGGCGGATTTTTCCGCCTTTGCAACCGAGGAAATCACCTTTTTGTACTGCACCGAGTTTATTATCGAGCGGGAGAACAAAAAGGATCCTCTGGCATTACGGGGCTTTTTGGCCAACATCGGCGACAGTCTAGTGGTGGTGGATGATGTGGAGATTATCAAGGTGCATGTCCACACCGACGATCCGGGGCGGGCGTTGACGGAGGCGTTGACCTATGGCAGTCTGTTGACGATTAAAATTGAAAATATGCGGGAACAACACAGTGAGACGACCCAGGCCCAGGCGGAGCGCGCCGAAGTCGCCGGGGGCGAAGAAAAGCCGCAAGTGGCACAGCCGGAGAAAGAATTGGGTGTGGTTGTGGTCTCCGCGGGCGAGGGTATGGCGGCGGTGTTTGCCGACCTGGGTGCTGACGGGATTATCACCGGAGGGCAGACCATGAATCCGTCCACTGATGATATTGTCCGGGCTATTGATCAGGTGCCTGCCGAGATTGTGTATGTTTTGCCCAACAATAAGAATATTATCCTGGCGGCCCAGCAGGCCGTGCCCCTCAGTCAAAAGAAAGTGGTTATTATCCCTGCCAAAACTGTGCCCCAAGGGGTTTCCGCTCTGTTGAACATGGATCCCGATCTGGGTGAGGCGGAGAATACCGCGGCCATGGAGGAGGCGATTACACGGGTGAAGACGGTGCAGATCACCTACGCCTCCCGCGATTCTGACTTTGACGGACAGCCTATCCGGGCGGGGCAGTATTTGGCGCTGTTGGAGAACAAACTTTTGGGGAGTGACGATAATTTTGATCTCCTCTTGGAGCGGGTGCTCGGTGTTGTATCCGTGGATGCGCCAGAGTTTGTCACGGTTTTCTATGGAGAGGATGTGGACGAGGTGGCGGCGGAAGCGTGTGTTGCGGCCATCTCAGAGAAGTTTCCAAATGCGGAGGCTGCGGCTATTTACGGCGGTCAGCCGGTGTATTATTATATGATTTCTTTTGAATGAAACTGTCCGAGAACAATTACGTAAGGGCGCGCATTGCGCGCCCGTTTTTATCTCATCAGGAGGTAGCGTCCATGAGACGGATTCCAGTCGAGAAGGCCATCGGAGAAATCCTCTGCCATGACATGACCGCCATCGGGGATGGCGGAAAAGAAGTGGCCTTTCGGCGGGGACATGTGATCTGCGGAGAAGATATCCCGCGGCTGTTGTCTATGGGTAAGGTCCATATTTTTGCATGGGATCCGGATGTGGATGAAGTCCATGAGGACGATGCGGGGCTCGTGGGGGCGAAGACGCTCTCCGGGGCCGGCGTCCGATTCTCCGGACCGTCGGAGGGGAAGTTTGCCCTCACGGCGGGGCGAGACGGACTGTTTACTGTGAATCGAGAGGCCCTGCGGGCGCTCAACGCTGTGCCGGATTATACGGCGGCGACCATTCCCGGGGATACGCCGGTCCGGGTGGGGGATTCGTTGGCGGGGGTGCGGATTGTGCCGCTGGTCACGCGCCGGAGCAATGTGGAGCAAGTGGAGGCGTTGGGGCATGTAAACGGCGGGATTCTCTCGGTGCGGCCCTTTCGGTCTCTACGTGTGGGGATTGTCATTACCGGGGGCGAAGTGTATTCCGGTGCGGTTGCGGATCGGTTTGAACCGGTTTTGCGGGAAAAGACCGCCCAATTTGGCGGACAGGTGTTGGGCGTGAAGATTTGTCCCGATGATCTAGCGGAGATTAGACAAGCGGCTACGTGGTTTTTGGATCAGGGCGCGAAACTTGTGTTTTTTACCGGCGGGATGAGTGTAGACCCGGACGATTTGACACCTATGGCCATCCGGCAGACCGGGGCCGACGTGGTGGTTCAGGGGGCGCCGCTTCAGCCGGGGAATATGCTTATGCTGGCCTATCTAAGGGATGTGGCCCTGATTGGAGTGCCAGGATCGGCGATGCATCATCGAGTCACGGCGTTGGATGTGATCTTGCCGCGGATTTTTGCGGGGGATCGACTCACAGGGGCGGATTTTGTCCGTCGGGGCGAGGGGGGGCTTTGCCTCGGCTGCGAGACGTGTGCCTATCCTGTCTGTTATTTTGGAAGGGTATCCTATGGTTGATCGAATTGGTCGAGACATTCGCTATCTGCGGTTGAGTGTGACAGGGGCGTGCAATCTCCGCTGTCGCTACTGTATGCCGGCGGGGGGCGATTGTGGCGAGAACCAGAGGGATCAGCTCACGGCAGATCAGATTGAAGAGATTGTCGCTGTTGCGATCAAGTTGGGGTTGGATAAAATCCGTATTACGGGGGGAGAACCTCTGTTGCGGGAAGACATTTTGGATATTGTGGGTCGGGTGGGGCGGCTAGCGGGGCTTCGAGAACTCTGCATGACCACCAATGGCATTTTATTGGCAGAATACGCCGGGGCCTTGCGGGAAGCGGGAGTCAACCGGGTCAATGTGAGTTTGGATACACTGAATCCGGGGCGGTATCGGGAGATGACCGGGGGCGGTACGTTGGATCAAGCGCTTCGGGGTATTGATGCCGCTGAATCGGCGGGAATTGTGCCGGTGCGGATCAATGTGGTGTTAATGGGCGGGGTCAATGACAGGGAGATTGTGGAGTTTGTCCACTTGACCCGGGATCGGGTCATAGATGTGCGGTTTATTGAACTCATGCCAATCGGTGAAGGTGGAGGTCGGAATGCGGCGCATTTTATTTCCGGGGATATCGTGTTGGATACTTGCCCGGAACTTATGCCGATCAATCAGAGCACAGAGGATGTGGCACAGTTTTATCAGTTGCCGGATGGCATGGGACGTGTGGGATTGATTACGCCGATCAGCAGGCCATTTTGTGGGCGCTGTAATCGGGTTCGGGTCACGGCGGATGGGAAGCTGAAGCCGTGTCTCCACGGGGGGGAGGAAATCTCTCTGGTGGGGCTATCTGGGGCGGTGTTGGAAGAGACGATGAGAGCGGTGATTTTCGAGAAGCCGAAGGGCCACTGTCTGGGATCAGATCGCCCAGGTGAGAATCGTCGAAATATGTATCAAATAGGAGGCTAGGTATGGAATTGACGAATTTACATGAATCCCGGGGGGCAAAGATGGTGGATGTGGGAGGAAAAGCGCCCACGGAGCGGAGCGCCCGGGCGATGGGGCGGATCGCCATGGGGGCGGAGACCCTCGCCATGGTGTGTGCAGGCGAGATGGACAAGGGTGACGTGTTGGCTGTGGCCCAGGTGGCGGGGATATTAGCTGCCAAAAAGACCAGTGAGATTATACCGCTTTGTCATCCGCTCCAACTGGCGGGGGTGGAGGTGAACTTCCGCTTTGAGGAATCTGAGCCTGCCGTTGTGATTGAGGTGGAGGTGCGGTGCTTTGGGGTCACCGGCGTGGAGATGGAGGCGTTGGCGGCGGTGAGCGCGGCGGCGCTGACGATCTACGATATGTGCAAGGGACAGGATTCGGAGATGGAGATCGGCGGGATTGTCCTGGTGGAGAAGACGGGGGGCAAAGACGGCGCCTATGAGCGGGGGGATGGACAGGATGTACACAGCGGCGGTTATCACTGTGAGCGACAAGGGCGTGAGCGGCCAAAGGATAGACGAAAGCGGTTCACAGGTGGCAAATTGTCTGGCCGAAGGGGGTTATGACATCCGGCATCGGGCGATAATTCCCGACGAGCGGAGTGAGATTGAAGAAGTCCTCATCCGGCTTGCGGACGAGGTGGAGATTAACCTGATTGTTACCGTCGGGGGGACGGGGTTCTCCCTGCGAGATGTGACGCCGGAGGCGACCATCGCCGTCTGTGATCGGATGGTGCCTGGAATCGCCGAGGCCATGCGAGGTGCCAGTTTGAAGATCACGCCGCGGGCCATGTTATCACGGGGGCAGGCGGGGATTCGGAAGACCAGCTTGATTGTCAATCTGCCCGGCGGGCCGAAAGCGGCGGTGGAGAATCTGCTGGCGGTTTTGCCTGTGTTGGGACATGGGATTGACATTCTGTTGGGCAGTGCCACAGAGTGTGCAAGAGAGTAGAGGATCGGCTATGGCGCAGGTGGTTTCGGTGAATTTGAGCGAACAAAAAGGGACGCAAAAGCGTCCTGTCCCCGTAGGGATTTTGCGGGCGGATTACGGCCTCGTGGGGGACGCCCACGCCGAGGCCGGGCCTCGCCAAGTGAGCCTGTTGGCAGAGGAGAGCATTGAGACATTGGAACTCCCCGATCTTGCGCCGGGGGCCTTTGGGGAGAACATTATCACCCGGGGGATTTGTCTCTATGATCTACCTGTGGGGACGAAACTTCGGATCGGATTGGCGTTGTGTGAGGTGACCCAGGTCGGGAAGGTGTGCCACGATATGGGGTGCGCCATCCGGCGGGTCGCGGGGGACTGTGTGATGCCACGAGAGGGAGTCTTTGTACGGGTTTTGATCGGCGGCCCGATTCGGGCCGGAGATGCAATTTTTGTGGAAGCGTAAGGTGGGAACTCTTATACCATCCCCCGCCGCAGGCGGGGAACACACAAAGAGGGCTTCAGGAACTCTTATACCATCCCCGCCGCAGGCGGGGAGCATACGGAGAGGGTTTCAGGAACTCTTATACTATTCCCCGCCGTAGGCGGGGAGCACACGGAGAGGGCTTATGGAAGCGTTATATAATCTATTCGGCGTGACAAGTCATCAGGTGGCCCGGACGGTTTTGGCTGTTTTTGTTGCCCTAATTATACTGTTTATCTTGCTACGGGTAGTCAATATGCTGTTTCGGCGCACGGAACAGCGTCTTTTGGCCCGTGGGCGGGATACGGGGTTTCTCCGGTATCTGCGCTACGGAGTGAAAGGGGCGCTGTATGTCATCTGTATCGCAGGGGCGTTGCAGAACGTGCCGGGGATGGATGCGGTGCTGACCGGTATTTTGGCTGGCTCCGGCATTTTGGCCGTGGTGGTGGGACTGGCCTCCCAGCAGGCGCTGGGAAACGTGGTCAGCGGGGCGCTGTTGCTCCTGTTCCGGCCGTTCAAAGTGGGGGATACGATCCGCTACTTGGCGGTGGATATCACGGGTGTCGTGGAGGAGATCGGCTTTCGCCATACGACGATCCGGACGGGGGAGTGTAAGTTGCTTTTGATTCCCAATAGTCTGATGAATAGCAATGTGGTGGAAAATCTCAGCGCAGAAGAGCGGGGGGAGGCGAAAGATGAGCAGTAAGATTTTGTTGAGCCATATTTTCATCGACTGTAAAAATCCGCAGAACTTGCGAGCGTTTTATCACAGGCTTACGGGCTTGGAAAAGCGTACCATGTACGATCTGCCGGGGCTGGTTGCGAGTGAAAATCTGATGCTTTTGTTCAATACCTGTGAGGTTGACTACATCCCGCCGGTTTGGCCGGAGGAGACGGGAAAGCAACAAAAACAGATGCATCTGGATTTTGCCGTGGAGAATTTGGAATCCGCCGTGGAGGAGGCCGTCCGGCTGGGGGCTGTGAAGGCGCCGGATCAGTACGGCGGGAATCTCTGGGTCACCTTATTTGACCCGGAGGGGCATCCGTTTTGTCTGGGTGTGGAGGGCTAAAATCGCTCCCGCCCCCGGAATAGAAAGTGCGGACTATCGGGTGATAGTCCGCCAAAAATAGGGTTGTGGGATAAAGATATGAGCTTACGAATCCCTTGTGGGATTACAGGCATCCTCAATGCCATTGGATAAGCTGTGTTAGTATCATACAGGCGTTTTGGGGAATTGTAAATAGCGAAACATGGGAAGTTTTAACTACTTTTGTCGGGTTTTGTCGTGCGGGATGGTTTTTTTCAAAGGAGGATGAATTTTGAATAGAAATGATTTTGTCCACCAGAGAGAAGATAGAGTATTTGAAGCAAAGATAAATGAGATAAAAGTACTTATTCCTGAGAGCCAGATGTCTGATGAGGCGATTGCTTTTGCTGAAAAGGTATTGAATGAATACCCACAGAGGATTTCAGCGATAATGGAATACCTATCGTTGACCACAACGATGGAGGATGATCCAAGAGAAGGACTTTTTGAAATACTTCAAAAGCCTCGTATAGAAATAAATAAAAACGGTGGTAGGCTAAGGTACGAGAAAAATACATTGTTCAAAATGCCCATTGCTTGTTATGATGACGACTATATGGAAACAGGCGACTATTATCCGTACATAATATTCGGTGCAGAGTATTTTGAAATAGAGTTTAATGGCATTTTAGAAAGTTTTACCCGAGTATTTTCCAGAGATCAAAGATGCAAACCAAAATTTAATGCCATCAACATAAGAAGCTTACCAGGAATATATGTGGGTTCGATATCCATAGTTGGCGTATATACGCTTATATTCAGCCTCATAGAAGACATCATGCAACGCAGCAACAAAGAGAATGTTGTTATAAAACTGAATCTGCTTGAAAGCGACACTTGTGTGCTTGAGTGTGAGGCGTTCGATTGTGATGACTGGTTAAGCGATACGGAAGAGTATGATGAAGCTTCTTTATGGACAAAGGTAGTAAAAGCGCTGTCGGATACTTGTGAAGTGCATATCAACAACGAAATTTATACTTACAACAAAGGCGCATTTGTCTTCCGAACGCAGAGTGCAACAGATTGCAGCTCGGACAAAGTGAAAATAATATTCAGACTCGACAAAGAGTTGTTTTCATATGAGAAAATTGAGTATTACATGCTTTTACGCCGCATGAAAGAGTTGGCACAGTTGAATGGGCATGTAACCTTTCAACTCTCCGACGAGAAAAATAAAAATATACTTCATTTTAGTCATGGTTTAGAAGCAATGCTAAAGGAAAATGGGGACTGTTCTTTTTTGACAGACGACTACTACAATCCAATCAATTTACACTTCATGGAAGAGGATATTGAAGTATCGGTATTTATGACATATGGCTTTGAAGCGGATGTAACGTTGGGCTATGTCAACAACATAAGAACCTATGACGGTGGAAATCATGTGCAAGGCTTGTATGACGGAATTTTTGCGGCTTTTGAGAAATACATGAAAAGCCACATGGACGAAAACATGGTAATCATGGAAAAGCAGGTTGCCAAGCGGTTGAATTTCGTCCTCCATGTAAAAATGGAGCATCCGCCGTTTCAGGGTGCCGTGAAAAGAGGATTGGACGGCGAGACGCTGCGCCTTGCTGTAAAAAATGGAGTTGTGAAAAATTTATATGCGATATTGGAGGCAGATCAGAGTTTTTTGGAAGATTCAAGGGCCATCTGTGAGACGGAGCTCCGAGAAATTGTGGAGCCGTATTAGAGTGTCGGGGTTTTGTCGAGTGGGATGCGTCGGGGCGGTTGTTGGGGGCGAGAGAGTATAGTGGAAGGAGCATGGAAATGGACGTATTTGCAAAATTATCAGAAACATATAAAGAATATGAGATAAGAATTGAGAGCATTGATGGCATAGACTATTTTATAATTAGTAATCCATTTTGGGATGAAGATATATGGGTTTCTAATGAGGACGGTATTATTTTCTGGTTCTGGTCGCTACATAAGCACTTTGATTACTGTGAGAGCATGGATGAGAATATTGACTGCTTGATTGCGTGTATCAATGATTTTTTGGATGGGAAATGGGTGAGTGCTGAATTTTTCCGAGGAGATACGGCTCTTGGTGGAAGTAGCAGACGGTTGGATGATATTGATATGTCTTCAAGGGAGTCTTTGATAAAAAGTTTTGCAGGTAGTGTGAGTGCGTTTTATGAAGCCTTATGCAATGAAGCAAGTCGCTGCTTAATTCGTGGTTGGGATAATGCGCATAATAAGGACATTGACTTTCTGCTTTAAGAGTTTTGCGGTGCGCTGTATAGCTGTATATTAGAGGAGGCTTATCTGGAGGGGGGATAAAATGTTAGAGACTCGGTATCTATCTGCGGAAGACAAGCCCTTTTGGTGTACCCTCGATAGACATTTGAGCGAAGATGAGTTTGAACGAAAGGTTCGGGATCAGCGGGGGTATGTTCTCAGCGTCGACGATACGCCCATCGGCGTAATGCGGTATAATTTGTTTTGGGACAACACGCCGTTTCTCACGCTTATCCACATGGAAGAATCCCATCAAGGCAAGGGATACGGCAGACAGGCCATGGTGTTTTGGGAAAATGAAATGCGTAGGTTGGGGTATAAAATGGTGATGACCTCAACGCAAGTCGATGAACAGGCACAGCATTTTTATAGAAAGCTCGGATATGTAGAAAGAGGCGGTATTTTCTTAGACAATACGCCGCTGGAGCAACCGCAAGAGATGTTTATGGTGAAAGTTTTTTAGCGAAGAGCTACACGGAAAGGAAAGAAACCATTGAAATTTGATCTTTGCGTCCCCTGCCTGTTCGGGCTAGAGGGACTTGTGGCCGATGAACTCAGGCGGCTAAACATGACAGATGTTCGGCCGGAGAACGGGCGGGTGTATTTTGCCGGCGGTCCGGCTGACATCCCAAAAGCGAATATCAGCCTGCGCACCGGGGAGCGGGTGCTGGTGGCCCTGGGGCGCTTTCCGGCGAGTTCCTTTGAGGAATTGTATCAGGGCGCACTCGCCTTGGATTGGGCCGCCTATGTGCCGAAGGACGGGGCTTTTCCCGTCAAGGGACATGCCCTGGGGCCGACCCTTCGATCAGTGCCGGACGCCCAGCGGATCATCAAGAAGGCGGCGGCAGATCGACTGGGGCGTGTGTATGGCGTAGAGCGGATGCCGGAGACGGGTGCCACGTATCAGGTGCAGTTCTCCATCTTGAACGATGTGGCGACCATCTATCTGGATACTACGGGGCCGGGGCTGTATAAGCGGGGCTATCGCCCTGTGGCGGGGACGGCTCCCCTGCGGGAGACACTTGCGGCGGGATTGGTCACCCTCTCCCGGTATCGGGGGCGGGACGTGTTGGCGGACCCCTTCTGCGGATCGGGCACCATCGCCGTGGAGGCGGCTCTCATCGCACGGAACCGTGGGCCGGGGATTAAGCGGCGGTTTGCGGCGGAGACTTGGCATACGGTGCCGGGGGATCTCTGGGATCAGGCCAGAGAGGCGGCCCGGGAGCGGGAATACCACGGGGACTATGAGATTTTGGCCCGGGATATTGATCCGAGTTGTATTGATTTGGCCAAAGAGAACGCCCGGCGGGCCGGGGTAGAGGCGGATATCCGCTTTGAGGTGGCCGATGCCAGGGATTTTACAGTCGAGGCGCCACGGGGCGTAATCGTGACGAATCCGCCCTATGGGGAGCGCATCTTGGAAGGGCGGCAGGCGGAGGAGATATACCAGGACTTTGGCCGTGCGGTGCAGGGGCTCTCCGGCTGGCAGATGTATATCCTCTCGGCCCACGCCGAGTTTGAGCGGACATTTGGGCGTGTGGCGGATAAGAAACGAAAGCTCTATAACGGTATGATGAAGTGTAACTTGTACATGTACCGATAGAAGATATATTCCACTAAAAGGGGCTATCCGAATGAAGCATTTATTTGTTTTAAATCCAGTGGCCGGCGGCGGACGGCGGATCGCCGAGGGGCGGGCGCAAATCCAGGCGGTTATGGGTTGCCACGGGGGAGACTGGGAGATATATGAGACCAAAGGGCCAGAAGACGCCATTCGGAAGGTGCGAGAGGCGGCGGACATTGGGGAACCTCTGCGGGTCTATGCCTGCGGTGGGGACGGGACATTGAATGAATGTATCAATGGCGCTGTGGGACAACCCCATGTGGCGGTGACCCATTTCCCCATGGGTACGGGGAATGATTTTATCAAGATATTCGGCGCGGGGCGAGAGTATTTCTTTGATCTGGAGCGTCTGTTGGACGGGCAGGAGATGGCCGTGGATGTGATAGATGTGGGGGGCCGCTATGGGGTCAATATCTGCTCTGTGGGGTTGGATGCCCGGATCGGGGGAGATGTACATAAGTACAGCAAGCTACCCCTTGTGCGGGGGAAGGCGGCGTATCTGGTCAGTCTAGTAGCGAATTTGTTTCAGGGGATCGCTACGAAATTTGAGGTAGAGACGGGGGGCGAGATTCGCCACGAGTCTTTCACTCTGATCTGTGCCTGTAACGGGCGGAGTTACGGCGGGGCGTTTACGCCTGTGCCAGAGGCGATGCCGGATGACGGGCAACTGGATATCCTCTTGGTCAAGAAGGTATCTCCCCTGGGTGTGTTGCAGCTGGTGAGCCGGTACGCCAAGGGGCGGTTTCGAGAGATTCCCCATCTGATTACACATGTGCAGGACAGGCGTCTGACTGTGCAGGGAGAGCGAGAATTTGTGGTCAATGTGGATGGAGAGATTCTCCGTAGGCGAGAGGTCACCTTTACGCTAGTACCCAGTGGGGTCAACTTCTTTGCGCCCCGAGGGGTGAGTTTTGTCGAAAGAGAGAAAATAGGCGTTAATGGAAGCAATTGATCGATTTTGCTCTTTGAAATCAATCCAATCAAGATAATTTGGGATATTTATGGGGATTTCGCCATATTTACGGAAATTTGAATTTGCGTAATGGTGAGGGTTCCTTTATGATAATAAGTGCGTTAGCACTCATCTGCACAGAGTGCTAACGCACCAAATTGTAAAACCAATATTCATACAGATGTAGGAGGTACGAACATGACACTAAAACCTTTAGCGGACAGAGTGATTGTCAAGCAGATTGAGGCCGAAGAGGTCACAAGAGGTGGCATCATTCTCACCAGTTCCGCCCAGGAAAAGCCCCAGGTCTATGAAGTAGTCGCTGTTGGGCCAGGCGGCATTGTGGATGGAAACGAAGTGGAAATGATCGTGAAGAAAGGGGATCGGGTCATCACCGGGAAATACTCCGGAACAGAGGTCAAAGTGGACGGCGAGGAGTTGACCATTGTACGCCAGAGCGATATTTTGGCGATTGTTGAGTAAAGTCAAATAAGAAATTTAGAGAATACATGTCAGAAAAACAGTGTTTTTTGAGTGGGCTCACGTAAAAAACACAATTATTTTGAAGTGAACAATACGAGGAGGTTATGATTCATATGGCAAAGCAGATCATTTACGGAGAAGAGGCCCGTCGCGCATTGGAGCGGGGCGTGAATCAGTTGGCAGATACGGTGAAGATCACCATTGGCCCCAAGGGCAGAAATGTGGTGCTGGATAAGAAGTTCGGCGCACCACTCATCACCAATGACGGTGTGACCATTGCCAAGGAGATCGAACTGGAGAACCCGTTTGAGAATATGGGCGCCCAGTTGGTGAAAGAGGTCTCCACCAAGACCAATGATGTGGCCGGTGACGGTACTACTACCGCTACGGTACTGGCCCAGGCCATTATCCGGGAAGGGCTAAAGAACGTGGCGGCCGGTGCCAACCCCATGATTATGAAGCGGGGCATTCAGAAGGCAGTTGACGTGGCGGTGGAGGAGATCAAGAAGAACTCCAAGCCGGTGAGCGGCAGCAAGGATATCGCCGTGGTGGGTACCATCTCGTCCAGTGACGAGGTGATCGGTACGTTGATTGCCGAGGCCATGGATCAGGTCAGCCAGAACGGTGTCATCACCGTGGAGGAGTCCAAGACTGCGGAGACCTATAGCGAAGTGGTCGAGGGGATGCAGTTTGACCGGGGCTACATCACGCCCTATATGGCTACGGATAACGAGAAAATGGATGCGGTGTTAGACGAGCCGTTTATCCTGCTCACAGATAAGAAGATTTCCAACATTCAGGACATTCTGCCCCTGTTGGAAGGCGTTATCCAGAGCGGTAAGAAGATGTTGATTGTCGCCGAGGACGTTGAGGGCGAGGCGTTGGCCACGATTATTCTCAATAAATTGCGCGGGACATTTACTTGCGTCTGTGTCAAGGCACCAGGCTTTGGGGATCGGCGGAAAGAGATGCTCCAAGATATCGCAGTGCTCACCGGCGGCCAAGTGGTCTCCAGTGATCTGGGTATGGAATTAAAAGATGCGACTATCGATGTGCTGGGTACGGCAGGGCAGGTGAAAGTCTCCAAGGAAAATACGATTATTGTTGACGGAGCCGGTTCGGCCCAGGATATTAAAGATCGGATCAACCAGATCAACAATGAGATTGAAAACACCACCTCCGAGTACGACAAAGAGAAACTCCAAGAGCGTCTGGCGAAGCTCTCCGGCGGTGTGGCCGTCATCAAAGTGGGGGCGGCGACGGAGACGGAGATGAAAGAGAAGAAACTGCGGATTGAGGACGCATTGAACGCGACCCGTGCGGCCGTGGAAGAGGGGATCGTGGCCGGTGGCGGCGTATCTTTTGTCAATGCGGGTCTGGCTGTGGAGAAGTTACTGGCCAAAGCCGAGGGCGACGAGAAGACGGGAATCGCCACTGTGGTCAAAGCGCTGGCATCCCCCATCCAGCAGATCGCCGAAAACGCAGGCCTTGAGGGCGCTGTGATCTTAGAGAAAGTCAAGTCCAGCAAGAAAGGCAACTTTGGATTTGATGCGGCCAAAGAGGAGTACGTGGACATGGTACAGGCGGGGATCATTGATCCGACCAAAGTCTGCCGCAGTGCACTGGAAAACGCCGCCAGCGTGGCGGCCATGGTGCTGACCACGGAGAGCCTGGTCACAGACATCCCAGAACCCCCAGCGGCGGCCCCGGCGGCCCCGGATATGGGCGGCATGGGAATGTATTAATCTGCTGAATATGCAGCATTGGGGCCGACGCAATTGGATTTGCGTCGGCCCTGTGTGTGTGGTGGCTATTCAGCGGGTTGGGCAAGTTGGTCTGTGGCGTCCAAGATGGCGCTTCTGGCGGATTTTAGGGTTCTTTTAAGGGTGATGGCCTGACCTAAGAAGAGATTGTGAGATTCCTGTGCCTGATCCAAGATGTTTTCTAAGTCATATAGGGCCGAACGGACTTCCGCTCTGGCTTTGGCGACGGATTCGTCCAGTGTGCGCTCCATGGGTTCCTCCTTTCTCAAAAAAATACGGCAGACCCCACCGCAGGGCTGAAAAAAACGCAATACGGGTGTGTATACCCATACTGCGACGTAGTAAAAACTATGTCCTCACGCCATACACGCTTGTCAGGGATAGCAGAGATGTGCTATACTGAGGTTGCGGTGGGGCCCGTGAGGGTCATGCATGGGGTGGTGTTTTCACCCTATGACACTGGGAAGCTGTAACTTGCCCGGTGCCATCGCGTTTTTTAATTTTGATAGGACTTTCCAGCCCTATGGGTAGTGTATCATAGGTTGGAGAATAAGGCAAGGGGAAATGTGGGGGGACATCACTCCCTCTGCCTACCGAGTGAGCAATTCCTCGACAGAGTAAAAAAACGCCTTTCACCGTGAAAATCGGGAGTTTGGTTGCCTAGATTGAATATTTCAACATTAAGACGCTTGAAATCATTGACACGATGACAAATCTTCGTGTATAATGTATGCTTGTGAAGGGTACGCCCTTCTGTTTATTTGCGAACTGCGCCGGGGTAACATATTCCGGTGTCGTGTATTTGACAAAGTGGGAGGTGTAACACATGTTACGCACATATCAGCCGAAGAAGCGCAAGCGTGCCAGAGAGCACGGGTTTCGGAAAAGAATGCGGACCCGCAGCGGGCGCAGTGTCATCGCTCGCCGCCGCACGAAGGGCCGTGCCAGACTGACGCACTAGAGAGCTAGTCTGAACACTGGCAACATGTCAAATCCGTATGTTGCCAAGGGTCAGAATAGCCCTAAACGAGAATGGACGACTTAGTTAGGGCGTGCTCATAGACGGCGAGACACGCCCTATCGGTGTATTATCCGGAAATTATGATCTCGGGGTGGGGACTTGCATTTCACCAGTTCCATGAAAAACAATTATGAATTTCGGCGGATATACGCCACGGGGAAAAGCGCTGCCACAGGGTTGATTGCTGTCTACTGTAAGCGAAACCGCAAGCGGATCAGCCAGTTGGGTGTGACCGTGAGCACCAAGGTGGGCAAGGCGGTCTGCCGGAATAAAGTGCGGCGCAGGCTGAAAGAAATTTATCGGCTCAATGAGCTGGTGATCAAGCAGGGCTGGGATATTGTGATCGTGGCCCGGGTGAAGAGCCGGTACGCCACGTATTATCAGTTAGAGGCCGATTTTCTTCGACTTATGGACAAGCTGGGGCTATTGGAGGCGAAGCCGTGAAAACTGTGCTCTTGGCTTTGATCCGGTTTTATCGCAGGCAGATATCCCCCGGCTCGCCGCCGTCTTGCCGGTTTATTCCCACCTGTTCGGCCTATGCCTTGGAGGCCGTTGAGAGATACGGTACCCTGCGGGGCGGGTGGCTGATGATACGGCGGCTGTCTCGCTGCCATCCCTTTCATCGGCGTGGGGCCGATGTGTACGATCCGGTACCGTAGTTCAATGTTGAGAATTTAGGCGTGCCGCTTGCCGGAAAGGCGGCCATCGCAGGACAGGAATGGACTCTTTACTGGAGTTGTGACTGCGTTGTACGGAGTTTTTCTATTATGACGGATTTGATTGCCATTGTTGCCGCACCGTTTGCCTTTATTTTGCGGACGCTATCCCAATTTTTGGACAGTTATGGCTGGGCTCTGATTATCCTTGCCCTGTTGATCTCCCTGATCCGGTTGCCCTTTGAAATGAAGGGAAAGCGCGGTACCATTATGCAGAGCTTGCTTGGGCCGCGGATGAAGGAGATCCAAGAAAAACATAAAGGCAATCCGCAAAAAGTGAACCAGGAGATGCAAAAGTTATATCAAGAGGAAAACTTTAAGCCGTTCAGTGGCTGTGTTTGGCAAATTTTCCCTATGGTAATTCTCTTGATCCTCTTTCAAATTATCCGGGAACCCTTGACCCATCTGATGGGATTGAGTCCAGAGCAGATTGAACTCCTGCGCACTACATTAGAGGGGTTGCCTACGCAATATAATATCCACTTGCACGGTGGCGCCTTTGAGCAGGTGACGATAGCCGGGTACATCCGGGAGTTTTTCGGAAGGCTACACGCCGTTGTGCCTGAGATTTACAACCTGAACATGAACCTTTGGGGGGTCATAGACCTGGGACGTATTCCCAATTGGCAGTTTTGGACGTGGGAGGATCCTGGCCTACAGGATGTCGCTTTGTTTATGCTACCCGTTCTCTCCGCCGGTCTGCTCTTTGCCCAACAGAAAGTGATGATGGCGCTCAACTTTATGCCCCAGGGCGGGCAGAACCAGCAGATGGCGCAGATGATGAAGACCATGACGTTCATGATGCCACTTGCCAGTTTGTTTATCGGATTTACTTTCCCGGCGGCCATGAGTATCTACTGGATTTCTACGAGCCTTTTCTCTACGCTGCTCAATGTGGCGTTTACAGGGAGATATAAGAGAATGTACGAGGCCATCAAAGGGGAGATGGAGGCCAAGCAAAAAGAGCGGGAGGCGGAATTTGAGGCCAGACGTCAGGAGACGGAGCGCCTCCGGGCGTTAAATGCCACAAAAGAGAATAAGGGAACCTCCAAGAAGAAAAAGCATCTTCAAGAAAGAGAGCGGGAGCGCCAACGGCAAGCGGCCCAGCGGCAGGAGGAGAGTCCGTCAGCGGATGTGGCGGAGGGACACAATCCGTCTCAAGAGGGGCATCGGAAGTATGCCAGAGGGCGCGCCTATGATCCAGATCGGTTCTTGCGGTCCGAGGGCGAGGAACAGCATGATCCGGATTTGAACCTCGATGAGATTGAAGAGATTGAAGTAGACGAGTTCGAGGAGATACCGGAGCTGGAGGATGATGTGCAAGTGGAATCTTCTTCAGTGGACGCATTTTCGATGGAGTCGTTGCCGACGGCGAAGTTACCTGATTTGGACATTGAGCCGGAGCTTGAGAGCGATCTGGGCGGAGATAGTGCTTGGGAAGACGATGATGATAGCTGGGACGACGAAGAAGACAATCGGTAGGGAATAGCCGAAGAAGATTTTTAGAAGGGAGTTTCTTATGCGCGAAACATCCATTGAAGTAGCCGGAAGGACAGAGGACGACGCCATCCAAACCGCCCTGCGGAAGATTGGGCTAGATCGGGATGAGGTGTCTGTGGAGATTGTCGAGCGGGCGAAAGCCGGATTCCTAGGAATTGGTGCTACGCCTGCCATTGTGAAAGTGACCTATATGACAGATGCGCCGGAGGAAATTGTGCCAGAACTGGAGTCCGAGGTGCCTGTGAAAGCTGCAAAATCGGAAAAGGCTCCGGCGGTGAAGGCCGTGGCCGTATCTGGGGCCAATGCTCCAGTGGCGGACAGGGCGCAGCAGTTTCTGGAAGGACTCTTTGTGCAGATGGGAACTACTGCTGCGGTTTTGGTTCGGGAAGAGAAAGGGAACCTCCGCATTGAACTGGAAGGACCCAATATGGGACAGTTGATTGGCCGCCGAGGGGAGACGTTGGATGCGATTTCCCATCTAACCAGCTATGTAGTCAACCGGGGGGCGGATAAGCGGACACGGATCAGTGTGGATGCGGAAAATTACCGAAAGAAGCGGGAAGATGCCCTAATCCGACTGGCCCACAAGACGGCGGAAAAGGCTGTTCGGTACAAAAAAAATATGGGCCTTGAACCCATGAACTCCTATGAGCGCCATGTAATCCATGCAGCGCTCCAGAACGTGGAAAATGTGTCCACGTACTCCACGGGGACGGAGCCAAATCGGCGGGTGTTCGTCGCATTTAACCGCACGGCGAAGCCGTCGTCTGGGGGCGGTTCTAGTTCTGATTCCAGTTCGAATTCTAGTGCTAGTCCTAGCGCTAGGACTCACCGGGAGTGGGCGTAGAGTCCTCATTATTACACCGAATCAAATTAAAATCGGCTGTCGTTGTGAAGCGACAGCCGATTTTCAGGTTAGAGAGCAAGTTCCATCCCCTGGACATATTTCTTTTGAATATGCCGGTTATCCGAGAGATAGATCACTCTGGCCAAGCGGTCGGGGAGGGGGAGGGATTCTCTTGGGGGGGTGAGGGTGGAATCGTCGATGATGAGGGCGTCCAGATCGTAGCCCGCTTGGAAACTGCCGACTTTGCCGAAGAAGCCGCCGCCGCCGCGGGTGGCGAGATAGAAGGCCTCCTCCAAGGTGAGTGGTTTTGTAGTCTGATCCATGAGGCGCCAGTAGAGCTTGGAGACGGCAATGGCGTCAGATATGGCACGGAAAATGGAGGTGTGGACGCCGCCGGCCACATCGCTACCCAGCCCGACGGGAATACCCAGGTTCAGGAATTTTCGGATAGGCGCGATACCGGAAGAGAGGTTCATATTGGACTGGGGGCAGTGGGCCACCCAGATTTTTTGTGCTTGCATCAGAGTGAGTTCTTCTTTGTCGGGCCAGACGCAATGGGCCATGACCGTGGGGACATTGCCGCCGAATAGGCCGTGCTGGTAATAGGCATGGGCGTAGCTTTCGGCCTCGGGAACGAGATCCTTGACCCAGGTAATCTCTTGCTTGTTCTCTGACAGATGAGACTGGACGGGGAGATTCCATTGGAGCTGGAGTTGGCCCAGGCCCGCCATGAGTTCGTCGGAACAGGCGGGGATGAAGCGGGGGGTGAGAATAGGGGCGGTGCGGCTATAGCGGCCATTGACCTCTGTGAGCCAAGTCTGGGTGTCGGCGAGGGATGTGCTGGCGTCTTGCTCTTTGAGGGGAGCGGGGGCGTTGCGATCCATATTGACCTTGCCCACCATTGTGATGAGACCGGAGTGCTCCAAGAGATCCATCAGGCGGATGGTGGCGGGGACGTGGCGGGTGGCAAAGATATTGGCACGGGTCGTGGGGCCTTGCCGGAGGTCTTGTACGAAGGACTTGTAGGCGCCATCGGCGTAGGCCAAGTCCGCATAGCGGGCCTCCTCCGGGAAGGTGTGGGTATTGAGCCAGTCGATGAGTTCCAAATCCATGCCGAGGGCGCGGAAACCGAACTGGGGGGCGTGAATGTGGAGGTCGGTGAGGCCGGGGAGGATCAGGTGTTTGGAGTAGTCCACGAGGGGGAGGCCTTTGTACTGCTCCGGTAGGGTTTGGAATATGCCGGCGCTTTGGCCGTCTATGCAGACTAGATAGGCATTTTGGACAGTCTGCAGGGCTTGTGGGGCGATGCTGTGGCAGATGTCGCCTTTTAATATGAAACTGGTCATGTGATGGCCTCCTTTCCGGCTGTGACACAACAAAAAACTACCGCAATGTGGTATCTAGGATTCCCCTGTTTGGATGTGACTAATCCGGGACTCATAGACAACTATTTACGGTAGTTGGTAGAGACGTCTATCCCTATTATAGACTTATATGAGAAACATGGATAGTCTATACATATTTGTCTCAATTGTCAAGGGAAATCAACGTCTAGCATGGTGGTAGACTTGGCCGGGGACAGGTTCGATGCGGCGGAGTTCGAACAGTTCGGAGACGGTGACGAAAGTGTAGCCAGCCGCCAATAGGCGATCGACGGTGATGATGGCGGCGTCAATGGTAGTTGGATAGACGTCGTGCATGAGGATAATGTCGCCACATCGGACGGTGGGTCGCCCGTTTCTGTCGAACATGTGGGAGAGGATAGCTTGCACGTTTCGCCGCTCCCAGTCTCTCGTGTCGATGGACCATAGGATGATGGGGTAACCCATCTCTCCGGCGATAGTTCGGACGGTTCTGTTGAGGGCGCCGTAGGGTGGGCGCAGAGTGGCAGGACGCTGGCCGGTAGTGTTGAAAATGGTGTTTTGGGCCAAGGTCAGTTCATTTCGTATAGTGGCGACGCTCTGGCGAGAGAGGTCGCGGTGGTTTTGTGTATGGTTGCCCAACTCATGACCTTCCGCGGCGATACGGGCTGCGATGTGGGGGTGCCGATTCACTTGAGAACCCAGGACATAGAAGGTGGCCGGTACATTCCGGGCGGCCAAGGCGTCTAGGAGACGCTCGGTGTGTGGGCTGGGGCCGTCGTCAAAAGTGAGAGCGACGAATGGGCCTGTGGGGGCCGGGGCTACGGTGGTGGCGACAGGCCGTGGTCTCTGGGGAATAGAGCGACGCTGTTCAGGAGAGAAGTCGTACATGGGGTCGCCCTCTGATCTCAATTGGAGAGAGGGTGTGTTTTGGGTGTTGGTCAGCAGTGCCGCTCGCATCCGTTGCATTGTCTGTTGCTCTCTTGTCGGGAGAGGCTCTTGTGTCGCCTGTGTTTCCTGTGTCGGGTGAGGCTCTTGGGTGGCGGCGGAATAGGTGGGGAATAGGGTGGTTAAAAGGAGGGCGCAGATGACGAATAGGAGAAATGTTCTTGTGCGCGCAGAATATGTATCTTTCATAGGGTGTACCCTCCTGAAAAAGATATAGTGCATATACCAAGTATAACATATTATTCGTCAAGGAGAAACACTTTTCTTGAATTTTCAACATAAATTCAGTCGAGTTGGTAGCGGAAGTATTTTGATAGAAACGGGATGTTTGGACTGGTGAATTCTTGGTGGTTTAAATCGTTCAATACGCCGGCATCGGTGGAGAAGGTGAAGCGGATTCTATAGGCCCAAAGGGCTTGATGGGGTTCGGCGTAGAGCTTGTTTTGATCGGGAGCACCGTATTTGGGGTCACCTAGGAGGGGGCAGCCTAGAAAGGCCATTTGGGCGCGGATTTGGTGGGTGCGGCCTGTTTCCAGTTTGCACTCTACGAGAGAGAGATTGTCCCTGGTTTCCAGGGTTTTGTAGTCGGTGATGGCGGATTTGGTGTTTCTGGATTCAGTGGCCGAGACGGTGACTTTGTTTTGGCGGGGATTTTTGCTGATGTGACCCTCAATCCGGCCAGCGGGGGGATTGGGGCGGCCATGGACGACTAGGAGATAGTATTTGTCAATTTCATGGGTTCGGATTTTTTCGTTTAGAATTTTGAGGGCCGGGGCGGTTTTGGCGGCGAGGATCAGGCCGCCGGTGTTGCGATCCAAGCGGTTGCAGAGGGCGGGGGTGAAACTCTGCTCAATTTTGGGATCCCATTGACCGGTGTGGTAGAGGTGGGATTTGATCTGGTCGATGAGCGTGGGTTCGCCTTGGGTGTTGCCGCTATGGGAGAGGAGGCCGGGTGGTTTTTCTGCTATGAGGACGCGGGCGTCCTCATAGCAGATTTGCAGATTTGGTTTGGGGTCGAGAAAATAGGCGGACGCTGCTTGAGATGCCTCGAAGAATTCGTCGGAGATGTAGAGTTGGAGGGTGTCGCCCTCTGTGAGACGGTAGTTTTGTTCTGTCCGCTTACCGTTTAGCTTGATGCGTTTTTGGCGGATGTATTTTTGCGCCAGAGGGCCCGGGAGGAGCGGGACGGCCTTTTGGAGAAAGCGATCCAGGCGCTGGTTGGCATCGTTCGTCGTGATGGTGAGTTCTCGCATGGTATACCTCGCTGTACCGTGTTCTGTGTTTTCCCCCGCCGAAGGCGGGGGAAAACACAAGGGAGCCCTTTTCCGAAGTGACATGCCCTGATTGTATTACAGTGCAGGGATGCTGTCAACAAAGATAGAGGTTTTTTGAGTTGACTCAACTGTATTGACTTATTTTCTTGTGTGTGCTACACTAAAAAACATGTCGGAAAACCGCTAAAATCGGAGAAGGAGTGATGGTTGTGGGACGGAAGAAGAATTTGGCCCAGCGGGTGTTTATTATTAAGACAGCCTATGGATTGTTTCTGGAAGAGGGCTATGATACGGTGACCACAAAACGGGTGGCGGAAGCGGCGGGACTGGCCCATTCGCTGCTGCACTACTACTATCCGACGAAATCTGATCTCTTGACGGATGTGGTCAATACGATGATCGCCAAGCTACACAGCTATTTGGGCCAACAGGAAGTGGATATGTCTGATCGGCTGTATGTCTATGGACTGTTCAATCGCCTGTTTTTTGAGGTGCTGGCTGTAAATCGGAAGCTTTGGGGGATATATCAGCCCGCGTTGACGGATGGGACGGTACTCCGCCGGTGGACAAAATATTCTATAGAGAAGTTTGGGCTCTACCCACCGGATGCCTCGGAGAAGGTGAAACTGGCCCCCTATCTGCTGGGGGGAAGCATGGGGCAGATATTGCCGCTCTATGTGGATTTTGAGGTGGAGATGGAACTCCGGGATACGGTGAATCTGGCACTGGAGTCGTTTTATGGGATGAGCGGTGTGACGAAGGCGTGGATATATGCTACCATTGGCTTGATTGACCGGCGGATGACCCAGCCATTTGTGCGGGGGTTCCTCGACGAGTTTTCGCAGATGATGCGGTAGGCCTAGTGGGCTAGGGTTACGAAGGATGTGAGAATGCTCGGCGGTAGCGAATATCGCCGAGCATTTGAATTTAATCTTTTTCTAATCTTACTCAAATGGGAAGAGGCGTCGTTTTGTGGTAGGATATTGCCATAGAGGAGGGATTACTATGTGGGAATTGATTACGTTGCCCTTTCGGTTGATATTTGCCATATTGAGTGGAATCATCGGGGTGATTGGAGCCATATTAGGCGTCATTGGCAGTGTGATTGGCGCCATCGGGACGCTGATTGGCGTCGTATTTGGCCTCGCGGCGCTGTTGCTCTTGCCGCTGTTGATTTATCTCATTTGGCGGGTAGTAAAACAGCAGCAACAATAGTAGGCTTGCGTAAAAAATAAGACGTTCCGTTTTGGGGGCGTCTTTTTTTGTTTATCGGTATACAAGTCCATTAGTCAGCTGCGCTGACAGTTCCTTTGCGCCACAGGCACCCCTTCTGCCGAGCCAATCGCTTCAAATACATGCCGCAAAAAAAGATGGGGCTGTCGACCGACGGCCTCGCCTTTTGTTCGGCTTGTCCGGTGGGGATGTGGTATGCTGGGGGCAATTTGGGGAAATGGGGGGATCGTTCTTGACTGAGAAACAGAAGAAATTCGCGGATGTTTTTTTGCGCTCCGGTGATGGAGAATTGGCGCTTCGTGAGGCGGAGTATAAGGGGTCTTGGACGCTAAAGCGGGTTTTGGCCATAGATGCAGTAGGGGCGTATCTGTGTAGCCAGATGATTGTGGCCGATGAGAAGGAGGTGGCGGCGTTTTTTTCCGCTGTGATGCGGGGAGAGCCGGCGGCGGACGAAAAACTGCCGGGGGTGAAAGAACAATTGAAGGCGGCGGAGTTGTTGGGAAAGCATTTTGGGATGTTTGCAGATCGGGAGAGTCGTGGGGCCGGGGATTTGGGTTCGGTTGAGTTTGTCGGAGATGAATTGCTTTGACGAGAGAATTGTTGCCCATAGTGGGGGAAGGATACGGCGATTTTTGGCGGTTTCGGGGCCGATATCGAGTGGTAAAGGGATCTCGGGGGAGCAAAAAATCTAAGACGGCGGCGTTGTGGTTTATTGTGCATCTGACGCGGTATCCGGCGGCGAATTTGTTGGTGGTACGGCGGGTACTTGGGACGCTGAAAGACTCCTGCTGGGCGGAACTCAAGTGGGCGGCGGGGCGGCTTGGGGTGTCGGATCAGTGGCGGTTTAGCCAGTCGCCTCTGGAGGCGACCCATGTACGGACAGGGCAGAAGATTTTTTTCCGGGGGTTGGATGCACCAATGAAGATCAACTCCATCTCTGTGACGGTAGGGCAACTCTGTTGGCTCTGGGTGGAGGAGGCGTTTGAACTCCCTCGGGAGGCGGATTTTGATATGCTGGACGAGGCCATTCGGGGGAAAAACGCCGAAGAGCTGTTCAAGCAGGTGACGCTGACATTTAATCCGTGGGATGAGCGGCACTGGCTGAAGACAAGGTTTTTTGATCCGGCGCCGGTGCCGGAGGTGTTGGCCATGACGGTGGATTATCGGATCAACGAGTTTTTGGACGGGCGGGATTTGGCCCTGTTTGTGGAGATGGCACAGCGAAATCCCCGGCGGTATCAGGTGGCGGGGCTGGGCCAGTGGGGCGTCCATGAGGGGTTGATTTTCGAGAATTGGAGGCAGGAGCGGTTTGATCGGGCAGAGATATTGGGCCGGGCAGGGGTTGCGCCCGTGTTTGGGCTGGATTTTGGGTTCACCAACGATCCCACGGCGCTGTTTTGCGGGGCGCTGGACCGAGAGAATCAGACGCTCTATGTGTGGGACGAGATGTATGAGCGGGGGCTGTCCAATATGGCGATCTTCCGGGCGGTGAGCGAGATGGGGGCCGGGCGGGAAGTGATCCGGGCGGATTCGGCGGAGCCCAAGAGTATTGAAGAGCTGCGGCGGCTGGGACTCACGAAAATCCGGGGCGTGAAGAAAGGGCCGGACTCCGTGCGGTTCGGAATCTCGGCCCTGCAGGACTATGAGATTGTGATACACCCCAAGTGCGGGCATTTTATCCGGGAGATCTCCGCCTATGTGTGGGATCAGGACGGCGTGACGGGTGCGGGGATCAATCGGCCGGCCGGGCGGTGTGAGGACCATCTGATGGACGCCATGCGGTATGCCATGGAGGGGGTACTTGGCGGGGTGCGGTTTTCGTTTGGATGAGGCCTCTAGTCAGGCTGCGCCAGTCAGGCGTAGCCTGACAGCCCCCTCTGGGCGAGGGGGCCGGAGGGCAAGGGCGATCCGACCTCAGGCTTCGCTCTGCCACCTCCTTTTCCAAAGGAGATTTTGGGGCGGGAGACTCTGTCCTACGGTTGCAGGTTGCCTGCCACGTACAACACGGGCGCACAATGTGCGCCCCTAC
>Ga0131853_10001455_pt1 | contig 42294 bp, 24 predicted proteins | sample TergutLab28metaG_FD_92764 | JGI IMG/M metagenome (GOLD analysis project Ga0131853, IMG submission 92764) | Labiotermes labralis P1 segment gut microbial communities from Petit-Saut dam, French Guiana - Lab288 P1 (version 2) (version 2) | ecosystem: Host-associated > Arthropoda: Insects >...
AAGTCAGCCTACACAACAAAACAAGTACTCGCTAGCTCCTGAAGATGGACGTATTAACGTCTGAAACATGTTGAGCAATATATAACAAAGCAAGTGTCATCTAGTTGGTCAACCATTATTCAATTACTTGAAGTGTTTTACTGACAATTTGGCTACCTCGCCAGACTCGACTACACACGTGCCATTGACATCAGGTTGGGCAGAAGAGGAACTATTTTTCATATAAGCAGATACGTACTTCCAAAATTTGGTTGGTTGTAATTTTCGATAATCGTCTATATTTTTCAAACATTTCAGTCTGTCAGACATTACTGTAGTTTTAACGAGTTCAACGTAACAGAAAAATCTGCTGTAGTAGTTTTACTTTTCGTAATTTGCCTATAACGGAAATCCGTTTCCAAATACATTATCTTAATAATAATAATAGTGATTTAAAAAATCCAAAAACCTTGTACGGTAGATTACAAAGCAAATTCTTGCACATGAAATCTTCATTCTTCTAAGATGTTACGCAAAGTAGACAGTTAGATACCGACATTTCGAGACAACCTAACGGTCCCATCTTCAAGGGTCAAGTTGTCCAAGAACTGCATGGCACTTGAAGACGGGACAAATACGTTGTCTGGAAACGTCGGTATCTAAACCACCAATCTAAGCTGCGTAACATCTCAGAAGACCGGATATATCAATTGCACGGCTGTGGAAGCCTGAAATCACACATCGTCTTGAGCAATTTCAAAAACCTTTAGCGGTCTGGAAACCTATGGGGAAATGGAAGTTCAAGTGATGTTTCCACTCTTGGATTCAACGCGATGACAGACATACAGACTGCATTAACTACTGTCCAAATGTTATACTGAAGTACTAGAATATTTGCGCAATTGTCACCGAGCAAAGCACTAGAACGGTGGACTAACGCTTCCAACCTGCACTCGGTAGCTGCGTGTTTTGAGTACAGATCGGGACAGTCTGATGTAACAGAATATTCTTGGTTATTTTCAGTACTTCAAGAACATTCCGAGAAATTACGTAAAATTAAGGTAGGTCCACTTACTTTAATGCCAATCATTACTAATCACATAATCACAATCTATACAGCCCGAGCTGTTAACAGCGTGGTGAAATAAGGCATAAATAAATAATTCATACGTTGCTTGTAACAAAAAGTATCGTACTTGAAGAGAATTTTCGCTCGTACCTTCGTTGGTTATCGGCCCGATAACAAAAATAAAAATACTACAGACAAATATGAGATGAAAATATATAAACGAGAGGAAAGTGAAAGCCCAAGCCGTCATTATTGGTCGACAGCACTTTATCAAGAAGCGGAAACATCCAATACGTTTGCAGCTGAACTATAATGGAATGTCAGAAACCTTCTACCCAGCAGGCATCTTCTGTTATTGGAAATCAGAGTAACGGCAGCCGAACAGTAACGCTCTTCTGCTTTCCTTAAGGCAGGACTGACGAAAATTGTACACTTTTTGAGCATATAAGCTTATTATTATTATTATTATTCTCGTATTGTGAATCGTTATGGAGTAACTACAATACAGTACAATACTTTTCTTGGTTCCTTCTCTAAATTTGATTTTAAATTCGATTTAATCATAACTCTTACTTTTGTTTCATCTTTGGCTTTGCTCCTGTCTTGATTTTGTTTGATTTTTGTTCGTTTGTTGCCCCTTTTTCCTTGTGTTATCTTTGTAACTGGTAAACAGAATGTTAAGTTATCAAGAAAATAAAGAATTGAAAGGAATTATTATTATTATTAACTTTAACAAGTCATTAGGCTGTGTCCGCAGCACTTATATAAAGAATCGAACTGAATTCAACTAAATTATTATTGATAGATTTCATGTCGCTCTTCCTGCTACATTTAAAGGTTTCAATATCAAAATTATATCAGTAAAAATCTATTCTAAATGCTAATAGTGTAAGTAGTCACATCTATTTCTAGTACGCTTAACGATGGAAAGTTTACATTAGAGGAAAGTTTACATTAGAGGTGGCGTAATCCTGTCCCCCACTCCGCATGTGCAATATTCCAAACTATTTAGGATGTTTCGCCTGAATCTGTTACAAGAATAAATCCTGAAAATACGGATAAGTTTCCCCTATGCTTCGTTTAGCAGATTTCCATGAAAACGCACGGGCTACTGTAGGAACTTTAATGTAACAGTTTGTGGAAGAACGGCTTAAACAGTAACTGTGAAATGACACGTCAATTTTTGTAGTTATCGGAATCAAAAGCAATGGACAGTCTCCCAGCAACACTCTGACTTTGTCTAGGATCTTTACATTTGAAACACAGAAGCATGGTACACATCAAGATCGCATTAATCAGTCTGATCTTGTTTAGGTGGGGTGGACAGCTTAGTGGGCTGGCTGCAAGAATTTCATTTGTCAGCGGCTGCCATGAATGAAACCGAGCCACTCAAATTCTTACGCTGTCTGTAGACAGTCTGCTAGTGGTTAGCGATACTGAACACATAACATGTTGATAGCAAGGCAGTAATATGCTGGCAATCAGTAGGCCGCACACCAATGTCCTCAGCGTATTCTTACTGATAAATATTCTGATACTGAATTTGACGTTCAGGTGACCGTGCATCGTAAAAAATTCTTATAATAAAACCAACTAGATGCACTAATTTCTCAAATTTATTTTCCGAATAAAGCTCTACATGTTTCGGACAGTTACTCTGTCCATCATCAGGAGTTTTTCACTGTACACACAGCAATGGTATATGTCATACAGGTTTGCAGGATCAGGATCAGGACGGAACTCCGTCCTGATCGTGCTCGCAAGCTGTCAGCAAACCTGTATGACATATACAATTGCTGTGTGTACAGTGAAAAATTCCTGATGATGGACAGAGGAACTGTCCGAAACATGTAGTTTTATTCCAAAAATAAATTTGAGAAATTAGTGCATCTAGTTGGTGTTATTACACGAATTTTGATACTGATGTGCTGGACTGAGACACTAATGACAGGAGGGACGGAAGCAAAGATGCGACGTTTCGGGGAGAGGAAAGTAGCTTTTCTAAATCCTAAACAAGTTATTTTCAACTGAACTAGGATAGTATGAAGCCAACGTGGAAATGACAGCAGCAAATTCATATAAACTTTTAAGCGTCTCTTATACTGCATTACGTTACACATATAGTCAGCCTCCTACATGTACGTATGTCGACCACACCTGTGGCCATATTCAGGAACGTCTCTTATAAAGGATATATTACAAAATGTCAAGAACCAATGCATACATTTTAAAAAAGTAGGTTTTAAAATGTATGGTTTAATGTATATTAAAATATAAAATAAACATAAAATTACTGAGCTAAATTCAAGTGGGGGAGAAATATTGCATGTAGCTACGTTGTAGTGTGTCACCATCCATGTAAGGCCGTGATGAATTTGTTAGGTCGGCAGGTCCCTCTGCACTGAAGTGTTTGTTTGCTCTGTGAATATGTATAGACGTGCATGTATCATAAGCAAGCATGAAAGATTGTACTGAATATCTGTACACTGTGATGTGGTAAAAATCTAATTTTTTCAATAAAAAGGCACCATAATGACTTCACTTCCCTGGTTTTTCTTCACTTGATGACGACTTTTCGGGGTCTTTTCGGGGTACAAGCACAGGCGCTCCCTACTACTGTAAAACCTTACCAAGAGCAAGCTAGTGTTATCTTACAATGCTCAGCATCATTCGTTAGAACCCTCGTTAAGTAAGTCCGGTTGGTGTGGAAAAACCTTCGATGGAGATTTATAGTGCAAGAATTCACTGTCAGCAGCTTTCGAGAGAAGTACGAACAGGTGCACCTTAAGGCGGGACGCCTAATGGTTAAAGACCAGAGAGCCAATGGAAGGACTGAGGGGAAGGGGTGAGTCGTTTGTTGTTCACAACTGTTAGTCAGAGATCACGTGACTACTCTCGCCAAATTCACGTTGCGCTTTGCTGCAAGACGTAGCGACGTGCCACCCTTCTGGGGCACTAAGTCCGTTGACAGCGAAAACAAACAGCGCCTTCCAAGTCCTTCGCTTTGTCGCTGTAGAAATTTCGACGATTGCTTACGACATTAAGGTGACATCCGAAGATAGGCGCCGTGCACCTCTCCACTACGCCCACAATTACCACCCAATCATCTGGTTGTTAGTTCCAGGTTATTATTGTGAGACTTGACGGAAGTACGTCTATATTCACGAGAACGTGACTTTTGAACAACTGCAGAGACGAAGTGAGATGCTACGGGAAAGGTTAGGTAATATACCAGCGCCAGCTGTGAACTGTACCGCATTCGAGCATACAGTCGCTAAAGACATTGCCTAAATAGATTGGATTCTAAGATGCTTAGGAAAAATTGGTTCTTATGTGTCGTTGTCCCAACTCTTGGAGAAAACTGGCAGTACTGTGCGCAAGAGAAAATGGACGGATCAAGACAGCGCAGATGGAAATTTCTGAGGTTTGCTGATACAGCCAGAAACAAAGTCAGCACTACGCGAGGAAGAAAATATTGGCAAAAAGTACAGCATGCAAAGACCTGACAATAAAAGTAATCGCAGTCGGAAGAGCAGTAAAAAAAGAGATTACTTGACAGACCGAAGACCAGAAGGAAGTATACCATGATGAATCTTAAAGAAATATTGCTACATTAATTAGGCTCTAGAATTAGTGTAGTGGCCGCTCTTTTGAACATCTGCATGAGTTTCTGGATTTCTTAAAATACATGCGCAACTAGTGGTTTCTCATGAAAGAGTCTGTTCCATGGAGTTGGTCAGAATATCTGGAAGAATGCGATGAGAAATCGTCTCTTAACTTCGAGAAGCTTGTGCTTTGGTCCGTACAATACGACTGGGTCTGTAACAAATGGATAATTCTGTCCGCGGAGTAAAAAACACAGAAAATGTGGGAAAGAAAACATCTGACTGTACTGAAAATGTTAAGCTTCGTCTTATACGACAATAAGTTTACGGCGACTTCAGAAAATGTTATTGCGTCTTCCACATCAGGAAGCAGAAAAATAAAGTGAATGGGATGCTGCCACCAGAAGATAGCCCAGATTAGTCTGATATTGACCGGAATCGTTCTGGAGGGTACGGATTAGGGTTACGCCCCTGGAGACTTGGCGGTAATATTATACGTTAGGGAAGCTGATCTAGAACGGTGCAGAAACAGAACAGAGTGGACTGGATTCACTTACACTCGAATGCATATTGCTAGAAATGAGACAAATAATTTCAAACTTAAAAGAGAAAGGGACAATGATAATCTAATACAGGAAAGGTTTGACAGTACAAATTGACAGATTACATTAAGTTAAATTTAACAGTTCCCTAGCCATGACAGGAATTATAGAGCAGATTAACAGTAAACCTGAAGTTGTCTCCGTGCTCAATTTACCACAGTGCCATCATCCCTCTGTGCCAGTTAATCAGCAGCGATTTAAATCCATACAACACAAAGCCTGAACACAGTAAGTTCATTTATTTACGTCATGTTAACCAACAGAATGCACACATTTTAAATTAATGTTTTAATTCAGTTCTTTGTGTCTTCTATATGTTTCGGACATCAAGCATTCATCATCAGGAAGACCATTTGTACATGCAGTTTTTATGATAAGTTTTCCTGCGTTTGTGTATGAAAACATACCATAAAATACTGCATGTACAAATGGTCTTACTGATGTTGAATGCTTGATGTCCGAAACATATACAAGACACGAAGAATTGAATTAAACATTAATTTAAAAAGTGTTCATGTTTTTGGTTAACATTACATAATTGTATCAAAATGCACAGTACAAAAACCATTAAAGTCATTTACTTACTTTCCAGGAACATGTTTCGGCAGTTCCATTCGACCATCATCGGACAGAAAACACAAGTACATACTGGAAAACTATGTTTCCGTAAGACACTTTTGCATTATGTACTTGTCTGTTATACTTGATGACAGTCGGATGGAACGGCCGAAACATGTGGCAGGAAAGTAAATAAACGAACGTACGGTGTTCTGGTACTGTGTTTGTCTGGATTTAAATCGCTAATGCCATATAAACAACTGGACACAGAGATGTCGCTCCACGCATACCTTGACCTCGGCAGTGATTGAGGTGGATGTTCAGCTTCATGCCCCGCGTGATTTACTCCCGGGTAAAAGTGTTCGCGATATTTGCTGGGTGAGGGACTGGGTGAGCTTCGAAGTGGGTGTGGATAATCCGGACAGGAAAAAAATCTCTTGTCCCTGTCAGGAACAAAACCCGATTCCTCAGGCACACACGTCGTAGTCTAGTTTTATAATGACTGAGCAATGCCCGCACCAGTATATGTAACCGACATTCAAAGAACAGCTCTCCATGGTGCTCTTAGACGTCATTACCCAGAAAAAAAACTATTCGGCCTCTTAAACTTACTAGCAACTCTGAATGAGGCTGAAGGCGTCGCAAACGGAAGACGGCAATATTCTTAATCACCGACGCGAGAACCCGAAATCTCATATAACTTTAATTACTCCAAGGGACAAAATTCTTCTTCTTTTTGGACACAAAACTGCGTTTTAAATGGTAATTATTTTCAAACCTTAAGCGCGGCTGAAGCAGAATCAGTGGGTGGACGGACGAACATACGGAGAGCAGTGCTGTACTACCGTCATGACAACCGCATGGATAACCTGGGCTTCTAGACTGAAAACAACGTACTAGGAACAAATTGAATTTCGTGTGCCTCTTTGCAGCCAGTACTCTTTCTGTCTATGCCCTTGAGAAGGGGGGGGGGGGTGATATGGTGCGGCGTAATATGCACACAACAAAGGGACAGCCAGGCCATATCTTGGTTAATGAGGTTACTCGGTATATAACGGTTGTCTATAAAATGAAACAGATTAGAATGAAACGAAATTATGTGTTTATTTACACTGCAAAGACGAGACGGGTAAACGCAGCATCAACATGTACCAAATATATATATATATGTATACAAAGGTAAAGTGTTCCCGTTACAGGCCCGGTGTGGCCCAGAGGGTGGGTACAGGTATAGCTCTACTCTTCCATGACCGCGGCACTAGAAGGAGTGAGTGGTCAGCAGCACGCCCCGGCCGCACTTTACCCCCGGGAAAGAGACGGTACCCATTTTACAGCAGGCTGGGTGGGCCCCAGGGCCGATCTGGACGGACAAAAAATCTCGTCCCCACCGGGATTCGATCCCGGACCGTCCAACCTGTAGTCATTCGCTATACCGACCGAGCTACCCGGCCCATATATATATATATATACTCTAATTAATATTAATTAACATATCAATCAACAAATGCACTCAATGCTTGTAATGAACTGAATTTTATTAAGTGCATTTCTTGGTTTATATTTTAACTGTAAGTATAAATAGCATAATATTAGTAAATGCTCAACAAACAACAGCTGCGTACAAATTACAAAAATTCAAATTAAAAACTCTACAAGACCAGCGCATCTACACGGTTTAACAAAATATGTAAAATTAATTAGCTTGTTTTGCTTGTATTCATTAAAAAACTCCCTGGGGATGGCAGCCCAGTGCCGAAACATGTAGCAGTTTTATACTTGACAAGACCTGTATTTCATTAAGTACATTTTTGGTTGATGTATTGACTGTAAGAATAGGCACGGTGTGAGTAACGTTATAAACTGACATTCGAAATGCTAAATCAGAAAATCCCAAAAACTGTAGTTGGAAAAAATACGTATGGTTTATAGACAAGAGCAGGCAAGACACTTTCATAACAAACATTACAAGCATTAGAGGTACAACCGGCTGCTCAGAGTCTGGTCCGTTTCATTGAAAGGTTAACTACGAAAAATCAATAAACACTTCATATAAATCTTCAGAAAAATCATTGTATCATTAAACAACTAGTTTATACAAGGCAATGTGTACTAGTTGCAATGTCATCATCAGATGCTAGCAATCTCTTCTTGGACTGCTTGAATCTGAAGAGCATGGCGCAAAGATCTTTCCAGGTGTCGACAACTAGTGAATAGTCGAGACGGCCTGACATTTCAGAAGACTTGTGTATCTCCAGCAATAGACGGGTTTGGAAAGCATGCTTCAGTTGGCATTATGGTTGTTACTATTATAGTTGGCATGACAACCAACACTGCTTAAACTGTCTTCCCGAGACCATGTTGAGAGGCGTGAGCATATAGCATGCTCTTGGAACACAAGATGAACACAGGCACAGATGAAAATGTATAAAGATAAAGGCAGTGTTCCTTTTACAGAAATCGGATAATGAAAATTCGAAACATCATTATTGTTATTATTATCACCATCATCATCATCATCATTGTTATACGCTGACTTTACAGAAATTTTCCAATTTAACACAGTGCAGCAAAGATAGGGTATTTAAATACGTGATAAGTGTAAATCGCCGGACAATTGGGCACTCGACTTGTACAACACTGTATGACACATGCTGAACTGTGTAGGTTATGTATTTTGATTGGCACCAGCCCGTTGTGCGAAAGACAATTTCAACTTAACCCAACTTCCTCTTCGTGTCTTACAAAAATATATGCATCTATTTGTGTTCGTTCATTCATGTCATCATACAAAACACAGTCATGCCGCAGTCACGTTCAAATCAGGAGAATGATTAATCACTCTGAGAACAAGATGAAATAATGAAATAACGAGTTACATTAAAGAATAAGGTGCAAAAATAGTTTACAAATTAGCAAATTAAGAATCTTAGAAATCAGAGCCCGAGAGAGAGAGAGATATTTATAGCGGAAAATAAAAAATCAGATAAAAATTAACAAAATAAACATGGAGAAACCAACAAATTGTTTACATACTCCAACCTCAAGATTATCTTTACAACCAATAAAACCACTGAAAACATCTTCCAGAAGTAATTATAATATGGATCCCAATAACGGTATGTGGCAAATAAAGTATACTTGGAATACGTAAGGCAACAGGAACTTTCATGTTACAAGGTGTAATGGAAACGTTAGAGCCTTAAGAATAACAACAGGAATTTGTTTTATAAGTCCCGTACACTCACTTGGCGAAATGAAAACATAACGTCAGCATTATCTGTATTAAGGTGAACAGAAATAAAAACGCTATCAAAAGACTCCGCACCACAAAACAACTAAGAAAGACGCACAAATAAACGACAAACACATGGTCTCCCCTAATCCCTTATTCGATGAGACAGCGTAATCGAACCAACACAAACAGCTACTTACTTGGCCGATTACCAGCAATGTTTTTGCTTTCGTCATAACTTCGTTATTTTGGAAACAACAACGAAGGCATAAACATGTTCAGATTGAGCAAACAACATATAACATGTAACTAACTGAGCGATCGACAGACAGACCGACCGACCGAGCGACCAACAGGCCAAACAAACAAACAAACAAACAAACAAACGAACAAACAACCAACCAACCAACCAACCAACCACATTTATGTAACAGAGATTCTTGAGAAGCTAACAGGACCTCAGCTAGTCAGGAAATTTCCCGCATTTTATAAACCAACGAAGTTCTTGACCGCATTTACAGGAGCCCACTAACTGTCCCTATCCTGAGCCAGATCAATCCAGGCCACTACCTGTCCCTATCCTGAGCCACATCAATCCAGCCCACCACCTGTCGCTCTCCTGAGCCAGATCAATACAGCCCACTACCTGTCCCTATCCTGAGCCACATCAATCCAGCCCACTTCCTGTCCCTATCCTGAGCCACATCAATCCAGCCCACTACCTGTCCCTATCCTGAGCCACATCAACCCAGCCCACTACCTGTCCCTATGCTGAGCCAGATCAATCCAGCCCACCACCTGTCCCTATCCTGAGCCACATCATTCCAGCCCACCACCTGTCGCTGTCCTGAGCCAAATCAATCCAGCCCACTACCTGTCCCTATCCTGAGCCACATCAATCCAGCCCACCACCTGTCCCTATCCTGAGCCACATCATTCCAGTCCACCACCTGTCGCTGTCCTGAGCCAGATCAATCCAGCCCACCACCTGTCGCTGTCCTGAGCCAGATCAATCCAGCCCACTACCTGTCCCTATCCTGAGCCAGATCAATCCAGCCCACTACCTGTCGCTGTCCTGAGTCACATCAATCCAGCCCACTACCTGTCCCTATCCTGAGCCACATCAATCCAGCCCACTACCTGTCCCTATCCTAAGCCAGATCAATCTAGACCACCACCTGTCGCTGTCCTGAGCCAGATCAATCCAGCACACTACCTGTCCCTATCCTGAGCCAGATCAATCCAGCCCACCACCTGTCGCTGTCCTGAGCCAGATCAATCCAGCCCACCACCTGTCGCTGTCCTAAGCCAGATCAATCCAGCACACTACCTGTCCTTATCCTGAGCCACATCAATCCAGCCCACCACCTGTCGCTGTCCTGAGCCAGATCAATCCAGCCCACTACCTGTTCCTATCCTGAGCCACATCAATCCAGCCCACTACCTGTCCCTATCCTGAGTCAGATCAATTCTGCCCACCACTTGTCGCTGTCCTGAGCCAGATCAATCTATCTCACTACCTGTCCCTATCCTCAGCCCAATCAATCCAGTCTACGCCCCAGCCCATTCAATCTGTTCCTAGGTCTTCCAAGGGGACTCTCACTCAGGTTTCCCCAAGAAAATCTCTGTGTGCACCTCTCCTCTCCCCATATGTGTTACATGGTCCGCATATTTTATTCCACTTGATTTGATCACGCGGATAATATATGGTGAGCAGAACGGATCGTAAAGCTCCTCGTTATGCAGAATGTTGAACGCAACACAAGTTTAACTGAAAGTCAGTACAGGTAATTTTCCTAGAACATCTTGTAATTAAGAATATATTCCACTGTCAGGTACTAATGGTCTTGATTACTGGTCCGACGGTAAAGTGTGCTGTACGTGCCGAGCAACAGAAATAAAGAATTAACTTTGAATAAGGGAATTTGTAATTTAATTGCCAAACACACAAAATAACTCAACACTTTCAATAACAAGGATATTTCCGTAAAATTAATGTTCCTCTAATCTGAAAACCTGTCTCGACTGATGCGGTATACTTCCGAATTTTGGTTTGTAAATATCGGCTCTGTGCCATTCTTACTTGGAGTTTACCTACATTTTTAAACTGCATTTCTAATTTCAAGTCCAACAAGACAGGCAATGTAGTATAACATAACACTGAGGTGCTTTCCTGCAACCATTGTTACAGTGGAAAAGCAATGAGTATTACACAACCGGCGTGTGTGTATTTGTAGCCTCAGGTATCCAGCATGCAATGCGCACGCAACGTACTGTCATCTGTGGCCTGCCCCGCTCTGCAATATTTCTACATTTTATCTCATAAACGGCACGATTTTAGAACAAAAACTTAACCGAACACAAAATGTGTGTTTTGATTTTCTCTACAACATTTGTCCCAAACATTTCTCATTCTAAGAAGAAATGAGCGAAATATGATCAAAAATGTGTTTTGGGCGTCATGTGAAGTACCCTTTATTCATATCCGAATTAAATGAAGCTTGAAGTTTCTCCGCAGACTTTACAAAAGTCTTCTAATATCAAATTTCATGAAATTGCGTCCGGTGGCAGCCGAGTTGTTTCAACCGGAAGGACGGACGGACGGACAGACGGACAGACATGACGAAGCTAATAGTCGCATTTCCCAGTTTTGCGAACGCGTCTAACAAAACTACCACACATTACAGATACAGCAGTGTTTTGTAATCGGATATTAATAGGCAAAATATTCGGCAAATAATTAGCTTGGATTTTAAACGTTTTTAAAACTTGCTTATACATCATTTTACCAACAACAAATTAATGTACTAATTAATAAAACATGCATATTTTTCAGGAGCCCTGCACGTTACTGAGATATACGCGCGTGTCAAATAAAGCAAATTCGTTTACATATTCTTGTAGGCTACACCTGAAGATGGTTTAATGTGAACAAGGCGAAACATGTCATCTATCTATTCTGTACACATTAAATACAGAAACAAAAAAGGCATGTCAGATTGAAATTACCTTCTTCAGTAAAAAGAGTGTAAACTTACGACTCGCCACAAAAGACTCCTTCCAAACTTTGTTTACAGTCTCATGGTGAGGTAAATATCAGTCACGAAACCACAACTATGGTGGTATGGATATATGATGGTATTTAATGGCAAAAATAACTACATGTTTCGGCCAATAGCAGCCATCTTCAGGTTATTACAATTTGCTCAAAGAGTATAATATATATGTCTATATTGCGAGGTGATACTGAGATCTCATCGTCGTTATGATGATGAGATCTCAGCGTATATGACAACCTTTGAGCAAAATTGTAATAACCGGAAGATGGCCGCTATTGGCCGAAACATGTAGTTATTTTTTGCTATTAAATACCATCATATATCCATACTACCATAGTTGTGGTTTCGTGACAAATATTTACCTCACCATTAGTCTTTTCTACACACAACGGGGATGACACACCTCAGAATTTGTTAACAGTTTCGTGTAATTGAAACATTTCATCCGTCCACAACAACATAACGACTGCAGAAATCTTGTTCATAAATCTCTAAGACATTTGAACAGTGAGTTCCCACTGAAATATCTCGAGTCTCCGTGTAAAATGAATACCGATGTCAACTTCACCTAAGCGAGAAAAATTAATTAGTTTAAGGTAGAACAAATACTTTTGGTGTTCACTAAATTATGTCGAAGATGACTGCGAACAGCCACACGATTATCAGACAAGCAGGCATTAATGGCAAGTTAGTTAGTTGTCTGTTACTCAGGTACTGAAACTCGCTTTCTTTTGCCAAACTTCTGTAATAAATCCAGGGCATGTGACCTGTGTGACAGAAATAGAGAAGACCAAGAACTCAAATGGCCCTCCATGGTAAAGGGAGGGGAAGAAGTAAGGGCTGCAGAATGAGGTGAAAGTTCGTATTAATTATTACACTGATTTTAAGATAAAATTTTGGGTTTCCTCCCTCGTAGTTGAACACAACATATGGTAGGATTAAAGTCAGCTTCTGCTGACACTGTGTTCAGGGTATAGTAAGTGACGCAATATTATAGAGTATGTAATTCAGAATTTAGTGAGTGATATAGGAGCGCAGGGAATGAGGTTCTAGTAAGTGATATAGTACACAGAATATAATTCAGAGTGCCTTAGTGATACAAAAATACATAAAATGTAATACACCGAAAAAACAGATGAAGTAGGAGTAAAAAAAAAGTCATTCAGAGTTTACTAAGTGACACAGAATTATACAGAAGATAATTCAGTTTCTACTAAGTGATGCAGGAGTAGGTAAAATATAATTTATAGCCTACTCAGTGTAGTACGAGTACACAAAATGTAATTCGGAGGCCACCAAGTGATGCAGGAGTACATAAAATTTAATTAAGAGTCTAATAAGTAGGAGTAGAAAATGTTATTCACAGTCTACTAAGTAATGCGGAAGTACACAAATTGTAATTATGAGTCCACTAAGTGATTCAGAAGTAAGTAAAATGTAATTTAGAGTATATTAAGTGATGTAGGATTACATAAAATGTAATTCAATATTTAATAAACGATCCAGGAGTACACAGAATGTAATTCAGAGACATATGAACATCGATCTTCGGATACAAACAAGTGAAGTTACGAGTAGTATAAGCGTAGGGAAGAAAACCAACTAGATGCTACTGAATGCTTTTATTGCACTTATAATCTGCTCAACATGTTTCGGGCACTTATTTCCCCATCATCAGGAGCTCGAGACTATACTTGTGTTACTACCGCAGGTGGTGTGTAATGCCTTGGTTGCTGGTGGTCGGCTGTTAGAAGCAGAGCAGCAGGCTGAGTCGCACAATCTCCCTCATCCCGGACACATAGCCTGCTGCTCTGCTTCTAACAGTCGACCACCAGCAACCAAGACATTACACACCATCTGCGGTAGTAACACAAGTATAGTCTCGAGCTCCTGATGATGGGGAAATAAGTGCCCGAAACATGTTGAGTAGATTATAAGAGCAATAAAAACATTCAGTAGCATCTAGTTGGTTTTTTTCCCTACGCTTATACTATGATGTACGGACAAACATACATTAAATTTACATCAAATTCAAGTGAAGTTAGTACTACTTTTTTCTCAGATTCTCCAGTATATGCCCTTTTATATTGATTACTTTCTTGTACTATTACAGTAGTTTTAATATCTTGGACAGGTTGCTGAAGCAATCTTTCCTCAGTCTTAAGACAAATGTAATACATGTTTATGTCACTTCCAGCGCTTCCTCTTAACATACTAACAGACAGTCTCTTACCCTTCCCGTAAAATTATCCTTCTTATTTCCCATTGGCTCCTAAAGTCAAAAGGTGGGAACACGTCTCAGGTTGTCATTAAAGTACTTACTCCGTGCACAATGTAGCAGCACAACTTCATTCTCTATAATACCGTCAGTAATTACATTTGGACCGCAAAGCTCTCCGGAAGATGGGAGATGGCTTCCACTTTGTCACTTTGCCACCCATTTTTCCTGGTTGAGGTATGAAACAAGGCGCGTCCCTAAATTATGGTGCTGGTTTGTGCCAAGATGTTTACTACGAAAATGCTCAGATACTACATTATTCGGAACAGGACAGCAGAGCCATAAGGTGAGCTGGAAGGTCCAGAAATAAGTTTTCGATTCTCGATAGAGGCAAGAGAACTTTCTCTCCGCCAAAGATCTAAGACCGCTTGTCGGCCACACCCAGCCTCTTTATTTACCAGATACCGGGGGCTGCTTCATCGGGAACTAGGAGACCGTGTGTTGAAGCTAACCAGTCACTTTTGCCTAATTCCGAGACTAAGAATGAGTAAAGCAATGACTTCACGCCGCATACCTTTGGGTGGTGCGGTGCTTTACTAAGCACACGGACAACTTTACATACTTACACATTATCTGTATGACGTTGAACAGCTCTTCGTTCTCCATTATTAGGAAGTGTCAGTGGTGAGCAATGGTGATATACATGATGATTACGATTATTATTATTATTATTAAGCGAGGAAAAAGGAAGACGGCAGCGACGGCGGCGGTGGTGGTTCAATTGCACGCAGTATTGCTCAATATTGTGTTGAGTCAGCAATTAAGTGACCAATCACAGAAGCGGAACAAAATGTATACATAAATAAAAGTAGGACAGAGATATAACAAAAAACACTAAATTTACATAAATTATGCCTGAGCACACATTATAATCTAAAATAAAAAATCGGCATGAAGTATGAGTGTAATGCCGTGTTTCTGAAAATATCAAAATTTCTACAAACTAAACTTGCCGCAATAGCACACCAGGCGGAAAGAGAGTTTTTAAAGCATGGAGTAACGTAAAACGAAGTAAAGTCTTGGAGATTCCGACTGAGAGCTCGAAGATCAATAACGATCATGGAAGATAAACGGGATCTATATACAAACCCCCCCCCCCAAAAAAAAGAGAAACATCATTAACAAAACTACGACAAGTTTAGTTCTTTACTCACGTAAGGTGCGTAAATGACGAAATGGAAGCTCAGTGTCGTTACTGTGACAGTTAATGTAGCGGGAAGACAAAAGACTTCAGAGAGCTACACACTTGCGCTGAACGCATTGGAGATTTTTGTATAAGTAAAGAATTATTATTATTATTATTATTATTATTATTATGGCAAGGTGAGTCCTGTCCCATGCAACTTAAGTGCGAGAGTCTGCATGGAACAGAAGTAATCTAATTCCAAAACTTCCGAGTTACGGAGAAATGTTTACTATGACTGAAATATTTTAGTTCAATATCGACACTGTTTGGTAGCTGTATGTAACTAATGGTATGACGATCTAGTGAAAAGCGGGATTACTGAAATTATAAGCACCTCATTTCAAGCAACGTGTAATAAAATACACTTGTTTGTTATTATGTGCTGCAGTGTAATTTCGTCATACCCAATACGATCAGAACACAAGTCGACGAAATGAAAACTTGCGGCCTTGCTCAAATAATTAAACGCCATGACGCCGAGAGGCACCCGAAAGTGAATGAATTGCTTCACACATTCTTAACCCGGACACAGCAAGTTCGTTTGTCACGTTAAACCCATGGCGGCTTTAGTCTCAGGGTAAGAGATTGCTGTACACATCAGACAGGTTGATGAGTGTGGACCGACAGTCGGGCTGGACGCGATGGTGAAGAATAAAATTCCGTGCCCGTGCCTGGTACAGCCTAGTCACAGTACCGACAGAATACACGGGTGAAGGTGACAGGTTATCGAATGTTTTACATGATAATTTACTAGAAAGATCAATGTATTAGGCAAAAAACGGGAGCACAGAACATAGTAAAGGAAATAAAACAGTACCAGAAAAAGTGGCTACAACATGTATAGACACAAACAGACTACCAATACAAGCACTACAATATAAACCAAAAGGACGAAGGAACATAGGACGACCGAAGAAGTGATGGAGGGACCAGCTTCATCTTGAGGATAAAGGAACAGGAAACACGCCTAACCCTTCAGGAACATGATGATGATTTACTAGAAAGATAGTAGCGTAAAAAAAGCACATACAAAGTTAATTCGAATAAAAAAACTGAAGCAAGTCTACATACACATGACCTTCAATGACAAGTGCGGACCAGCCTACTGTGACATTTGTCAAAGTGCTACGAAAAATTCCGGGAATTATTTTTATGGTTGTCCTCCCACTCTTTTCGATTTATTTTGTTTCTCATATTCCATTAACCTATTTGGAGAGCGTATTTAGGCCCACAGCGTACCTGTACGTATTTCCACTCGTGTGGTGACAGCAATAGACATTGGTGCAGATATTCATGTAGCGGTTGACTCAGATATGCATATCGTTATTGACGGATATGTTTCCCTCGAAAGGCCCAATAAAATTAGTCACAGTCCCTGATTCTCCCAAAGGATAGATATATACATGTTGTTGAAATCCAAACTCATTTACATGCACGGATTTACCTGTAAAATTGGACACCGAACATAGCACATACCTCAGGGGTCGGTCCGTACAATTTTTATATTAATAATAATTCAGTCACCTGGAATTATCCAACTGCACAGTGGATATGACATGAGCCAACAGAGACCGGTTGTTTGTTTCACAAGAATCAGCTGAATAATTAATCAATCTCTCTGCGGTATTCCAAAGTTGTGACAACAAGGTCTAGGCTTATAGGTCAATATCAAAACTACGAACGAACGTGATGTTCATTGGACCGTGCATCATTGTGATAACTGAAGAATCAAAGAACCAACTAGATGCCACTTGATATTTTATTGTACTTCTTATAGGCTCAACATGTTTCGACCATTACTATGTCCATCATCAGGAGCTCGCGAATGTGATGTTGTTTACCACATTGGTCGATTCGTTCTTGGTTTGCTGTAGATTGGAGGTTAGGTGCGGTTAGGCTGGAGTAGTGTCCGGGCTGCAGGCTTAAGCACAACTTGAGTTGTGCTTGAGGCTGCAACCCGGACACTACTCCAGCCTCCAGAAAACCAAGAACGAAACGACCAATATGGTAATCAACATCACAGTCGCGAGCTCAAGATGATGGGCATAGTAATGCTTGAAACATGTGAGCCTATAGGAAGTACAATAAAATATTAAGTGGCATTTAGTTGGTTTTTTGATTTTTCAGTTATGGATGAACGTTTTTCTTCTATTTTCACTGTTGAAGTTAGCAGGGCTAGAATGTTGTCAGGTTATATGTAGGCAGGTTGCAATGGAAATGGCCAATCGGAATATGACTCTGAAGGTGCAGGCAGTATTTCCCTCTGAAATATGCCACACCACACGGTGTCAAAACCCATATAATACAATCTAAACAATCCCGCAAAGTAAACCACCATAAATAAATAAATAAATGCGAGCTAAATCTCTCGTATCAGATTCTTCAGCTATAACACCGCGATGAGATGCGCTAATGCGTTGGTCCGTGTCAAAACGATTTACGATAGGAGATCGTTTTACTACAGGAGACAGTGTTATCATCTGCTCTGGGTATCAAAAATTTCCACTTTTACTGCCAACCGTTCTATCTAAACATCTAACCCAACGTAACAACGTGATCGCACAATCAGCGGACTATCAACAACGAAAAACCCACACCTTGGTGTGTAATTTTAAAACTTCCATTTCACGTTCGTACCTCTTAAGTATGTACACTTCGTAAAAATGTTGTCAAACGCTCAACACACATTGAAATACCCGTCTGTTTAAATCAAACGCAATGAATATTATTTTCAGGTGAAGTGGAGAGTTCTCAGTCTATCATTATATACACAGTCCTGCAATAAGTTCTGTCCCAAGTATACACGTACTGTGACCTAGAAGGAAAATGAAACAGAACGTAGACTTTTCGAGCCAAATAATTTATTAGCAATAGTTTTAAGTTTTTATTTATAGTAATGCCACTCAAAATGGCCGCCCTCTGCTTCGGCGCAAGCCTTGAGACGCTCCGGCCACTCTGCTATCGCGGCACGCACCCTCTCAGCCGCTGCTTTCGCGAGTAATCTCTTCAGACTGCCCAGGTTGTTGTGACGCTTTTGGCAAGCCATGTGCTCCAAAACAGCTCACAGTTTATAGTCCCGGGGGTTGAGGTCTGGACTCGCCAAGGGCCAATCCTCGGGGCTGATAAATGCCGGAACGTGCCTCCGCAACCACTGCTGAGTTGTCTTTGCCTTGTGGGCAGGAGCTGAGTCCATCTGGAAGACCCATTTCTAACCATTGAAGAGAGTCGTGTTGAGAGGTTTCACACCTCCTTGTAGCACATCCTCTTGATACACTCGGGCACCAATTTTCACACCTTTATCTCAAAAATGAAGAGATGTCACCCCCTGATGGAACACCCCGACAAAACCATGACGTAGGAAGGGTGATGGCCTCTCTACACCCTTGGAACCTTCTCCTTCGCCTCACAGGATGTTTGAGCACAAATCTTGTCGTTCTGGCTGTTGTACTGCTCCTCGATGGTGAAGATTTTCTCGTCCGTGAAGAGGATGTTTTCGTGTCCGTTCTCGGCGTACCACTGGAGGAGACGCTCTGCTCTTGTTAGTCGGATCTCCTTCAAAGCGGGAGTAAGGAGGTGTCCCTTCGACCGCCGGTAGGCTCTCATGTGCAGATCGTCCCTTATGAGGCGTGACATCGATCGATCGGTGCGATATTTTTAAGCTCTCGGGACAAGGAACTCTGTTTCCGGAGCGGATTTCGGCGAATCCGCACAGGTACAGTTTTGATAGCGGCCTTATTCCTTACACACTTCGGGCGTCCTGACCGAGCACTGTCTTCAACCCTCCAGAGTTCCTTATAGCGTTTAATTGTCCGATAGACGAAATTTCGCGAAATTTTCGATGGTTCCAAGTGTTCGAAAATTTGAGAGTCTGATTTTCCGCGTTTGTGAAGGACAATCACAGCCACGCTGTTTTCCTGGAAACCCCACTCCACGTTAACACTGCGAGAGATGTGAGAAAACTGCCTTGGCACAAGTACCTGAAGGGTCAACAGTCCAAAAATAACCAACCTTTGAACCATTCCGCCTCATTGTCTCCAGCTGCGGACTACATGAAATTTGGGACAGAACTTATGGCAGGGCTATGTAAGTTCGGAAATACAGCAAAACACTCCATAACGACGAAGCAGCATTGGGAACTGAATCATTCTTGACTAGCTAACAGTCGCTCAACTGAACGAGGAAATGTCCCTTTTCTTTATAACCCGAACTGACACAGAAACTTGCTATAGAAAACCGTCCTGAGCCAGTAGAAACCAATCCATATCTTCATACCGGATTGCTGTACTTTATACGATTAATTTAATATTAATCTAATTATACTGGTAGCTATGCAGTCTACGTTCCTGTTATCCGCAGCATAATGAATGTACAGTACCTTTCGTCCCACCTGTGCACAGGCCTATTACAAGTCCGGACGGTCTCATCTTTCTTAATTTCATCATTCTACTAACATACGTGGTAGGATTTCTATTCATGAAGCCCCTTGTTACGAAAATTTCTCCATTCCTCTACCGCAAATTATTGGAACTGGTGAACTCTATTGTTTGAACTAAACTGTAATTTATGTGTGTGCTCTATGAGGCCTGATGAGTGAACCAAGTTACTCTTACGTTACTGGACAAGAGCCTTGTGAGCCAGAGGACGGACCGCATCTCTCAACTGTGCACAGGTGACAAAGGGGGAGATCCCCGTCGGAGTAATATTTTGTGATTTTGCTCGGGAAAAGAAAGTTCATAATAGGCTCGTGGGTTTGTTGTTACTCCGTTCTCTACCGCTTGTTTTCTCTCTCCACCTCTCCACTCTTTCATCACATTAGTTACTCGGAGCACGTCAAAGAACACAGACCACTACTTCCCTACTTCGCACTTATCACTTGCATGTTCATGCCAGCGTGTCAGTTATGTAACTAATTAATAAATCCGTACGATGAGAAGCAGCTTTCTAATAAATAATGCAAGTCTAGATGACATATTACACCCAAGAGAGAAAGTGAGAGGATGGCAGAATTACCTAATGCATAAACCCTCCATTTACAAAATGTTATTTAGGTCACTAAATGAAGGACCTTGAGCTGGACAAGCAGAACGCAAAGTTAAACGAAACTGCTTATTTATGCAGTTACCTTATAAATCGTAATGGTAGGGGCCATCCAGCAGACCTGGACATAGAAATAAACATAATACAAAGCTCCATGTATAATATCTTAAAGGGACAGGACACGTGGCTGGCCAAATGCAGCCAGGTGGCGAGCCAGTAGGAACAGAAAAAATTCTCTCCCAGCATTCCAAAATTGCGGTAAATATTTTGGCCATTACAGGCACCATTGAATTCCCAACAGAACATTTCTCTCTATTAGGTATGCTTGTTTCTTTCTTCGTATTATATATATATATATATATATATATATTCATGAGAAAATATAGTTGACACATGCCGTAAAATGTGTGGACTAAAGTGGCATATATATTTCAGCAGAATGGCTCATGTATTTTCCGAAAAACCTTACGTTTGCTGCCCCCCAACCACGATAAACCTGTAAAATGAGTACCAGAACCAAAACGTTACATTTAATCGGTCCATTACAAAACGTACATTAACCCGGTTAATACTGTATATTTCCTTTCCCCCCCCCCTCTCTTTTTTTTGCAAATGTTTTTAATTTTTCACTCTTTTATCAAGCGCAGTCGTCAGAGCATTTAATTCCCTCTTCCTCACTGTCTCTGATATATGAAGCCGCCCTAAGCGACAGTTTGTTTCGCCTCTTGGGTTCAGTCCGTCATGCATTTGGTGCAGAACCCGTTACTATGGTAACACATAAGGAAGCATGAGTCCGGCTCAGATTGACCGACACATCTCTGTGTCATCGTGCTACCTATGTTTTATCTCTCTCTCTCTCTTTTATTCACAATACCACCTAGTCTTTGGAGACTAATTAGGTATTTTATTTTGACCTAAATTACTACATTGGCTATTTGCTGCAGGCGTCGCCCAACCGTTAAGCCTGCTTTATTCTGCCTCCTCATTCATGAGGTTTCGAAGTTACACACAACGACGCACTACAGTCGACAGGACTTCCCTGGACGAGGGTCCAGCTCGTCACAGAGACCTCTACCTGACAACACACACAACACTCACAACAGACAAACATCCATGCCCATGGTGGGACTGCTACCTATGTAATGGTACAATAATGGTGAATGGTAAAATGGAAATGTCATTGATATAGGCTGCCTTGTGCTACTTTACGTTTGACCTAGCGTCTGCGAGTTGTGACCGAGAAAAATCATGAAACATTTCAACTAAATTGTCCAGTCTCTAGGCCAACGCTCACACCTAGAAACTGCAAAATGTGGAGCAGAAACACTAAAGATGAACTGCGACTTACACACATTCTTTGCCTACAAAAGTGAACACTAAATTTAAAAGCAGACGTTCCCAAATTTCGTGATCACGAAGCTAATGAATTAGTAAGGAGTGCGTTGGAGTACAGAATCTCTGGCTAGTACGTACTCTATGGTTCATTAACAAGAGTGGTTCAGTAAGTTACTGCATTAGTCCTTTACGGCCTAAATGTTACTGTGTATCGCCAGGTTTAACAACAATGTATGGCATGGTCTGCCCACCCTCTGAGTTAATGTGTTTCGTATGGATCTCAGAACAAACAGTGATTATTTACCTATAGCGCATTAAGTGATTGGTTTTTAAAACCTAGGCAGGGTGTGTTCACTGCCCGGAACAAACAGACCCTTTAAATATTACATTAAAAATACAGTCTTACACGACACGTACGTTTCCCACGCTACTAGTTTCTGTTTTGTTAAAAAAATCATCAGACCTTTCTTTTTACATTCAAGGGCCGTGCGTCGTGAAATATATGTCAATAATTGTCCATCACGATGCAACTATATACAGTTTATTTATATCTGTAAACCGCTCTACATTGTTTCGGGTGGTATCCCACCCATCATCAGGAGCTCATGTCACTGCATCCACTGGATGGGAATTGCAGTTCTCATCCAGTCACTTTCACGACAGGTTGCAGTTACGGTTTTACTAGTGCCACATGAGGTGGATACAGTGACATGAGCTCCTGATGATGGGTGGAGATACCATCCGAAACATGTAGAGCTGTTTACAATTATAAATAAACTGTATGTAGTTGCATCTTCTTCGACAATTATTGGCATATATCATCAGACCTCTTTCGTTATCAACAGCCGTCCGGTAAAACTTATCATGTCATATGGGATTGAGATCAGTCCTCTACAATATACATCATAAGGGTAAGTTTAAACTGGACATTTCTTAATAAAGAAGAAGGTCTGATGATGGCCTGCTAACGAAGCCGAAACTGATAACGTGGGAAACTTGTGTATGTTGTGCCAGACCGTGTTTTGTGAACTAACAGTTGAATTTAACAAAACGGGGATGAATCACCTTATAATTGAACATTTAAATGTAATTCGAATTAACGTTCGTCTTCAAACAGTTCATTATAGACAGGTTCCAGGTAGTATGTGGGCTTCGTTTATTTATTTATTTACGGTTTGTTTAACGACACTGCCAATAGCTCATATTATATAGCGGACAGTGGTGATAAGGTCGGTGAGTAACGAACTGCATAAGGTACAGAAGTTAGCGGTTGCAGCCTAACTTGTCACCAACGCGGCCTTTGCCTCGAAGGTCTGATGGAACTTACGAAAAACGTCAGCGTAGTCAATCGGCGTCACAACCTAAGTTCGAAGCGAGGAAACCGAGGCCAAAAGTAAGGACCTTCAGAGACTGAGCCGACATGATCGGTTGGTAGAATGGAAATTTTGGGAGCCGGCAACGTATGATCTAATAGTGAGACAAATGGAATTCTTAATTAAGTTACTATTCGTTTTACTATGTGGCAAGGGTTTTTTTTAACTACATTGTAATTACTATTTCGAAAAGCAGAAAACCTATATTTTTCAAACTTTGAACAATATTTCTTTATTCCCTTCCTTGAATTAGATAAAAATTCAATTACGAGCAGTTTAATGTAGAATATGTGTCCCCTTGGAGCAATTAAAAATTAACCCTCTCTAGTTGAAAAAAGATACATTAAATATAAATTCGCTGTACTTGTTGCTTCAGTTAAATATAGACAGCGCACACGACACGTTCAGAGCACCAACAGCTTTATTCACGCCACCAACCACTCTTCTGTAACTGCTTGTTTTTTTGTAGGAATGATGGGTTTGAAAAAGAAAGGGGGTCGTGTCCTATACACCTATATTAATAACTCATTATAAGTTTTTTTTACGTTTTTTTATTTGAGAATAGCAGCACCAGCTGAAAGGGACTCAAACACATATGTGCAGCCGCAAGCAAGTTCTTTGTAGACGCTCTATGTGTCATTTGCTCAACGGACAACGGAATTTTTAGCGTTTGAAACTTAGCGCGTCTGCAGTAATAATATTCAACATGAACGAAGTGACCATGGAGGCCCTGAAAGATTTCCAATCTAAGGTCTCGTATTTCAAGTCATACAAATTTTTCATAATGCTCTTAGTTCCTTCAGGTAAAAATTTTGAGAAGTCTCGCATGATTTTCAAAACAAAAATGAAAATTTCTACAGACCATTAACCGGTTTGAGGGTCTGAATAGTGTAGGCGATGTAACGACTCGCTACGTGCTGGACACTCGGGGTTCGAGATCTGGTGGAGCAAAGAGATTTTATGTTTTCCACACCCGTCTAGACCGGCCCTGCGGCCGAACTAGCGTCCTGTTCAATAGGTACCGGGTCTCTTTCCGGTGGGTAAAACGGCCGGGGCGTGGCGTTGAACACCCACCCTCATCCAGGGCCGAGATTAAGAATGGGCACAGCTATGCCTCTAGTCTCTCCTCTGTACCTCCAATGGTAAGTTACGGGGCGAGCTTTTCCTTTAACATTAACCGATTTACAGTCATAATGGAGACACAGTGTGTTTCCTGCACTGTAGAATTTTAATTCTTGGGTATGTACATGAATTTCAGGATGAAAAGTTTTGAAATAGGCCACCATCGCTTTCTATATATTCCTGCCCTCTGTGTCTGTCACAGCACTGTCAAATGTATTGCAACGTAACTACTGAATTAAGAAAGTGATGCAAAATAAATAAGTGAATGTACAACGGCTTTGAGAAGCAGACTGAAGAACTTGCATAAGTTAAATATTACCATCAAACTTACTTTCATCAGATCATATACGTTTTTCTCGAGGACAACTGAAGTCACATGAAGGCACACACGCCCTCACAATAGCTAACAAGACAAGGCGTTTTCTTTTTGTAGTTAATATACCCCACGTATGCCGTTCTCTACACACTGAAAACACTTCGAGTTGTGATTTTGGTACAGTTACGACACAGTGAATGCATACGGCTTTGACTGAATATGTAATATGAAATTGACTTGTCAGTTAATGGGTCTGACAATTAAGAAATAGGAGTGGTACTTACACGCATAAGCTGTCATGCTAGTGAGTTGCTGGAAACCGGATCATGGGGCTGCTCTATCTAACGTTCTTGTATTGTTTGTTTTGCTGTTACAATACAGCCACTAATTTCAAATATTTTGGAAGAACCCGAACGCATCAAAACTCTATTAATGAAGAAATTAAGAGCAGAGTGAAGTCAGGGAATGCTTTCTATCATTCGGTGCAGAATCTTTTGTATTTCTGTTCGCTATCCAAAAATATAAAGATTAACATACACAGAACTATAATCTTTCCTGTTATTTTGCATGGGTGTGAAACTTGGTCTGTCATACTGGGGAGGGTGTTTGAGAATAAGGTGCTGGAGAAGATATTTGGGCCTAAGAGGGACGAGGTAACATGGGGAGTGAAGAAGAGTACATAAAAATTAGCCTTATGGTCTGTATTTCTCAACATCAAGAGAATCAAGTGAATGAGATGGACGGGGTATATGGCACGTATGGGAGACAGGTGAGGTGCACAACGTTCTGGTGGGGGACCTGAGGGAAAGAGAACGCTTGAAAGATCTAGGCGTCGATGGGAGGAAAATATCAAAATAAATATCATGTAATAGGTTGGAGGGGTGGGGAATGGCCTGTATTGATATGGCTGAGGATAGGGAGAGTTTAGGGGCGCTTGTGAATGTCGTAATGAACCTTCGGGTTCTATAAAATGCGAGCATGTTCTTGACTGTCTGAGAAACTGTTAGCTTCTCCGGAAGGAATCTGCTCCACGGGGTAAGTTCATACAGTCACCAGGAAATGCTCACGTTCGTCACCCAGGTTATCACAGTTTCCCCTGTCAATATCACAACGCCGCCATCAAATTAGGAAACTTTAATCTTCTCATGTTGTCGCAACCGAAGAAAAACCGGAATGAAAACACGAATTACACAAAACATCTGCATCCAAAAATTTGAAAGAGCTGTAACAGCTGTAGCAGTCGTAAATTACCGTAAATATGGATATCTTTCGTGGGCCCGGTAGCTCAGTTGGTATAGCGACTGACTACGCGCTGGACGGTCCGGGATCGAGTTCCGGTGGGGACGAGATTTTCCGCCCGTTCAGACCGGTCCTGGGGCCCACCCAGTCTCCTGTATAATGGGTACCGGGTCTTTCCCGGGGGTAAAGTGCGGCCAGGGCGTGCTGCTGGCCACTCACCCCTTCTAGTGCCGCGGTCATGGAAGAGTAGAGCTATACCTCTACCCACCCTTTGGGCCACACCGAGCCTGTAACGGGATCGCTTTACCTTTTTTTTTGTGGATATCTTTCAGGGTTTTGTATGAGGTGTGCGGTGGCAAACAGGAAGAAAATAAACCTTGTATATAGTGTACAATAGACTAGAGACGTCTCGTTTGTAAAGATACTTAAACCTGATCAGTTCATTTAAACACGACTTTTTGAAGAATTCTGCCTCTACGAAAACAGTGACTGGCATCGAACAAGGATGATTTCATAAAATCCACAGTACTCGAAATTGAAAAGCTCAGAGCTCTAACACCGAATATAAAAAACAACTTACAAAATTGTGTTTAAGCCTTTAACCCGTTCTGGTTTCAAAACCAATTACACACTACGGATTTGTTCGTCCACAACAGTTAAACAAGCACTTAAGCCTCTCGTCCTTTTTAAATCCACATGACCATGTTCATACCAAGAAGTGCAATTCTGCCAGCCAAGCAGATTTCGCGGAAATTCATTAGGTATCCCCCACACGAAGTGAGGTTAGCGAAACCTGAGTTTGTCTTGGTGGTAGCTACGAAGAACTGTGACCCTGATAAGTGACGTTGTGCAGTCTGACAGGAATTTAAAATATCTGAATCCAATGCATGGAGGCAGTAATTTCCCTCCAAACGCCCGTACATTTCTACCGCACAACACGACGTCACACTTTAGCAGGATGTGCAATGAGACCCTTGCACACCCCCCGCATTTGCCTTAATTTTCCGCGTGTGACCTTCTATTCCCGAAATTAAAAGCCTTCTTGAAATATTCTCAGTTTTATCACTTTGAGACATGCGGGGAAATGTGACTACAGTAGTGGAAACCTGGCACTGGATGGTCACCAGCAGTGTTACCACGCTTGGTAGAGACGACTGAATGCGTGTATGGAGTTCGAAGAAGTCTGATTTGAAAGCAAAGACACTTTCTAAAACAGGGATTCGCAAACTCATGTTCACGGCCCACACTCGTCTCATGAAATCCCAAAATTGTGAACTGCCATGTTACGTGTTATTCCGCAGTGTGTAGTGGTAATTCTTTACAGACGTTTCCCCCTTGAAGTTGGGACCGATAGGTTGTCCTGAAACGTCGGTAAGGAATTACAACTACTCGCTGCGTAATAACACGGAAGAGTGCAGTTCCCATATACTTCGCGTCGAAAACCTGAAGTCACGCAAAATCCTAAAATTATTATTCTTTATATTTAAAGATATAACGTTAATCAAATAAAAATTAAAGTGGAAGTATTTCAGCATGTGTATTTAAATTTTGCCCTAAATATTTTTCCAATGTTAGCTAAAGCTATAAATTTGTTTCGATTTTCTGGGTGCTGATATATGCGTTAGAATTTGTTGCACAAGGCCAAAGATATTTATGGGTATTCGTAAGAGCAAATTCCCAGACCAACTGCTAGTTACAGAACCCGTCTGGTTATTGAATTATCGGAACTCGTATGTTTTTCAAATCCATTTACATTCAATTTTCCTTGTCACTGATTCCATTCCTGTTTACAGTGTAACGCGTTTGGTGCAGAGAGCAAACACATAATGAAAGATATGTTGGAAGTTATGGTTTTGAAAAACAAAAAACGCATCGTTCTACAATTTTAATCATGTAAGTTAATGTGCAGCCATTACCTATTTCCCTAGTAGCAGCTTAGCAGGAATTTAGAAGCAGCCAAAATGAAAACTAAAGCACATTTTAATGTAAAGTAGTGATTAAAATATCTGATTTAAATGGGGTCTAAACTTATTCGACAATTTTCTTAAATTTCTGTGATTTCAAACTTCATGAAAATCAGTAATAGTTTTCGAGCTTCCAATTCCGTACACCGAGATGTATTAACGGACGGTGGGACACATTTTGGCATTCTAGAACTGAAGATGGGACCGACAGGTTGTACCGAAACGTCGGTAAGAATTTACCACTACTCGCTGCGTTATAGCCCTTAACAGCGCAGCACGCATCTACTTCGCGGCGGAAGACTGAAATCACGCAGTATTAGAATTTTTACCTAATGGATTAAAATGCCAATTAAATTTAATATTATGGGCAGTGTTTGTAGCAGGGAGGGCGGAAATAAGTAACACAGAATCAGTTTACAGGCAAACACCTAGAAGGAGTTGGGGGGTGGCTTAATGTTCCAAATTCCTCTTTCATATTGATGAGCACTGATACATACCTAGTAAATATCCCACTGAAATTAAAATATAATATTTAACAACTCCCATTCAAAGCTGCAGATTCCAACAGAAAATCCTTTCACTGATGAAATGTTACAGCCTAATGCCCCTCAAGGGAAAATGAAGATTTTACTAAGTACTTCAGTGCCATCTGATGCTGGCATGTCACTGTATATTTCGGTCCAGTACAACGTTCTTTATAACCTTGTATTCTTTGTTTTGTGTGATTCCCCGGCGTCTGACGTGTATGTACCGACGCTTCGGAACACTCTGTCAGTTTCAACTTAAAAGGCGGTGTAGCTTACATCACCTATGAAGATGGAACTGACAGTATTCCGAAACATCGGTAAATAAAATTCAGAGGTCGGGGAATCGCCCAAACGAAAGAATACGACATTCAGAAGACGGCGAAAGTTTGAAATCAGAAATAATTCTTTATAACGCTTTCACGGGCTAATATATTCGCTACTCCTGCTTCACCGTTCCACCATCAGACTAGTACGCAAAGTTCGCTGATTGCATTTCTTCTAATATATTCCGCCATTTCGGTTCACACTGATTCAAATCAGAATTAAAATTAGATTACAATCAAATACCAAAATGTATATGTGTACATCGCCCCGCTTTTATTGGTGGTGTGAAAAGTTTGTTTATTCTATAATTCTTACCATACATTATTTATATTCGATATTTTAACCAACAAATGCACTAAATAAAGCACGACAAAATACAAGTAATAAAATACAATTCGTGGCACCAACTCCTACATTTTTGATGTTTTGCTAATCGTGCATCTCAGTATAATCTTAGCAACTGAACAACTTAATGCATAAATTCTTGTTGTACAATAAGTTTACTATATACATCTACATGTTTCGAGCACTGTTGTGCTCATCACCAGTAGGTCAAATTGTATTATACAGCATCTGGTATCGTCACACTCTGTAGGTGGCCGTCCGGTGCGCAGGTCAACATGTGCACCGGACGGCCACCTGCAGAGTGTGACCATACCAGATGCTGTATAATACAATTTGACCTCCTGATGATGAGCACAACAGTGTCTGAAACATGTAGAGGAATATAATAAACTTACTATAAAGAAAAAGAATTTGTGCATTAAGTTTGTCAGTTGCTAAGATCAACTCCTACATGTTTCGGCAGCGGAGGATGCCTTGTGTTCCTTGTTTTAGTAGACTCCCTGAAGATAGCACTCCGGTGTCGAAACATGTAGCAGTTGGTATTTACCACGAATCCTATTTTATGACTTGCAACTTATTTTACTTACTGCATTTGTTGGTTAATATATTGAAGGCTTGTTAATGTTGCCTTGCGTCACACATTACACAAAACACAGTGCGAAAACACACATACATATTTCAGTATTCTAGATCAATTATATTTTTGGGCGCGTTTGCAAAATTACGAAAAGCGAATAAGAGCTTCATCAGGTTTGGCCGCCCGTCCGTTGTCCGCACGGAACAACTTGACTTCCACTGGACCGACTTCCATGAAATTTGATGTTTAAGTATTTTTCGAATCTCTGTAGAGAAAATTAGTGTTTCATTACAATCGGACAGGAATAACGGGTACTTTACATGAAGACCAATATACATGTTTGATCATATCTCGCTCAGTTCTTCTTAGAATGAGAAATGTATCAGACAAAATTTGTAGAGGATATCACAAAAAAACATTTTGTGTTCAACAATTTTCTTTTTTCGAAAATAGTGCCGTTTATGAGATAATGTGGAAAAACATTGTAGAGCAGAGCAGGCCACAGATGACAATGTGGCGGATGCGCACTGCATGCTCGATAACTATTATTCCACACTCACATACAATATGTAATAATTAACACTTTTCCACTGCAACAATGATTGCACGAACGCGCCTCAGTGTTACGTTACACGTACACTGCCTGTCTTGCAATTGTTACGTGATCAGTGTGAGATTTATTAAGCAACACGTCTAGCAAGCAATGCAATAAGGAACCTGCACGCTTGCCTGAAAACACGTAGCAATGAAAGTGCAAAAAAAAAAATGTATTAGACTGAAATATATAATTGCAACATTTCACTGGATAGGCGTCTGTGCGATTGTTTCGACGAATGTCGATAATCTAAGGCCCCCTGCAGAACACGTGTTTGTAATTTAGATTTGTTGCTACCCCACTCTTGTTCCCTACCATAAATACTAACTGCTGGCTGCAGCAAACGACACAGTGACAAATATTAGGTTTATATCCGTACAAAGACGGAGTAAGAGGAACAAAGGAGAAAAATTCTTACATCAGTTGCATATTAGAACCATACGTCTACAGAACGGACTGTGGCTAATCAGCCTACCGAGCTAGATACTAATAAGCCGAGGAGTTCAGAAGGTAACGAACTATTGGCAGACATTTGTTTCTATAATATAGGACAGCGCTAGGTAAGTAAACGTCCAGAGCAAAGCAATGTAAATGAATGCGAAGCTTTTAGATATTCTGAGAGGCGAACGGAAACAAATTGCACAGCTCACATTAAAGAGGAGCGAGTATGCCATTTGATTCGTGAGGCTGTGGGCTTTTTGGCAAGCAAGGTGGAGTGCTTCCCCACTGCCGGTATCAGGGCCAATGACGTAAGCTAAACCGCAAACCCCCCCCCTCCACGCGATTTCAGAATCTACTCAAAGAGACAGAAAATAAAGTGCATGGACTGAGCAACAGATAGGAGTGCAGTAATTACTGAGAATATGTCACTACTTCATACGACAATACTGTTGATAGTATACCTTAAAAAATTGATTCTTGCCTCTCAGAAAACGATGGAATTCCAGTACAAAGACCATTCGGTACAGAACATTTAGGTGGGGGAGGAAATTGTCGTTTTATCAGAACCAGACGAAGCAAATAAACCACGATGAATACACGTTCAGATCCATCTTAATATTACGTCTTCTTCTCATTCTTCCAGTTATCGATTTTTCAAGATGTTTCCATATCAAGACGATAAATATCTGTCGTGCTTTCCAATTTTTGCAGCATTTTCATGCTATCTGATAACTCTGTACTTCACAGTCTCTCTACAAACCGCGATGTTACTCAGTATGAGACATCCACAAATAATCACTTTACTTAACATTCTTAAGTAAAAATATTTCCCTCAACAGGTGTAAAGTAACGGAAGCGTGAAGCCGACTTCTAACCTCCATCTAGCGCCAACCATAAGAATGAGTACAGCTGTACCTACACCCCCGCATACAAACGTAGCTTCATGTTGTGGACAGGAAGAGCTTTACTCTTGTTAATCACTTCCTTTTTCTCTGAGAAAATCCGTCGGAGCAAACGTTATTTACATTTGTGTAGTGATTTTAGGCTTCTGCTGAAAAGAAGGTGTGGACTGCCCTCTTCTGTGTTATTACGCAGCGAGTAGTGGTAATGTAATTTTAACATTCACAGGTCCGTGCATCGCTAACATATTCGCAGAGTACAAACAACAAGATGCAACGTTTCACAATTTATTTCTGTAAGACGCTCTACATGTATCAGACGGCGTTTCCTTCCATCATCAGGAGCTCAAAACTGCACATACAGCGTCAGGTATTTGTCAGACCAGTGCTGCTACCTGCTGCTAGCCTGACCGGTTTAACAGCAGGTAGCAGCACTGGTCTGACAAATGCCTGACGCTGTATGTGCAGTTTTGAGCTCCTGATGATGGACCGAAAAACCATCTGAAACATGTAGAGCGTCTTACAGAAATAAATTGTGAAACGTTGCATCTTGTTGCTTGTACACTGCGAATATAGTGGTAATTTATTAGCGACGTTTCGAGACAACCTATCGGTAATATCTACAGGGGTCAAGAAATCCCTGAAGATGGGACCTTTAAGTTGTCCCAGAACGTCGAGTAATAAGCCAGAAGAGCGCAGTCCTCAAAAGACTCGTTTCTTGTACCCTGGCATTATAGCCAGGAGGTTCCTTCATAACACAGTGACATATCTACCAAACTGCACGTCGTCACAGCCTGGAAGAGCATAGGCCTAGTCCCTGATAGGCATCGTCGTCAGAACCTCTAACTTTATGGTAATGTTATTTTGTTTAGCGAAAACGTTTACAGAAATTAACTCAGTGTGACACATGCGAGGTGCAGATGTAATACTGACAAGCCTTAAAGAGATGCATACGGATATTCTGAAGTGACTCCCAAATACATCACTCTCGTACTCTCAAGATGTACGTCAGTCCCGTTTTCAGTTATGCTAGCACTCTTCCTCCTTCAAAGAGCAACTTTATAAAGCCTCTTCGTGCTAGCAGTTTCTGCTGTCCTCTTTGATCCGTTAGCAGAACAAAGTAGTTTCACCTTAAAGAGCTCCGTGTTTTTCTCAAAGAGTGTAATTATGCCTTTCACATGATTCCCGAAATAAACAACAACGCTGGGATCTTCTTTCTTCTGGGATTTTTAATTCCCGCCCACACCATTCCCTACGTAATAGCGTACCAAAGTGTTCCCGGAATTCTTATTGGACTGCTTGACCCGTAAAGACGTGACCTACAGGGTGTTTCAAAATGTAATTAACAAACTATCAATCTACGCAGGGTAATATCCCAGATAATGCGGCTGTAGCTTGGAATCACGCTACAGTATGACTATTTCTCTAAAAAAATAAGCCAGTGACATAAGGAAACAATTATGCATGGACATGACTGTCATAACAGAACTATATTGTCAGTTACACATAACATGTCAACTACATGCTTCGGCCTTTCTAATGGAACACAGAAGTTTGTTTAATGTGAGGTAGGATATTAAATTTTAAATACTAAAGAAGGTAAAGTGTTCCCGTTACAGGCCCGGTGTGGCCCAGAGGGTGGGTAGAGGTATAACTCTATACTTCCATGACCGCGGCACTAGAGGGGGGTTAGTGGTCAGCAGCACGCCCCGGCCGCACTTTACCCCCGGGAAAGACCCGGTACTCATTTTACAGGAGGCTGGGTGGGCCCCAGGGCCGGTCTGGAAGAGCGGAAAATCTCGTCCCCACCGGGATTCGATTCCGGACCGTCCAAGCCCGTAGTGAATTGCTATACCGACTGAGCTACCCGGCCCACAAATTGTAAATACTACTTTAGATTAAAAAAAAATATCGCATAAAGGGGCTATAAGCTTTACTTCGCTAAATCCGCAAAGGCTCATCGTGCGTAAAATAACACTCAATACAGCAGCGTTCTAGAAGAACACTTCAAAACACAACAAAACATTTTTAATAAAAGTTAGAATTTCCAACCACAAGGAAACCCAAATGGGAGTTTCGACGATGAAAATGTCGTTAAAACAAATTGTTATATACAACCAGATTTCGTGCCGCGAGAAGCTTTTGGTTTTCCAATACCGCATTCAAAAAATGTGTGTTCTTTCCTGAAAGGATCGTTCACCTGTACTGCAAACTACCTGGTATTCTGGAACTAAACGAATACATCAGAAAGCCACAGTTTCCGTGAAATATAATTACGGAACCTGTTCAACTGTGAAGTTACAACGTATATATTTCTCAATATCTCTTAGGCTTTTTTAAGAAGCTAGAAGAGAAAGTTTTGGTGTGGAGATCACATCCGTCTGTCCGTCCGTCCATCCTTCCATGTGTCTGTGAACCAAAAACATACGGTAAGCCGTCTTTTGGATATTCATAAAGCTGAACAGAGAAACTTTAGGATTCTACCAAACAGGTGCTCATATCGTGATCATGAGCTCACCGACAGTCACACTTTATATAAAGACAGGCAAGATTTCCATCCAGCTGTACTTACAATATTTCTTCACTTATTTTGGTGAAATTAGGTAAATGAGATATCCGCATATCGGCGTTGAACAATTGCAAATTTCGTGAAAATCCGTGCAGGGAAAGCCGTATTTTACTTGCAATCCCAATGAAATTTACAGGATTTTCTACATTATCACGAAATTCGATAAGCACATAACCACAACATTTAATAACTGATGTACGTTTCACAAAAACCGGCACTGAGTATGCTCTATTTTACTTGAGTGGGAGTACTGGTTGGAGATGAAAACAAGTGAATTTCTACCCGCATTTTCTACATGTTTTAAGATTTGGACCGAATACGTTGTAGAAAATACGTATATAATCCACTCAGCATTTGTGATTTTCGTGAAAATCGACTCAAGACGGGTCCCCCAGGTTTCCTCTCCAAAACCCAGTATAAGCCTTTCCGCTCCCCTATACGCGCTATATCCCCCTCCCATCTCTCTCTTCTCGATTTTATCATCCGAAAAATACTGGGTGAGGGGTGCAGATCATTAAGTTTTTCCCACTCCCCTGTTACCTCGTCCCTTTTATGTCCAAATATCCTCCTCAACATCCTATTTTCAACACATCCTCAGCCTACGTTAAAATGATTCTAATAGGTACTCTAACACAAGTGTTAATTGATCAATATTGGAAGTACGAAAATAACACGATCACGCAAAATTCTACGACTGGACGTTAGACCCCGGAATATGGCTTGATTATAAACGTTCCGAAAGAAAAAGATACAGCAGAACCCCTCAGCAGTAAGGCATCTGCTGCTACAAAAGTACGTGCGCACCGCTCAAGGGGTTAAAATTGAGCACCAGTGTCGTAAAAAAACGTATTATTAAAATATTATCAAATTATCTAACCTTCTGAAGCAAAGCACTTAACATTACACCTATTGGAAATCAGTTCATGAAGGCATATGGATTAATGGAGTATAGCGCCATTCCCTCCTCACAATATATTCTGGCGCATGAGCAGTTACATGTACTGTCGCTTATTCTGGTGCACTGTCGCGTAATAAAACTAATATTTAACCCTATTATCAGACAAAAAAGGCACAGTTACTGAAGTCCTTGATGTTGGTGGTCGCGCAATGCATCAGCCATGCAAGAGAAGATGACAGATTTTTTAGTGGGAAGACCAGCAATAAAAAGCAAAACGGCAGGTGCAGCGTAGAAGGAATAATATCATCACAGTTTACATAAAAGGAATAGTAAGAGAGGGTACGGACTGAAATCGCTTGGCTCAGAACAGAGAGCAGTAGTTGGGCTTAACCAAAGCCCTAATAAATTTTAGAGTTTATGAAAGGGGACAAAATACTTTACTAGCTCTGTGACTATTCCCTTCTGAAGAAGAGGCCTTATGTTCGCTGGAGGTACGCAAAATAGTCTACTGAACATTTAATATAACTCCGTTACACCCAAGGTGTAATTTAATGAAAATTTTCGCCAGTAGACCTTTAAATTCTCCTTCTACTCTACTACAATTGTTTCTTTTACCTCTGTCATCTATTAATGCATCAGGCATTTGTTAATAACTAAATGTGTCAGTACCCTGTCATCAATCATTTATGACGAACTATAAAACAGAAAAGTGTCTTTTTTATTTTGTTTAAAGACATTCAGTTGTGTTTCAATTTTCACAATAAAACAAACAGCTTATTATGTCAAAAACACAACAATATTATATAATTATTGGTATTTTGTTATGGCAACATGTTTCGGTCTTCTTTAGACCTTCTTCAGGCCAACGTTCTTAAGTAAGATGTGCAATCAGTGCGTACTGTGTACTGTGGAATCCCGTATTACTTACAAGGTTGATTAGTTTTGTGTACACCTCCTAAGTAATATGGGATCCCACAGTACACAGTACGCACTGATTGTACCACTTACTTAAGAACGTTGGCCTGATGATGGTCGAAAAAAAGACCGAAACATGTTGCCATAACAAAATACCCAGAATTATATAATATTTTTGTATTTTGACGTAACAAACTGTTTGTTTTATTGTGAGAAAAGATAAATAGTTAGAGAATTAAAAAAACATGTTACTAACATATTTAATTAAATTAAACCACCAAAACCAACCATAAGCGCATTTATGACACAGCATACAGATAGAATTATGAGAAGGCAGAAATACCTAAAAAGACATTAAAAGGTTATATAACAGCGAATTTAAGCGCGGTCAAAATGCGCACTATAACTTAATTTGCAGCGTTTATGCGGCTTATGTTAATTATAAACACGAAATTGCGTGATTTCCGGCTTCCGCCGCGGTGTAAATGAGATCTTCGCTCTTCTGGGATGTTACGCACCTTGATTGTTTGAAAGGGACGGACATGTTGTCCTGAAACATCCCTAACGATCTATCAATCTACACTGCGTAAAATCCGAGAACAGTGAAGATCACAAACATGAAATTCTCTCATTCAATTGTATTTGACAGGATATAAATGTAACCGTCAACTCCCTTGGGTCCCTGCCCAGTACTTGAAGGAAGTTTCGAAAGATACGAAAAACACGCACACAATCACACACACACACACACACATAGGACCTCCACTAAATGTCTCTCCTTTAATTGGCACTTCAATTTAACCCCCTTTATGCCCTAGATGTATGGCTCGACTTATTCTCAAACACAACAAAAGTTGGAGATCAATAATTATTCAGCTTCAAGCCGCGGTCGCTTTACTCCTGGTGAAAGTGGCCTAAATATTTACTAAATAGGACATTTGATGGGCTTCGGAGCAGGTCTGGACGCTCTGGAGAAGAGAAGAATCATCCCGGCAATCGAACTATAATTTTTTCGTAGTCGAGTCCTTTCCCTGTTCCAACTCACGCCTAGATTCTACAGAACAAGAGAATAGGCGAAAATAATGTCTTATGTAAAGAATTCATTAAATTTCAATGCACAGAACGTTTCTTAACGCATAACTCTGTACTCCAGGAAGCGCGCTGCCACCTGCCTCAATATAGAATTGCAACTATGTGGATTCTGTGTCCATTCTTAAGCTCTACACCAAGTATGAGTGCCGTTTGAAGTTTGTCATCATTACCACCATTGGCATTATTATCATGGTGCATCATTCGTATGCTTTATAAGAGCAAATAGTCATTTTTATGACTCGCTATATTTTACTGGGTACCGTGGCAGCAAAGTTGTTAAGGTGTTGTGTTACAAATTGAAAGGTCGTTGGTGTGATTCCAGATGGTGTCACTGGAATTTTTCATTGACATAATCCTTCAGAAAGCATTATGGAACTGGGGTCGACTCAGCTTCTAACAGAAATGAGTACCAGGAAGATTTCTTGGGGGTAAAAAGCGGCCAGTGCCTAAGGCTGACAGCCTTGCTACCATCCTGGGCTATTGTCACGTAATCTTGGAACCTTAACTTCCTGGAACCCACTGGGTACTTCCGGCCTGTAATGGGACTGATTTACCTTTTTTACTGTATTTTATTACGTTTTATTTATTGATTTCCACGGACTGGCTACTTTTCCGACTAACCGCGGTCCACTGTGTTGGCGTGAATGTTTAGACGACAGAAATAAATCTGAGGTGCTACAAAAACCATTTCTCCAGCCCGAAGTTTCATTACTGTGTTTACAACAGCCCACCACACATTCTTCGCAGGCACACGCATGCCTTTCTCAACATTAAACTTTAAATTTATCTGCCAAACTGTCTATTCGCTTGAGATTTACACAGTGGAACTTTCATTGCATTTCTCATAGCACTATTTGTTACTTATGCTGCACGTCTTTTGAAGCATTTATGGAAATCAACTGCAGTAAACTGTTAAAAACGCAACAATTTTCTTAATAGATTTAGTTTCGCGCCACGAAATAAGGCATGTTACTAAACTGCGTACGTTTGCAATAATTACATATAACCAGACAAGGGTCTTATGATGACCCGGCCGTTCAATGGCTGCCCTCCGAGTCAGTTATGCTGTTCACACGCAAAACTAACTCGTCTGTGCGTGATATGTCTCTGAACTCCACAATAAAGACATGTCAAAATGGTCTGTGGACTTAGGCGAATCTCGCCCTCAGGTAGCTTCATTCCGCTGACAGTCGATCGCAAGTGAGGTGTGGAGGAGGATGAGGAGGAAGAGTGAGTGTTAGCCCGCCACTTCTGTGCCAAATCCCAACTTCTGGCCATCACTCCGACTCCATCAGCCTGAAATCTCTTAAGCCACATAGCTAGAGATAGAAGGAAATCTCTTTCAATCGGAAACGTTTCTAGATGGCGGAGGGAGAGGTTGAGCTTAGGTAACCAATAGAGATATTTCGAGCCTCAGTTCTGTGATACCAAATCAATAGAGCCTCGTTTCTTATGCGAATGTAATGATATAGAAAAGTAAGTGACGACGGAACTTTTTTCACAAAACTGAACAACCCGCCTACTTCAGTAAGTCCATTCCGTTGAAATTAATGATGTTAAGAAAGTTTTAAAGGAATCTTAATAATATGAACTAACTTTCAAATAAGTCCTTTCCTTGTCATTTCAGAGGAACTGAATTCTTCAACCTGGTAACCTCATATGCATATTCGACCTCACTTAATTTCTTTATCTTATCGCTATTATCGTATTTAAGTCTTACCTCTTATTTAAATGTTCTGTATCCTCATTAAGATTGCTAGTAGTGATCGTTATGGTGGAAGATCACGCCATTTCAGGATGTCAACGGTTGCGGGACGACACAGTAGAATACTTCACGGTGAAATGCTCCTGATACATCAGTAAAAGTCAATAATTTCGCCTGCCACTCACGTCCAGTGACAATAATGTGTGGGAACTCTGATGTTATAAGACGAGTTTTACCCTTCTACGAGCAGTTTACGCTTTCTATCTCACATTACCAGTGGCCAAGGCCACTGATAAACGATTCAGTGCTCTTTAACCGGTTTCAGCCCTAAGTGACATAGTGTCTTTCCCTTGAAAAACACGGTAGTCGCAGTACGTAAGCATGCTCGTGCACATACACAAGTTTCGGGCGGTATCTATTATATACTGACGTGACATAGACGCTGGCACTCCCGGACTTTCGCAGCAGTTACGTTCGGGAAGTTCCGGTCCGAAGTGAATTTCGCGCAAGACGGAATTCAGTACACATACTGTCAATACGTGCGTATGAAAAAAGGATAAGGAAAGTAGATCAGAAATACGTAGAAAGTTTTCATATGTGGTGCTGGAGAAGAATAGAGTAGATCAGTTGGACCGATCTTGTGAAAAACGGAATATAATATACAGTCACGGAGGACAGGAATATCCCACATACAACAAAAAGAAGGAAGGCTAACTGGATTGGTCACATTTTGCGTAGGAACTGCCTTCTAAAACACGTCATTGAAAGAAAAGTAGAAGGAGAGATAGAAGTGACGCGAAGACGAGAAAGAAGACGTAAGAAGCTACTGGATGACTTAAGGTAAAAGACAGAATACTGGAAACTGAAAAAGGAAGCACTAGATCGCACTCTGTGAAGAACTCGCTTTGAAAGAGGCTACAGATTTGTCATAAGACAGACTATAGAAAGTATGAATGAAAGAATGAAATTAATGGATGGAATAAATGAATTAATGCAAATAGGAAGTCCAGAAAAAACCCAAACTTCAACACACTGGAACCTGGTAGGCCGCAGTATAATCACTTCGCCGCCTAAGTTATCGCCCAGCAGTATTCTTCATCCACCTCCGTCTCACTGCGCTTCCATTCGCACAAAAAGAAAACTGGCGCGTTTCAAAAAATATTTCGTTTACATTTTTACTTTTCAAAAAGTTGTTTAAGTCCGAAATTGCGTACCAGCTGGCCAGCTTCTGCATTAATAATATTTTAACTGACGTGTTTGTCAACTTATTTTCACCCAAACTATGCTGTTGGCCCCGACCTGACTACCTCGAACGCCGTACGTTTGGACGCTATTTCATGTCCCGGTACATGCCACTAACCAAGAACAGCGACGTAAATAGGGAAAAATGTCCGATTCCGCCGACATGCAGTATCAGCCCATATGAACTTAGGTTTCGCAGTTCATTTCTTTCCAGATTACCCCACCAAAACTCTGCAGCCCTTACCTGCCAAATGACTCGCATTTTTTATCGTTCGTTTTGTAATATAATACAATGTATAATACAACGCAATACAATTTCAATTAAAATACAATAATCATAACACCCTATCAGTGGAATATATAATCAAATTTTCCATCAGATTGCATATTCTTTAGGGTGGCTTCATCATGCCGGACTGCTGGCTAGAAGTCAGTATTAGGAAGGTCCTGCGACCGGCCACCTCGACACATGTTTCTCTTGGTAGCCTTGTGTCTATAAGCAAATGCTGAGATGGTTCCCAAGATTCACAGTTGCCACTACATGCTTCTCATGTAGCCCTCCCGACTTAAATTAAGTAGTAACCAATTTCTTATTTTGTACATATGTAAAATAACCACTGCCACCGGGTAACAACCCAATTGCAGTTAATAAACATTATTATTATTATATTATTATTATTAAGATTGTTGTTTTCTGGGCTGGGATGGTATGTAGTGTGGTAGATGTTTCACATGTTTCGGCGAACCCTGTTGTTGCCATATTCATGATAGAAGTTAAGCCTATGATGAAGATGAAGCCAACAGCCCAGACGGAGTCACATCATGGAACGACGTATTCTTAAACCTGTTCCATTCTTTATTGTATTTGTGCTTAGGCGGGCGTTGTATATTATCAGACACATGCAAAGTTCAGTTGCATGACAATTGTGTCTGAAAACTGTCAGGCAGATGGAGGATGCTTCCCTCTGGAGCGCACGTTACAGTTTCAGTTAGCGCGAGTGTTGCTTACAATTGGCGACGAGAGATATTGTGCTGTATACATACGATACACTCGTGTGCTAAAAGCATAAAGGAACAGAATTTCCATTTGAGGTAAATAACTCAGTACGTAAGACAGAACCACTACTTCTGCCAGAAGATAAACTGAATTAAAGGATTACTGCTGAAATTACAGAAATGGAAAATTTTTAATTACTTCTCGTAATGAAGGTATAATATAGGGGTGCTGAAAAGTCCTTAGCCCGACCAGGTAGGAAAACAAGCTAAGGTTTCTGTCAGGATGGCGTGAATTTCCTTCGGCGCCTTGCCTTGCAAGGAAAAAAACTTAATGACAGCTCGCATCTCGTTGTTGTTGAAATCGCGTGCGTTTCTGACATGCTTCCGAGCTAGTATCCTTCCTGGTCGGGCTAAGGACTTATCAGCACCCCGGTAAGAGTATGGATCAGAAAAGTTGAGCCGCCATTTTTCTTGAATGAAAGTGACTTTGTAATGTGTACACTAAACGTTACCTTAATTTGTAAGGTTTCCGGAGTGTTCATCATCCTCTCCTGAAGAGAAATATGCTAATATTACGACGTCGCTAGGGTAAGACAGCCGTATGCTATTTTATAAATCTTGTTAGGGAAGTGAAGCAGTGAACTGCAAATTAGATTAGAAAGTCCAAGTTTATTTCACATTTCGTCAATACATCACCTAGCAGGTGTATTTGTTTATATTTTCTTCTGAGTCACACGTGGCAATTCAAAAGAACACTCGTAGAGAACACTTATGCCTGAACACCGCCATGACAGACGAGAAAAGAGATAAAATTCAATTCCTCTGCCGGACATCGAACCATTATTCCTCGGTCATACAGCCAAAGTCTAAATCATTAAACGATGACACCATCCTCCTTCACAAAATGGTCATGGCAAAAACACTCATGAATAATATACATTTTTTAAGGAAATAAGAATTAAAGACATTATAAACTACGTTTCTTAGGGCAGTTAATGTATTACGAATTCGTAAACTTGGAAACTGGTTTAGCAATACGCAACTTTGCCCTGAACATGTAATCAATAGCAGTAAATGAGTATGCGCGACGGACTTATCAACAAAACTGGATAACGAACCAGCAGCGGAACTACAACGAAAGAATAACAGAAAGGAATAAAGCAGACCTAATGGAAGCGTCTGTTCAGAAATCTCTAGGCTCCCCCCCCCCCCCCC
>Ga0131853_10001456_pt1 | contig 42282 bp, 47 predicted proteins | sample TergutLab28metaG_FD_92764 | JGI IMG/M metagenome (GOLD analysis project Ga0131853, IMG submission 92764) | Labiotermes labralis P1 segment gut microbial communities from Petit-Saut dam, French Guiana - Lab288 P1 (version 2) (version 2) | ecosystem: Host-associated > Arthropoda: Insects >...
AAAAAGAGGAACAACAAGCTGCCCAGATCGTACCTGAGATCGTTGGGCATGTTCATACAGTTCTGGCTTGACTCGGATGACGAGGTGTACGTGAAACTGATATCAGGCGACGATACTGCGCTGGAGGCATTCTGCATGGACCCGTACGAGGCGGCGGAGCCGCTGCGGTGTTGTCACTCGTCCATACATATGTCGGGAACGCTTGAACCTCTGACGGAATACCGTGACGTTCTCGGACTGGAGGAGGCGATGCTCGAACGTTTCGCATCGCCGTTCGATCCGAATAACCTGATGACGATACACGCCTCCGACGTTACAACGAAGTACGAGGAGATGAAACAGGACGAATCGATAATACCCAGGATGGAGGACCACATCGTCAACGTGATATCATCAGCGGAAAGGAACACAGCGGTGTTCTTTCCGTCGTACTCGCTGATGGACATGATGATCAGGGACGGTGTGCCTCATCGTATCGGACGCAAGGCGTTCGTCGAACGGAAAGGGATGACCAACGCGGAACATCAAAGCATGGTCGACGGTTTCAGACGGTCCGGTAATTCGGTACTCTTTGCGGTCACCGGCGGAAGGATAAGTGAGGGCATCGACTTTCCGGGAAAGGACATGGAGGTGGCAATACTCGTAGGAATGCCGTTCTCGCGGCCGGGCGCGAAACAGAACGCTTTGATCAGATACTACGACATAAGGTCAGGGAACGGTTGGGAGCATGCGGTCATATCACCGGCCACCAGGAAGATGAGACAGGCGATGGGACGACTCATTCGTTCGGAGACCGATATCGGCGCCGCGGTCATATTGGATAAGCGTGCTGCAGCGTACCCTTTGCTGGCATCCGATCACTCGTCAGATCCGGCAGGGGACGTGAGACGATTCTTCGAACGGCACGGAGCCGACAGCCTGAACAGATAGAACATCCGAAGGGCGAAAAGGCCCATGAGCGCGATTATTGAAAATAGCAGACAAGTTTATACTATCGGCGAATGATGCATATGGTGATATCATGAACTCCGCGGACGGAACAAGGTTCTCGATCGAAGAACTGAGGAACATAGTAGCTCCTATCGCAAAAGAATACGGCGTAAAGAAGGTCTACCTGTTCGGTTCGGCGGCTCGCGGGGATGACAATGAAAACAGCGACTACGACTTTTGCATAGAACGCGGTGAAATAGACTGTATACTGATACTGTCGGAATTTTTCAAAGACCTTCACGATGCCGTCGGTCATGAGATAGATATGGTAACAACGAAATCGGTCGGTCCGGAATTTCTTAACAAGATCATGGAGGAAGGAGTAGTTCTCTATGGGTAAAGATGCCAACCGATTAATTACGATAATCAAATATTGTGACAAGATCGAAGCGAGAATTGAAGAGTTCGGCAATGACATAGAGGATTTTCTGAGCAATGATACATACCATGATGTTTGTTCATTCTATCTCTCCCAGATCGGTGAGAACGTAGGCTTCATATCGCCGAAACTGACAGAGAAACACCCCGACATAAGTTGGGTGGGCCTGATGGAACTGAGAAATACGGTCACGCACGGTTACGAAGGGATGGACCTCGAAGCTGTTTGGACGACGATAACAAAAAAGGTCCCCCGAATAAAGAAGACATGTGAAAGGATACTGAGAGAATTGAAACCGTGATGAGGTTCCGCTTCTCACAGAACATCAACAAAAAACGTACAGGTAAGGAAACGGCACGGGTCGTTTGAATGCCGTGAGCGCTGTTACCGTCACGTACAGGACATCGTGTCGGGCCGAAAGCATTTATACGGTAATTTGACATTGTTCGGTCGAGGTCTGTCGGTGGAGATATTGGACATTATCATCATTATGCTGGCGGGACTGTGGTTATTCCTGCCTGCGATGCTCCCCAATTCCGCGGCCGTTGTGTTCGGCGGCGGTACGCCGATCGATCTGGGGAAGAGCTGGCGCGGTAAGCGCATACTCGGCGACGGGAAGACGTGGAGAGGATTCTTCGGCGGAGGATTCGCAGGTGTCCTCTTAGGTGTGATACTGATGGGGATAGCGTACATATTCGACAAAGGGGCGCTGTGGGGCTATATCGACTGGTGGACAGGATTAGGCATAGTGTTCTGTCTGTCGTTCGGCTCGCTGCTCGGCGATATGCTCGGCTCGTTCGTTAAAAGACGCATAGGCATCGAGAGAGGAAAGAAGGCGCCGATATTGGATCAGTACGATTTCCTGATAGGCGCGTTCCTTCTGACGGTGCTGTTCAATCACTCTTGGGTGTACGCCACGTACATAGAGGGATGGCACATACTCGCGCTGATATTCCTGCTGATCATAACGCTGCTGCTGCACCGTGTGATGAATATAATCGGCTACAAGACAGGATTGAAGGACGTACCGTGGTGATAACATGAGCGAGATAAAGAGAGCATTGGAGAAGTGCGGTGCATTGCGATTTGGGAAGTTCACGCTGGCGTCCGGGGCCGAAAGCGATTATTATGTGGATATCAAGAAAGCAAGCACGGACCCGGGGACGCTGTATCTGATATCACAGCTGATGGCCGAACAGATACAGACATCCGGTAAGAGATACGACCGCATAGCGGGCGTGGTGCTCGGTTCGGTACCGTTGGCGGCCGCACTGTCGCTGGCAACAGGCATACCGTATGTGATGGTACGAAAGGAAAGGAAGGACCACGGTATGTCGAAACAGATCGAGGGCGATCTTAACGTGAACGATAACGTGATAGTGATCGAGGACGTCATAACATCCGCCGGTTCGTCGATATCCGCCATCTCAACGTTGAGAGAGGCGGGTGCGTCCGTGGAGGACGTGATCACGGTAATAGACAGAGAATCCGGGGGGAAGGAGGCGCTGAGTTCGATCGGTGTAACGCTGACATCGCTGGCGAGGGCGTCGGACCTTCTCGGAAGCAGGAACTGAAAGTAAACACAACGGAGGTGAGAGGGACGGCTAAGATAAGAATAGGCATATACGGCTACGGGAACGTCGGTAAGAGCGTCGAAAAGGCGGTGGCGAGGAATGATGACATGTCATTGGAGGCAGTGTTCACGAGACGCGACCCGAACAGTGTGACACCTACAACGGGAGTGAAGGTCGTCCCGTCCGATGAGATACTCACGTACAAGGACAAAATAGATGTGATGGTGCTCTGCGGCGGATCCGCGACCGACCTCCCGGAACAGGGGCCGGAGATGGCGAAGCACTTCAACACGGTCGATTCGTATGACACACACGCCAAGATCCCCGAGTACCTCAAGAAGATGGACAAGAACGCCCGCATGAACGGCAGAACCGCAGTGATATCTGTCGGATGGGATCCCGGTGTACTGTCGATGATGAGGTCGCTGTTCATATCGTCCGTCCCGGACGGAGGTAATAACACATTCTGGGGTCCCGGCGTGAGTCAAGGTCATTCTGACGCCATCAGGAGAGTGGAAGGCGTCGCTGACGGCATCCAGTACACAGTGCCGTCGGAGTCCGTCCTGAACGAGGTCAGGGACGGTTCGCGAAGTGAATACACGATGGCGCAGAAGCACAGGAGGGTCTGTTACGTAGTCCCGAAGGAAGGCGCGAACAGAGATACGATAGCCGGCGGGATCAGGAACATGCCTAACTACTTCGTCGGTTACGACACAGAGATCAATTTCATAACGGCGGAACAGATGCACCGCGAACATAGCAAGATGCCTCACGAGGGATACGTGTTCCGGAACGGGACGACAGGCACGGACGAAAGAAATCACATGGGGATGCACATCAAATTCGACAGTAACCCCGGGTTCACAGCATCTGTCATGGTCGCGTACGCGAGAGCGGCGTTCAGATTATTCGGCGAAGGGGACCACGGTGCGAAGACAGTGTTCGACATACCCGTGTCGTATCTGTCCAAAGAGGGCAGGGACCGGCTGATCGCCGAGCTGTTATGACACGGTGCGGAAGATGATACCAGATAAAGATTGCACCGGATGTCCGCTGTGCGAGGCCAGGACGCAGGTGGTGATGCCCGACGGTAACAGGAACTCAACGGTGGCCCTGGTGGGCGAGGCCCCCGGCGAAAGGGAGGACATAACAGGAAGACCATTCATCGGAAGGTCCGGGAAGTTACTGGAGAAGATAATGAACGAGGCCGGGATAGAGAGGTCGGACGTTTTGATAACGAACACGGTGAAGTGTCGACCTCCGAACAACAGGGACCCGACGAAAGAGGAGATGGACGCATGCAGACCGTTCCTTGAATATGAATTATCCAGTAGGAAGGTGGTCGTAGGTCTCGGAAGGTCCGCGTGTCGCACTCTCGTAGGCTATGAGGGCAAGATGGCCGACATAGTGAACACGGAGATCAAGATCAACATAGGCGGAACGGAGATAACGTTCATACCGACATACCATCCGGCCGCATGCATATACAACAACAATTCGAAGGCGGAGCTGAGAAGGACGATGGCCATACTGAAGAGCAGGTACATGGAGCGATAACATGAGCGGCATAGATTGGAACGATGTCTCAGGCGTGATGATAGACATGGACGGTACTGTGTACAAAGGAGGTAACGTGATACCGGGCGCCCCGGAGTTCATCGAGAGACTTAAGGAAAAAGGGATACCGTTCGTGTTCCTTACCAACAACTCATCATCGAACCGCGCCAACTACCTGATAAAACTGCTCGGGATGGGATTCAAGGTAAGCATCGATAACATACTGACGTCGACCACGGCGACGATAGAATATCTTCTCAAATATCAAAACGGAAAGACGGTCTATCTGCTGGGGACGCCGAGGTTCGTCTCCGAGATAGAGGAAGCAGGCATTATCGTTGCGGATGATGCGGACGTAGTTCTGCTGGCATTCGACACTACGATAACGTACGAGAGGATAAACACCGCGTACCAGCTGATCAAAAGAGGCGCATCACTGGTGGCGACACATCCGGACGATCTTTGTCCGACGGAGAACGGATACGATGTGGATATAGGACCGTTCATAAGACTGTTCGAATCCATGACATCCGTGAAAGCCGAGGTCATCGGAAAACCGAACCCGATGATGGCGATGATGGCCGCGGAGAGGATGAACGTCCCCCATGAGGGAATGGTGATGATAGGCGACAGGATATACACGGACATGAAAATGGCGACGGATGCGGGCATACGGTCGGTGATGGTGCTGTCGGGCGAGGCAAAAAGGGAAGATGTGGAACGATCGGGCATAACGCCGACGATGATCGTAGATTCAGTGGACGATCTGATGCGTCAGTGACGACGTGAGACCGTCCACTGAACATCAGAGGTGTTCCGACGGGATACGACACATCTTTCGATGGGTTTTTAACATACGCTCATGATTCCTTTGACCATGAGCGTCGACGACATCGCGGCGGCGATAAAAAGCATGGAGATACGCGGCGCAGGACGCATCGCGCGTGCCGCGGCCGCAGCGATCGGTGATCTGGCGAGGTCACGTGAATGGAACGATATCTCGTCGCTCATGAGGGACGTATCAGATTCGAAGGCGAAGCTCATCGGATCGAGACCGACCGCCGTCTCGTTGCTGAACGGCATACAGTTCACATTGAGGGGACTGAACGGATGCACGACGGTCGATGATGCAAGAAAACTTTTGATAAGGAACTCGGAAGAGTTCATCATGTCGTCGAACATGGCAGTGGAACGTATAGGACTGATCGGCTCCAGAAGGATAAAGGACGGCGCCGTGATAATGACGCACTGCAACAGCAGCGCCGCGATCGCATGCATCAAGGAAGCACACAGGAGCGGCAAGAGGATAAAGGTCTACGCGACCGAATCAAGACCGTGGAGACAAGGCATACTCACTGTAAACGAACTCGCCGAGGCGGGAGTGGACGTCACGCTGATCATAGACGGTGCCGTACGTTCGGTGATGAAGTATACTGACATCGTGATGGTCGGGGCCGACACGATAACATCGAACGGTGCCGTGATCAACAAGATAGGCACGTCCCAGCTGGCACTTGCGGCGCACGAGGCCCGCGTACCGTTCGTCGTGTGCAGTGAAACATACAAGATATCGCCGCAGACGCTGTTCGGCGATATGGTCACGATCGAAGAGAGAGATACAAGCGAGATAGTGAGAAAGGGAGAGATACCGGACACGGTAAAAGTGTTCAACCCGGTGTTCGATTCGACACCTGCGAGGTACATCGACGGTATAGTCACAGAGATAGGGATAGTCAGCCCCGGCTCCGTGTACGAGATAATGGTGAAACAATTTGGTGATATCGAGTTCAAATGAGGTGAAAACAATGGATTATTCATATCTGCATCTTGGCGAGAAGGCGGACCCGGACGACCATGTGATATGCGTGTACAGAATAACAACCAAACTTCCGATGGAACAGGCGGCGGCATCGCTCGCCGCCGAACAGTCCACCGGTACGTGGACCGGGATATCGACGCTTGAGCGAGACATCTTCGAGAGATACGGCGGCCGTGTGACGGATATCGACGGTAACGTGGCGACGGTGGCGTTCCCGAAGGATGACTTCTGCATGGACATAGGCGCGGTACCGCAGATACTGAGCATCATAGCCGGGAATCTGTTCGGACTGCATTCGATAGATAAAGTGAGATTGGAGAATGTATTCTTTCCCAAGTCCATAAGGGATGAGTTCAAGGGACCGAAGTTCGGACTGGCCGGACTGAGAAGGATACTGGACCGCCCGGAGAAGCCGCTGGTCGGTACGATAGTGAAACCCAAGATAGGACTGTCGCCGAAGGACACCGCCCGTTATGTGTACGAGTCGGGGAAGGGAGGGCTGACCAACAGCAAGGATGATGAGACGCTAGTGAACCAGAAGTTCTGTCCGCTCCAGGACAGGACGGTCGCTATTGCCGAGGTTCTCGATCAACTGGAGAGCGAAGGTCACAAAATGGTGCACGCCATAAACGTCAGCACAAGCGGCCATAAGATAATAGAGGCGGCGGAGAACGCACAGGCATGGGGTGCCAAGCAGATAATGGTCGATGTGCTCACCACGGGCTTCGCTGCCGTCCAGGCGCTCGCCGAGGACCCGTCCATCAAAGTTCCGATACATGTGCACAGGACTATGCACGGCGCCATGACGAGGGATCCGCTGCACGGGATAGCGATGCTCCCCATAGCGAAGCTCTGCCGCATGTGCGGTGCCGATGCGCTGCACGTCGGTACGCTGGGCATAGGGAAGATGGAAGGTGACAGCAAAAGCGATATCAACAACATAGACGCATGCTTCGACCGTTCTGTCGAGTACAAGACGGTAATGCCCGTCTGCTCCGGCGGGGTGTACCCCGGGCTGATAGACAAGATAGTCAGGGCTGCGGGCCGTGATGTGCAGATACGGGCGGGAGGCGGTGTCGCCGGCCATCCCGGCGGTATACGTGCCGGTGCGCTCGCCATGTCACAGGCGGTGGACGCCGCATTCTTCGGAATTCCGTTGGACGAGTACGCGGCGACGCACAATGAATTAAGAACGGCGCTGGACATGTGGGGTCTGAAATGAAACTTATCGCCAGATTGTACGACGTGGATTCCTCGGAGCCGAGAGTGGTCGCTCACGGAGAGGATTGCAAAGAATTGGGAGTGAAGCACATGGACCGCGTCAGGATCGACGCCAGGTCGTCGAAGGTGATAGTGGTGAGCATATCCGACTCCGTGGTGAAGAAGGGTGAGATATTGATACCAATGTCCCTGATGACGACGGTGGGCGCGGAGGTAGGGACGCCGGTGGAAGTGGTATATTCCCCGAAGCCCGATTCCGTGCGCAGCATCAGAAAGAAGATGGACTCCGTCAAACTGACCAAGGACGAGATACACGAGATCGTGTTCGACATCTATGAGGGAAAATTATCAAAGATAGAGATATCCGCGTGGCTCACCGCACTGTACATCAACGGCATGGATAACGAGGAGATAGCAAACTTCACGCAGTCGATGGTGAACACCGGTGAGAAGATAGTGTTCGACAGGACCCCGGTGTTCGACTTCCACAGTCTAGGCGGCGTCCCCGGTAACAAGGTGACACCGATCGTCGTCTCGATAGTGGCATCCGCGGGTCTAATGTTGCCGAAGACATCGTCCCGTGCCATAAGCAGCGCATGCGGCACGTCCGACTTCGTTGAGGTGTTCTGTGACGTGGAGTTGGATGCGGCGAAGCTCAAGAAGATATCCGAGACGATAGGTGGTGTGCTGGCATGGGGCGGTTCCATGAACATAGCACCGGTGGATGACATGGTGATAGACATAGAGTACCCGCTTGGGATAAACCCGCGCGCACAGATGCTCGCGTCGATCCTCAGCAAGAAACTCGCGATAAGCGCAACCCATCTGCTCGTGGACATACCGATGGGCTCCGGCACAAAGGTGAAGACACTGGAGGAGGCGAGGGAGTACGCACGCGACCTGATGGAACTGGGCACAAAACTCGGAATGAGGACCGAGTGTGCGATAACATACGGCGACCAGCCGGTCGGTAACGCGATCGGTCCGGCGCTGGAGGCGCGTGAATGCATACGCATACTGGAGGGTATGACACATCCCGCGAGCGTGGTCGAGAAGGCATGCGACCTTGCCGGTATGATACTTGAGATGGGAGGCATCCCGGACGGACCGACGAGGGCGCGTGAGATATTGTCGTCGGGTGAGGCGCTCAGCAAGTTCAGGGAGATAGTGGAGGCGCAGGGCGGCAAGAAGAACATAATGTCTGAGGACATCCCCATCGGAAAATACGTACATGATGTGAAGGCCGTTCGGGCCGGATACATCCATTCGATAGACAACAAGGACCTTGTGACGATCGCACGTGCGGCCGGTGCGCCCGCGGACAAGGGCGCAGGTATATTACTGTACAGAAAGAAGGGGCAGAGGGCCGAGAAAGGTGAGACGCTCTTCCAGATATATGCGGACAACCAGACAAAGGCGGACCGCGCCAGGGACATGGCCATAAAACTGGCACCGGTCGACATCGAAGGGATGCTGATAAAGAAGGTCCCGAACCCGTCGGCACTGAAGGGGATATGACCCGAGAGCTCTGTTTCACGGTGGATGTGGACAGGGATGTCAACGAACGCATTCCTGGCAGGACGGACGCGGTATCGCCGAACACCGGCGGAAAGGCAAGGTTCACGTCGTCGGAGGCAGGCGTGAACATGGTACTCGAGCTGCTTGACAGCATCGGAGCAAAGGCGACGTTCTTCGCTGAGGCGAGGACGCTAAGGAACATAGATGTCCATTTCGGCAAGAACGAGGTTGCAATGCACGGCCTCGATCACGAGGACATGACGGGCGAGGTGTCCGGGATAACGCTGACCGACGACGAGATGCGCAACATAATGCGAACATCCGCCGATACGATCAGGGACGTGACCGGCAGCTCACCGAAGGGCTTCAGGGCGCCTTACATGAGGATCGATGAGAGAATAGTGAACATATTACCGGAGTTCGGCATAAGATATGATTCATCGATGTACGCGGACCTCGGAAGCTCAATGCGCCCGTACCGTCTGAACAGCGGGATAACGGAGATACCCGTCCCCGTCCGTGTCGACGGTAACGGAAAGAGAATGGCAGCATACCTGTGGCCGATGCATGAAGGTATCCGCAAATTCAGCGAATATATAGAGATGGCTAACGTCATGGAGGACGGCGTATTCGTGATAGCGACACATAGCTGGCACATGACAGAATCCAGATCGGACGGTATTTTCGACAACGCTCGCAGAGAGAAGAACCTGAGAGATGTGAGAGAGATACTAACATCACTCCTGGACGACGGTTTCAAAATGGCGAGGATGTCCGACGTCGGCGTCTGACACACACAGGCGGCACATACTCCGGCCCTCTGACGGACATTTATCCGTCTGCCGGTCAAAAACGAAAATTTTGAAAGTTCAGAGATACGTCGTGCGGTGTGAAGCCGATGCGCAAAATGATATAAGCGTGCACAATATACAATGGCATAAGGGGACCGTATGATGTCGCAGACGCAGATAAGTATTGAAACAAGCGTTTACGAGAAGATGAAGCATATAGCGGACGGAAAGGGAATGACGGCCTCCCATTATGTCAACGAATTGTTGGAAAAAAGTGCCGAAGAGACCCCGGGAAGGGGCCACGTATGGAAGTTCTTCGGCGTGATAGACGATGAGACCTTCGAGGTTCCTGAAGATCGACCCGGATCGTGGGATGCCCCGAGGGAAAGATTATGACATATTTTCTAGATTCGAACATCCTGATATTTTTACTCAGAGGCAAAAACGAAAGGATTGCGAAAAAGATAGATCTCTCTATGACAATGATATCAAGATTCCTTCCGTGGTCGTGGCGGAACTGATAGAGGGTGCCTGTGCAAGTCGCGATGCCGAACGCAACATCAAACAAACGCTGACATTCATAGATCCGTATGAAACTGTACCGTTTGATAAAGACACGGCGATGATATGCGGTAAAGTAGGCGCAAAACTGAGAGCTGAAGGAAGAATGATAGGCCCCAAAGATCTTATGATAGCCGCCACGGTGATATCGCGCAATGGTGTGCTCGTTACGAACAACACAAAAGAATTCAGTCGTATAGAAGGTCTTCGTTTGGAAGACTGGACCGAACCCTGAATGCATCTAAAGCGTCTGAATGACGATATCCGTACACTTTCCGTACCTCATCGGGGGCGCATTCACTCGACTCAGGAAACATGGCACACCGTTCGACCGTCCCACTGTGCCCGCGGGCGCGTGAGAATATTAATACCGCGACTGCAATGCGCAGACGGGAGATCAGGTGTTCAGGTTAATCAATGGTAATGAGATTTCTTCATCGATATACGAAGAGCTGAAGGGAAGGATAGCCTCGCTCAGGTCGAAGGGCATCACGCCGGGACTGGCTGTCGTCCTCGTGGGCGAGGACCCGGCGTCCCAGGTGTACGTCAGGATGAAAGGGAAGAAGTGCGAGGAGCTCGGGATGCATTCGGTCACGATCGTGCTTCCGGCGGATACGACGGAATCGGAACTTCTTAAAAAAGTGGACGAGCTGAACAGCGACAGTAAGATACACGGGTTCCTGGTCCAGTTGCCGCTGCCGAAGAACATAGACGAGGATAAGGTGATAAACGCCATAGACCCGAGGAAGGATGTCGACGGGTTCCATCCGAGCAACGTCGGAAGTATGCTGATCGGAAAGCCGCTGTTCCTTCCGGCGACGCCCGCGGGCGTCCAGCAGATGCTCATCCGCAGCGGTGTCGATATATCAGGCAAGCATGTGGTCGTCGTCGGCAGAAGCAACATAGTCGGAAAGCCGATTGCCGCAATGCTCGTACAGAAGGGCGCCGGCGCGGATGCTACCGTGACGGTCGTACACTCGAGGACGAAGAATTTAGGAGAACTTACCAAATTGGCCGACATACTGATCGTGGCCATGGGGAAGGCGCGGTTCATAACCGCGGATATGGTGAAAGACGGCGCTGTGGTCATAGACGTCGGCACGAACAGGATAGACGACCCGTCCAGCGAGAAAGGCTCGAGATTGGTGGGCGATGTGGATTTCGACAACGTCAAGGAAAAGACAGCAGCGATAACCCCGGTCCCGGGAGGAGTGGGACCGATGACGATATGCATGCTCATGGCCAACACGGTCATGGCGGCCGAACTATCGTTACTGTGATGCTACAAAGGTGACAAAATGAAAGAATGCGAGGCGCACGGATACTACCGTGAAGAGATATGCCCGGTGTGCGGTGACCCGGACGGAAGATTCCTGATGAACGATTCGGAGGTCGAGAGGCTCGGAAGGACCCTCGCCGGGATACTGAGGCACGGAAAGTTCGAACCCGATATGGACGATCAGGGATTCGTCAGTATGAGAGAGATAATCTATCTTGTGAAGGAACACAACTACCGCATGCACTGGCTGAGACCGCACCATGTGATCGCGCTGGTCGAGACCGACCCCAAGGGAAGGTACCAGATATCAGGGGACCTGGTAAGGGCCACGTACGGTCATTCGATACCGCTCGAGCTGGAACTGCCGACGGATGACGTTCCGGCGGAACTGTTCTTCCCGACCACGGCGGAGGAGGTCGACATAATACTGGAGACCGGACTCCTTCCGTCGGACCGCTCGATGGTCCATCTTTCGTTGACGTACGAGGATGCGATGAGAGCCGGTAAAGTAAGGGTGGACAATCCGATAATCCTTGTCATAGACGCGGATGCGGTGTTCGATGCCGGTCTCGACATAGGGAAGGCAGGAAGGACCGTGTTCCTTGCAAAGGAAATACCCCCGGACTGTCTGGAGATCGCGGTCGAGAGCGATTATGCGGAGGATAACTGATGGTCACGCTCAAACCTGAGGAGGTGGAGGCAAAACACGGCAAACTGTTCTGCCAAGGTTTCTTCACGATGGTGGACGAGGAGAACGGTGTCGCCCAGATAGTGGAGAAATGTGTCTCCCGCGGTCCGATAGAATGGGATCTCGTCAACAGGAAGAGAACGGGCGGGGTGCTGAGGGACATACGATCGGACGGCATGACGATAGTGATGGACGTCGCCATCGGCGAGGCCCCTCTGAACTTCGGCCCCGTGTCCGCGGAGCTCGGAGGGCAGGGGATAAGCTCGCTCCTTGTCAAAGGGGACAGGGTGCACACCAAATGGAGCGGCCTGGCAGGTGCGTCGGTCGGCGTGGGGGCATGCATACCTCAGTGCAGAGATGTCATAGAGACGATATATCCAGATGATTTCAAGATGGGCGGCGCGCACCGCGCCGATGTTGAGATAGTGACACCTAAGATGATACGCGTTGTCATCGGCACCGACGACACCGACACCAAGGAGAAGGGAGCGTCATGGGTGCTGATGATGAAGCTCGGACGGGAGTGCCCCACAGGGAGATTCCTAGACCAGAAGATCATACAGCTCAACCCGAAGGCACCCAATAAGACGACCAACTGCTGTTCCACCGCCGTATCATTCGCTGTAAGGCCGGATGAGGCCGATGCGCTCGTCGCATTCGCTAAAGATTTCATTGCAAAGAACACATATTCCGACGAGACTGTGATGACCGTGTTCAAGGGACTCAAGATACCGAAGAGGCTGGAAGAGTTCGGATGGAGCGCGAAGCGTACGCTTCTGACGCCGGAGGACGCTCACGCGATCGCGGATGAATGCGGCGTGGAGATAGTCCGTATAACCGGGGACAAGGGCGTGATCGGCGCCGTGGCGGCGATCGGATGCTTCGACATGGGCATAAGGGCCGCCGGGGTACCGGAGGATTTCAGTTAAGATGACCTTGAAGGATGTTCTGAAGAGGAAGGCGTACAATCGGTACGAGGTAAAGCTCGAGAGAGAAGTGAAACAAGGTCACATACCGAATCACGTGGCCGTCATAATGGACGGCAACAGAAGGTATGCCAAGGAGACGCTGAAGGCGGACGCGAAGGAAGGGCACCTGAAAGGTAAGGAAAAACTGGAGGAGATGCTGGACTGGTGCATGGAGCTCGGCGTCAAAGTATTGACTGTATATGCATTCTCTACCGAGAACTTCTCGCGGATGGAAGATGAGGTGGAGTTCCTGATGGACCTCCTTGAAAAGACACTTATATCGTTCGCGGACGATGAACGGATACATGAGAACAAGATCAAACTGACGGTGATCGGCGACATCGACATGATACCGGACGAGGTCGCGAGAGCGGTAAGGTATGCTGAGGAGAGAACATCCGAATACACCGGGTTCTACCTGAACATGGCGATAGCATACAGCGGCCGCCAGGAGATCAAGGACGCGATAAAGAGCATAGCGCGCAAAGTGAGGGACGGCGAACTGGATGTGGAGGAGATAAGCGAATCGTTGATCTCGGGACATATGTACGCCCCGTCCCTGCCGGACCCGGACCTGGTCCTCAGGACATCCGGCGAGCTGCGCGTATCTAATTTTCTGCTGTGGCAGATGGCATATTCGGAACTGTATTTCACGGACATATATTGGCCCGGATTCAGGAAGATGGACTTCATGAGGGCGATAAGGGAGTATCAGTTACGCTCAAGAAGGTTCGGACATTAATTAATATGAAATAGTCCATCTCGGGGGCGATGGCATCGGATATCATATTCCTGCATGCTCCGAGCGTGTACGACTTCCGAAAGAAACCGATATTCTACGGGCCGATAAGCGACGTGGTCCCCTCGTCACCGGTGTTCGAGATGTATCCGATAGGATTCATGACGATGTCGTCCCACCTGGAGGCGGCCGGATACAGGACGAGAATAGTCAATCTTGCCGTTCAGATGCTCCAAAGCGCCAAGTTCGACGCCGAGAAAAAAATATCTAAACTGGATGCGAAGGTGTTCGCGATAGACCTGCACTGGATGCCCCATGCGCACGGTGCGCTGGAGGTGGCGAAGCTGGTCAAGAAGCATCATCCAGACTCCGTCGTGGAACTGGGAGGTTTCACGTCATCGTATTTCCACGAGGAACTGATACAGAGGCCGGAAGTGGACATGGTGATGCGCGGTGATTCGACCGAGATGCCCCACGTGACGCTGATGGACGCCCTGACAAAGGGAAAGGATCTTTCGGATGTCCCGAACCTCACATGGAAGGACAAGGACGGAAGGATCCATGTCAACGAACTGTCGTTCGTCCCCGATGATCTGGACTGGCTGAAGTTCGATTACGGGACGATGATCCGTAACACACTCAGGCACCGCGACATAAAGGGGGCGCTGCCATGGCTGGGCTGGGACAAGCTTCCGCTGGCGTCGGTGTTCACCGTTCGAGGTTGTTCGTACAACTGTGCGGAATGCGGAGGTTCGGCGTTCGCCAACAAGAGACTCCTGTGCCGCAACAGACCCGCATTCAGGAGCCCGGAGAAGCTGGCAGAGGACATAGATTCGATAGGCGATTATCTCAAAGCACCGATATTCGTGATCGGTGACATAAGACAGCAGGGCAACGGGTACGCGGAACGTCTTTTCGAAGAGATCAAGAAAAGGAAGATAGACAACCACCTTGCGTTCGAGCTGTTCAAACCGGCGGACGAGGAATTCTACAGGATGGCGGAGAGCGCACTGGGCGAATACTCCGTGGAGTTCTCGCCGGACTCCCACGATGAACGGGTGCGCGAAGCGCTCGGAAGGAATTACGATAACGAGTCGATAGAGCGCACGGTACGAAAGGCGTTCGACCACGGATGCACGAGATTCGATCTGTTCTATATGACCGGCCTTCCGGAACAGACCAGAGAGTCCGCGCTGGACAGCGCCAGAGCATCGAAGAGGTTATGGGAGCTGGTGGACAAGGATGACGGCCTTTTCATATACAACGCGCCGTTCGCACCGTTCGTCGATCCCGGGAGCAGAGCGTTCGAGGACCCCGAGAGATGGGGGTACAGGTTCTTCGCCCGCACGCTGGAGGAGCACAGGGCGCTTCTCGATAACCCGTCATGGAAGCATGTGCTCTCGTACGAGACGAAATGGATGACGCGCGACGATATCGCAGAGGTGTCGTATGATGCGGCGCTGGAACTGGCGAGGATGGAGCGCAAGTGCGACCGTATATCCAAAGAGGTCTTCGATGAGCGCGTGGAGAGGACGACGAACGCCAGAACGATGCTCAAGAGGATAGATAAGATATTATTAATAAAGGACGCGCGCGAGCGCGAAGAGGGTTTGTGGGCGATAAAAGAGGAGGCGGAGAACCTGATGGCATCCACCGTCTGCAACAAGAAAGACCTCGATTGGAAGACGGGATCGATATGGTCCAACGCCCCCCGTATAACTCTCGGCCTGATGAGGAACGCACTCAGGAAAAGATGATCATTCCTTCCTTCCGAGTTCCTTGGACCTCATGGTCGCCGCTTCCACCGCGTTCATCAGGGCGGACCTGAGACCGAACTCCTCGAGTACTTTCACACCCTCGATGGTGGTGCCTCCGGGAGAGCATACGACGTCCTTCATCTTACCCGGCTGCTCGCCCGTTTCCAATATCGTCTTGGCGGCGCCGAGCAGTGTCTGCGCCGCAAGCTTCATGGACACGTCCCTCGGAAGTCCCATCAGGACCCCGCCGTCAGAAAGTGCTTCGATCATCATGTACGCATACGCGGGACCGCTGCCGCTCAGCCCCGTCACAGCGTCCAAAAGGTTCTCGCTAACCTCGAACGATATGCCGACCGCCTTCAACACGCGGTCGACCAGCTCACAGTCCCCGTCCGTCGCCTTCGATCCGCGTGCAAATGCCGACGCGGAGGCCAAAACCATACAGGGCTGGTTAGGCATAACACGTATGAAACGACATGCTGGCTCATTAGATTCCAAAGTTGCAGTGGTTGTCCCGGCGAGTATTGACATGACCAAATGGTCCTTCGTAAGGTGACCTTTCAGCGACGCGAGGACGTCCTTCACCTGCTGCGGTTTCACCGAAAGCACGACGAACTTGGACGCTTTCGCGACCTCGGCGTTGTCCACATGGATGTCTATGCCCAGATGTTCGGCGATATGCCTTCTCCGAGGCTCATGGACCTCGCTCGCAACTATCTCGTCCGCCGAATACAGGCCCGTGGATATGACGCCCCTAATCATCGCCTCGGCCATGTTGCCGGCGCCGATGAAACCGATCTTCTTGGTCATTTTTTACACCGTGTGCGCGATGGTTGTGACCGTTAATAAAACCTGCTCCGGACGCGGTCCGCGCGGTTGTCCCAGCAGTTCACGTTATACGCGCGTAATCTGTCCTATTTTTGTTGGAACTTTTATATAATTATAAATCATGCCGAGCCCCAATGTCATTAATTGCTGAATACCTGCCTGTGGCGATCCTCGCGATCCTCGCGATCGGATTCGCCCCTATCGCATGGCTCTTCTCAAGGTTTTTCAGACCGGATAAGCCCTCGCAATGGAGGGACACGACATATGAGTGCGGTTCGGAGCCGATAGGCGATGCGCGCGTACAATTCAAGTTCCAATACTACATCTTTGGTATCATTTTCGTGGTCTTTGATCTTGTCGCGACGTTCCTGATGCTCTGGGCGGTCGCGTTCACGGAACTGTCTGACGCAGGTAAGGCGTGGGCGGTCCTGTTCCTCGCGATACTTCTCATAGGCGTGGCTTATGCTTTGAAAAAGGAGGATAAAATATGGATATGAGCCTGTATCCGCACGCGGTCGCGATGAGCGCGAGCGAATTCATGTCGTGGTCATCGGCCATGATCAACAATATGCTCAGCTCAGGAACGAAAAGAATTGTCGATAATCTCACAGGCCCGATATGGTCGTGGGCGATGAAGAACTCCATCCACCCGCTGCACTTCGGACTGGCATGCTGCGCGCTCGAGATGGCCGCCGCGTCGAACACCAAGTACGATGCGGAGCGCCTCGGTACGATATACCGTTCGAGCCCGAGGCAGACGGACGTCCTTCTGATAAACGGATGGATATCCAAGAAGCTCAGGCCGGACATCAGGCGTCTGTACGAGCAGATGCCGTCGCCCAAATGGGTGGTGGCGATGGGCGAGTGCGCCATATCCGGAGGTCCGTGGTATGATTCGTACAACATCGTCCAGGGGACCGACCAGATCGTTCCGGTGGACATATACATCCCTGGCTGCCCGGCAAAGCCGGACGCGATGCTGGACGGTTTCATGCTGCTTCAGCAGAAGATCAACAGATACTTCGAAAGAGGCGTTTTCATGGAGGACTGAGCATGACCGAGAAGATGATCGAGGCACCCACGGTGGAGGAGATAGCTGCCGCCGTGGACAGAGAGTTCTCATATATGACGGTGAAGAAGAAGACGGGCGTGCGCAGGATACACTACTCCTGCGACAGGAAGGCGATACACGACCTGTGCAAATATCTGCATGACGTCCTCAACTTCGAACAGGCATCGTCGGTGTGCGGTGTCGACTGGAAGGACCACATGCAGGTGGTCTATCATCTGTCCAACTACGAGACAGGGATAATGGTCGAGATAACGGTCGACGTTCCGAACGACGACCCGCACATAGACTCCGTGGCGCTCATTTGGGAAGGGGCGGACTGGCACGAGAGGGAGACGTACGAACTGTTCGGCATAATATTCGACGGGCATCCGAAACTGGAGAGGCTGCTGACGCCTCAGAACTATGAGTTCTTCCCGTTCAGGAAATCATACAAGCTAAGGGGGCAGGAATAATGAGCGACATGTGGATCACGATGGGCCCGCAGCACCCGTTCTCGCACGGGCTGTGGACGCTCAAGATCAGGGCGGACGGAGAGATAGTTCAGGAAGCGGAGCCCGTGATCGGATACCTGCACCGCGGCTGGGAGAAGGAATGTGAGAACCGCACATATCCGATGATCATACCGATGGCCGACCGTCTCTGCTATTCTGCGTCCATGACATGGTCGCACGTATACTGCAAAGTGGTCGAGGAGGCCATGGGGATAGAGCTGACGGACCGCGCCAAATACCTGAGGGTGGTCGCGGACGAGATATGCAGGATACAGTCACATCTGATGTGGCTCGCCGCGATGGGGACCGATCTAGGCAACCTGACGGTGTTCCTGTGGTCGCTGAGGGAGAGGGAGTTCTTCCTGGACCTGAACGTCAAGCTGTGCGGACAGAGACTGACGACCAACTATCCGAGGATAGGAGGGGTCAGGAACGACATGCCGTACTACTTCGAGAGGGACTGCCTGAGGGCGGTCGATCGTTTCGAGAAGATGATATGGGAACTGGTCGCGATGATGGACGAGTCGGCGATATTCCTGTCCAGGATGCAGGGCGTCGGGATCGTCTCGCGCAAGGATGCCGCCAACTTCGGGTTGACGGGACCGACGATGAGAGGATGTGGCGTCGACTTCGACGTTCGCCGCGACGATCCGTACTGCAACTACGACCAGCTCGAATGGGACGTTGCCGTGTGCAACGACGGCGATGCGTACGGAAGGTACAAAGTTAGGATAGAGGAGATGTTCCAGAGCTGCGACATCATCAGACAGGCGATGGCGAAGCTCGACGCGATACCGAAGACGGAACCGACCAGGGTGAAGGCGCCCAGGAGGGTCCCGGAGGGCACGCACTTCGCGAGGGTCGAGGACCCGAGGGGAGAGAGCTTGATGTATCTGGTGTCCGACGGCACCGACAAGCCGTACAGGCTGAAGGTACGCAGCCCCATATTCGTGAACGTATCTGCGTCCAAACATCTTGTGAAAGGCGTGAGAATAGCAGACATCCCCGCGATCATGGGGACGTTGGACATGTGTCTGGGAGAGACGGACAGGTGATACCATGCCATACAGCAGCATAAGAGAATGGGTGACATGGAGCGAGCCTATCAACAGCCCGTACGGGGTGTTCAACATACCCTACGAGCTGGCCTACCGCGTCTGGGAACTGATCGGCGGAACGCTGGCATGGCTCATAAACCTGATATTTCCGGGCAACAGCCTGTCAGAGTACCTGGCATTCGACCAGACGTTCGCAAGTTACATCGCGATAGCGATAATGGTCATCGTGATCTTTGCCGTCGCGTTCGTGATAAATCTTACAATGATATGGCAGGAACGTAAGGTCCTGGGAAGAATGATGGACAGAAGGGCCACGCGCATAGGTCCTCTGGGGTATCTGCAGTGTCTCGCTGACGGACTTAAAACGTTCCTGAAAGAGAACATCATGCCGGAGAAGGCGGACAAGAAAGGGTACATGTGGGCACTTGTCGTGCTGATAGGCACGTCCGTGCTCATAGCATGCATGATACCGCTCAGCAGCAGATGGTTCGTGGTCGATTACAACACCGGTCTGCTTCTGATATTCGGTCTGTTCGCGATCGCGCCGTTCATGATACTGGTGGCCGGCTGGTCGCAGAATAACAAATACTCTTTGATAGGAGGTATGAGGGCCGCGGCACAAATGGTGGCGTACGAGGTCCCGATGCTCCTGGTACTGGCGTCGGTCGTATTGCTGGCCGGCAGCTTCAATATAAATGATATAGTGTACGCGCAGATGGAGACCACATGGTACATACTACCATTGTTCCTGGGTTTCATAGTGTTCCTGATATCAGCGATAGCGGAATCGGAAAGGATACCGTTCGACCTTCCGGAGGCGGAGGCCGAACTGGTCGAGGGATGGCAGACGGAGTACAGCGGAATGAAATGGGGACTGATCATGCTGGCGGACTACTTCAGAGGGTACGTCGCATGTGCGCTGATAGTGATAATGTTCCTCGGCGGCTGGACGCTCCCGTTCATCGGCGACGGGCCGATACCTGAGCTGGTGTTCCTGCTCAAGGTGTTCATGGTGTTCTTCATATTCGCATGGGTAAGGGCGGCGCACTGCCGTATCAGGACCGATCAGATACTGCACTTCGGGTGGAAGGTACTTCTTCCGCTGTCGGTGGTGAACCTGGTCATAGTTCTGGCCATCATGCTCGCAGGAGGGATATTATGGTAATAAAGTACCTGGACAAGTTCCCTAAGAAGAAGAACGCACGCACGCTCTGGGTGCTGAAGCCCATGTGGGTGACCTTGAGGAAGATGTTCAAGACCACCCTTCACAGGCCGGTGACCATAATGTACCCGTACGAGAAGGAATGGGTACCTGACAACTACCGCGGAAGGCCGGGTCTGCACTTCGACAAGTGCCTCGGATGCAGCATATGTGAGAGGATGTGCCCCACCAAGTGCATAAACATGGTGGATTCGCCGGATGACACAGGTAAGAACGTACTGAGGCCGCAGGTGAACCTCGGAAGGTGCATGATGTGCGGATACTGTGCGGAATACTGTCCTGTGAACGCGATGATAGTCACACCCGACTACGAATTGGCCGCATACACGCGTGAGGAGCTCATATACGGCCCCAGGAAGCTTGCGTGGCCGAACGCGACCGAAGGAATGGAAGTGCACCTGAAGGAGCACCTTCTGTCCGACATCGCGGCTGGCGAGACCGGTAAGCTGACGGCGTTCTACGAGGTGGACAGGCCGGAGCTCGAGGATAAGAAGTGCATAGGCTGTACCAGATGTGTCAAGGTGTGTCCTGTCGACGCGATAGAGATGTACACCGCCGGCGAGAACGATAAGGGAAAGCCGATAAAGCTCCCGAAGTTCGACAACGGCAGATGCGTTTGCTGCGAGAAATGCGTGGATGAGTGTCCCAAGGACGCCATCACGATAAAGGAGGTGCTATGATGAGCATTATCTCTACATTGGATTCGCTGGTCACCGGCGTAGGGGACGGCATATCGAGCGTGGTGACATTCATCGTTAATAACCCGGATGCCATCGCATTCTTGGTAGTATTTGCGATAACGATCGCGTCCGCGCTGTTCGTGGTGATATCGAAGGAGGTGGTGCACAGTGCATTCTACCTTGCGCTGACGACCATATGTGTCGCGATCACATACTTCTTCCTGGAGGCGGAGTTCGTGGCCATCGTTCAACTGATGGTGTACGTCGGCGCCGTGACGATAGTGTTCGCGTTCAGCATCATGCTCACTCGAAATAAGATAATGGAGAAGAAGGGAGGTGACGGCAATGGATAAGAGAGCGCTCGTGCCGAGTGTGGTACTGGCGGTCGCCATAATGGCCATATTCTCGGCCGCCGCCTTCTCGGGCGACTGGTTCCGCGACTACAACGCGGAGGAACTGCATCCTCAGGAGTTCGCTCCCGGCCCTGACGGGCTGTCAAAGGATTCGATCAATTACATGCTGTTCGAGGAGTTCGGGCCGATACTGATAGTGTTGGCACTGCTCATGTTCGGTTCGATCATAGGCGGTGTCTACATAGCTAAGGAAGACGAAGAAGAAGAAACGGAGGAGGATAATAGATGATCCCCATCGAGCTTTTCCTCCTATTGTCCGCGGTACTGTTCAGTATCGGACTGCTGGGTGTCCTGGTCCGGTCCAACGGTATCGTGATACTGATGTGCATAGAGATAATGCTGAACGCGGCGAACATCAACTTCATAGCGTTCGCGTCCCATTCGCCGGAACCGCTGGCGCAGATATTCGTGATAGTATCCATAGCGGTCGCCGCGGCTGAAGTGGGCGTGGGCATCGCTATACTATTGCGCGCGTACAAGGTGAGGAAGTCGACCAACATAGACGACCTTACGACCCTGAGGTGGTAAGATGATCGGATCGATATCATTCATGGAATTTGCGTGGCTGATCCCGTTCGTACCGCTCCTGGCGTTCGTCATAGTCGGTTTCTTCGGGACCAAGTTCAAAGGAGGTGGCGGACTATTCGCCGTATCCTGTGCGCTGTTCGCGTTCGCGATGTCCGGTCTGGTGGCGTACGAGTTCTTTACCGGAAGCGGCGTCCCGTACTCGCCGGACCCCATACAATGGCTGGCGATCGGCGAGTACACACTGAACTTCGGAATATACATCGACGGGCTGACATGCGTTATGCTGCTCTTCTCGTCGTCCATATCGCTGCTGATATTCATCTACTCGATAGGGTACATGAGCGGCGAAGGGAAGGGAAAGAGAAGGTACTACGCCGAGATATCACTGTTCCTCGGCGGTATGCTTGGTCTTATCCTCTCGAGCAACTACCTGGAGATGTTCATCTTCTGGGAGATAATGGGCGTATGTTCGTATCTGCTCATAGGGTTCTGGTCATTCAAGCACCCTGACGGCGACGAAGCGTCCGCGGCGGCGGCCTCGGCGGCCAAGAAGGCGTTCCTGGTCACAAGACTGGGGGACGTGTGCTTCATGGCCGGTCTGTTCGTGCTGCTGTGGTCGTTCAAGAGCCTCGACTTCGGTGTGCTCTTCGACCCGGCCGAGATCGCCGGCGTCGACGGCGGGATGATACTCTTGGGCATACTGCTGTTGTTCGGCGGTGTGATAGGTAAGAGCGCCCAATTCCCGCTGCAGGACTGGCTGCCCGATGCGATGGCCGGTCCTACCACCGTATCCGCGTTGATACACGCGGCGACGATGGTCAAGGCCGGTGTGTACCTCGTTGCGAGGTCATACCCGCTGTTCGTGCAGAACGCGGATGCCATGCTGCTGATCGCGGTGATAGGAGGTGTGACGGCCTTCATAGCTGCGACGATGGCGCTCAATAATATGAATATAAAACGGGTGCTGGCGTATTCTACGATATCCCAACTGGGGTACATGATAATGGCACTGGGTGTCGGAGGTTATATCATAGCCACCGAGATGGCCCACGGCGACGTCAGCTCGGATGGATACACCGCAGGTGTGTTCCATATGATGAACCACGCCTTCTTCAAGGCGCTGCTGTTCATGGGCGCGGGGTCGGTGATACATGCCGTAGGTACCGAGGATATGCGTAGAATGGGCGGATTAAGTAGAAAGATGAAGATAACATCGTTCACGATGCTGATCGGATGTCTGTCCATCGCAGGGTTCCCGCTGTTCAGCGGGTTCTGGTCCAAGGATCTGATACTCGAAGCGGTGATGGAACCGTCGTCGCACAGCATCATATTCGTGCTGCTCTTCGTGCTTGCACTGATAACGGCGTTCATGACCGCGTTCTACATGTTCAGGCTGTGGTTCATGACCTTCAAGGGAAGGACGGGAGATGCGTCGGCGCACTGTCACGGCGAATCGCCCAAGTCGATGACCGTACCACTGGTCATACTGTCGCTGTTCGCCGCGTTCTCCGGGTTCTTCATATTCCTCGGACTGAACGATGTGATAACGTTCAGTGTGATCGGCGGCGAGTTCTTCGTCGGCGGCCACGGACACTCCGCGGCATACATAATGGACCACATAATGACCAATGTGTGGACGTATGTGTCCATCGCCATCTCACTGGCGGGCATAGTGCTGGCTTACATGATGTACGCGCGCAGGTCCATAGACCCGGCGATGTTCAACGCCGACGGGAAATCGAGGATATACAGGTTCCTGACCGCACGCTACTACTTCCCGCAGCTGTACGACCAGATATCCCTCAAATTGGGATACAGCGTGGCCAAGGGAGTGGAGTATGTGGATGAGAACCTGATAGACGGTACGGTGAACGGCCTTTCGAACTCTGTGATAGGGACGTCCGGGTCCATGAGGAAGCTGCACTCCGGTTACGTGAGGGACTACGCGTCCTTCATGGTGATCGGTGTGATAACGATCTTCGTGGTGCTTTACATCCTGGTCACATCAGGAGGTGTCTGATATGGAGTTCATAGGTCTTGAGATACCGTTCCTGTATCTGTTGCTGCTCGTACCGCTCATAGGGGCGGTGCTCAGCGGATTCACGCACAAGAACAGAAAGATGGCGAAATACGTCGCCATAATCTCGTCAGGTATAACGCTCGCGCTGTCCCTGATGTACATATACGCACTGTCCAGCGGAGATTACTTCGATTCCACGAGCTTCGCATGGATAGACACGGAATGGATCAAGATATCGTTCGCGCTCGGCGTCGACGGCATGAGCATACTGATGGTATTGCTCACAACGCTGCTGGTGTTCCTGGTCTCGATATTCTCGGGTTCCGAGAGCAACAGCCCCAACACCTTCTTCGGCCTGATACTGGCGATGGAGGTAGGTCTCCTGGGAGTGTTCCTGGCGCAGGATTACTTCCTGTTCTACATCTTCTGGGAGGTGGCGCTGGTCCCGATGTACTTCCTGATCAGCGGTTGGGGAGGGCCCCGCAGACACTACGCGGCGATCAAGTTCTTCATATACACGCATGTGGCGAGCCTGATAATGCTGATCGGTATCTTTGCGATGGCGATGATGGCGGCCGGAGGCGGTCCGTGGGTCGTCGGCGGAGGCGCGGTGGACTTCTCGTTCGCGGCGATAAGGGACGCGATGGAGAACGACATGTTCGACAAGGTGTTCCAGACGGCCATATTCGGAATGATGTTCCTGGGCTTCGCCGTAAAGATGCCCGTGGTGCCGTTCCACACATGGTTACCGGATGCGCACGTCGAGGCACCGACCGCAGGCAGTGTTCTGCTGGCGGGCGTCATGCTTAAGATGGGTACGTACGGTATAATCCGCATATGCCTCGAGATGCTCCCCGACGGGGCGCATGCGTGGCAGCCGGTGATGATAGTGATCGCGCTGGTGGCGATACTGTACGGTGCGTACGCCTGTATAGCTCAGAAGGATCTGAAGAAGATGGTGGCGTTCTCATCCATCAGTCACATGGGACTGGTGTTGCTTGGCATAGCCACCTTGTCCGAGCTCGGGATAACGTTCGCGATATTCCAGATGTTCGCGCACGGTCTGATAACGGCTGTGCTGTTCATGGTGTGCGGCATAGCCGGCCACAATGCGGGCACAAGGGAGATACCGTTGCTGGGAGGACTGGCCGGGAAGATGCCCAAGTTCGCGTTCTTCATGATGTTCGGATTCATGGCATCGCTGGGATTACCGGGACTTGCGGGATTCGTCGCCGAGTTCGGTATCATAATGGCGTTCTTCGAATACCTGGCCGGAACGGCGTACCTATGGGTTATCGTCTTTGCACTGGCATCGCTGATGCTGACCGCGGGATATTATCTGTGGGCCATGCAACGTACGATATTCGGAAAGGAGACCGATAGGATAGATATCAAGCACGTGCACGACGTCAGTAAACCGGAGACACTGGCGCTCGGTGTGCTGTGCGCACTGATCGCCCTGTTCGGTATAATGCCGTGGCTGGTGGTGGACATGCTCGGTCCGACCGTTGACATGATCTGCCACTTCCTGGGGGTGATCTGATGGTAGACATAATGGGCTTCATTGACTATGTGACGCCACTGGCGCCGCATCTCATACTGATAATAGCGGCGCTCGTCGCGCCGGCGATCGGCATGAAGAGCGGAAAGGCGACCGAAGTATTCATGATAATCGCGGGTGTATTCGCGATGATCGTCACCGGATACCTCATGTGGACCGGATACGTCGGTGAGTTCGAGGGACTGTATCAGTTCAACACGTTCACCGGATTGATGTCACTGCTGTTCCTGTCAGTGTTCATACTTGTGGCGATGATGTCGTCCGCGGAGGGAAGGAAGCACCACGGTGAATACTTCGCCCTGCTGGCGGTGTCCACTGTAGGTATGATGCTGGTGTGCGCAGCGGAGGATATGATATCACTGTTCGTGGGATTGGAGCTGGCCAACATAACCGCGTTCGCCCTGGTCGCGTTCAAGAAGAACGACCCCAGGTCGTCCGAGGCGGCGGTCAAGTTCCTGATCACGAGCGGTCTGTCGACCGCGCTGTTCCTGTACGGTATGTCGCTGGTGTACGGTTTCACGGGATCGATGTCGATCAACGAGATAATCTACCACATGGCGGTGACCGACCCGTCGGTGTCGTACATGGTGGCGATCGTCGTGCTGATAGCCGGATTCGCGTTCAAGATATCCGTCATCCCGTTCCATGCGTGGGTGCCGGACGTGTACGAGGGAGCACCTACGCCGGTCTCCACCTTCTTGGCCATAGGGTCCAAGAAGATGGGATTCGTGGTGTTCTTCAAGCTGTTCCTGCTGTTGTTCATCGCCGTGCACTTCCTCAGCCAGATCGATGATCCGACCGCGGCAATGAGGATACACGAACTGCAGTGGGTGTTCGGAATGCTCGCAGCGGGAACGATGATCGTAGGTAACGTGGTGGCGATATCACAGACCAGTATCAAGCGTATGCTGGCGTATTCCACCATCGCGCAATCAGGTTATCTGATGATAGTGCTGTGCGTGGGTACGGAATACGCCATGGCGACCGGTCTGTTCTACATGATCGTGCACGTGTTCATGAAAGGCGGTGCCTTCATAGTGGTGGCCGCGCTCGCGGCCCGCGGTCTGGGTGAGAATATCTCGGACTACAAGGGACTGTCGAAGCGTGCCCCGCTGGTGGCGTTCGCGATGCTGCTGTTCATGTTCGCTCTTGCCGGAATTCCGCCGCTGGCGGGATTCACTGCCAAGTTCTTCCTGTTCTCCTCGGCGGTCACGCCGGACGGGACATGGATATGGCTGGTGGCCGTAGCGGTGATCAACAGCGCCATATCGCTGTACTACTACGCGAAGGTCGTGAAGACGATGTACGTCGACAAAGGTACCACCTCAGAGCGCATACGCATATCGGGGAGCTTCAAGCTCGCCATAGCGATATGTGCCATCGGGACGATCATCATCGGCCTGTACCCCGGTCCGGTCCTCGAGATATGCGAGGCGGCCGCGAACGCGTACATAGGCGGATTCAAGGAATGGTTGTTCGACTTCCATTCGGAACTGTTCCCGCCCATTCCGTGAGCAAAACCCCTTCCAATGTTCTTTCTTTTTCATTCCCATCAGCGGACGCTGTTTTTTTGAAGCTGGAAGGTTTTAAGTACATTCTCTCTTTTAACAAGGGCAATGGATGAATGGTATGCGCCTATCCGTGACGATCTGAACGAGGTCGATCGCAACATCACGGGCGTGCTAAGGTCGGAACGGCCGGAACTTCAGGAAATGTGCGATTATCTCATATCATCGAACGGCAAGAAGATAAGGCCGGCGATGTGCGTCCTCGCGCACTACGCATGCGGCGGTTCGAAAAAGGACGAGGTGCACAGGATAGCATCATCGTTCGAGATGATACATTTGGCGACATTGGTGCACGATGACATCAATGACAGGTCGGAGATACGCCGCGGCCGCAGGACCGTTCACAGGGAATATACAGTAACGAAGGCAATAATTCTCGGTGATTTCATATTTGCGATGGGATTCAGACTGGTCGGTTCCGCGGACAAGATGATAGTCGACATCATGGTGGACGCATCCACCGCGATGGCCGAGAGCGAGTTCATACAGAAGGAGTTCGAGCACACGCCGGCCGTCACCGAGGAAGATTACATGAGGATAATCAAAGGGAAGACCGCCATGCCCATCTTCGCGTGTGCCAGGGCGGGTGCGTACCTTGCGGCCGCCGGCATCGAAAGAACGAAGGCGGTATCGGACTTCGCGCTCGATGTGGGTCTCGCCTTCCAGATAGCGGATGATGTACTCGATATAGTCGGGGACCACCGGTCCACCGGCAAGAACGTCGGTATAGACATCGTAGAGGGCAAGCCGACGCTTCCCGTGATCTACGCGATGTCGGACCCGTCCGCCGGCCCGCGAATAAAGGAGATATTCCGGAAGAGCACAATATCCGACGATGAGATGAGAGAGGCGATCAACCTCATCAAAGGTACGGGTTCGGTGGAGAAATGTCTCGCCAAGGCGAGGACGATAGTGGAGAACGCGATACCGAAACTGTCGTGCCTGGAGGATTCCGAATACAAACGATCGCTGATAGGTCTCGCGAGATATGCGGCGGGACGCGACAGGTAGTACCATGGAGAACATCAAGACGGATGTCCTCGTCGTCGGTGCGGGGCCGGCAGGCAGCGTGACGGCGAGATATGCCGCCGCCAAGGGCGTCAGTGTGACCATCATCGAACGAAGGTCCGATATAGGGGTCCCGGTGAGGTGCGGTGAGTTCATGCCGTCAAACGAGGAGATAGAGGCCATGTTCCCGTTGGCCGGAGACATTGACGATCTTTTCGAGATGCCTCGTGACCTGATGGTCAGGGAGACGGAGGCGATAAGGCTCATCGATCCGAAGATGAGGCGCACCGAGATACCGTTCACCGGTTATACGACAGATAGGGACAGATTCGACAAGCACCTCGCGGCGCTCGCCGAGAAGGAGGGTGCATCGCTGATAAGGGACTGCGCGTTCATAAGGATAAAGGACGGCGTCGCCGAGACATCCGCCGGCGATATCGAATACAAGGTGATAGTAGGCGCCGACGGACCCGGGTCAAGGGTGTCAAGAAGCCTGGGACTGCCGAGGCCCGAACAGCCGTACCCCGCGGTCACGGCGCAGGCCGCCGGTGATTTCGATCCGGTAGTGACGATGTTCTTCGGCGGCATAGCACCGGGCGCATACGGGTGGATAATACCGAAGAGCGGTCAGGCCAACGTGGGCGTCGGATTCTCACCGAAGTTCGCTGACGGCGACATCGGCGGATATTTCGAGAATTTTGCGAAGAAGCATGATCTCGACATCATCACCCAAATAAGGGGAAAGTACGTGCCCAGCAAAGGTCCCGTCAGAAGAACGTTCACCGATAACGGAATGACGGTCGGCGACGCCGCCGGGCATGTGATATCGGTCAACGGCGGCGGGATCCCGCTGGCGATGATAGCGGGCCGCATATGCGGTTCCGTGGCCGCCGACAATGTTACCGACGGAAGACCGCTCTCCGACTATCAGGCGGAGTGGTCCGCCGCTATGCTGAAACAGCTGAGGATCGCGGCCAGGGGCAAGATGATGGCGGATATCTTCGCATTCGGCTCGGACCGGAGAACGAACATGTGCATGAGACTTCTCGGAAAGAGGAGGCTCAGCAACCTCATACGCTGTAAGCGCATCTTTCCCTGACATCCAGAAAAGGTCATCTCTTCCTGTGCGCTCTCATGGAGGACCCACATACAGGACAATCGTCACTCTTCTCCTTGTACCATCTTCCGCATCCGACACATCTGTAATTCCATTTCTCTATCTTCTTTATCCCGCCGGTCCCGACGGAGCGGTACTCTATGCCCATGATGCCGCAGACGTTCTGTATCGAGAAATCGTCCGTGAACACGGTACCGCCGAGGTCTATCGCCAATGCAATGACAGAGATGTCCACATCGGAGAGCCTTCCCGCGTCCCCGCTCTTTTGTGCGACATCCTTTACCATATCCGCGGACGCTTTCGTGCATTCGGAGACCCGCAGAAGGTCACCCCATCTGTCGACGCGCTGATCCTTGTATCTGCGAAGCTCGGCGACCACGCCCTCAGGTACGGCAATGTCGCCGGGCGGAAGGTCCTCCATGGCGAACAGCGCAGAACTGTCGAGTACGATCATGATATTCCCATGAGCGCACGGGTATTAATCTTTGTTCTTTTTCGAGGCCGTTCCGGAACGGAGGGCGGCATATACGCTCAGGACAGTGCCAGTGGACAGGTATCATTTTTATCGTTAAGGTAGCAACAGTTTTAACTGATGATATGTTTCACGTGTTCGATGGACATCATCATTGACGAGGAGGTAAAGGAGTACATACTCTCCGAAGGCATAGATTTCAGACTATGCACCACATGCAGCGGGCCCGCTCTCGTCCCGATCCTCATAAAACCGCCGAAGGAGTCCGACCTGAGGGTACCTATCAGCGACGATCTGTTCCTTTACATATCGAGGGTGCAGGCAGGTTATGTCAGACACATAACAATGGACCTCGTCTATGATCCGGAGAAGATATTCTCATGTCCGGCACTCAGTTCCGTGCGCGGACTCTATTGAACTAGTTTCGCGGAATCAGCGGATGATGTGATCATGTCGCTGAACTCCATCCGTGACTGGAGCGCGAGAACCTTTGACGGTTCAGCATCCGTGACGGGTCTCAGCGGAACGACGCCGCACGGCGATTCCGGAAGGATGGACAGATCGTACGTCCCTATCTCCTTGGCAACGGCCTCGATCTCAAGTTTATCCATCCCTATCAGCGGCCTTATCACGGGAATATCGAGACCCGACGACTCGGAACGTATGTTCCTGAGCGTCTGCGATGCCACCTGACCCAGTGAATCACCCATCACGATACCGGAACATCCGTTCCTTACGGCGAATTCCTTCGCGACGCTCATCATCAGCCGTTTGCATATGACGCACTGATAGTTGTCGCACACATCCCTTATGAGTGATTGGTTGCTACCGTGATCGGCCGAGTACAACGGAATTTGTTTTCCGGTGACATCATTGAGACGCTTCGCGATGCGTCTGACCTTCTCGATACACCGATCATCCGTGTAAGGGCGGTTGTCCATGTGCAGCAGAACAATGTCAGCCCCGCGGACGGCCATCCTGTAGGCGGCCACTGGGGAGTCGATACCGCCGGAGACCAGGGCGACGAGTCTCATTGGAATACGACGTTTCCGTAGTCGTCCGCAAGCTTCCTGGTGTACGAGCGGTCGCACTGTTCGCAGTAAAGCTGCGTCTTTCCCTTTCTCACAAGTTCGGATCTGCATCTGGAGCAAAGCGATCTTATGACCCCAAGGTGTTCATCCTTCGTCGCCAGCTGGAGTGACGGTTTGATACCGATGACCTGTGCCCTTATGTGGTCTCCCTTCCTGAGCTCCTTGGACACATCGTCCGTGTAACCGGGCGATATCTTTGAGACGTGTATCGTTGCGTACGTCTCGCCGCCGACCTCTCTCAATTTACCGTCCGCGGCCACTACGTCGGCCGTGGCCATGGTGGACCTGGTGTCGGCGACTATCGCAAAGACCACGTCTCCCTCCCTCAATACGTTCGGAGGGTTGGGAGATATGACGCGTGCGGTCATCTCCTCCTTGTCCAGTTCCAGGATGCCTATCTGCGATGCATATATCTTACCGTCGGTGGCATACGTTCCGTCGGCCGCCAAATACTCTTCCTCAACGGCGACCTCATCGCCGGGAAATACCTCTCTTCTCTCTTTCATCTGTTCACCTGATCATCAACATAACGATGTCTATGCTCTGTTCCGTCTTGCTGTGGAACGAGAAGGTATGGGGTATATTAAATCTATACCTTCTTTGAAGACATATCTCCCTCCCGGCGGCGTTAACATAATCGTTCAGAAATTCCGCCGTCGACGTCATGTGCATTGTGTACACACAACCGCACAGTTCCATCGCCTTATCGAGGAAGGCCCTGTCGGCCCGCCGTTTCTGACATCCGAACGGAGGGTTCATCAGAGCGGTGTCGCCCCGCATGGTGACATCAGAGATATCGCACTCCGTGAACTCCAGGTCAGCGCCGAAGGCAGCGGCGTTCTCTCTCGCGACGGTTACCGCCTTACCGGATATGTCGAAACCCTTCGCACTCGTCGCTCCCAGCATCCATGCACCTATCGTGAACATCCCGGTGCCGCATCCGAGGTCTATGACATCCATTCCGTTGATGTCTCCTTCGGAATACGCTGTGAACAGGATGTCCGACGCTATCACGGAAGGAGTCATATACTGCTCCAGTGACGAGTCTGGGTCAATGAAGTTCCTGACCCGCTGCAGTCTTATCTCGAGGTCCTTCTTCTTCATACTGCCACGACACTGGAAAAGATAGCGGAAGAGGTTTCTGCCATACTTACAGAAGGGCTTTCATCACCCTTGCCGCTCGGGCATCTATCGTCTCGATACCGGTCACTTTGCTCGCGTACTCGGTGAGACAGTTTATGTCCCCTCTCTCGATACATTCGAGCTTGAACTTACGCGCTCCGGCCATCAGCTGTTTCAGTCCCTCGCCTATGCGGTCATGCCAGTACGTGTACAGGCCGACAGCACCCCACGGTATGTCTGTTCCGATCTTCGCACCGGGTCTGAGCGTCTGTACGGCGTTGCCCGAAATGAAGAACTGCTCCGGTTTGGTGCCGTACTGCTCCGCGAACGACGACGGGAGTTTTCCGCTCTCGGCAAGTTTCACGTAATGACTGCTCTTCATCACCGCAAGCAACGGCGTCCTGGACATCCCTATCGACTTTACGATGGGGCCGTCCCCGAGGTCCGACATGGCCATCGCCTTGTACATCTGCGTTTCGTTGACGAACCCGCCGGCGAACGAGATGTCCGGTACGAACTCCCTGCGTTCCTTCAATATCCTGGCGCACTCGACCACCTGGGCGCACAGATGGACGGTAGGGGTGCTCATCTCGTTCATCATCGGTACCGGTGACATGCCTGTCCCTCCGCCCGCACCGTCGAAGGTGAGCAGATCGATCTTCGCCTTCGATGCGCATCTCATCGTGAACGCGACGACCTCCGGCCTGTACGCGCCCGTCTTCAGGAACACATTCTTTGTCTTTGCTCTGAGATTGTCAACATCCTCCAGGAACGATGTCTCGTCCGGGAACCCGACACGGCTGTGTCGCTCGAATGATTTGAATAGACCTGCCTTGAAGGCATCCTGAACTCCCTTGTCCTCCGGGTCCGGAAGGACGAGGTACCCGCGGCTTTTCAGCTCAAGGGCCCGTTCCAGTGATGTAAGTCTTACTTCTCCGCCTATTGCCTTCGCGCCCTGTCCCCATTTCCTTTCGATGACATCGACATCAAGTTTCGACGTCACATAATCGTCGACACCCGCTCTGAGGTCCTCGACGTTCGTCTGCACGACGATGGCGCCCGTCTTACCGTCCCACTGATCCCTGAAGGAGTTGATGCGGAACATCATCTCCGGGGAAGACTGGACCTTACCGTTGGAATAAACGGACTCGGAATCCATCCCGCAGATGTTCTCGCCTATCACCTGGCACACACCGGTTATGGCCGAACCGACGGCCATTCCCTTCCAGTTCCTCTTGGCGACGGCGGTCGAACCCAATCCGGCGATGTGCACTGGAACGTTCATAGGTATAGGCCGTTTCGACCTGGAACCGACGGACGTCCTTATATCGGCGTTCTCGAAGAACGCTTTGTCCGGGTCGGCGGCGATACCTTTGGCCCCTATGAGCTCTGACATGATCTGTATGTGCGACCAGTCGAGATAGAAGTCCTTGTTAGCGGATGCGGTGCTAACTCCGAAGTGCTCGGGGCTCGGGTACAGCACCTCTCTGCCCCTGAATGTCGCTTTGCCGGCCTCACATAGGACGGTGCACTCTTCGATGCATATCGGACACATTCCGCTCAGCGGGTTCGGGTCACGGACGCGCGTGGCGGTGCCGGTGGTTGATCTTTCGTTCTCTATCCCCTTCATGGTATCACCGTTTCGTCATAATTCTGGGAGAGGGAAGCGAAAGATACGATATATATTTAGTGGATTCATCGATTTTCGAGTTGCGGCGGATGTATGCGGTAACGGTCACTCGAAGAAGAAGTGTGACGGGGATTCCGGCTTCGGCGAGAAGCAGGATTCATTGATCTTCTCTATCTTCGCGGGATAGCTGTCAAGTGAGCCGATGACACTTCTCATGGTCTCCTCGAGTCGCTTCGGCGGCGAGATCACTCTGGCGTTCAGCACAAGCTTCCCGGGACTGGATATGAATCTGGATCCGTGGATGCCGTCAACCTGTATCGATTCCTGGACCAGTGACATCTTGGCCGATGCCTCCGGCGAAGAGATTATCACCTTCACGTGGACGATGGCCTTCGGTCCGTATTCCTTCGCGACACCCTTCATTATGTCGGATGACATCGAGTACATGTCCACCTTGCCGTCCGGTGTTATATCGAACGTCCCGGAGTACCACCCCAGTTTCGCCTTTTCGAACGCAAACCCTTTGTTGTCATCCTTCTCCGCGATCTTGGTGCTCGTTCTCTCAGATAATATCATATCTATTATAGATCCCAGGTTCCTGAGGTCGGACGATGACGTCTCTATTATCTCGGCATCGGGAAGTATCTGCCTTAACTGCTCCTTTATCCCGGCGACCGCGTCCTGACGGACCAGGTCCGCCTTGGAGAGGATGACCACTTCCGCCTCTTTGATCTGATGTGCCGGTATGAGGTCGACGGATTCGACGTTCCTCTCCTTCTGTCCGGACAATATGTCTGACGCCCTTATACAGTCGATGACGACGGTGAACGGGGCAACGTCGAACTCATCCGGGTACATGGATCTGAGAGGAGCGACGACGGACCCCATCAGGTTCGTCGACGTTCCGATAGGCTCCGCTATGATGACATCCGGCCTGCCGGCCGAGACCAGCGTCCTGGCGCTGGTCACGAACTCGTCGAAGTTGGAACAGAAGCATCCGCCGAGTATCTCACGCACGTCGAACCCGGCGTCCTTCGTGAACTCCGTGTCCACGAGGACGTCCCCTTGGTCATTGGTTATTATCGCTACTGATCTGTCGTTCCTCTCCCTGAGCTCCCTGGCAAGATTCACCGCGAGCGTGGTCTTACCCGCCCCCAGATATCCGCCGAGCACGAGGAACCTGGTCTTTCCCGATCCCATGTTGTCTTCCCTCCTTCTCATGAAAGTGCATCTGTCGCAAGGTATGGTGAGGACGCACCTCTCACCTGTAACAAGGCTTTTCAGTGATTCTATGATCCCGGCATCCAGAGGCCCGGCCCTTTTCCTGTTGTTGATCCTTAACGTATCCTCTTCCGCAGCGCTCATCGCAGGAGGAACGATGCCCTTTTCGATAAGGGACCTCATGCATTCGCTGTTCTCCTCGTCGGAACAGGAATCGCACCTCAACCCGACCTCGGATAGCGGTCCGTAGAGTTCCGCGAGCGGATCCACGATGTATATCTTCCGGTCGTTGCCGATGGCGATGTAAACAGCATCTGGATCAGACGGTACTATGTACTCAGTGCGGGCACCCCGTACTTTCTCTTCTCTCGCGACCTTCCACATCGCCGGCAGATGGTCGCACAGCTGGTACGACAGCTGCTGATACTTTATCCCAAGACGGTCGGCGAGGTCCTGTTTCGATACGGGCCCGTGTGCTCTGACCATCTTGAAAAGGGCGGTCAGGATGCGCTGGCGCATCTCGTGATCGTGTATCGAGATGTACGTTTCCGGATCGAGGCAGATGATCTCCATCTTGCAGTTCGGCACGTACCCTCTATCATCGCCTTTTTATTTATATCCAAGCGTACGCTTAATAACGTGGAAGATGTTGCGTCAAAAAAGGCGATATCCTCATGGCGAACATCAAAGAGAACGTTATACGCGCAAAGGACGCCGCGACCGTCCTGTCGGCCGTGAGCACCAGCGTGAAGGATAAGGCGCTCGAGGCAATGGCCGATGCTCTGGACAACTTCAGGAAGGAAGTGATCTCCGCGAACGCCGAGGATATGATCGCAGCGGAGAGGATGAGGGCCGCCGGCGAGCTTACAGACCCTATGGTAAAGCGTCTGAGGGTGAACGACGAGAAGATCGACGGAATGATGGACGGCATAAGGGATGTGAGGAAGTTAAAGGACCCGATCGGCGAGACGATGTCCGCGATGGAGCTGGACGATGGTCTGACGTTGTACCAGGTAAGATGTCCGATAGGACTCATAGGTGTGATATTCGAATCTAGGCCGGATGTGGTCCCGCAGATAATGGCGTTATGCCTCAAGAGCGGTAACGCCGTCGCGTTCAAAGGAGGCAAGGAGGCGGCAGGTACGAACCGCGCGCTGTTCGATATATTGTCAAAGGCAGCGTACGCGGCCGGTATACCCGAGGGCTCGTTCTGTCTCATGGAGACAAGGGAGGACGTGTCCGCGATATTGGGAATGGACGGCCTGATAGACCTTCTCATACCGCGAGGGTCCAACGAGTTCGTTAGGTATATCCAAGAGAACACAAAGATACCGGTCCTCGGTCACTCCGCAGGGATATGTCACGTATATGTGGATGCGGACGCGGACATCGATGTCGCTGTGAATGTGACGCTGGACTCGAAGATACAGTACCCGGCGGTCTGCAATGCCGTCGAGACGTTACTCGTGAACGTTCGCATAGCTGATGAGTTCATCCCGAGGATGACGGACATCTTCATCAGGAACGGCGTGGAGGTAAGGGCGGACGCATCCGCCATGAAACTGGCCGGAACGCACGTGAAGGAGGCGAAGGACAGCGATTGGGACGAGGAGTACAACGACCTCGTGATCTCGATGAGGACAGTGGATTCACTGGATGAGGCGGTGGATTTCATCAACAAACACGGTTCGAAGCACACGGATGCGATAATCACACGCAACAAGGACAATGCGCTCAGGTTCGCGAACTTCGTCGATTCATCGAGCGTGATGGTGAACGCATCCACCCGATTCTCGGACGGATACAGGTACGGGAAGGGCGCCGAGGTGGGGATAAGCACGAACAAGATACACTCCAGGGGCCCGGTGGGCATGGAGGGACTGACGATATACAAGTACGTGCTGACAGGCGAAGGGCACGTTGTGAAGGATTACGCGGGAAAGGATGCGAAGAGATACACGCACAGAACGCTGGACAAAGAATTCAAGTTGTGACACCATGAACAGAAAAGAGCACCTGAAGGGGGCGCACAGGATCGTCGTGAAAGTCGGAACATCATCCATAACAAGAGGGGGACCGAGCGCATCGTCCGAGTTCATGGACACCATAGCCAGACAGGTGAAGGATCTAAAGGACAAAGGAACGGAGGTGTTGATAGTAACATCCGGCGCGATAGGCATCGGACTGGCGGTGATGGACGCCAGGGCGCGGTCGCGCGAGATACCCGTGAGGCAGGCGGCGGCATCCATAGGACAGAGCGCGCTGATGCAGAAATGGAACGAGAGCTTCCAAAGGCACGGTATAGCGACGGCACAGATACTGCTGACATATGACTTCTACTCTGACCGCGAGAAATACCTCAACCTGAGGAACGCGATACAGACGATACTGGAGTTCGGTGCGGTGCCGATATTCAATGAGAACGATGCGATATGTGTCAAAGAGATAGACGCGGTGTTCGGTGACAACGACACACTTTCGGCGATGGTGTCGATAAAGATGGACGCCGACCTTCTGATAATATTGTCGGATGTTCACGGTCTATACGATAAAGATCCGAAGTTATTCGGAGACGCTAAGCTGATCCCGGAGGTGACGGACATAACCGATCGGATACGGGAGCAGGCCGGCGACACGGCTGGCCGCCTGGGGACGGGAGGCATGAGGACGAAGATACGTGCCGCCGAGATATGCCATGAGGCGGGATGCAGCGTCATCATCGCCGGGAGCGACGTCGACGATGTCATCGAAAGAATAATCGACGGCGAGGAGATAGGCACGATATTCATCACCGATAAGAGAGAAAGCAGGAAAAGCAGCTGGATACGGTATGCGCATGCGTCCGGCTCGATAGAGGTGGATGAGGGTGCCAAGAAGGCGCTGCTGAAGCACGTGAGCCTTCTTGCGGTCGGTATAAAGGACACAAAAGGAAGGTTCGACAGAGGCGATGTCGTCAACATCACATGCGGCGGTGCAGTGATAGCGAAAGGCATACCCGATTACAATTCCGACGACATATCGAAGATCAAGGGGCTGCACAGTGACAGGATGTTCGAGGTACTCGGTCACAAGAACTATGACAACGTGATAAGGAGCGAGAACATAGTCATAATGTGACGCGTTCGCGGAACGCGTATATCGATTATTTAGAGGAATAAGTGGGCCCAGCCGAGATTTCGGCATCGCACGGCCAGCACTTCAAAAAACAGATTTCAATAACGGTATTTTTCACGTTATTGATTTTCATTGAAAACAAGTAATCAAAATACAGAAAACACCCGGTATATCTAATCAATCGCGTCCTTTTCCCATCGATCGCCGAGAGCGTTCCGGACAGCCTTGCGCTTGTCGATCCGGAGGTAATACTTCTCGGTGTTCGTCTGCCTCTCATGCCGCAGCTGCTTCGACGCAGCTCCGATCAGAGACAGATCGTCATCGACGAGCAGAGTGAGCAGCGTCGGCCGCAGATCCTTGATCCGGAAGCTGACTCCGGAGAGCTCCTCGATCTTGATCTTATGTTTCCGGAACGTGTTTCCGCAAAGAGGCTTACCTGTAGAGGGATTGACGAAAACAAACTTCGTTTTGACTCCCATCTCTGCGAGGTACTCTTCCCGCTCCTTCAGGGAACGTTCGAGGCGTCTGAGCATATCCTGTCGGATGATGTTGACCTTTTCCTTCTTGCCCCAGGAACCCTCGCCCTTGGGGTGACGTACATAGAATGTCTCCGCGGCGAGATTGATATCCTGCATCTCCGCCTCGAACATCTCCTTAGGCCGGCAGCCGGTGCCGAAGGCCAAAGGCAGCAGCACCCGCATGACGATCCCCGGATATCCGCCGATCAGATCAATGGCGGCGAAGATCCTCCGCACCTCCTCGATCGGCAGCGCACGAACCTCACCGTCGCCGTCGGCCGACTTGATCACGATCTCGTCATCCTCGGCCATCCTCTCAATGATCTTGTTGCCCCAGAACTCAAGATATCCCTTCAGGATCTTGACATACGTTCCTTCAGAACTGTTGGTCATCTCTTTCGCCTTCATCCACCTGAAGAAGGCCTCGATCTCAGCCGGCCCCATGTGACGAGGGTCTGTAGTCTCGATGGATCCGGAAGACTTGAATCTCTCGAAGACCTCTGAAAAGTACTCCAGCTTCCGACCGTTCTCATAGATCGTGACCGGCGTGAATCTTATCGATTTCTTGGCGATGTAATGCTTGATCCCTGCCTTGAATGGATATCGGCCGAGCCTGATCCCGCTGCGCGTCTCCGCCCACCGGCTGCTCTCCGCAGCCTTCTTTTTTGTTCTCTTTTTCGCTCCCATCCTGTGCACCCCAATTTTGTTAATTTGTTAACTTTTTTGTCTGTGAAACAACATAGCCAGCATGTTTTGTTTTTTGTAGGTTAAAATAAAGTTAAAACGACAATTTTGTTAACTTATTTGATTTTGTTAACCTCCTCTGAAAGGTCAAAAGAGTCCGTCCACTCCGGTGCCCACATCCTCAAATATTGCATGAAGAAGGGCTTGAAGTCACGGTGCTGCGGCTTGAAATAAGACTTGTTCTGTTTCCCCCGTTCATACGAAAAACCGAGGGAGAGGATCTTCGCTGTGATCGTCTTCGTAGGTACCTCGTCCCGGCCGGCGTTGCCCTGATCCTTCAGGATCGCGTTGTAGCAGTTCGCGACGTCTGTGGTGCTGACATTTTCAACGATATGGTCAAAGTTGGCCGCCGTGATCACGGGGTTGAGTTTGTCGACAACGAGCTCTTTCCGCCGGCTGAAGACGGCGTCGACCATGGCCATGAACGTGATCGCTTCCGGTGTGTCTATGATGATCTCCCGGTTGGCCTTGACGCTGTCGGCAATAAGCTCGATCGTGGGCCTCTCTGAGCCTGTCAGTAAGCTCGTCGTGTACAATGTGCTCGCGATGTTGCGAGCTCGCCCCCTGATCTGCGGAGCACCCTTCATCCCATTCACGAAGGCGTAATACCACTGTCCCTTCCATTCGCCGCTGTCGATCCTATCCCGGAGGTGTCTTCTCGTTTGAGCTGCAGGTTCCTCCCAGTTCAGCCCAAAGGTCTTCGATCCGCCGAGGAAGGCCCATCGGAGGGCGTAGAGCTCTGTCCGGATCCTGTAAGGGCTGATGTCATCGAGGAGCTCCTCATCCTCATGGATGCTGTCGATATCGCCCAGCTCCAGATCGTCCGGCATACCGATCATCCCGATCCGGATGCCGCGGTTGTATACGTCTTCAGGTAGACCTTCAGCTTTGACCGTGAGGGCGATGTGCGTATGCACGTGATTTTTGTATACGCGCTGAGACTTGGGGTCTGCGCGGATCAATAAATTCCCCTTCTCGAAGGCTGCTTTGATGAGCTCGCAGACCTCCATGCCGCGATCGCTCTGCATGGTGCCCATGAGCTCGTCCAATAGCAGCGTCACGTTGTCGGTTTCGATCTGCCGGCTGAGAGCAGCTGCAGAATAATTGGTCACATACTGGCCACGGTAGACGATGAGATTCAATGTCTTCAGCGTGGTCGACTTTCCGGAGACCGTCACACCGTCAAATATGAGCACCGGCGCATATCTGAATACCTCCCGGAAGTACGATGAGATAACCCAATTGGCGACCAGATCGTAAGCGTTGTCGTCAGAGAACCACACGAACCTCCGGAGATATCGGACGATGCGTCCGTGGATCTGCGACAGATCGTTCTCGATCGGCAGCAGCTCATGGTCGTTGAACTTTCCCGGAGAATGCCATGCAGACCTGTGCACGGCATTCTCAAGGATCCTGATCTCGTCCTTGGTATACTTGTCCTGGTTGTAGATATCGGACGCGGAGATCGTCTCTGTGTCGCCGGCACCGTTCAGGATGAGCACCTTCGTGAGGTACTTGTCGTCGACGCTGCGGTCTGTTCCTCGATCTAAATTCGGGACGACGAACCGCTCGATCATTTTGGCGCTGAAGATACTCATGGGAATCCCTCCAAACGTGTCTGAGTACGGTGTCCGCAGCTCGCCTTCACGATGAGCTCCGGCGATATCGGCGCCGCCTTCGTCATTTGAATAGATCCTCTACGTTCTGTGTAAATTCCAGGAACAGTTTCTCTATTGGTTCCGTTATATTCGGGTCCAGGAACACCGCGATCTCCAAGATCACTCTCACAAGGGTCGATAAGGCCCTTCCGTCCTTCGTCCTGGCCTCTATCGTTATCACGTTGCCGGATATCATTTGCGTCAGCTCGAGAGCGTCCGCTGATTGCTCTGTTTTTTCCATTTTTGCTCAATCCTACAAGAATAATTCTTGTTATGCCGTAACTGTTATGGCAGATATTTATAATTTTTTGCAAGAATACCTCTTGTATGGCAGGACGTAAACCATACATTACAGTGACTCTTCCGGAAGAAATGCTTGAGTACCTTAGGAAAAAAGTAGAATCTCGCGAGTTCGCAAGCATGGCGCATGGGATCGAATTATGCGTTCTCCGGTTCAAAGAAGCAGAAGAGAAGGGGTTGAGGCCCTGAGGGCATTTTAGGATTGAGCTTTCTAAAATTCTAACCTCAGAGGCCCCATTGTTTGTACTCATATGAAACCCTCCAGTCTGCTTTGTGTCTTGTGTGCGCAGCTAGCCTTCACGATGAGCTCCGGCGATATCGGCGCAGCCGGTGAGATCTCATAAAAGAGGCCACAGACCTTCACGGTGTAATTCTTCTTCTTCGCCGCCGAGACAAAGATACCTTGACCGTTGTCGTAGTGCCCGAAGCAGTACAGCAGGAACCCTCCCTCGACGGGATCCCAAATCTTCCGTCCGCACCGGTCACACGGTTCTCTGTTTACTTCCATGTGATCACTCCTCCGGAAAACTTATGATGCTGCGCTGTTCCCTCTCAGCCCGCTTCTTGGCATCCATGGCGCGTCTTATACGTCCCCAGGGGTCAGACGTCGTCTTGGCGTTCTCTTTCCCTTCCTGCGGCCACTCTGAGGCCTCCGCGACCTTTAACTGAAGGTCGCAATCCTCACACTCTTTCATGGCATCGCCCCCGGAAGCAGGATCCACTGAGCCGTATGGTCAGTTCCCTTGTCACAGCCGTCCGGACCTTCCAGGTGCGATGTCGCCGGCTCCACGCAGGCTCTGTTGCATCCGACGCATTGCCACCACCATTGCCGGCGATGTCCATTGCCGGTCACGGGGTTCCCTCCTCGAACGTCACAATGTCCACGCACTCGATAGCGTCGCCACAATGCGGGCAGAAATCCAGAGTCAAGTATCCGTAGTAATCGCCGTCATTATAGTGGGCTTCGGCGCAGATCCTGCAGGTGGCGATGTTGTAGAAGTAGAC
>Ga0131853_10001457_pt1 | contig 42277 bp, 33 predicted proteins | sample TergutLab28metaG_FD_92764 | JGI IMG/M metagenome (GOLD analysis project Ga0131853, IMG submission 92764) | Labiotermes labralis P1 segment gut microbial communities from Petit-Saut dam, French Guiana - Lab288 P1 (version 2) (version 2) | ecosystem: Host-associated > Arthropoda: Insects >...
CAAACGGAAATCTGACAGTTCCTGCGTTCACAACAGCACCATTTGGAGTGAATACAGAGGGCAGTGCTATGCACACCGTAACCTTTAACCTAAACGGTGGCACACGCACGGGCGGCGGCGAGCTTGTACAACAAATTGTTGACGGCGCAAATGCATTCCCGCCTACGGCATCACTCGCCGGATATATATTTGACGGATGGGACGGCGGCCTTTATACAAACATTACCTCCGGTAGAACCCTAACGGCACAATGGACACCCCTGCCGGGTTTGCAAATAAACGACGCGGGCAATCACACCACCCTTGCGGCGTTTCAAACGGCAATCAACGCCGCACTTGCTCCCAGTAACGCAGTCGTTAACGTAACAGGCGGGCTTGCTTTTGCGGATGCCACGCTTGCGATTGATATACAAACAGGCCGCACGGTAAATTGGAATGCCAATTATTCCGGTTCGGTCGGAGCAGGTTCGCTGATTAACATAACAGGCGGCGGCGCGTTCAATCTCACAGGCGGTACTATTGAACAGTTAGGCGGCGCAACTGCTGTGCTTGCAGCGGGCGATATACGCTTTACCATGAGCGGCGGTAATATACATTCGGACTCAGCAAACATGCACGCACTTAGAGGATTCGGCAATTCGGAGGTTTTGATTACAGGCGGGAGAATAGAACTCAGAAACAGCAGTTCAGATTCAATATTGCAGGCAACGGGTAACTCCATTGTACGTATTACGGGCGGTCTTACGCTTGCCCGTGCCAACGTGGGCAACGCTATAGGCGCAATGATAACTTCGACTGTCGTTATAACCGGCAACCCTTCGCTTCCAGGCGGGTTAAACCCAACGGCTAACGGTTTAATCATCCAACACCCCGGCACAGGTACGTATGGCATTGGCGAAGCAGTCACCACCGCCACATTTAACACACTCGCAGCCAACCCCAACGCCGCAACCGCTGTATGGGCATTGCAAGACGGCAGAAGCGGCATGACCTACACAACCACCACGGATATCCCGCGCACGAGGTTTGTTGAGGTTGACGGTGTGACGGCTGTTCCAACCTTCGCCATCACCATAAACGGCGGAGGCACGGGCTATAGCGCAAGCCCCAACCCTGCCCAAGCAGGCGCAACAGTAACCCTCAACCCCGGCACAATAATTGGGTATATGTTTACAGGATGGACGGTCGTTTCCGGCGGTATAACCATCGCCGCCAACAACACGTTCACCATGCCGAATAACCCTGTTGAAGTTACGGCTAACTGGCGGCAACAATCCACAGACAACACAGCCCACAGCCTTACCGCACAGCCTACAGGCAGGGCGGGTGTCATAGACAATACGGCAAATACTATTACAGTAGACCTGCCCAATGACACAGCAGACCAAACAATCGAAGTAGTGGTGGCGAACTATGTGTCGTGGTCAATTACAGGCGCGGTTGTGAGCTATTATGACGGCGAGTATACCGTTACCCTTGGGCGCGGCACAACCATCGTCAACCTTGTGGTTACGCCGGAAGATGGCGAAACACGGACATATACCGTAACGCTTACTACTTTGCACACTGTCACCAACTTCACTATCACAGGCATAGCCGCACCTGTGGCGGGTGCAGCAACGGATTTGCCGACTGTACCGGACTGCCCTAACGGTCAATGGGCGGTTAGCGGCAGAGGTTGGATGCAGTGGGCAAACGGACAGCTTGCAGGCAGCAACTTTACCGCGGGGCATTTTTACAGATTTGATTTATTCCTAAGCCCGGCTGCCGGATGGACGTTCGGCGATACAGCACCCGTTATGGCAAATGTTACAGTACAAGATGCAAACGGAGAACCTGTGACAATTCTTTCGATGGATAACTCAATTTTGCCCGACGGACGCTTGGTCCTTAGAATGCAGTTCCCCCGCACAGCCGCAACCATCACCAACCTTAACATCGTACTGCCCGCACCTGTAACGGGCGAAACGCCGGTAACAGAAGTAACCAATGCCCAATGGACGGCAGCGGTTGAGTGGAGAAATGCGGCGAACAACCTTGCAGGCACAAATTTCGCGCCAAACACGATTTACACGGCAAATATCACCGTAACCGCACAAACAGGATTTACGCTTGTTGGGTTTGCGGCAAACAGCTTCACCGTCAATGGCGGTGCGCCGACCACAGGCAATTCGGCGGGTAGCGGGGTTTTATCTCATACTTTCACCGCAACCGGCAGAGCCAACCCGGATGTAACATGGCCGAGCAATTTGACCGCAACCTTCGGGCAGACCCTTGGTGATGTAAGCTTTGGTGCAAACACCGGCACAGCGGGTAGCTTCACATGGACGGCGGGTAACGCAACATCTGTTGGTGCGGTAGGCCCGCAACAGCACAACGTAACATTTACCCCCACAGACACCGCAACCTATAACACGGTTAATAACGATGTAACCGTTACAGTGGGTAGGATAACACCGACCGCCGCGCATTTGGAATATGACCTTACGGCGGTGACATTTGACAACGCTCCTCGCGCGGTAAGCGTTACTCCGGCAAGCGGCGTAACCGGGCTTGGCACAATTACGGTCGAGTACGCCCCGCAAGGCACAACGAACTGGACGACAGACGAACCCATAAACGCGGGAACGTATCAAGTACGGGCGAATATCGCGGAGGGGACGAACTTTACCGCCGCAATTATTTCGCTTGGCAGTTTCACCATCATCCAAGCCACGGGCCTAACCGCCACGCCACCCACCACAACCGTCAAAGCGGGTGAAGCAACAATAGCCAATTTTGACTTAAACACAATCTTGCTTAACCATCCGACATTAACACCACTCAACACAGGCGCAAGGACGTTTAGTGCTGTTTTAGCTGACGGCGGCGGATTTGTAAGCGGCGTAAATGTTAGCGACAACACGCTGACCTTTGCCGTAGCAGACACAGCGACCGATGGCAACACAGCCACAATCACAATCACCATCAACACGACTAACTTCGAGAGCATCACCACAACCCTAACCATTACCGCAAGGGATTTGATTGTGCCAACCGCAACTGCAAATGTCACCGGCAGCCTTACTTTTGGTCAGTCGCTTTCCAACTTGTTAATCGCAGTGGCAACATCCAGCACCCCCGGCACGATAGCATGGAATAACCCGGATGCAATACCCAACGTAGGCGCACCGCCCCAAGCATGGACGTTTACGCCAACAGACCAAAACACCTATGCCACTTTGCACGGCGCAAGCGCAATCACCGTCAACCCCGCACAAGTTGCCGGTACGGTCGTTATTGACGTAACAGGCACAGGCGTGGGCGGCAGTGTTGTTGAAGGCAATGTAATGACCGCCAATGTAAGCGGCATTACCCCCGCAGGAGCGCAAGCGGGTTTGACCTTCCAATGGTTTAGAGGTGGGGCGGCAATCGGCGAAGCTACAAACAATACCTACACCGTGACAGCGGCTGATATGACCCAATCCATCACCGTACAGGTAACAGGCACGGGCAATTTCGCAGGCTCACAAACCAGCGCGGCTGTAGAGGTCGGCAGAATACCCCTTGGCGGCACAATCTCTATCTCAGGAACAACCACTCTCGGTGATGTGCTGACTTTGAACAGAACAGCCCTTGTACCAACTAATGCCAATGTAACCATCACATGGTTGCGTGACGGCACGTCCATTGCCGGTGCTGTCGGGGAAAGTTACACAATCGCTCAAGCAGATTTAGGCAGGGTGATTGCGGTGCAGATTGTAGGCACAGGCGATTATACAGGCTCGGCGGTAAGCCCCAGTGTAAATATACCGGCTGTAGTGCCGACCGAACCCCGAAACTTCACCGCCACCCCCGGTAATGCGCAAGTAGCCCTTGCGTGGAATGCACCGGAGTTTGACGGAGGAGCGGCAATTACAGGCTTCCAAGTTTCAAGCGACAATGGCACGACATGGGTAGCTTCTACAAGCAATACCGGGCATGTTTTCACAGGTTTAACAAATGGTATTGCATACACATTTAGGGTGCGGGCTATCAACAGCGCAGGCAACGGCGAATATGCTGCCGCAGTTGCAACGCCGACAGCGGTTATTGCCGTAACCGGCGTGAGCATTAGCCAAAATAATTTTAGCCTTCAAGTAGGGCAAAATAATCAGCTTATAGCGACCGTCACCCCTGCAAACGCGGCAAATACTAACGTAACATGGGATTCCAATAACTCAGCCGTTGCAACAGTAAACGCCGCAGGGCTTGTAACAGCAGTAGCCCCTGGCACTGCCACGATTACAGTAACGACTGCTGATGGCGGCTTTACGGACACGGTTCAAGTAACAGTAACACAAGCGCAAGATAACAATAACCAAGGTGGCGACCATAATGGCGGAGGTGGGGGTGAAGGTGAAGGTGGCACAACATGGACACCTCCAGCAAATGCGACTCACTTCACCATAAACGGCATAACTATGAATTTCACAGTATCAAACAATATAGCGACACTACAAATGTCTGATGCTGTGGTTACGCAGATAATCAACGCCGCAAGAAACGCCAATCAAGCTACGGTATCGTTTAACCTTTCAAACCTACAAGGGCGGTCAAACCTTACAGGTGTACAGATGTCGTCTGTGGCATTAGAAAGATTTGCAAATGCTAACCTTGCTGTAGAGATTAGATTACCAAACGGCACAATACATCTTGATGATGTGGCGGCGGCAAATGCGGCAGAGCAAGCGGGAGCGAATATTGTAATCAGCCTTGGCAGACTAACCAACGTCCAAAGAAATCAGCTTAACAATGCCCAAAGGGCAGCGTTAAGTAATAATGATGTAATTTTTCGCATCACAATGGCTTCGGGCAATATAGGCATATCGAACTTTGGCGATGGTGTTGTTACTGCTACATTGCCATTCACAGGCACTTTCCCTGCTGCCGTTTGGTATTTAGACAACAGTGGCAATCTGCACAGAATGGAAAGCACCTACAACCGCACAGCAAGAACGGTGATATTCACAACAAATCATTTATCCCTGTTTGTAGTGGGGCATGATGATGGCACAAGAAATGAGATAAGATGAGTTTGGCGAAGCATCGGAATCAAATGGTGAAGCAGACAATTCTTAATCACAATCAAAATTGCACCAACTAATTTTGCGAAAAAACAAGAGGGAGGATATTGGCGGCAAATAAAAGTTCTCTTGTTGCCAATATCTTCGGCTTGCAAGGAAGGGCTTATGATGGATAGAAATTCACTTTTAGACTATCTTGACGAACACTTGGTTATCAACGATGCAAAGTATGTAGCCGAAGATGGGCATGGCAATGAAATGGTATCAAAGGTAAACATGACAAGTCAAAGTTTTTAAATTGAGCGGAAAATCTAACGTCGATGTGAGAAATCGTATCTTTGCGGCGTTAGTTGTACATAGGAAACAGATGTTGACTACTACATGTCATATTTAGTTTATATACAGAACTTTTTTATCCGTTTATTTAAACTTTAGTTTACCCGTAGTTTATCACTATCTGGTATGATTATATAAAAACGGAAGGACAACCTAAATTGACGATAAAACGCCGGTTATTCATAGCCAATATCATAATGATTCTATTCCCAATCGTTGTCACAGCCATTGTTTTTTTCGGGATACGCTTTCTTATCGTCGATGACGCCGCCACCACACGCGGGGGATTGGGCGGACGGTTTGCCGACATGCCCAATATACCGGCAGTGGGTTTATCCGATGCCGATGAAGCCTTTACCCGTGGAAATTTTGCGTATGTCACCAGTGATATTGCATTGTATCATTCAGATTTAGGCGACTACATTATTATTCTTGCGGATATCCACCGTGCGTCGCTGGAAGATTTTATTGAAAGGCCCGACTTTACGCTGATAGTGATATTGTTTTATCTGCTTACGGCATCAATTGTGGCAAACATATTGCTGGCAAAATATATTACCCGCCGCATTATGACACCCATCAATACATTGGCAACAGGCGTAAATGAAATAAGCAATGGAAATCTAGCACACCGCATACAATACAATGGCGGCGACGAGTTTGATGTCATTTGCGCCAACTTCAATGAAATGGCTGCTCGCCTATCGGAAATGGTAGCACAACAACAGGCCGATGAAAACAGCCGCAAAGCACTGATTGCGGGCATTTCCCATGACCTGCGGACGCCGCTTACTTCTGTGAAGGCCTATATCGAAGGACTGCGGAAAGGCGTTGCAAAAACACCCGAAATGCAAGAAAAATATCTTGAAATCATTCAAAATAAAACAGAAGACATCGAATACATTATCAAACAGCTTTTCATGTTTTCCAAAATTGATATGGGCGAATTTCCATTTCATCTTGAAACAGTCGATATTGGAAAAACACTCATAGAACTGGTTGATAGTTTTGCTGATGAATATAAAGCCATGGGGTTAGATATAACGCTGATAGAAAATACGCAAGAGGAATACGTTTCCATTGACACCGTACAATTTAAAAACATCATACAAAACATTCTGGGCAACAGCGTGAAATATTGCAGCAGAAATGATGCCCGTGCAGAAATATCATGCAAAAAAAATGATAATGACAGTGTGACCATCACTATAACAGATAATGGCACTGGTGTACCAATAGCCATGCTAACAAAAATATTTGATGTTTTTTATCGTGGTGATGAATCCAGAAGCAATTCAGCAAAGGGCAGCGGTTTAGGTCTTGCCATATCTTCAAAAATAATTCAACGTTTAAACGGCCAAATAAGGGCTGAAAATATGGACGGTCTGGCTATTATAATCACATTGCCCATACAGAAGGGATAGCAAAAAATATGAAGAAAATACTAATCATCGAAGATGATACTGCCATCGCCGAAATAGAACGCGACTTTTTAGAAATTGAAGGATTTGAAGTGACAATAGTCACAGATGGTTTAGAAGGCTGCAAAAAAGCCAAAACAGAAAAATATGATTTAATATTGCTGGATTTGATGCTGCCCAATATGAATGGCATTGATATCTGCCGCAGCATTCGCGGTGACATTGACATACCCATTATCATGGTGACAGCCAAAGGCGAGGACACAGACAAGGTGCGGGGACTCGGGCTTGGGGCAGATGACTATATTGCCAAGCCTTTTTCGCCTACTGAACTGGTGGCAAGGGTGAAAGCAAACTTGGCGCAATACGAAAGGCTACAAAGCAGAAATAAAAATGAACCAAACAAACGCGCAGATGAACTAAGTGTGGGGGCAGTCACGGTAAACCGCGCTACCCGCCGCGTATATGTACATGGTGCAGAAATTGAACTGAAGCATAAAGAATACGAATTGCTCACATTTTTAATATCAAGCCCAGATGTTGTGTTTAGCAAAGAACATCTATATGAACGTATTTGGGGCATGGATGCCTTTGGGGATTTGAAAACAGTTGCCGTTCACATCAACCGACTGCGTGAAAAAATAGAGAAAGACCCGCAAAATCCTGTCCATATACAGACGGTTTGGGGGGCAGGGTATCGTTTTAAGATGTAGGATTATCAACGAAAACAGAAAAGGAATTCAACTTCTTGCAAAATGAAAGAAGTTGAATTCCTTTTTACTTGTTGTTTAACATTGTTTACCTAGATTTTAACTTTTTTAGGGTTTTTAGTTTACCTTTGTGTCTTATGATATGTACAACTTAAAAAACCGAAGGGGAGATAAAAGATGAAATCATTATTAAGCAGCGCAAACATCAAGAAGCACATGGTGTTGTTGGTTATTTGGGGGACTGTCATTGTTACAGGTTTTCTTGCATTGGGTGCAATGGTGGGCGGCATAGAAAGTTTGATTGTGTTTAGCAGGATGCATAGCCTTGCCGTGCGGTTTGGATTAGTGTACACCGTGGTGCATATATTCCAACATAGACATTGGTTTTTGCAATGCATTAAAAACTTGACATATAAACAAAAAGCCAATCATAGCCGCATTTTGCAGGTTGCATAACTTGAATCGAAAGGAAGTGATTTTATGAAAGCCATAGGAAATAGTAAAACCACCAAAATCATTGTTGACATACTCATGACAATTTTCTTGATATTGTCATTTATAAGATGGGAAGACAGCCATTTCGCCTTCCACGCCATCGTCGGAACGGCATGTGCTTTATTTTTCACCTGGCATGTGTGCATCCACTGGAAATGGCTGAAAGCCGTGACAAAGTTATTGATCAATGGAAAAATAAATAAATCACTCAAAGGAAAATATATAATTGACATGCTTCTATTGATAGCTTGGGGCATTACCATTGCTACAGGATTTCTTGCAGTGGGTTACTTCACATTTGGAATAGAAAGCATGGCTGTGTTCAGCAGACTTCACGCCGTTTCTTCAAGGATAGGGCTTGCATTTGTGGTGGTGCATGTCTTTCAGCACGTGCCGCAGATTAAGTCTTATGTAAAAATATAAAAGGCTGCCACCCACTGTAATACAGTATAGTAACAGCCTTTTGACTACCGCAGACCATTTCAAAGCCTACATTGCCTTAGACCCTTTAATGATATTCCAATACAAACCGAATTTATCCTTTGCCATAGCATAATACTCTGCAAAGAATGTTTGTTGCGGTGGCATATGCGGATTAGGGTCAACATTTAGCATTTCAAACAGACGCTCTACCTCTGCATTTTCTGTTGCGTAGACGGTTAATATGATGTTGTTTCCGGCATTGTATGGATAACCATCTGGTGCATCTGAAAACATCACCGTTGAACCGCTAATTTCTAAGCTTGCATACATTACTTTGTTCTTGTCTGCTTCTGATGCGACATAGCCATCGGCGGCAGGCGCATCACTGAAAAGCATTAGCCCTTTGATTTCAGTCTTAAACACATTGGCATAAAAATCAAGTGCTTCGCGGCAATTGCCGTCGAAATTGAGAAAAACATCTAAAGCCAATTTAAACACTCCTCACATATTTTTAGTACATCGCTTATACTTTGTCCATTATAACAAATTAGACCAAAAAAACAAGCCAATTTATCCCTTATTTCTTTCATTCAGGTGGTTCAATGCCAAATAAATGCGGCCTTCAAACTTATCAAGCGCGTCTTGGGCGGTTTTGCTGTCTACATTGGCTAAAATCATTAAAACAGCGTTTTTGGCAGAAAATCCGCATAAATTGAGTGCTGCCAACGCTTCTGATTCAGTCACCCCTGTGGCTTGGCATACGATGTTGATAGCCCTGGCAATCAGCTTTTGGTTGGTGGCCTTTACATCCACCATCAAGTTGCCATATGTTTTGCCAAGCTTGACCATCGTCACTGTGGAAAGCATATTCAGCACCATTTTTTGCGCCGTGCCGCTTTTCATACGGGTAGAGCCTGTAATGACCTCTGCACCCGGCTGCACAGCAATGTCTATATCAGCGAACTTGGCAATTTCAGAATTTTTTGTGCAAGACAAAGCAATGGTTAAAGCCCCAATGTCTTGAGCGTATGCCAACGCCCCTTTTACATAGGGTGTGCGTCCGCTGGCGGCAATGCCAACCAACGCATCGCCCGCTGCAAAGCCCATGCCGCACAGGTCAGATTTTCCAAGGGCTTCATTGTCCTCTGCACCTTCCACCGCACGCACAAAAGCGGTTTCACCGCCAGCGATTAGTGCCGTGACTACACCATCTTCCACACCAAAAGTGGGCGGGCATTCGGCAGAATCCAGTACACCAAGCCTACCCGATGTTCCCGCGCCGATATACACCAGCCGTCCGCCCGACTTTATACGCAGATATATGGCATCTATGGCGGCGGCGATGGCTGGAAGGTTTGCCTCAATAGACTCTGCCACTTTTTTATCTTCGCTGTTTATCAGGCTGACGATGCCCAATGTGTCCAGCTTGTCGATATTGCGTGTATTGTGGTTGCGCTTTTCTGTATCTATATTGTTTAAATTGACTGACAAGAAACCACCTCTTTTGCTAATTCAGCATATTTATCCAGCGTTAGAAATTTCAACATCTTTTTTCGATAGCCATCATCGGCTTTATCGCCATGTATCTCCTTTGCCCAAAAGAGGGCACCCAGTGCTGGAGGCGATTCCAAATGCACAAATTGACAGCCCTTTGCCGCATGGTCAGCAACGATAGTCTTAAAATTGTCAACCATACCTGGATATTTTATGATGTTCCATATGCTTCCAGCCATTACAATGGTTATTTCCTTGCTAAAATCCAAATTTCTGATGCATCCGCAAACACCTTCGCCTATACTTTTACCTACGTTGTCTAAAATTTCCTTGGCGACATCGTCCCCATCAAGGGCGGCTGTGTCAATGGCAGAAATTACATCTTTTGTTATACGCGCAAGTAACTGGCTGTCGGATATGGCATCAAATAATCCCGCAGGCGTTTCAATGCCCAGCATATTCAAAAGCTTGGGGGCAAGTAAAGTTGGCTTGCCCAAACGATAAAAGTAACTGTATACAGCTTTAATGCCTTCACGCATGATGAATGCACCGCCAGCGGTATCGCCACTCATGATGCCAATACCACCCACTTGCAAAACTTGTCCATTTTCGTCAATGCCAACAATCACTGTACCTGTGCCATTTATCGCACAAACCCCTGATTCAGCCATTGCCTTCACACCCAAAATACCATCATTAGCCAGAGCAAAACGTTTAAAGCCTATCGCGCTTACCCGTTGGTTTAATGCTTCAATTTGTGATGGTAAATCTGCCCCAGCCAAGCCAAATGTAGCGGCGGCTATATTTTGTACAGTGATATTGTTACGTTGAAACAGTATGTCAAGATGGGCGCGCATTGCCGACTCCATGCCGTCATAATTGCCAAAACGTTCGTGGCTACAGGTAGGGCAACGCAGAATGTCTACAAATTCTCCGTTTGTGCGGCACAGAAGATAATCGGTTTTAGAATTGCCGCCGTCAACGCCCAATAAATATTCAGGTTTAGTGGTATTATCCATCATAGACCGCTGACCGGCAGTTTGCCCATACACTCTATTTCCCCCATGAGGGCTTTGATGGTATTGTTTATTGCGCGATTGGTATATTCATAAGCGGCAACATAAGCATCCGCTTCCTGCATTTTAAGATAGTCGTATGGTACACGCAGTGTCACCAATATAATTTTTTTGCCAGCCGCTTTCATTGCTTTAAATAGGTTGACCTGCCCTGGGTTTAGCATGGCGTTGTATGTTGCGTACAGTAATATGCCGCAATCTGCGGCTTTATCTACAATGTCAGCAATTTCTGTTTCACTAGGGTTGACACTGATTTCCGCATAGCCGCAACCTAAAACGCTGGCTGCCTTTTCACAAAAAGTCTGCTGGACGATGATGGTATCATCCACGATGTTTGCCCTATAAGGCGGCGGTGATATAACAAAAAGATTGTCACCGGAAATAGGCAGAAGTGCAGTATCATCTTTCACCAACGTGATGCTTCTGCGGCTGATTTCGTCAGACAGCTTTTCATGTGCGGTATATTTCTCTAATGGGTCTGGGGCAATGTCGTTCAGTCTGTATTTTTCCTTGTATTGAATGATACGCTTTACGGCATCGTCAATTCTTGACATAGGGATTTCACCAGACTTTGCTGCCGCCAAAACCGCTTCATAGCATTTGCGTTGTATCTCTAGTGGTCTGCACAGGCATAGTAAGTCTGCCCCTGCGTTTAATGCCATTATGCAACCCTTTTCGGTTGTGTAGTATTCTTTAATCGCATCCATCGCCATACAGTCGGTAATAATCAAACCGTTAAATTGCATGGTTTCCCTCAATAAACCCGTAAGCACCTTATGAGAAAGTGTCGCGGGCAACTCGCTGTCAATCGCTTTGAATATGATGTGGGCAGTCATGATGGAGTCCACACCGTTTGCGATTGCCGCATGGAAAGGGGATAGCTCAACAGCATTGAGCCGTTCCATGTCATGGTCAATATAAGGCAGTGATAAATGAGAATCCATATGCGTGTCGCCATGGCCTGGAAAATGCTTTGCGTTAGCCATCACGCCGCTTTTTTGCAGGCCTGTAATGTAGCCTACGCCCATTTTTGCAACAATGTCCGCGTCATCCCCATAGGAACGTATGCCAATGACAGGGTTGTCGGGGTTATTGTTGACATCCATGTCGGGGGCGTGGTTTAGATTGATTCCAAGTGCCCTTAGTTCTTTACCAACCATTTCGCCGACTTGCACGGTACAGTCTGCCATTTGTGATGCAGTAATTGCCATGTTTGACGGGAAATGGGTCGTGCCTGAAAAAGCCCGCATCACCATGCCACCCTCTTGGTCTGCGGATATAAACGCTGGAATGTCCGAAGCTTCCTTGGCTACGTCCTGCAAGCTATCGCTTAGTTTTCTAATATCTTTGTAGCCTTTTAAATTGCTTGCAAAATATATATAGTTCCCCAGTTTGCACTGCAAAAAATGTGTCCTGTATTCATCTGTAAGCACCGAACCATCGACAGCAACAATAAACAACTGTCCAATCTTTTGCTCAAGCGAAAGCGTATGCATATCCATTGCAATCCCACCTATTCATACATATGATATTTGGTTTTTATTTTTATAAATTGCTGACTATCCTCGTCAGCCATCTGCAAGATTTCGTCTAATCCGCGTCCTTCGCGTACATGCACATTGCCTGTATTGTAGTCAATCATATGGCGGCTGTTTTCAGTAAACGGCTTCATCCATTTAAATTGGCTGCCGCTCATTTCTTTAATGGTATAAAGCATCGTGAGCCCTGTTTTTGCTGGCAGAAAATCATCCCTGTTGAGTACATGAACCTCTATGCCTTGGCATAACTCCCCTGCGTATTTAGATAATGTAGGATGGTAGGGTAGGGGGGTAAAATATTGCGGACGAAAGTGGACACTAGGCAGATTGTAATTGTTTAGCCTGTCGGCCAGTTTATAGGCATTTAGCCAAGGCGCACCCACAAAACTAAAAGGCTTTGTTGTGCCGCGCCCTTCTGAAATATTTGTACCTTCAAATATGCAAGTGCAGTTGAAAGTAAAGCAACTGTCTACAGTAGGTATATTGGGTGAAGGCAGTACCCAGTTTACGCCTGTATCCTCAAAATAAAAATGTCTATGCCAGCCTGTCATGGGGATGACTTCAAGACGGCACCCGATATTGTATTCTTGGTTAAATAGCTTTGCGCATTCACCGATGGTTAGACCATAGCGTTGAGGGATTGGATACAACCCAATAAAAGATTTGCAGGAGACATCCAGCATATTGCCCTCTACTGCCACACCACCCAGCGGATTTGGCCTGTCAAAAACAACACATGCAATGCCGTTTTCGGCACAGGCTTCCATTGCATAGGCCATTGTATACAGATATGTATAAAATCTAGCCCCCACATCCTGTATATCAAAGGCTAAAACATCAATATTTTCAAGCATTTGGGCTGATGGTTTTTTATTTGAACCATAAAGACTGATGACTGGCAGACCTGTCGCACTGTCGGTGTAATTTTGCAATGTAATGCCAGCCTGCAAATCCCCCCGTACGCCATGCTCGGGCGCGAAAAGTGTAACCAGGTTAAAATGTTTGTGTAGTATGTCTATTGTGGATTCAAAACGGCGGTTTATGCCTGTAGCGTTGGTGATGAGTCCAATGTTTTTGCCAGAAAAATAGCTTGCGTATTTTTCCCAATTATCTATACCTAAATGGACCATGATATCACTCCTTTAATGCAGTTTGCTGTTGCTTAGTTCTTTGCGTGTGGCATCCAAATGTGCCTTGGCATGTTCGTATTCCAAGCTTAGTACGGCAGTAAACAAAATATCAATGATACAAAGCTGAGAAATACGAGAGCCTGTGGCGGCCGAACGTATCTCTGTTTCAGGCGAAGAAACAAAAAGGTTTACATCGGCGGTTTTGCTTATGCTGTTTTCGCTGTATTTGGTAATGGATACAACAAACGCCCCGTTTTTTTTAGCCAATTCTGCAATACGCAAAGTATCTACTGTTTCGCCTGAATAAGAAATGACCACGCACACATCGTTGGCGGTTAATGTTGCCGCCACCGTGGTTTGCAGGTGGATATCGGCAAAAGCATAGCTTATCTTATTGATGCGCAAAAACTTTTGCTGTGCGTCCTGCGCAATAATAGACCCTGCCCCCATGCCAAAAAAATCAATGCGTCTGGCTTGGTGCATGGCATTGATTGCTCTGTCAATGCTATCTCTGTCACACACACTCATCGTCTGCTCTATGCTTTTGATGCTGCTGTTAAAAATATGTTGCGCAATATGCTCGACAGAATCGCCTGGCGTTATTTCAAGAAAGTTGGGGATTTGCTTGTCCTCACTGATACCCACATACGCCGAAAACCGCAGAATAAAATCGCGGTAGCCCGCATAGCCCAATGTTTTAGAAAAACGCACAATGGTGGCCTTAGAAACCCCAACGCGTGACGATACTTCTTCAATTGTATTGCCGCTGGCTTTTTCAGGGTTTTGAATAAAAAAATCGGCCAGCCGTTTTTCAGATTTGCTGAAATTTTGATAGGACTCTTTAATCTCTGACAAACAGCCGTTCATTGTTACTACCCCTCTATAAACCAGCAGGGCGGGTTTTAACCGCCCTTGCCAGTGTTCTGTTATTGTGTTCTTTGGAAAACGTCGTTTAATTCCTGCGTAATGGTGTCTAATCCAGCAGACCTTTGTGCCGCAATTTGATTCACATGGTCTTGGACTGTGATATTGCCAATAATGGTTTGCACTTCAGAATCGGTAAGGATTTGATTAATCATTGGCCATTGGCTTGCAAATGTAGGCGAAGTGTATTGTATCGCAGGGATATAGATAAACGGTGTATTACGCATCAATGCGTCATGGAAGATTTGGAAGGTTTCGCCGGCTTCTTCTAATGTTCCGCCTTCAAGCAGGCACTGTAGGAAGTATTCTGGTGTCATGATGATTGCCTCTGTGGTTTTGTTAATGCCCACACGTCTGGACGCTTCAAATGTAGAAAATTCAGGCAGTAGACGTGGTTCTCCGTTCACAAATTCAAAGGTTTCGCCTTCAACACCAAAGTTGGTGAGGATAATGCCGTCATCTGTAAAGAACCAGTTGAGGTATTTCATCAAGTCTTCTGGTCTGTCTGCCAATGTGGTGATTGAGCCTACAGACATCCATCTGGCGCGGCCGATAATTTGCTGATGACCATGCGGCCCAATAATGGGGTCTACACCAATCATACGCGCATTGGGGTTGACTTCTCTTGCTACATCGGTGACAGAGCGAGTAAATGCCGCCCACTGCTCGGTTGCAAATGCCATGTCTCCGAAGAATAGGGCTTCAATATCAGGCAGTACATCATTTCTTGTGAAATATTCGGGGTCAATCAGACCACGGCTGTACATGTCTCTCATGAATGTGACGTATTCAATATAATTGGGGTGTTCAAACCTGGATAGGTATTGTCCGCCATATACTTGCCATGGGGTAGACTGAATTCCAAACGCATTTTCCCAAGGACGCAACAAGCCCGCATAAGGGATGACCCCGCCAGAGCCGTCGCCTCTTGGGTCACCATCTCTGACTGCTTCTAAAACAGTTACCCATTCGTCCAAGGTGCTGGGGACTTCTAATCCTAAATTTTCGAGCCAGTCCGCGCGCAACATCACAGAGAATGCTTCAAGCAGGTCTGTAAAAGAAGGGATACCATAAATTTGCCCATCAATGTCTGAGCGTACTCTTGCCCAGTCGTCGTCACGCCAACGACTCATGATGTCATGACCGTGGTCGTTAAGCAGTCCATCCAGCGGGATAATGGCACCTTGCTGTTTCCATGAGTTGAACGCCGCGCTTGCAAAACTGCCAAAGTAAACAATATCAGGCAACTCTCTGGACGCTAATAAAATACTCAACTGTTCTTCCATTGTCGCTTCTGGGATGCGCATATAGTTTACATGCACATTCAGCATTTCGTTGATAGCCATTTCTACCATGTTGTCGTCTTCGTAAATGGGACGCCCAGCTTGCACTACATTGATGTGGAATGTTTCCGCAAACAGTCTGCCGTCAGCTTGGGCGGGGGTATCTTGCCCTGGGGTTGCGGATTGCTGCTGTTGTGCAGGTTGCGTGGGGGTAGTTGCTGGCGGTTGGTTGTTTCCACCTCCGCAAGCTGTTACCGCAAGTGTTCCTGCCAGCACGGCAAATAGTGCGATGGCTTTCATTTTCTTCATTAAATTTCCTCCTCATTCATTTTCTGTATTAAATTTTTATACTAACCCTTCACCGAACCCAACAGTACACCCTTTGTAAAATGCTTCTGCAAAAACGGGTATATCAGCATGATGGGCAAAGTGGAAAAGATTATTACAGCATATTGAAGCGACTGTGTGATTACATTTCTGTCCAAATCTTCTACCAATGCGCCGGCGTTAAGGCCATAAGCATCGGCCGCGTTATTGAGAACAATCTCACGCAAGACCACTTGAAGCGGAAACAAATCACGATTAAAAATATATAATAGAGGCTGGGTAAAGTCGTTCCAACGGAAAACGGCAATCCATAGGGCTATTGTCGCAAGCAGCGGTTTGGATAGCGGCAGAATAATCTTAAAAAGGGTTTGTATTTCATTGCAGCCGTCAATTAGAGCCGATTCTTCCAGCTCTAACGGAAGTTGCTTAAAAAATGTGCGCATTACAATGACATGGAAAGTGGATATGGCTGTTGGCAAAATCAATGCCCAAAGGCTGTTAAACAGCCCAACACCCTGAACCACCAGAAATGTAGGTATCATGCCGCCGCCAAACCAAAGCGTAAATACAATCATACCTGTAAAAAATTTGACACCAGGCAAATAGGGCTTAGATATCACATACGCCGCACAGGCTTGCAGCACCAGATTGACTATCGTACCCACACCCACAATAAATAATGTGTTTCTGTATGCGGTGAACATCGCGCCGTTTTCTACCAGCATGATATAGGCGTCAAATGTGAAATCCCGAGGTAAAAAGCCTACTTCACCGCGAAGGACTGCGCCTCTGCCACTTAAACTGATAGCCAAAATGCGCATAAATGGCAAAAGGATGGATACGCATAAACCAATCAACAGTGTGCTATTGAGTACCACAAACAACTTTCTGGAGAAAGGCGTTTTTATTTTATTACTTTTAGTCATATAAGCCTCCCCCTACCATAGTGAATTTCCCGTTGTTTTTTTGCTTAAATAATTGGTGCCTACCACAAGTACCAAACCGATTACAGAGTTGAAAAGTCCCACCGCCGTAGCAAAGGAAAAGTTGGTCTGCTCAATGCCTACCCTAAACACATAGGTGGCAATAACGTCCGCATTTGCCCTGGTGGCGGCATTTCCAAGCAGGAAGGCTTTCTCGAAATCAGAAGACATAATGGCACCCACGCGTAAAATCATCATAATCGCCACGGTTGGCATGATATTGGGCATGGTAATATGCCAAAGCTGTTTGAATCGCCCCGCGCCATCAATGATGGCCGCTTCGTATTGACTTTGGTCTACCCCCGATATGGCGGCTAAATAAATGATAGATCCAAACCCAATGGTTGCCCACACATCGGAAACAATAAATATGGTGCGATAATATTCCAGCCGCGCCAAGAAATTTACTGGTTCCCAGCCCATAGACCTATACAGGTCGCCTACAGGGCCTGTGGTGGGGCTTAATATGCTGGATATCAAGCTGATAATGACAACCGTAGAAAGAAAATAGGGCAGATAGCTTATCGTTTGAATCGTGCGTTTAAATTTCATATTGCGTACTTCGTTCAGTAAAAGTGCCAGAATAATTGCCGCCGGAAATACAAACACCATACCCAACATATTCAGAACGATCGTATTCCACACGACATTCCAGAAAATGGGGTTTGTCAGAAAATTTTGAAAATGGGCAAGCCCTACCCATGGGCTGTTGGCAAAGCCCCAAAATGGCCTAAAATCCTGAAATACGATAATCAGACCCCACATGGGCAAATACCTGAAAACAGCATAAAAGATAAAAACGGGTAAAAATAAGAGATACAAATAGCGGCACCTGTACATGCGGGTAAGCAGCGAATTTCGAGATTTAGCTGTCAATTTTATTTCCTCCTTACTGGAGCGGTGTTTTACGAATATATTAGTGAGATACGCCAAGTGTCAGTTCGTGCGATTTAATCAACATGGCATATTGCACAAAAAAGACACCAGCAAAGCCATTATACATAGCAATAAGTGTGGTGTCAATGAGAAATTAAAAAAAATTTATATATTATTGTATTGTGAAAAAAAGTTTCAAGTTTGTAAAAATGCCGTGCGCGCTAAATATGCCGCTCCTATTTCGGGTGCTTCGCCTCTGTGCACAATTTGCATTTTAGGAAATGCTTCATGGATGGTTTCACAGAATGTATCGCGTATATAATCATTAAGCAGAATAACACTGCCGCTGAGTATGATTTTATGGTTGCTTAGTTCTGCTTTTTTTATTAAAGCCGCCGCCAAATCAACCAAAGCCGCCGATGCCCGCGTTTGTATCTGCGCTGCAACCGTATCGTCTGATTCACAGGCCTGTTTCACCAGCAGGGCAAGTTCGGCAATGCGCGCTTTTGTGAAATCTGTACCATATACATATGTTAATACGCTATCTATTCGGTCTAAATTAAAATGCTGAATAATCATGTCTGTAAGCATGGTTTTTTCCCCACGACCGTCAACATCCATCAAGGCATGTTTTATTGCGCTAATGCCAATGCCATACCCCGAGCCATCGTCGTCAATCATATGACCCCAGCCCCCGCATCTGAAAGTATTTCCCTGCTTGTCGGCAGCATAGGCAATAGACCCCGTGCCTGAAATAACAGTCAATCCAGGTTCACCCTTGGTTTCAGCCGCCAGAACCAGTTCGCCGTCTGTCATAACCTTTAGCATACCGCCATAGCCAGCTTCTCTGAAAACCTGTTCTATTAAACGGACATTTCTGGGCAAACCTGCCCCAGCGGTGCCAATGCAAATGCTTTTGCAGTCCGCCAGTGCGATACCGCTGACAGCGTTCAGTTCTGCAAAAAGGCTTTTGATATTTTCCAGCACTTTATCATAACCTATGGATACAATATTCGTAGATTTGCCTTCATGCTGGCCAATCATCCGCATATTTTCATCCGCGGCAATCAATCTGGAAAAACTGCCGCCGCCGTCAATTCCTATAAAAACCATGTCTGCCTCCTTATTCGTTTGCCAAAATGGTATATACATATCTAAACATATGGTTTAAGGCTTGGCGGCTTGTAAGAAACCGCACCGCTTCCTCTGTTTCGCTCCGTACCGCATAAAAACTGTTGTCAAAGCGGTAGAAATAGCTGGTTGTGGCATGAAGGTTATTGTCTGCATCAAATGTGTTGAATGTGATGGATAGTTCGGGTGCTTCCTGAGGAATGGTAAGCTCTATCATATGTTCATAAGTGATGCCAATAAGCATTTGGTATAAGTCTATAAAGCTTCTTTCCTGTATGGAAATACCATTGATAGTGGGGTTAATATCCAGTGCCGCCGTGCCGTCTAAATCTATTTGCCCATGGTTTAACTGTATGTCGTAAACACGGTCATGCCCTGCAATACGGATGGAGTGAACAGAACCGATGTTGGTTAGATGCACAAGGCGGTCAGTAAAGCGCAAAATGTCCAGCTCCAAAAGAGGGGCTATCATATCCCTGTGCGCTTTGAAAACATGAGGGATTCCATCATAAAGGGCGTAAAAATAATCTCCAGTCAGGTTTCCTATCCGCAACCGCCAAACGCGGGACGGTAATACAGAATCCTCTGCTTGGGCCCTGATGTCCACATATTCAAAGAAAATATCCAAAAGCGGTTCATCCAGGCCGTATAAATACAAATGGTCAACCGAAAGACTTGCCAAGCCAGATAAACGGATATTTGATGCAGGGACAACCACAAACTCAATGAAATTACTTGCCCAAACTCTTCGCCCATTCAGCGGTGAAACCATGGTAAGACCAGCGTTTCCAACAAAAGCCATGCCAGGCGGAATACCTTCAACTATTCCAACGGCAAAGTTTGGTGTGATGAGTATTGGCTCTTTGCCGCGTTCGGCCAGTGCGGCGTTTATTAATAAGTCAGGGTCAAAAAAAGGCATGTCCCGTACAACAATGTTTTCGTAAGCCCAAAGATAGCGGTTGCCCGTGGTTCTTGATATCAGATATACATGGTCGTTTCCTTCCAATCGGACATAGTAGAATTGCCCGTCTGGGGTCATGTGACCAATGTGAAGGATATCTATGCCACCGTCGGCATAGTAGACCTCTACCGTACGCAGTGGCGGTTCTAGGCCATATTCTGCCAACTGCACATTATCCAAACGCATTTCAATGTGAGGGTTTACAAAATCAGCCGCCAAAGCGCGTATCATGCTTTGGTCGAGGTGTATAAACTGCGCTGTCCCGATCCATGCACCGTTTTCGTTTTGCGCCAGGGAAATCATTCCGTGTGCGTTGGTGATATAAAAATATGTGATTTCGCTGGGGCTGCGCATCGTCATTTGATGGCTTGGGGCTTGTGGTTGTGGCGGCAAAGGCTCTGTATCTCCTCCTATTTGGATAAATAAATACACCGCCGCCAGCCCTGCCAGCAGTACAAACAACCCCAACACTGTAAATTTTTTCTTTTTCAACGCTTCCACCCTCTACTTATTTCTTCGCCTAAGCCAAACGACTGCACCCATTGCTAATATTGCGCCTGGCAGGATTCCGATAGAAAATACCATGATGTTGTTTTGCTGTGACTGGGTTAGCATTAAAAAATGGTCTTGGCGTAAATTTCTGGGTTGAATAAAAATCATTTCATCGTCGTCTCTGCCAATCAGCCAGCTTAAAGCACCCATGAGAAAATCTCCATTTGCCCCGTGGGACTGCTGGTTGAGCGTATCGTTTAATATATTAGAAGTGCCCACGATAACAAGCCTTGTGGTGTATGTTCCTGTCGGCGTGGTGAAAAAATCGTCTATGGCTACAGCCATGTGAAATGGCCCCGATGGTTCGCCCGCCGCTTGGTTTATCGCGGTGTTGTTCGGGTCGTTTCTGCCAAAGGCCGATGCAGTGGAAAGCAACAGCGGTTCTACTGTCATAAATGTTCTTTGGAAATCTGTTTCGGTGATGCCTTGGCTTTCTAAAACAAGCGGATTTGCCCCGTTTGCGATAATCTGCCTATTGATTTCATGATGGGCAACCATAGGGAATGTGAGGCGATTGAGTCCTGGCCAATGCCTTGATGCGTCGCCTTCGTGAACATAGTAGCCGTTTAACGCCACACCAAAAGATTCTACAACCGTGTTTAGGTTTGGCATGGGCATACCAGGGTTTATGTCTATCATAAACAATGCGCGCCCGCCCATGTCCAAAAATTCAATCATTCTGCGGGTTTCTTCGGGGCTTATATCCCTTTGGGGTGTTGTAAGTATGATAATGTCCGCATCAAATGGAATGTCTTCCATCATGAGATTTAATGTGGCATGGGCATATCCTGCGTGTTGTGCCAGACTGATAAACTCCTGTGGCAAAGGAATATTATTGTTGCCCTCAATTTCATACATCCTGTAAATCACATGGCGGGTGACGTAGGTTATTGCATTTGTTACCGCTGATTCTACATTCAATGCCACTGGCACATGGCCTACAGCGGGGTCAAACTCAAAGGTAAACATGTCAGACGGGGTGATGACACGGCTTCGCCCTTCGCTCACAACAATAACACTATTGTTGGGGATGTCGCGCCCGTCCTCAACAAACTGGTCAACAAAAGTTCTGTGGATAATTGGGTCCCTATTGGATAGCGTGATGTGCGAAGAACCAACAGCATACTGGTTTAAAATTTCTGCGATTTCAAACTGTTCGCTACCTGTGGGGAACAGCGTATATATGCGGATATCCTCCGTCAAATGGTTTAAAACGACTTCTGTTTGGAAGGATATTGTGAAAAACTGGTTGTGCGTCATGTCAAAGCGGAGATTAAGCTGGTCAAAAACAGCCACCGTCATGATAAGTACAGCCATTACCGTTGCGGCAATTAAGCTGGAGAAAGCCCCATATCTGAATTTTTTGCTTTTAAATGATTCAACGATTTTTTTCATAGCGACACCCCATTTCATTATTTCCACCGCCGTTTTTCAATCGCGTTAATGGTTAGGTATATCAATGCGGCAGAAAACGCCAGATAGTAAACCATATCAGAAATGGCTAAAATCCCCATTGAAAACGCACCAAAGCGGCGCAGTATAGAAAACCAGTGAAGCATACGAGGGATTACCGCATCAAATAAGAGTGGGTTTATGTTGTAAGCCGCAATGCCAACGATAAATGATAAAGAAAAAAAGGCAATGCCCGCAAAAATGTTTTTAGTGGCATCATAAATAATAAATGCCGCACCAATCACCAGTAAAACAAGAAACACTGCGGAAGATATCCTATCTGTAGGCATAAACGCGGCTACGGCATCTATCGTATAAAACATGAAAAGCGCGGCAAAAGAACCCACGGCAGAAACGATGGTGTTGTTGGTAAGGCAGGACACAAACAAGCCCACGGCAATGAAGCTTATACCAATCAGCATAAACCCCAAGTATGCGCCAAAAGTTTCAGCAAATGGAACATAAGCATACAAACTGATAATAGCGGGGAATATCAGTGTAACAGCAACCCCTATCGCAAACAAAACAACTGCACCTAAATACTTACCAATTACAATGTGAGGTATAGCAAGAGATGAAGTGTAGAGCAACTGGTCTGTCCGTTGCCTGGTTTCTTCCGAGAAAAGTTGCATGGTCAATATAGGTATTAATACCAGAAAGATAATCAGTGTGGTTGAGTTGGCTAATGTCGCAACAAACGAAGCCTGCGAACCTGCGATATTAAACATATAAAAAAATAGACCCATCAGAAAAACAAAACCCGCCAAGAAAACATATCCGTGAAATGATGTAAAATAGGACTTTATTTCTTTGCTAATGATTGCCAGCATCTGAAATACCTCCTGCCGATATGACTTGCAGAAATATGTCTTCCAAACTTAAATCTGCCGTACCCATGGATAATATAGGCATCGCATTTTTTGCGGCGCAAAAAAATATGGCCTCGCGGATATCTTCGTCATCGCCCTCTATTTCTATATCAAATGTATCTGTCTCGTGGCTTGTCAGCGGCACTACTTTTTTAAACAATGCAACCGCTTCAAATGCTTTGACAATATCCTCTTTTCTGCCTTTGAGACGTACCACCATTTTACTGTTGTTTGTCAGTGCCGCGGATAATTTGGATGTCGTGTCAGACGCTACAATTTTACCTTGATGGAGTATCAACACACGGCTACACATGGCTTGGACTTCGGGCAGGATGTGTGAACTAATGATTAATGTATGGCTCTTGCCTAAATTTTTTATGACCTGCCGCATTTCAATAATCTGCCTTGGGTCAAAGCCGTTGGTTGGCTCGTCAAGGATAAGCGTTGAAGGATAGCCGACCAATGCCTGCGCTAAACCCACCCGCTGACGATAGCCCTTTGAAAGATTGCCAACCACGCGGTTGCCTATATCGGCAATGCGCACCATTTCTTTAATATCTGCAATCATTCCACGCCGCGTATTTTTTGCTACTTTCTTAATTTTGCAGACGAACTGTAAATATTCGTCTACCAGCATGTTATTGTATAAAGGCGGTGAGTCGGGCAAATAGCCAATATTTGCTTTAGCCTGCCCAGGGTTGTCCAATATGTTGTTTCCGTTGATGGATACATCGCCTTCTGTGGCGGAGATATACCCTGTTAAAATATTCATGGTGGTGGTTTTGCCCGCACCATTTGGGCCTAAAAAGCCCACAATTTCACCTTGCCCTATCGTAAAACTGATATTGTCTACAGCCAGATGGGTTCCGTACCGCTTCACCAGATTTTTGACTTCTATCAAACTGTCCCGCCTCTTTCCGTTTGAATTGTTCTTGAAATCGAATTTACTCTTTAACACGCTCCCGCTTCAATTTGTATTGATATTCTTCCGCTTCACGGGTACGCTCGGTCTGTTTTTTCCTCCCTTAAACTCCAATTGTATTTTTCATAGTTATACCATTTTTCACAATGGTTGACTACAATTTTACATGCAAAAATATGTCCAAACATAGGCCGCAACCACAAAATTTGACAATCGCTTCAAATAAAAGTTATACTCCACACAATATTTCAGCATCGTGAGGTAAACATGGCAAACGGACTAAACCTCTACAAAATAATGCTAGTCAACGGATTCAAGCAGTTTGCGACATACCGTGCCAATATCTTTGCGGGTGTCGCGTCGGCACTGTTTATGTTGGCGGCGCGTTATGCCCTTTGGCTTGCTTTATTCTCTACAGGAAATGGTGGATACGTAACGCTGGCTGAAACCATGACATACTTCGTCATCGTGGATATCCTCATGATTTGGACGACTTCTTCTTTTGGCGACCGCATTGGCGGGGATATTCAATCAGGAGATATTGCACAGTACATAATTAGACCGTATTCATATCATTTTCAGCTTTTGGCTGGGTTGCATTCGACTGCTGTCGCCAGAACTTTAACCCATTCGCTTCCTATACTTGTTGCCGCACTGATATTCATTGGGCTTTTGCCCCCTGCAAATGTTTTAACGGCAGTTTTCTTTGTTTTGTCGGCAATACTTGGCGGTGTTATTTACATCTTGGTTGACCTTATCATCAGCTATTCAGCTTTTTGGCTCACTGATTTTTGGTATATTTCATGGCATAGACGCGCTCTTTTTTCACTTTTTGGCGGTACTGTAATACCCTTATGGTTTTATCCGGACTGGCTGCTTAGGATGGCTTCCTTATTGCCATTTCAATATGCATTATTCTCGCCGCTGGGTATTTATTTGGGGCGCATAACAGGTCATGATATCGCATGGGTTTTTGCAATGCAGATATTTTGGATTTGCATACTATTTGCGATAGAGCGGCTTGTTTGGTATAAAGCGCAGAAAAAAATAGTAGTCCAGGGAGGGTAAACATGCACATTGTAAAAACATTTCTGACCATCATAAAATGCCTGTTCCGTGCCAGATTTGAATACCCAGGCGCGTTCCTTGGCGGCATTGTTGCGCAGTGGGTTAGCTATGCGATAAGCATTTTGATGATTTATATTATGGTATGGAATTTTGGCGCGTTGGCTGGCTGGCAGCCTGTGGAAGTCATCTTTCTGTATGCTGTTGGATTGCTGACTTACGCGTTGGGGGCATCGTTCACATTTACAATGTGTATTAACTTCCCTCAAATGGCTATAAACGGCACCATTGACGAGGCGTATACCCGCCCTGTGCCGCCATTTATTTATATCATGGCCACCAATTTTAATGTGGCTTATATATCGCATATTTCATTGACGGCGGTAGTACTTGGAGTGAGTATTTTTCAACTGGGGTTGTCATGGACAATATTTCAATGGCTATGGTTTGTTGTTTTAATTATAAGCGGTGCAATTATTACAGGCTGTCTGATGCTTATTTGCGACATGCCCGCCATCCGCACCCGTTCACAATCGCCCACCAGCATGTTATTTTGGCAGGTACGTGCATTTAACGAATATCCTATCATTATTTATCCGCGCCCGTTTCAGCTTTTATTTACCACAGTGTTGCCATTTGGTTTTGTTGCATTTTATCCCATTCAGGTGCTGCTTGGTAGACATGATGGCATTTTTCCGCAGCTTACACGGTGGTTGTCGCCGCTGGTGGCGGTTTTGACTATTGGCGTTACAGTACTTTGCTGGAGAATTTTAAGCAGTAAATATGAAAGTGCGGGGACTTAGGAGGGTTTGGCATATGTCGCAAATAACGCTTACCAACGTAACAAAAGACTATATCATCCGCAAGCGTGATGCAGACCGCTCGCGCTTTGCGGAATTTTTCCGTCCGCAATATGAACAAAAACGTGCGGTTGAAAATATCAATTTCAAAGTAGACGCAGGGGAAATGGTAGGCTATATTGGCCCAAACGGCGCGGGAAAGTCTACCACTATCAAAATGCTTACAGGCATACTATCGCCAACATCTGGCGGTGTACGCATTTTTGGCGTAGACCCATGCAAAAACCGCACGAAAAACGCACTGAAAATTGGCGTGGTTTTTGGACAGCGTTCTCAAATGTTGTGGGATTTACCTGTGCGAGACACCTTTGATATGTTCCGTGTGATGTATAAAATCAAGCAAAATGACTTTGAAAAGCAACGTGACCGCCTCATTGACCTGCTGGATATGGGGGACTTTCTTTCTCAAGCGGTAAGGCAACTCAGCCTTGGACAGCGAATGCGCGCAAATTTGGCATTATGCTTTTTGCACCAGCCCCAAGTAGCATATTTAGACGAGCCAACCATTGGGCTGGATGTGTTGGTCAAAGATAAAATTCGCAAATTTTTAAAACAAATGAACAAAGAGCAAGGCACCACGATACTACTTACCACACATGACACCCAAGATATTGAAGCTGTAACGCAAAGGCTTATACTCATCGACAAAGGGTCACTGATGTATGACGGCGGGCAGACAGATTTTCATGACAAATTTAAAGATGATGAATATTTGCTGGAAGTGGTCTTTTCCAATCCTACACCGCCAATCAATCATCCAGAATTTCAGTTGCATCATGCCGAAGGGCTATCACATGCCTATAAAATTTCCTATGCAAAAAAGACTAAAGGCGATGCAATTAGCTATGTTGCGTCTCAATACCAAGTGGTAGATATTCGGGTGCGGGAGTCTTCTTTGGAAGATATTTTGCGTAAAATGTATATTAAATAGAAACAGCCTCACCCAGTGCAAATGAATAAATAAGCACTTCCTTAACCTCTAAAGCCGTTGCTTCTGCAATGGCTTTTTTGTATATATCCATTTGCACTTTGTGGTCTTTTGGGTTTGCGCCGCTTTTGAAGTCGAGCAATACAATTTTGTTATCTTCTTGGAAGTAGCAGTCAATGATGCCATGCACTAGGATTTTTTCATGCGCACTATTCAAATTTTCAGGATATATTTCCGATGCTGCAATCGCCAGTACAAATGGAACTTCTCTGTACATTTGCCCAGCCTTACGGATGCGGTCGGCTAGCGGAGAATGGATGAGGGTTTCGATTTTTGCGCGGTCTATAAATGTTGCAATTTCTGGCGAAAGCAGATTTTTTTCTGTTAGTGTTTGAATCAAACTTTCAATTTCCTGTGGCGTGGTGTGCTTGTTGTAGTCGATATGCTCCACCACGGTATGCAACGCCGAGCCTAACTCCATTGGTGTTGGGCCTGATTCTGCTTTCATGAAATTGGGTGGGGCAAAAGAGGGGGCTTGGTCTTGATGGATGGTGCTGTCTGGGGTGATGTCGTATAGGCGTTTTATTTCTGATATGGATAGTTTGGAGGGGATGGCTTCTGTGTGAATGTTTAAGGAATCAGAACAATTGGAGTCCATCGTCTGCTGATATGGGCGCAGGATATGGGCTTCTTTTGTCTCAGATTTTTGTAAATCCGAATGGCGGCTTAACGTGCTTTCTCTCTCTTCAGGCTGGATGGCACTTGAGGGCGATTCCATGACAAGCACAGAGCGGGATTGATGCACTGTAATTTTAAATTCAGCAGGATGGCCGAATATTTCCTTTGCTAGAATTGCCTCATTATTGGGAGTTAAAAACGCCCCATCACGATGCCGCAGTAAACAAGGCATTATCCAGTCCAAGCAGCTACTCACGCCGCGTCTGTAATATACAGGTAAATTGATGCCGCGCTGTCCTTTGAAATCTGCCCACTTTTCTGCCGACTTTTGAAAATCTCTACTTCGTGCCGTAAGAATTAATAAGTCTTCTGCACGGGTCATGGCTACATATAAACAACGCAGTTCTTCCGACAAACTTTCCCGCCGCGTAAGCCGCGACAAGCTAAACCTGGCTAAAGTATTAGACCTTGTGCGTAAATCGGTATTGACATAATAAGGCCCGATACCCATTTCTGAATGCAAAATGACAGGTTGCTTTTCGCTGTCCGTATTGAATTTCTTGCCCAAAAATGAACAAAAAACAACAGGAAACTCCAACCCTTTCGACTTATGAATGGTCATTAACCGAACACGATCACCTTGGTTGCTGGTTGGCTCGGTTGCAGACGCAAAATTGCCACTGGATACACTCAGGCGTTCAATATAATTGATAAAATGGAACAGCCCCTTTAGGCTGGTTTCTTCAAATTCTATCGCGCGTTCCAGCAAAAGTCTAAGGTTGGCTTGCCGTACTATGCCCGACGGCTGGTTAAGCACATGTGCTGAGTATTTTGTGGTGTCGTAAATTAATCCAATTAAGCGGCTAATGGGTTGATATATTGCGGCATCACGCCAAGTTTGTAAGTGAGTCAAAAATGTCTGGACTTTGTGTAATTCTTGGTGAGGATTCTGTATGGATGAAACGACGAGATGATTAGCATATGCGGTAAGATGGTCATAAAAATAAGTGCTTTCATTTTGCGGTATTTCTAGTGATTCCGAAGAAGTGACTGGTTTATTTATTGGAAACTGACGAATTTCCAATAGTTCATCCGCTGTAAAGTCATATACAGGCGACATAAGTATCGTTATTAAATCAATATCTTGCAATGGGTTGTCGATTATTTTTAAAAATGCTAATGCGGTCTTCACTTCTGTTTGCTGAAAAAAGTCTGCATTCATGTCTGCCACTGCATCTATACCATGGTTTTTTAGCTCTTCAATAATTTCACCAGCCATGCCTGATAAGCCTCGTGTAAGAATCGCCATATCGCCGCATTTATATTGACGTGTTTGCAACAATTCATTGATGCATTTGGCGATTAATCGCGTTTCGGCAATGATATTGCTTACGGCTTCTTCATCTTCGTCAGATTCTGATTCGTCTAGTTCAGCTTGGTCTAGTATTTCTATCTGCATTTTATTGGCACTGATTGCCGGATAGTCTTTTCTTCCAGGGTGAAGCGCGGCACTATCATCATAGTCTACCTCGCCAACATCGTTACACATCAACTGAGAAAAGAAAAAATTGACTGCGTTAAGCACCTCTGGGCGGCTGCGGAAGTTATCAGAAAGGTCTATACGCACGTTTTCACTCTGCAATCCATGTTGCTTATTGCCATCGTATGCTAAATACTGTGCATATTTCTCGCGAAACAGCCCAGGATTTGCCCTGCGAAAACGATAAATACTTTGCTTCACATCGCCAACCATAAACCGACGCTCGGCCACCGCAGAAAGAATCATATCCTGCACTAAATTCGAGTCCTGATACTCGTCAACCAAAACTTCGTGATATTTTGCAATGTCTTCATTTGGTGTTAAATCATCCGGCCCATTAGGATAGAGGATTTTTATCGCAAAATGCTCTAAATCTGTAAAGTCTAAGATATTCCTTGCTCGCTTTTCCGCGGCAAAGGCGGCGGCAAAACGGGTGGCTAATTTCATCAAGGCGGCTACACGTGGGTACAGTGCGGCTAAATCTGCCTGCATTTTTTCTGGCGGCGCGAAAAAAGCACCTTCGGTTAGGGATTTTATTTTTTTCTTTACTGCATTGTCACGAATGCGTTGCACTTGGGATTTTAACTCAGGGATGACCTGGTCTTTTGCGTTGATTGACGGCAGTCTACCCCAGCTGATATGCAAAAAAGTTTCATACAATGTTTCAAACTTTGAATTTTCGTCGGTCAGCTGGCGTAAGTCTTCCATGGCTTCCAGTTCGGTTTCTAGTGTTTCGGCATATTTTATGGGGCCTTCGGGGTGGTGGCATATTTGAATGGCTTGCTTGAGTCCTTCAATCACGCCGTCTAGCCCAATGGATAATTCTTCACGGACGATATTCGCCCATGGCGAAGCGTTTAAATAGGCACTTTCTGTATCTTGTACACTTTCAAACATTGCCGCATACCGTTTCGCCGCTTCTTTTGGAAATGGGTCGGCTTCTAAGAAATCATAAATTTTTCGTACCAGCACATCCAAACGTCCGTCCATTGCCTTGCCGCCGTAAACATCGGCTAAATCTAAAAAATCGGTGTTGTCTTCCCGCTCATATTCGGCCTCGAAAAGCGCGTCCATCACACTGGTGCGAAGCAAGTTCAACTCGCCTTCATCTCCCACACGAAACGCCGGGTCAAGGTCTAACACCTGAAAATGTTCTTTAACCAATTTGCGGCAAAACGCGTGAATGGTAGAAATATCTGCCGTTGTCAAAAGCGTCAGCTGACGCGTGTCGTAATCCTGCAATTTTTTAGTAATCCGTTCGCGCATTTCTGCTGACGCAGACTCTGTAAATGTCACGACCAGCAGTTTGTCAATATCTACACTTTGCCGAATATGCCTCATGATTCGCTCTGTCAAAACGGCAGTCTTGCCCGAACCAGCGGCAGCGGATACTAAAATATTTTTAGCATCGCAATCAATGGCCGACTGTTGTGCGGCGGTAAACTCAACCATACCGTATCATCTCTCCAACATGATGTCTTTCTGCAATAATCAACTGTTTGATATGCACGTCGTTTACATCTAAAATGCGTTTGACTGTGTCATAAGCAATCATTGGCGAATTATTGTCTTCACTCAAATGCGCAAGCACGACATATTCCAGACGTGTACCAGCCACTTCAACAAGCAACATCCCTGCCGCCGCATTAGACAAATGCCCGCGATTTCCCGCGACCCTATCCTTTAACTGCCGTGGATAGGGCCCCCTCTCAAGCATCTCTGGGTCGTGATTGCTTTCAATAACAATGACGCCAGCACCTTTCAAATGCTGGCGTACAGTATCTGTAACCTGCCCCAAATCTGTGACAATCACCGCTTTTTCCTCATCAAATTCAAAAGCATACCCCGCGGGCTGTGATGCGTCATGGGAAATATCGAATGCCGTAACGGCAACCCCATCAACATCCAGCACATGCCCAGGCACAATATGCCTAATTAAATCGTCTGAAACCGTGCCAATGACCCCATGACGCAAAAAATAACGCCATGTGAATGGCGTTGCGTAAACAGGAATTTTAAAGCGGCGTGCCAACACACCAACGGCGGTAATATGGTCCCGATGTTCGTGTGTGACAAAAACACCGCTCAAATCCCGAATATTAATTTTTAAATGCTGCAATGCATGTTCAATGCGCTTGCCGCTGATTCCGGCATCCACCAAAAAATGCTGCCCGCCAAGTCCGACATAAGTACAATTTCCGCTGGAACCACTAGCAATCGTACAAAAATCAATCATCTATTTCAACTCGTTCAATATCCGCACCAAGCAAACGGAATTTTTCTTCAAAGCTTTCATATCCTCTATCCAAGTGCTTTAATTCGCCGACAAATGTCTTCCCTTTGGCGGCAAGCCCAGCAATAACCAATGCCGCACCCGCACGTAAATCAGTGGCATAAACCCGCGCACCTGTATAGTGGCAATTCCCTTTGGTAATGGCGGTACGCCCTTCCACTTTAAGGTGGGCACCAAGCCGCTTTAATTCCCCAGCATAACGAAAACGATGTTCGAAAATATTTTCAGTAATTAAACTGGTACCTTGTGCTTTACACAAAAGCGCCGTCATTTGCGGTTGTAAATCTGTTGGAAAGCCAGGGTAATAAGCCGTTTTTATCTCGCAAGACTTCAAAACATCTGCACCCAGCACACGAATCCAGTCGCCGCCTTCACGGATAATACATCCCATTTCTCTTAGTTTAGAAGAAAGCGATTCCATATGCTTAGGAATCACATTTTCAACGGTTACATCGCCGCCGGTAATCGCCGCGGCAATCATGTATGTACCCGTTTCAATGGGGTCTGGAACGACAGTGTATTCACCGCCGCTTAGTGCTTTTACACCAGTGATACGAATGGTTGCCGTGCCGGCACCGCTAATTTTCGCGCCCAGTTTATTTAAAAAGTTTGCCACATCCACCACATGGGGTTCTTTTGCGGCGTTTTCTATTAAGCTAACGCCTTCGGCAAATACGGCGGCAATCATAATATTAATGGTTGCGCCAACGCTTGGGCTGTCTAAATAAATATTCGCGCCTTTTAATTTGTCTGCCTTTAATTTGACAACGCCATGCTCTTGTGTACATTCCGCGCCCAATGCTGAAAAGCCTTTCAAATGGTAGTCAATGGGTCTTACGCCCAAATCACATCCACCGGGCAGGGGTACCTCGGCATAACCAAACCGCCCAAGCATTGCGCCCATAAAATAATATGATGCACGCATCGTTTTTGTAGAAGCATCGTCTAAAGCACGTATTTTTAATTGGCGTGCGTCAACAATAACAGTATGATTATCCGTAAAAGTGCAATCCGCACCCATAGAGCCCATGACTTTCACTAAATTGATAACATCTTCGATATATGGCAAATTGTCAATGACAACAACACCACCAGAAGCAATAGCTGCTGGTAGGATAGCAACGGCGGCATTTTTTGCACCGCCTATAGAAACCGCGCCTTCAAGGCGTTTTTCACCGTTTACAACGATATATTCCATAAAAAGACCGCACCCTTTACCAGTTTCTTAGGATTTTGTCCTAGATAGTATAGCATTTCCTCATGCAATATAAAAGAGATTTTTGACAATTTCATGACAAATTTCCGCAGAAATTTCATAAAATCTTAAAAACCCTGTAATATAGCGGACTTTGCCACATGAAAAAATCATGCAACGGAAATATTTTTTTGTAGAAACTATCCGATAACTATTATATAATGCTTGCGAATGTACTTGTAAAATGAATGTGCGCGATGTAAGCGTTTCATATCAATGTGTGATAGGGGATAGAGTCCCCATTTAAATTAGGAGGCGTTGAATCAATGAAAATTTCACATATTAATAGGAAGATACTCACAAGAGTGCTGGCATTTATGCTGGCGGTTGCCGTTGCGATACCAACGGTGGCATTTGCTGCCTTCCCCAGCGGAACGCTAAGGGGTGACGGTTTTATCCTCACTGACCCCGTGGCGAACACATATACAGGGCGGCCGCTGGCAGACCGTTTAATTAATCAATTGCAGTTTACTGACTTGCCAGAAAACCCAAATGACCAAGATGCGATCATTCGCGGTGCGGCAATGGAAATCTTCCGCCCTGACACGCGTCAATTTAGGCCAGATGCACCAATCACTCGCGAAGAAGCCATTGCATACGCGCTTCGTGCCGCAGGGCTAAGCGAACAATCCCGTGAAATTGGAAGAATCGAAGCGGCCCAATTGCCGCCGGGTTCAACCCTTGGCGCAGTGTGGTCTTTTGGATATCTGCAATTGGCGCAAACTATTGGGTTAATCACGGAGGCAGAATTAAACGAAGCACTAGGCGCAGAACTGGTTGTCCTTGATGACGCACCGCCAGAGGATGCAATCATTGCCCCGCAGGCCATGTTCCGCCGTAACGAACCAGCCACCCGTGAAGAAATTGCTTCATGGATAGTCGGCGCGTTAGAATATGCCGAACCTACTGTCTTTGCTGGCACAACAAGTGTCGGGCTTGGCATTCAAACATTTACAGACTGGAATGATATTTCCTCCGCGCGTGTGCCTTCAATTGAAACATTGATGCGCCACAATATTTTGCATGGGCAATCGGCTACCATTTTCGGGCCAACAGGCAACGTAAGCCGCCAAGAAATGGCGCATATTGCGCGCAATATTGACAGGCTTCATCATAACTTTTTAGACCTTGAACGCTTCACAGGTACTGTGGCGGTATTAACAAACGAACAATACAATGAAACTTCAATAGGACAGGTGTGGCGGCATGTGTTTGTGCGCCGTGCCAATGGTGAAGTGGATTTGCTTCAATATAGCAATCGGATTAGCCCATCTCCTCAAGATGGAAGATATGATGCCGTCGTGCTTCGTGATGGCGAAGTAACGGGTATCACATCACTGCAAGCTGGCGATATCATTGAATATATAGTCCACCCTGAAACAGGTACAGTGTGGTACATCAATGTCACCGGCGGCGCGGAAATGGAAGTATTCCGTGGCCGTTTAGAAATCATCAATTTTGAAGACGGCACAATGACATTCCGTGCAACCAGGGATGGTCAACTGCACGTGTATACATTTCCCATGGCGTATGGACTATTTGGTACCCGTGAAGACGGTGTAAATTTCATCCGTTTTTCAAACGAACTATTCCCAGTAGACCAAATACCGCGAGGCACATACTATGATGTCTATTTGGTGGCCAATGTCATCACCGATTTGATTTTTGTAGGTGATCCCGTTTTAGTTCCGGAAATGCGCGGTATTGTGATTGAAAACAATCCATTCCTGGGCAGTTTGACCATTTTAGACCAAAATCGTATGGAACGCAGTTTCACTTATGTACCGGGGCAACTGCGTGTGCAACGCCGCGAATTCTTTGATGACCGTAGCATTATTGGCGGCATTCATCAAATATTCCCATCGCCAAACCTGCGTGAAACAGATATTGCGGAAGTCATTGCGGGTGATATCGTTGTGTTTCGTGTAGCGGACGATGACCCTTTTAGAATAATTTCAATCAGTGCGGCAGAAAATACAACCACACGCTATGGACGCATTCGCGAATTCCGTGACCAAGGCGGTCACTATGATTTCTTGATGGAATTTGACAATGGCAGAACATCTTGGTTTACGTTTGTTGATGGCATTTTAGTGCTGAGTCATGGCCGCCCTGTTCAGCCAAACCAGATTCAAGTCGGCGATTGGGCAAGAATTATTGTAAACCAAGCCGCTATCGCGCCTGGTATCATGATGGAATCTGTAAGAGAAGTTGCCATTGACGGTGGCGGGCATCATATTAGTCAGGTGATTATGGGGCAGCTTGCTGGGTTTAATGCGGCGCAAAATCAGCTCAATATTCAACACGCGCAAACATTAGGTCCTGCCGGCTGGAGTGACCACCGTCCGCTGGCTTCATTTAATATCGGCACTGCCAATGTAGAATATTTCTTTGATGGGCGTCAGGTGACATTGGCGTATATGAACCGCCATTTACAGCGTTCTGACGCGACGGTATATCTTGCCCTTGAAGACAATTTTGCGGGCGAACGTGTACGCAAAGTGTCTGTGCGTTCAGGCAGAAATCAGTTGTTGCGGCCAGACGAGGTGCTTTCGGCATCAAACAACTCATTTATGTTGCTTGAAAATGATGGGCACATTGCAACAGACCCAGGCACTATTGTTGTGCGCAATGGGCGATTGGTAGACCATGGGCATATCTTTGCGCCAGACTGGGCGACAGTCAGCCTGAATGGACAAAACACAGCGGCAGTTGTGGATATTGGCGCGGCACCAGCCACAAGCGGTGTACAAATTGCCCGTGGGCGCGTATCTCGTGTATGGCCTCATGAAAGTTTCCGTGTGGAAACAATGAGTACCTTTGACGGTACAACTTGGAACTTTACACCTATTGCGAGGGAATTCACCATTGACCATGATACGATATTTATAAACGACGGTGGTGTAACCAGCATTAATGATTTCCTTGGATTTGGCGACGATTCAGTGATTGGTGACGTATTCAATGTGGTTATTGAAGGCGGTAGGGTTTCACGCGTGATTGACGCGCCGTTTACAGAGCCTGTTCCGGCACTTGCCAATGCCCCTGGGCATTTGACAATGCGTGGTGTAATTTATGAGATTAGCGGCACTACTGTGAGTTTGCGCGATGTGCATGTATTTAACGGGCGCACAGGCCAGTGGGGAATCTTGAGTAACACAAACGCTACCAGCACTGCAAATTTGCAGGCAAACACGCTCATTGTTGACCGCAACCAATTAATTGGTGCCAATGGCTTGCGCGTTGGACAGCAAATTAAAGTGTTCAGTGACGAACCACGCCCTGCAACGGTTGCACCTGGCATTAGTGCAGATGTATTTATTGTACTGGTAGAAAGCTAGAACCGCAGATATGATTTTCGAATATAAACTGGGTAATAAATTTGACTTGGGGGTTTGATATGATAAAAAAATTAGGCGTTATTTTTCTAATTAGTGTTTTGGCGGTGTTAGCCACACCTGTTGATGCATATGCCAGACGTGGGGATATGGGCTTCTTTGGGGGGATTAGCGAAGGGCGCAGGCTGCCGCGTACGACAGAAACGATTTTGCTAGAGCAGAATAACGGTGGACGCAATGGCCGAAACGGCAATGCGTTAAGCATGAACTATCGCGAATTGGTTTTCTTGGACGGGCGTCCTGTGCAGTTTGATGGCATCATTGAAGTCAACAGCGGTTCGCCAGCCGACGGCTCTACTTCGGGTACGTTTAATACGTCATATCGTGTCCGTCCTTCTGACGCGACCACCGAAGATATTAGCATCACCCGCAATATGAACTTTACGGTTTACTATCGCGTGGAAGGTTCTCAATTGATTTTGTTTTATGACATCAATACGAACAACTGGAGCGAAGTGATTACTACACCCGCAGGTGATTTTACACTTGACCCACAGCGTTCGTCTTTTGTGGTGAGTATCATTGAAGACCGCACCCCTGGCGTCACTTATTACCGTGGTGATATTTCTGCCCGTATGGTATTTATTGGCCCTGATGATGAGCCTGTCATTATGGAACAAACGGGAGAGTTTTATGGATTTAACAGTGCGTGGTCTGCGACAGAGACGCACAGGATGGATGTATCTATCATCAATGGCGACTGGGCATTGCAGTATCAAATTCGCCCCAGTGTGACAGTCAATAAAATCTTACAATTTGTAAGCAACGAGCCTACAGTGATTAGCTTTGAAGGCAACTATCGTGAGGTGCATCAAAGCTTTGCAGGGCTAAGGTATGATATATTTGGTGCAATGCCGCATTTCATGTGGGATGAATCACGCCAAGGCACATTAAGCCTTGAAACCGTTAATGTGTTCGAACAGCTTCCCGCACCCGCAAACATGGGATTCCTTCGTGGGCATCCTTCGGAAGACGATATTCACAGACTTTTTGCGATGCAAATTTTGCAAGGCGACCCACGCTTTTATGTACCAGAGCAAGCCATTACACGCGGTCAATTTATGACTGCGCTTGCGCGGGCAATCAAATTGCCCGTTGAACCCGAAGTGCAAGCACGTGGACGCCGCGAACCCGTTACGGTCAATTTATTTACAGATGTAGACAGCAACCGGCCAGAATTTAGATACATCCAGGCTGTTCAACGTGCCGGAATCGCATTTGGACGCGCCGATGGCAAATTCTACTTTGATTACCCCATCCAGCGGCAAGAGGCCTTTTCCACAGTGATTCGCGCACTGGGTTTGACCGAACTGGGTTTAGACCCAACAGTTATCACACCATTTATGGACAGTGACAGAATAGCCTATTGGGCCATTCGTGAAATGGCGGTGGCTAATATGCTGGGCATTATTGGCCCCGACGAAAATGGAAACATCCTGCCAACACAGGCTATTTCAAAAGGTGAGGCCGCCGCGTTATTCAACCATCTAATTGAATACATGCGCACAGGTTTGGTCAGCGACTATTCCGAACAGATTGTTAATATTGCTAGATAGAGGCTAGTTTTAAACAGTTGCATCAAATAAAAAACTAAAACGCATTCAACTTCTTGCATTTTGCAAGAAGTTGAATGCGTTTAGTTTTTACATAAAGAAAGATACCACTAAATGATAACAGTAAAAGGGCCGTCATTGACCAATTGTACTTGCATAGATTCGCCAAACTTGCCGCTTGCCACTTTTGAGAAATGAGGTTTTGCCGCTGAAACAAAGTAATCGTACAGTGTTTCGGCAAGGCTTGAGGGCGCGGCGTCGGTGAAACTTGGTCGGTTGCCTTTTCGGCAGTCTGCATAAATGGTGAACTGCGAAACAATTAATAATTCCCCATTTATATCAGAAATGCTTAAATTTGTTTTGCCATTGTCATCGGGGAACAGGCGCAACTTTTTTATTTTGCTTATGATTTGGTCTACGGCTTCCGTCGTGTCGCCGTGGGTGAAGCCTACTAATGCCAGATAGCCTTGGTTGATTGCGCCGACTACTTCGTTTTCTACGGTGACTTGTGCGCTTGTTACTCTTTGTAGGATTATTTTCATGCTGTATTCGTCCTTTTTTGTGTGTTGATTTGACTATACCTTAATGTGTGACGAATGTAAAACCTCAAAATTTTTTTAAATTTTCTCCAAAAAACTATTGACAATGAAAAGCCTAAATCTATATAATAAGAACAGGAACCATTCTCAATTTATTCATACTATATTTTAGGAGGAACAGCAATGAAAAAATTCATTTGTACAGTGTGTGGCTACGCACAAGAAGGATCTGCACCAGATGTTTGCCCCATTTGTAAAGCAGGTGCAGACAAGTTTACAGAACAAGATACATCAAAAGGCCTAGTATTTGCCGACGAACACAGGATTGGTGTAGCAAAAGATTGCGACCCAGAAGTACTTAAAGGCTTGCAAGACCATTTTGCTGGCGAATGTGCCGAAGTAGGTATGTACTTAGCCATGAGCCGCCAAGCAGACCGCGAAGGCTTCCCAGAAGTTGCTGAAGCATACAAGCGCATTGCTTGGGAAGAAGCAGAACATGCGTCTAAATTTGCAGAACTTTTGGGCGAAGTGGTTGACCCTTGCACAAAAACAAACCTTGAAAAGCGCGTAATGGCAGAACATGGCGCAACAGAAGGCAAACTGGCCATTGCAAAACGCGCAAAAGAACTTGGACTGGATGCGATTCATGACACCGTGCATGAAATGTGCAAAGACGAAGCACGTCATGGCATGGCATTCCATGGTTTGTTAACACGTTATTTTAAAAAGTAGAAAAAACGCAGGCGGGGGACTTCATCATGAGAGCGGACACTATTCTAATTGCGATTTCACGCGGGTTAGACGTTGTTGAAAGAGAAGTGGCTGGTGCCACATCAGGGCATTGTACACGCATTGCATCCATTTGCAATAGCATGGGCAAATTGCTTGGCATGGGAATATATGAACGCATCACGCTTTCGGCAAGCGCGTTGTTGCATGACAGCGCGCTTACCGAATGGATTGTTTTAGGCGAAGACATGCCCGAGCATTGTGTAAAAGGGCAGCGTAATATTGACACGCTGCGATTGCCTACAGATGCATCAGGTCTTGTGTTATATCATCATGAACGCGCAGATGGTTCGGGCATCATGGGGCTTAAAAATATACCCATGGGTGCGGAAATTATAAGCATTGCCGATTCATATGACTTAGGAAAGCCGCTTGATGGCTTCACGCCTAGGTTAATTGCAGCACTTCATACACAAACACCTGGGGAGGTTATGCCCGAGTGGCATATCACTGGAAGAGATGCGATGGAATTGGGCAAAATGGTTGCAAGAACCATTGACTACAAATCAAAGTTTACGCGCCGTCATACGATAGGTATTGCCGAAAAAGCCGAGCGAATGGCATATTTTTATAAATACGAATTGGAAGAAATGGCAAAGCTATATTTAGCGGCATGTTTGCACGATTTAGGGAAATTGGCAACGCCAACCGAAATTTTAGAAAAGCCCGGAAGGTTAACTGACGAAGAATTTATTACCATCAAAAATCATGTAAAAGATACCTATGACATGCTTGAGGGTGTCGACCCAGATATCCGTAAATGGGCTTCGTGCCATCATGAGCGATTAGACGGCAGGGGATATCCCTTTGGGTATGGAAAAGATGCATTAGATTTTAACGCACGTTTAATGACGTGTATTGATATATACCAAGCAGTAAGCGAAGAACGCCCGTACCATCCAGCGCGTTCCCATGAGGAAACCATAAAAATTTTATGTGATATGGCTATTGGTGGTGCGGTTGATATAAATATTGTTAGAGATTTAGATGTGGCGTTAGGGTGATAAAGTATGACTAAGGCACAAAATGCTATATTGAAAATTATATATAAACAAAAACATTCCACTGCGGATAGTGTTTACAAAGAATTAAAAATGGAAATTCCAACGGTGGCTTTGGGTACAGTGTACAGAAATTTAAACCAATTTGCAGAGAACGGTGTGATTAGGCGTGTGTTGCGAAGCAATGCGCCAGATTTTTTTGATGAAAATACTTTACCGCATGACCATATTATTTGTGTAAAGTGTGGCAAAATCAGTGATATTCATCTGCCTGGGCTTGTTGAAACAGTCAATGCGCATACAAAAACAGAGGTGCTTTCGGTTGAATTATCTGTGAGCCATGTGTGTAAGGAATGTATGGACGTATCTGTGAGTCAATCTGTAGGATGAAGGCACTTTACTAAAGTGAAATGATGTGAATACTTTGCGAACAATTTACGCGATAATGGATGAAACAGGCACGCGTATTTTTACCCCGCGTCGTGATATGTGGACGATGGTGTTTGTTGCAATCTCTGATATTCAAACGATTAAAATACCTATGTTTAGCCGCGTCGTTTTAATTGCAAATACCTTAAATGCCACTGTGCGAACGGTAGCGATTTCAACACCTAAAAAACAGCCTGACTGGAATACTGTAGAATCTGCATTTCCAATAGGCGATAAAATGAACGAACAAACGCATATATTTGATGGTAGTTTATTTACCAGCCCAAACGAAACATCAATGTCACGTTTTTTTATGACTGCATTACCTGTTCATGTTGCTGACAGCATGGCGAATACAGCGGTTTCCTTATTTGGAAACATACATAAGTTAAAGCGAATAGATACTATGGAGCATATATTGTTTCAATATTATGGTTTGCAAAATAAATCAATAAACGCGCCTTTTGTGGTTATTTTTCCGCAAGGCGACGGCTTGCGTATTTTGCATGTTGCAAACTATTTGCCGCTTAGCGCGAAAACAATAAGCAACCATTCTGAATTCCGCGAAAAAGAACTTTTCGTTGTTTGGGATAGCTTAAAAGAGAATGCTGAAACAAGTCCAAAGCATGTGGTGATTTTGAAAATATTTGATGGTAATGCACTAAAGTGGTTATTCAACTTTTTTGAGTATGTGAAAATTAAAGTTGAAGAGGATATTTTTGATTTTGCAAAGTTTATTAATATAAAAAGCCCATCAAGAACCGTGATATAATCGGTCTTGGTGGGCTTTTCTAATTATTGGTAATTAATGCTATGCTTTTTGGTTGGCTCGGAGTAATTCGTTTTCTTTACGGAGTTTTTCAATTTCTGCTTCTGCCTGTTCCGCTCTGCGGTCTGATTGCTCCGCTCTGCGGTCTGATTGCTCTGCTCTGTGCCTATAATCATTTATCCGCTTATTATATAACATAACTTCGTCTTGCCTTTTCTGATAGGCTTGTCGTGTGAGCTTATCCTCACTCAACCTCACTAACGTAGAAACAGCCATGCCAATCTCCTCCTGTTCCTCACAAATATTTTTGATTATTGATTTGTCCTCAATATCCTTTTCCGTGATGACTGCAAGCCAATTTGCCAACATAGCTTCTTCGGTTTCGCCTTTGCCTATGCCACCTTTTTCATTGATGGTTTTTACAAACGCTTTCATATCAATGTAGTGTAATTCCAAAGCATTTGTAAAAATCGAGTGGTCGTCTATATCCATTATTTTGCAACATTTATGGATTTTTTGACTTTCGCCCTCGTCCAAAGAACCGTTTGCAAAAGTTATACAAATAACTGGCGGCTGTGTCGAGTATGCTTCGCTAGTTTTCAATTCTTCGCCGTAAGTTCTCGCCCACGAGCGTACCGTTTTATATTTTAGGTCATCTAGGTCGTAGAGGTGCATCTCAATCAAGATGGTCGAACCATCATCTAACTGCGCCCTAATATCAAGTATAGACAGTTTATCGCCCTTTGAGTACTTTTCCAAATAAGGATTTTCAATCGTTAGGGATTCTATTATGCGTGGAATTTTTTTGTTGGCGAATATCGCATTAAGTAGAGAAATCAGAAACAGGGTATCGCCTGTTCCAAAAATCAACTTAAAGGCGTAATCGATACGTAAGTCCATTAGCTGAGAAAAATCAATTTTCATAATCCATTGGTTGTGCTTTGAATTTTCATTATCCAAGTGCCTAACGCCCCTTTCCACAATTTTGACGGCAGTATTTACTCACCCTCTATTGTCATTATACATGATTGATGGGAGCATTTCAATAAAGCATGAACATTTGTTCGGTAAATGTTTTAAGACTTGCTTTCAATCTATTAATATATACTAAACGCGAATCAAGAGTTAAAATAAAAAAATAAAGACAAAAGGCGAAAAAAGCAATAAATTGGTTCTATGCAAAAAGACATCCAACTTATAGAACTGTATTGCGCCATTTGTCACGACTATGA
>Ga0131853_10001458_pt1 | contig 42252 bp, 30 predicted proteins | sample TergutLab28metaG_FD_92764 | JGI IMG/M metagenome (GOLD analysis project Ga0131853, IMG submission 92764) | Labiotermes labralis P1 segment gut microbial communities from Petit-Saut dam, French Guiana - Lab288 P1 (version 2) (version 2) | ecosystem: Host-associated > Arthropoda: Insects >...
ATGAGAAAGCCCAGCGGTGACGTAACATGGCTGACTGCGCAAAGCGTCACGCAGGCACAGTGAACACTGCATTCACTCTCAAGGACGCTAGCATTGTCACGTAACGTATCAGCTGTGCAGGTTGCAGTATTTGGAACCGCAAGAACCCCCCATTTTTCTCTGGCCATTATCTCTGTAACCGTTCAACTTTGGATATAGATGTTTTGGGTTATATCGGTATACTTTAACATAGGGAACACCCTCCTGAAGTCTGGCACATTCCTCCTGGGACACCCTGTATAGTAACTACTACATTGACATTCATTATTCTGTCTCTTGTATGAAATTGTGAGGTATGTTTTCACATAAGATAAATTTTATATATGATAAGGCTACTACTTATTGTTTAATTTTCATTCCATTTTATACTGCATTAAGATTGATATTGTAGCACGATATAGTTTTGTTGATTGTAATAATATTTGTTAATTTCATCTTGTAACTTATGAATTTTTCTATATTTGTATAGAACGAGGATATTTATATATCTATATATGACTGGTTTTTATATCCGTTGGTTGTTATTGACTATGGATCTTTGGAATGAGTGAAATAAATAAATAAATAGAGAAGAACAGGCATGTCACAAAGGAGGCTACAGTATCTAAAGGACTGTTGAGCAAATGAATAACGAAATAAGTAAGTAAAGATTCACTTACCTTTTTATGCTATACAACTTTTACAAAGTACCTTGACCACATATGGAACAGTGACCCAATGTGTCATGCAGCCTATTATTTAATAAACATACAAAAGAAGAGTGGAATGGTGTAATCCTTTTCAGAACACATATATTTAAATGCATTCTTTGTCACGTAACATATCTCATTTGCCTTAAAGTTCGGACACAATTCAACTGAATTTCAAGCACATATGCCAAATGGAACTGTATGAAAAGTAGAAACTTTACAGAGTTATTACTTAATATTATATATTATGTGTCCAGTAAGTGAAACTTAAAAGCACAAGACAAGCTGGACTTGAGATTCAGGTACAGTATGGGTTATATTCAATCATAACGGACTAAGTACAGATTTCCAAACAACTTTTTATACAGATACCATACATATCATTGAATTGATATCTACCAAGTAGTGTATGTGATGAAACATGTCAACAGACAGATACCCCCATATGCACATTTCTTTCAAGGCCCTTCTTCAAGTAATACCTTCCACAAGTAGTAAGTAAAAACAAACTCAGTGGTAAGGTAAGAAGTTGTGCATGTAGGATATTCAGATGTTGTATTATGGTAGGAAGAGGCACCCAACCACAGAGAATGGGTGAGTTATATGGATTTTTAGCCTGTCATATGTAAGGTTCTTCCTATTCCTTTACAGTACTTAGCAGTCTGTGGGTCTGGTTGGCTCTCACATTCCATTAACTCTATCCACTCCACCTGCTCCCCACTCTAGGTTCCAGTGCACAGGTATATGGGGGTTCCACACCGATCACCCAACAAAGTGCTTCCTTAAGCTTAAACAATATTATCATTGCTTTCAGGTTAGGAATACTTGTTACTTTAACTGCCGTAATTATTAAAAAATGTCAACGTAATGAATGAATCAAAACGAAAAGTTACACCTGGCAGTCAAATTTTGTTAGCTCTGTATTTAGTTAGATACTACACGTTCGCCATACAAATTGCAACGCCCCTTATATGTAAACAAGGAGAAGTATGACATGAAATAAAAGCTAACATACGCACCTTCCAATTGTTGCAATGCTAGTTTCATATTATCGATGGCAGCCTGAAATACATTTCCCACGCCTTCGGCCATAGTGATTCATTTGATTGTTAGTTGACTGCGGACTTCTGTTACGTTACGAATTGCGGGAAATCCACATGCTTCTGGGCTTGTAAGTTTAATAATGAAATTGATTGCGCACACACACACACACCACTCCACGTTTTTGCTACAGGGTTGTGGATGGTGAGGGATATATCTATTGATGGTGGGAAATGCAAGTTCTTCGAATGTACTATAGCCTATGGTTTATATTCGCTGAGAAATGTATGGGTGTTTAGGGCCACTTTATAAAACAATTAGTGCGTCGATTGATTTGCATCGGCGACTGTTTTTGCTGACAAAGGTAGTAAAAAGTCAACGGCAGTTGAGTTGCATGTCTGAACGCATTTTGATTGGGCTAGTGCATACGTGACTTAGTCTACTGCATAATCTAAACGTGAACTTCTCAAAGTGTAGTTCGTTGAATATTTTTCTGTCATTCTCCTTACAGTGTAAAAAGAAGGGTAGTTTGAGGTATCACCCTCGTTTGAAAATGTGGTGAACTGTGTTGCTAAAGTCTCGCTAGTGAGGTTAAGGTGTAATGCTTATATATTTCGTTTAATGAGCAGTGTATGTATACAGTAAGGCAATTTAGAATGTAACTTCTCGGCATTTTGAGGTTGTTCAACTGCAATCATGTTATCATGGCCAGAATCCTTTAAAAATGAATTTAGAATGGGTCTGGATTCGTTGATTGTCGATGCAAATTTTGGTGTTCCTTTATAGGAATAAACTTGAAGTACAGGCAATTTCCAGTGGTATTCAATCTAAGAGAATGATGTTTGTTAATTGCCACATTTTGAAATTAACAGGTTGGAAAAAGAGTGTACTTTTATTTTCAGAGGCAGCATGAGTAGAAAAGCAAAGAGCACACTGCTGATGACTCAATATTGGAGACACAGTAAACATAGTTTGGGTTTAGTGTGTGTTACTGATGGCACTGATCACATATATCTGCATAAGAATATCTTAACTGATGTTTTGTTACCTCAGTTTTTCCAGGCACATGTTAGAATATTACCATAAATGGGCATGGTAACAGTGTATTCTTTATGAAATGACCATGTCCTGTGCCATTCTTGCATGAATGATGTGGGAGGGATTCATTGTAGCCGGCAGAGTGAGGCACATGAACTCTGGGCTCAGAATCCCATGTGCTGTTACACAAATGTGTTGCTCCATTTGGTCATGGAAATTATACCTGTTTTGTGGTTGTGTCAGTGATATGTTTTATTAAAGATGTGATCTAAGAAGGGATAGTCAAAGTGTTTTCCCAACATTGAAAACATGTGTTTAAGTATGAATGTATATTGGATGGGGCAAAACAGTGAGTGTTCAGCACTTCTGCTGCATGTTTTAGAAGTCTGAGTTACAGTATTAACATGGATACAAGCTGATTAACTTTTCAGTTGTTTTTATCTGTCTTTCCAAGTAAATGCTGGCATAGTACATCAAATTAGGTTACAACCACCTGTTTGCACATCACATTGAATTAATTATTCAGTATTGTGATGTCATTAAACAATTTGAGCTGCTGAAAATTAATTTAACAATAAGGACCTGTATATGTAATTGCAAATATAAACATTGAAACTAGTCTGAAGTGTTATCAGTTTATACATAGAGCATAGAACAAAGGTCTTTTGTGTGCTAACTAAACTCATAATCCCCATTGTTGCAGATCTTGAAATCGGATATGTTTGGCCCACCACTGCCTCATCCAGGGCGATTGTATAGTGTCCCCAACAGATTTTCTGGTAGGGAACCAGGTGTGTAAGACAGTGGAATTAATTATCATCCGAATTACCAGGTGGTCTAGGAATAAAGTGCAATGAAGGATCCAAATTTTTTAGTGGTCAATTTCACTGTTGATTCTGCTATGTGCTCCTTCCCTCAACTCTAAAAGTAAAAGATTTATGACCCCACTGCAGTTTATAAGTTAAGTTTGTGTACTGACCATCAGTTTCATCTTTACTATCCCTATCTCAGATGCACAATGGAAATCCTATCATGTAGGTGCTCTCTTCTGAAATGTATGGATTCATTCTTTCTTGTTTGACATAGGTATAGGTGAGGGTTACCAAAGATCATGTATGGAAATATACACCATGATATGATGAAAATATTCTTCACAGTTTTTGGCAGATTGTTTCAACTGGAATATATCTGCGGCGTGCGGATACTTTCATTATTGTTCTGCACTAACACACAGTTTGGAAGTTTTTTGTCACTAAAACCCCTAGATGTTCTGCATTCCCATATATCTGTATAACAGTTGTAGTACAGGTGCTGTGTTATTGAGTCTTATGTTTTTGTTGGTGAACACAAATTTTTGGTGTCCTGGTACGAAAGAAGTAACTGATTACAAGCAAAACACCGAAAAATGTAAGCATTTTAAATATGTGTCCTTTCATGCTGTTACACAGTACAAACTATCATTTTCTCTGATTATTCCTAGCAACTGATTTCTGATTGGTCATGCTTGGTTGTGATACTGTTGGTAGAATATGGAGAATTAATTTATCATTAATAGCTATTAGATGAACACTTTATCACTGATGTCAATGGGTGATTCTATATTGCAATGCTTTTCACAGTACAGGGTGCATGGACTTTACCGAATATTAAAATTAGAACTGAAATAAATGTACATTACTGTTTTTTGTGAAGAAATATTATTCTAATGCTGACCAGAAGGAATGTAAGGCAAGCGCACAAATTGATATGGTGTTAATGAAATATATGAAAGTAGTTGCACAAGGCAATGTAGTTAAGTTTTTTTCAGCACTGTTGAAAACTGTTAATTCTTGTGACCTGCTGTTGTATTCTGCTGTCTATATAGAGAAGTAATGTATGACAATGTCCACATTCTTTATTGACTAAAAATTTTATTGTGCGCTTCATGCTGGTGTTTTATTTTATAATATTTGTGTGTCAGACAGCAAATAAGGATTTATGGCATACTGAACAGCATGTAGCATTTTCTTTGTGCAGCTGTAAATTACCAACAAAGCTGGTACCATTCCTGTGATTTTATAATTGAATGGGACATGAATAATTTGGGTTTATTCTTACTTGAAGGTCCAAATAATGTAAATCGAGTGTCATGTGGAGACCTTAGGGAGTGTCATATTGGAATGGAGGTCGAACTCTGTGGGCGTGTCCAATATCAGCGTGTTGGACGGTTCCTCACTTTGCGGGATCAGTATGGCATGACCCAGGTTGTTGCACCAGATGATGTAAGTTCATTGATGATGGGTGGAATACTGCTAATCAGTTCTGGATTCCTGTAAGTGAATCTTTCTTGAAGGTTAGATGCTGGTGGACACCTGTTTCATTAGTTTATTTTGCAGGAATCATTAGAAGCCATGTATCTAATGCCTTGATATAGTATTCTATTTTTTTCCAAAAAATTTAAAGATTGTATTGTACCCTGTGTGAGATGAAAACTAAATTATGACATGTCTTTGTCTTATTTTCCATACTTCTGTAGGAGTATTAGGTGTAGGAGCAACAGCATCAGCCAGTAGTTTTGAGTCACAGCTGTTATTCTTGTTACACTGATCAGTACATATGCCCTGTTTTGTTCTTCCCCTTTCAGCGTCCTGACATTGGGCGTCGCCTTGCTAACATGCCTGTGGAATCCTATGTTGCTGTGAGAGGGTGGGTATACCCTCGTCCTCCTGGACAGCGTAATGTGGTAAATGTTATTAGAATTGTTCTTAATTTTTATGTTGTGTTAGATGTAATAAGAGAAATAATTGCTGTCCACACAACTAGTAAGTAATTGTGTTGATGGCAATTATTACTCTTGTTAGAATTGTTTCAGTGTTTCTTGTTCGCAGCTGTGCAGTGTTTGTAACTGATATGTTGTGTATATTTTATTAACAGCTCAGTTGTGTCACTTTTATATGCATGTTCTGAAGGTATTCTTTTTTTCTCATTTTGTTATGAGCTTTGATGACTTAGTGCTTATCTGTTATTTAGAAAAGATGTGCTCTAATGGGAATAGCATTGCGGCTTGTGGGATAATGAATGCTGCCCAGGTTCATTACAGTTTCTGTGTTATGTGCAGGCTGATGCACAAGTACAGTGTGGAATGGGCATGTGTAATTTTATTTTCTCTTCCATATCCTTAAACTTATTCTCAGAAAAAGATAATTATGTAGTATACTGTTACATTAAACCTGCGAGTTTGGATATTATTGTACAATGTAACCTTTGTTGTAATTGTCTTCAACATGGTTGCTATTGCTTGTTGTTTATTCATCCTGTAGTTCAACACACATCAAACTCTCAAAACACTTGGTGGTGGTCTGTGGACATTTAGAGAGTCTGAATTTCCCTTACATTTAAATCTTCATGGGGATTTTTATTGCATATTTAGATGCTTTCATTACTGCTGAAGCATAGATTGCAGGAGTGCGTAGTCTGGCCAGAGTTGATATCCTTGTCAAACTGCGGTTTACCCTGGTTTTATTGTCAACATTAGTTTCTGCCTCTTGGGTGTTCCATACTTTAGAAATGGATTGGTTTATTTTTTTGGGTAGGAAAACACCAGGAAGATTGTTAGGATCATAGTTGGAGCCATTTGGTACAAACAGAATTGAAGGCCATCCATTAGATTCATAATGCCCCCTTTCAATTTGAGAGAACTGAAAGAAGCTTTTGTTTCAGTAAATAAATAAATGAGTAAATAAAGAAAGAAAGAATAAAGAAGGAAAGAAAATAAAAAAGCATTGGTTAAACTTAGAGGTGTTGTTTCAGTTGCTGCGATCAGTCCAACACCACTTTGTTTTATCTGAATTAGCAGAGTATCTATAAAACAGCTACTGCACTGTTGTTTTCCTTAGTTACACTGATTTAAAATATCTTTAGGGGAATTGTTTGTATACATTTCTGGTAGAACTATGGGTTATTTTTTACCATATAAATACTGGCACAGTTTGTGAATGTGAGTTGTAATATTAAGTACGAATACCTTTAGTGTCTAGTTTCGTGCCTCATGCTGTGGTGTTCCCAAATTTGGCCATGGGGGTCATCCTATTTGATGTCACATTATTTCAGCATAAAATTGACCCCCACTTCTCCTTTTGTCACATTTGATCAAAAAAATCTGACCCTTCCAGTCCGAAATGATATCATAAACTTATTATGACCCCACCAAACCACAAGAAAATTGAATGACCCTAAATGGTAATGTTCACTGTTTAAAGCCAAAAACTAATCCATATTGTATTACTAATACAGAACATAAAAAGTGTCCACAATTTAGGCCAATCGGAAACAGTCATTACAGGCCATCTTCTGCCCCTTCATCAAGAGCTAGCAAATTGCCTAACTTGAGCATGAGAAGTCTAGCTGGCTCTGCGAAGAATCATACTGGTTATATAATGTAACCAGGCTTCTGTGACATCATGATATTTTGGCCCCACCTCCCCTTTTCCTCACACCTGGTTACAAAAGTCACAACCCCCGCCTGAACAGGACATCCTTTATGGACGACCCCATTCCTTGAAACCTTGTGTCTTGCAATTTCATAACTTTTGTGTTGCAGACAATGCCTACAGGTGGTATAGAAGTGATCATCAAGGAATTCCGAATGGTGCAACCTGGAAAGAAATCTTCTGATAATGTATGTAGCATAACAATGATACAGTCGAACTGACATTCCACTCTGATATTCTCACATGTTCAGTAGATGAACATTGTTTTTGCTATACATACTGTGGGGATCATTAGTAATTGGCATGCAGCATTTTGAGCGTCATACTGCAGGTTACAAATCTGTAATTTTTCAGCACCAGATGGTTGAAAAATAAGTCTTTCTGAATTATTGGAATACATGTATACATTGATTTGAAGACTCATTTCTTTCAGCAGCTAAAGAGTTGAAGAGGTTTTGCTTATCCCATGAGTTAGAGACTTTAAATAGCAACATTGAGGATGTGGCAACCTTTGCATTCGTAGTATACAAAATGTGTGTTTGTTGTAATTTGATCTCTTAGTTATGATTAACATGCCATGTAAACATCTATTTCATGCATTGTGGCTTGATTTCCTGCATTTAAGCTTGTATTAAAATGTTCTGCACTGTGGGTAATATGTCAGTTCAGTGACATAATCAGTTACTAAATTCTGAACACCAATTTGATGCCTTGAGTGTAATTTTCAGCATGCACATTGAGTGAAGATTTACAGTGTGACCTCATGATACTTTGAATTCATCTGTGATGTAATTTGAGATTTGTAACTTGTTTATTTTGAACATGATGAATAGAGTTGGGGAATGACCAAGCAGTATGGCTAGTTTTGAGTTTTCAACACAGCAGACAGTTTTCCTCTACCTGTGTGTGTAACTGGGCACAGGAAATTTTACAGCATAATTGTAAGAAACAAGTTCTCAGCCTTCTAAAAATTTATATTTTGAGTAAACTCCATTCAATTAAGATGGTTTTGCATAGGATTGTTAAGCATTGGTGCTCCAAGACCTATGTTTGGGGGGTATGTGGTGTGAATATTGGACATGTTACCAGTTAACCAGCTGTGATTTGATAAAATTGTCCATAGTCTGTCCAGGCAGTTGCTGGAAGTTCCTTGAAATGGGCATTGCAGTCCCTACTGAATCTGTCTGTACCCACCAGTCACCATCATCTTGTTGTCTTATTCAGTGACATAACCAGCTGTACTTGGAACAGCATTGTTAAATAGTGAGCTTCATAAAATTGTATTATTTTGTGTTGCTAGACTTACTCTGTTTTGTACTTGTAATAAGCCATGTGAGTTTTGCCTGGCATTTTGCAGGTTTCAAAATCAAAATCCAATAAACCTTCTGATCCAAGAAAGTCTCTCCCAACTCATAACAGGATTACAAGTGAAGAATATGCGAAGTGTGGTAAGTTTGCAGTACGGGAAATGGAATAAAATTTGAGATTCATTAATTTGCAGTTGTTAGAACCCATAAAAAAAGTTGGCACTAACTTCGCCGACCGGTGGCGGCCGCTCTGTCGGTATAGTTCACGTGCGGAATAAGGCCACGGAGTTTTAGTTTAGTTTAGAACCCATAATTTGGCTGAACTTCTTGGTCTTTTTAATATATGTTAATGAAAAGTATATGCCCTTTATGTGTGAGGAGTCAAAGTTTTGCATTTCCCTGTCACCAGACAGACCCAGGAATCATTAATGGTAAGTAGATTTTCGTTGTTTCCGACTGTTTCCTGAAGGAAGTTTGTATGAAAATTTTATTTATTGTGTACCTAATAGCAGATCATGTTCAAGAAATGATTTATACATTTCAGTTAAAATATTGTAATTTCTCAAGTCCTAGACGTTAAAAATAATAATATTTACCTGACTGTAAGATGACCCTGCGTGTTTGACAACCCCTGCCCTCTCACAGTCTTAAGTTCTCATAAAAATAACTATATAGAACATGTTTAATTTTGTGTGTGATATTTAGGAGATGGCTCATTTTTCAGATATTAGGGAAAAATTCTTCTTTTATTTGATAACTAAGGTGTGAACCTTAGATGGAATACACTGCAGTGTGTGTTTAATTGAATTGTGTCGCCCAGTTGCTATATGCTGTTAATTTACTTCCCCCCCCCCTCCTTCTTTTTTCTTTGTGAAGAGTCACCAAGCGTTACCAGTCGATTTGCACGTCGAACACATACCTGTGGAGATCTGAATGAGGGCATAATTGGACATGAAGTTCATCTGTGTGGCTGGGTGGAACTCAAGAGACTGGGGCGGTTTCTCACACTGCGAGATGGCTATGGTGCAGCGCAACTTGTCGCACCTAATAATGTAAGCATGGGGTGAAGCTGTTCTGAATTCATTATGTACCAGACGGTATGTTCTGGAAGTTGTTTATTCCTTGCATTTCAGATCATTATATTTATTACAACCACTTAAATACACAATATCATATACATACAACATGACAGACTTTACTGCAACATGTTTTGGCATGAATATGCCATCTTCAGGGTGTGCATGCACCAACTTTACTACTAGTTATAGTTGATAGAATGATGTAAGTTTTCTAACACATGTAGTGATCTGCAGTTGCCATTGATGAAATAATACCTTCAAATTTTATACTTCATGAAATGGTCAGCAGTTCATATCAGTTGTGCACATATGATCTTTCTTAATCTTATGGTTAATATGTAGAAAAATTGTTTCCTAATCAGTTGGATATGATTGTATAACATATTTACAGTGTTTAGGTGTGATTAGTATCTTCTAGGTTGTGGTGGTACATATTCAAACGTATAAGTGATACTCAACCCTAAGTGGACCATGTCCTTGTGTGTCTAATGCAGATGAGTGTTAAGGACTCACCATGTGCATTGAATGTATGGAGGTCAACTGAGTACTAGTTCGTGATTATGAGTGTACAACATAACTCATAATCACAAATAAACTAGTACAAAGTATTGTAAAAATTCCACACCCACTGATTTGGTTCCAACAGTTTTTATGTGAATGTAATGTAATCTGCAACCTGCAATATTAAGGTTATGAAACTGTGAAAAAAATAAAACAGGTTGAGGTTCTTAACTGGGAGGTTGTTTAACCCTTCAGTGCCAGAATTAAATGCATGTGTTTAAGGGGTGTTGAGGGACAATTCTAATAGACAAAAATTGGCCTTCGCACTCTAGCATAGACAGCTACATGTATCAAGGCATTGTGTACAGCTAAGAGCTGTGTAAGACTGTGGCCTAATTAACACATTCTGGGCATTGACTTCAGTTGTCATTCAGTTTTCGAAGCATTACTGTATGAGAAAAGTACAGTCATCATTTGTTGCCAATGTGTTAAAAGGGTTAAGTCCTGAAAGGTGATTTTAAATTAATTATTTTGCATAAGGAACTTTTGATAGGAACTGATATTTATTGTGGCATTGAAGTCATGTTATTTGCACTGTACGTTGTTGGGTGTACATGCCATGATAAAGCAACACAAAATCACATCTTTTGTCCTCACCATGCCTGTATCTTTTAGTCTTGAACTGTTGAGTTGTCATGACATCTTATGTGCAAGGATCAGTCATAAGTAAGTTTACATGGCATATAATTTTGTAATTGATAATTTTACCATGCTTTTAGTTATATGAGGGTACGTTATCACCAAGCAGTTATAATCTGTTTCCAGTGTTGAAGTAGAATTTTTGCAGCCACAAATTATAAGATGATCAGGATGGGAGCAGTTGTGACTTAGTGGCCAAAAACACAGGACATGAATGTGTGGCATGCTTACCCCACAGCCCCACAATAAGGGAATGCCCCAGTTGTGGGGGGATGAGACTGTGTGCAATAGGCATATGTCATACAGGTTATGTTGACTGCTTGCTAACAAGCCTGTTTTTGTGTGTACAGTGCTAGACTCCTGATGATGGACAGAGATACTGTCTGAAACATGTAGAGTCCTATTCCAAAAATAAATTTGAGAAATTAGTGCTTCTCGTTCATTTTATTATAAGAATATGTCAGGATGTGCAGTCCTTAGAATGCCAAATATTTATGCTATAAAATTATTCCTGCCATTGAAGAAAGCATTTTCTGCTATCCCCAGTTATTTATAATAGAATATAACAGATAGTGGACATACCCTCACCTTTCTCAGCAAATACCACTCAGCATTGTGTTCATCTGACTCTGAATGATGACGATTGTCATTGAACCGTGTACTCTGTCCTAAATGTGCAAGTATGGGCAGAGACAGACTCTCATGGATGGTTGAAAACCTGACAGGGGCAGTGACTTTTCATTGGCGTTTATCATGGTGATAAGGCAAAGTTGGGAGCTGGAACTTACTTTGCAGAGAATACCTTTAACCCAGCTACAAGTAATTGAAATTTGTTGGTGTAATTTAAATACGTTGTGTATATTGTGCCTCTTTTCCAGCGCCCAGATATTGGCCAACAGATCGGTAACATTCGTCTGGATACAGTAGTCACAGTGAAAGGGTTGGTGTGTGCCCGACCCCCAGGACAAAAGAATGTGGTATGTTGATACAACAGTACAGAGTGAGTTTTGTCATTCATCTCTACTTTGCATTTGTATCAGCCCATGATAATTTCTGTAAATCCTTGGAATTTGAAGGAATATTGAAACATGATAACTGTTACAAAAACAGTATGTAAATCATAGCACAGTCTGAAGATAGGGAAGAGAAAACAAGACATTTTACAGAACAAGTGCCTATATTATAGATTAAACTTTTTGATAAATAAGTTCATGGAATAATTCTTTGTCACTTTTAATCAGGACTTGGGTTCAGTGATTTTTAATAATGTTTTTTACAAGTGTGTGCACTAGTTTAATGAATTCAGTTTTTACCTTGCAATATAGGGTGTATATGAAAAGCAGAGGGTTGTTAATCTGATTTCAGAGAATGCCTACCGGAGCTATTGAAGTGGCAGTAACTGAGTTGGAAGTTGTGGATCCTAATGAGAAGATAGAACCTACACTGCATGAACCTATGCAAATATGCAACTTTTCTACATCAAGTAACATTTCACTTGAGGAATCAAAACAAATGAGTATGTATCATTGAAACACAGTAACAATAGATCTAAGTCCATGTGCATGATACTATAACAAATTCTAAAGTGAGTCCTGTCTGTATGATGGCACTATGTAGAAGTAGTCTCTGTTGCTGATATTTCAGATATCCTGAGTACAAAATTGAGAGGGATTAACTATCTGGTGGACCAATCGTATGCTTTTGGTACAGGTTCATGTCATTGGTAATTTCCTGTATGTGGTTTGCCTTGAAGGTAGGGACCATACGGTCCCAAAATGTAAACAATACAGACTACATCTACATATTTCCTTCACCTAGGAACAGGATTTTCATTCATGTCATGTCTTGAAATTGTGAAACCACCACCACTGACAGTGCTGCTGCTGCCATCACAGCCACATTCTGCAAGATTTTGAGGAGTAAATCAAGGGAAATGTCAAATTTTAAACCAAGATAAATATTAACAAAAGAAGAGTGCAAGAAGGTGGTACAACATTCCACATCACATATGCAGTTTTAGGTAGTCTGAAGTAGTGGTTCTCAAAGGGTGGCATCCATGAGGCCTTGCTAGGGTTGTGCAAGATTATTTTTGTATATTTTTAATATTTTACAAAATCTGTTTTTCTGTAATGTTGTAACACAGTGATATTCAGCCAGTGCCCTGCAGGTTGCACTTGAGGGGTCCTCAAGGTGAGTAGATTCTGTTCACTAGAACATAAAGTTTTTTCCCTTTAGATTTTTATAAACTTAAGTTTATTGTCAATACTGCTAGGAAATTTATATTTTTTGGAATGCGTTCTTACAGTGATCTAATAAAGTGTCTCTTGTTTGGAATTATTCATTCCTTATTTCCTACTGTGTGTTGGGCCTTAGCGTGTAGTAGTTAAGATAATTTTGGGGAGGGGGGTCTCCAGAATTAGTGGGGTTTTTAAGGGTTCCACAATAGTAGCAAGTTTGAGAACCACTGGTGTGGAGCATTAGCATAGTTGTTATGGATGTGAAGAAAGAAATTATTTTTAAAGAACTGCGAACTTTAAATGTTTGCATTCTGTCTTGTTGGCATCAGCAAATGTAATGGAATTACGTGTAACTGAGGAATTTATTAATTTCAACATGTAGTAAAATATATCATCAATAAAAAGTCAAAGAAAGAAAAAAAGGCAGAGAGTGAGGTATAAGTACAGAGTTTATAGTGTGAAATGTGTATAATAATTCATACTCAAACTACACCATGTCGTCATGTTTTATTTCATTGTTGCATGACAGTTTTAAAGCCTCCTATGATTTCATAAGAACAAAGTTATACTTTTGTAACCTTGTTACTGCCCTCTCCATGGTATCTCTACCTTGTCGAAGGCTAATGCCGGGTGAGAGGGCTTGCGTGGCCAAATGATCCTAAGAGCTATGCCAGCGGTAGCATTAGCTACTGGTAGGGCCACCCTTGCTGGACAGGTCAAAGGTGATGGCCCAGACGAAAGGGGATACCCTGGTCCTCCAGGTTGGGGGTTGGGCGTGAGGCTAACAACCTCACCCCATAAAAAACTAATCATTATGAAACCTTACGATAAGCCTCGGAATGTAATGAATACCTGACGAAGACAAAGGACTATGGATTTGACATTTGGCACATGGAATATTCAGACCATGCCGCAGCCAGGGAAGATGATGGAGATAGCCGATGAAGTCTTAAAACTAGGAATGGATCTTGTAGCCCTACAAGAAATTAGGTGGCAAGGCCACGGGGAGATTAACAGGAAAAATTTCACTGTAATATGTAGTGGACCAGAGAATCGAACAGGGCAGTATGGGACAGGATTCATATATCAAGAAAGACTAAAGAAAGTATTCTGGAATGGGAACCAGTTAATGATAGACTATGTAGAATCAGAATTAGAGGGAAATTTAGGAACCTGACAATAATCTTGGCCTATGCCCCCACAGTAGACAAGGAAGAAGAGGAAAAGGTAGAATTCTACAGCACGCTGTAGAGAATATGTAGTACAGTTCCAAAATACGAGATGTTAATAATTATGGGGGACTTAATTGCCAAAGTAGGAAGGGAAGAATGCAGACATAAAGTATCAGGCAAGCACTGCCTCCACGAACATAGTAACGAGAATGGATCGCTTCTGGTCCAGTTTGCAATAAGAAATAATTTTTACATCAAGAGTACAACATTTCCACATAAGACAATCCACATGGGCACCTGGAAGATTCCTGGTTCCACGGAAGTAAATCAAATCGATCATGTATTGGTTTCAGCAAGGCATGCCTCATCTATAATAGACGTAAGGAATAACAGAGGAGCTAACTGTGATTCAGATCATTACCTAGTAAAAGCTAAAGTAAGAGAAAGAATCAGCAGGGACTGGAAGCGTAGAGCTGGATGTGGCAGGAAGAAATGGTACTCTGACTTAATAACATCACCAGAAGGGAAAATGAGATACCAGGCAAGTTTAGAGAAAAAACTTGAAGAAATAAAAACTATAGAATCGGGATCTCTTGACATGAATAAAATGTGGAACGATGTGAAGGAGACGATAATAGCAGCCGGTGAAGAAGTAATGGATACAACAACAATACAAGAGAGAAATGTTGAGTGGTTTGATGAAGAATGTAGTGAGAAAATAGCCAAGAAGAACGAGGCTAGAAGAAGGATGTTACAGAGAGAAACACGGGGTAGCTATGAGAAATATAAGGAACTACAGAAAGAATATAAGGTCTGCAAAAAGAAAAAGAAAGAACATTTACAGAAGCAACTAGAGGAAATAGAGCAGCTGAATAGACAGGATGAAAAAAGAAAATTTTATAAAGCAATGGATAATATCAGGAAAGGCTACCATCCAAGACAAGAAGCATGTAGAGATAAAGATGGAAAGGTTCTGTTCAACAAAGATGAAATAATGAATATATGGGTAGATTATTTCAAGGATGCACTAAATAAAGAGTACCCCAGCTGTAATGACCAGGGGAAATTAGATCTGGCATTAAATATTGAGGAAAGTGATAAGGGTGAAAACTCGGAGATGTCCACATATGGAGAAGTAGAAGGAAGCATTGCCAAATTAAAGAATGGAAGAGCACCAGGTGAAGATAATATCTTACCGGAAATGATTAAATATGGAGGGAAACAACTGGTAAAAAAACTACACAAACTAATATGTGTCATATGGAGGGAAGAAAAGATGCCTGAAGATTGGGAAACTGGTATTATCTGCCCCATATTCAAAAAAGGTGATAAACTTGACTGCAACAACTATAGAGACATTACATTATTGGATATAGTATATAAGGTATTCTCTAATGTATTAAATGAAAGATGAAAGAAAATCACAAAAAATGTACTCGGAGAATATCAGTGTGGTTTTCATAAAAATAGAAGCACCTCTGATCAAATATTCATAATTTGACAGATGATGGAAAAACACTATGAACACAACCAGGATCTGCATATGTTATTTGTGGATTTTAAAGAAGCATTTGACAGCATAGATGGATATAAATTGCACCAGGTAATGGAAGACACGAAGATCCCATATAAGCTAATCACATCGGTCAAGATGACGATTGAGAATGCTACAGCAAGGGTGAAGGTAACCAACAAATTGAGTAATAGTTTTACATTTAATGCAGGTGTTAGGCAGGGTGACCGCCTTTCTACCACCCTGTTCATTCCAGTCCTACATCATGGAGTCCAGAAGATATATCAGAGAGGCACAATTTTCACAAAACTTAGTCAAATATGTGCATACGCTGATGACATCGTGATTGTCACAAGGACACAGAAAAAACTAACCGAAGTGTACCTGGACCTAGAAGAGGAAACGAGTAAACTGGGAGTGGAAATAAATGAAAATAAAACTAAATATATGGTTACACCCACCTATGAACATAGGAGAAACTCTAGGGATCTACGAATTGGAAATAAAACTTTGAAGCAGTTCAGAGCTTCCAGTACCTGGGAAATATCATTGGTAGCACCAACAATAATAACAAATGCATAAAAGAGAGAATTATGATGGGCAATAAGGCCTACTATGCAAATAGACAACTGGTTAACAGCAGCCTCATATAAAAAAGAAGCAAGTTGCGGATATACCGCATGCTGGTACGCCCAGTGGTTACCTATGGTTCAGAATCGTGGACACACACCTTGGAAGAGGAAAGAGCATTAGCAGTATTTGAAAGGAAAATACTGCAGAAAATATATGGACCAGTGAAAGAAAATGAATTAATGGAGAATTCGACGTAACGATGAATTAGAAGTTATAATCAAGAGGGAGAACATTGTCAGGTTCATTAAATGCCAAAGAATACGATGGCTTGGTCACATAGAAAGAATGCAAGACACTGCAATTCCAAAAAAGATGTACGGAAAGCTGTATGCAACAAGACGAAGAGGAAGACCAAAATTGAGATGGCTGGATGACGTGTCCACGGACCTGAGAAAGATGGGAGTAAATGAATGGAGAGACAGAGCAAGGGACCAAGAGGCTTGGAGCCGTATTGTAAAGGAGGCCAAGGCCCACCCCAGGCTGTAGCGCCACCGAAGAAGAAGAAGAAGAAGATCCCTGTTACTGATCTCTGTCTGTCTGACCAACTCTTTCCTAATGTATATGAAGAGAGGAGTGTTTTCAAAGATACTGTTTTCTTGGATGTGACACTGTGTAGTATGGTAAAGTTTTAATAGATTTTCTGAGAAGCTTGCTTCCATTTTTTATTCAGAATGTGGAGGTGACAGCAACATCATTAGTAGTAGAAGTTCAGTAAAACTCCAATTTTTTGTTCTTGTGGGAACCACCTAAAAATGACATATGATCCTGGCAACATTGGTCTTGTGGACATTGATCAAAACTGTACAAAAAGTGTGTAAAATCGTGGAATATGCAAAATGCAGGAACATGAAATTGGGGTTTTACTGTAGTGACAGCAGCAAGACTAGCAACAGTAGTAGCAGTAGAATCCTGCAGTGCAGGCAGTAGGTTCCTCCACAACACAGGTGAATTTCTACAGCGCTTCATAGCATCACATCCTGTTCTTTATAGACCACTATTGTGAGAACATCTTTTCCCACATTAACAATGTAGACACTAATTTTATTATTGTATTTAAGTCTTTGTGAGAAAATTTTATTTTTAAAGTGAAAGATTATTGTCTCCTAAACTTGTAACAGGCTGCACTCTAGAGATCCAAAGCATCCTGGTAGCTGTAAATCATATGCTGCTAATGTGGTGCAAATTTTCGTGAGCTTTAATTGAAAATAACTTTAAATTTGAATTTAAATCAACTCCTTCTAGTGGGTGCTTTTCTTGTAGAGGATTACAGTAGATGAATGTCATCCAATGGGGACATCTCATCTTCCCTTTTTAACTTATATAATATTAGGTCTCTTCTTTCTACTCTGGTGAAATTTCAGGGCATTTAATTTAGGACTGGATATCACATTCTGTTTTTATTTTGTATATCCTTTTTGTCAAGGCTAAATTTGAGATGATTGAATTGTTTGGGGGTATGGACTCATCTGTAAAATCAATAATGGACTTTTATCACAGTCACTGTAGACGATATGTTTACAACATAAAATTTGATGTTATGTGAAGATATGGAGTTCTTTTTTGTGGCTATTAATTTGTCAGTGTTTTGTCCAGGATTTCCTGAATTTGTGAATCCTGGGAATTGCTGCCCACACTTGCACAACACTAAGCCAGTATGGAAATCTTTTTCCATAATTCATCCATTACCAAGCATGGGCATAACTTCCCACAGTTCTTATTAACCTTATATTTACTTGACCCAAGACCTTGCATATTGTAAACCAATGGCTTTGGAATTGACTATTCTGTTCATATGCTAATGGGATATAAGTAACTGTAAAAAGTACCAGATCATACTTTTCTACATATGTTTGTTCTCTCTTTAAGCAAAGGAAGAAGTTCCAGATACAAATAGATTCACACAGCGCACTCATACCTGTGGAGAATTGCGTGATTGTCATGTTGGACAGGAGGTAACATTGTGTGGGTGGATAGAATACCAGCGCATGACAAAATTTGTCACCTTACGGGATGCATATGGCTCGACACAACTTGTTGCACCTGATGATGTAAGTTGGAATAACAGTAGAGGGGGGGAAAAATATTAAAATAAATGTGGTGTGTACGGGATTTATCTGGTTTGTGATAGTTGGGTGGTGGGCTCTTGTGAATATGCTAATGAACTTTTTTGTTCCACACAGGTGGAGAAATTTATTAACTGGCTCAGAGCAGCTATCATTTTCTGAAAATAATTACTGCATGGAGTTGCGTAGTGATGAAGATTGTGGTTGTGATTAATTAGATGTGTTGTGGACCAAATTTAAATAATCTTGATCAAATTTAAAAAATATGTGGAACTGTTATGTTTGGCTGTCAGCAGATATACCTTACAGATACAGGGCTTTGTTTCTTGTGTATGGTTGCATGTGTAAAGTTCATTATTTTTTATTCTGTGTTGCAGAGGATAGACATTGTTCAGCAGCTGACTGGTATTCCATTTGAGTCAGTAGTTGCTGTGAGTGGTGTTGTGTGCAGTAGACCACCAGCACAAGAAAATATGGTATGTAGAACTGTTTATGAAATTGTGGCTATGAGAGAATTGTTGCATGTTGAAGAAAAGTGGTTATGATCATAGAAATCAGTTATGAGTTAATGATTTATACTTAAAAGTATGTCTTTCAATTTTTCTCTGCTAAATATGAGGCAGGTATTGTTGCATCCCATCTGAAGTTACAGGTGAATGTATTATAACAGTTGGGAGAAATTGCCACATGCATTTAGGTGTGAGTCCCATTGATGCACAAAATTATGCATACTATTTGCAAAGAATTTCTTGGACTTCTCTCTTAACTACTGTACTACAACCTGCTGCATGTTGTCACCTGGTGTGAGTGTACAGTGTTTGAGGGCTTTTTTTAACATTTTATGATACATAGTTCAGAAGCAGGGGTCCCTCAATAGAGGAAAATTGTGGGTCTGTTTCTGGTACCCTGCTTGTGCATTTTACATATCACTAATCTCCAGACTGATTCATAATACTTTGTAATTTTGTTCATTGTGTTAGGTTGTCATTTTGTGAGTATTGAACAAATTTCATGCCTAAAATAAATGTAAATTTACTGAAAAATGTTAAATCCATTGCTTGAGAGACATTCAGTTCAGAAGCATTTTTTGTAGTATGCTTCCACCTGCTGAAGGTATGAGATTTGAGGTTTTCACAGTACTTCAGATAGAGACTGTGGTCTTCCATACTGCATGGTGTAATAACACAGAATACTTTGGTATGAATATGCTGATTATGTTCTGCCTGTATATGATGTGGTTGCTCAAGAAAATGGCCCAGTCATGGTGATGCAACTAAGTATATATTTCTGTCTTTCCAGAATATGCCAACAGGAAGTATTGAAGTTGTCTTAAAAGAATTTAAGGTCATCAACCCTGCAAAGAAGCAACTGCCATTTGTTATTCGGGACTTCCAAAAGGTTATGGATCTCACTTATAATTACAAACTGGAAAGTAGCGCAGTTTATTATGAGCGGTCATTGAAAATTAGTATGCTAAAATTAAATTTGGTGAGATTTTGTAGTATATTTCACTGATTATTTGCTGTGTATCAGTATTGTACGTACAAGGTGCTACCCAAAATTCAGAGAATTTGAATATACTGCGTAAACCATTATCACTACGAACTTGCGCTGCCAGGTGCCTCTTGCTGTATCTTTCAACCATTAGTGAGCCAACTTGCATCTTTATAAACACATGTGTTTCTGAGTTTCGGCTAATTTCTTTACACCGTTTTCATGTGTGACTGCTTATATCAAAATGGAGGATGTTAAGGAATAAAGAATTTTCATTAAATTTTGCTTCAAGCTCAACAAAACTGCAGCTGAAAGCCACCGAATGCTACAGGAGGCCTTTGGTGAGCAAGCTTTAAGCCCAGATGGAACATTTGAGTGGTTTAAGCATTTCAAAGATGGCCGGGAATCTGGAAGATTGTAAACATTCTGGTTGACCGTCCATATGCACAACTCCAGAAATGATTGCGAAAGTGCTTTAAGTTATCCTAGAAGACACAAGACAGACTATCCATGATGTTTGTAATTGAATTGGACTGTCATACAGGTCATGTCACTGCACTCTAGCAGATGAACTGAATATGAGACGAATTGCAGCAAAGTTTGTTCTTCGTCTCTTGAACAATGACCAGGGAGACTGTCGGGTTCAGGTGTGCACTGAGCTGTAAAAAGCAGTTAGACATGATCCTAACTTCCTGTCCAGGGTCATTGCTGGTGATGAATCATGGTTGTACAATTATGACCCGGAAACAAAGCAGCAATCTTCGCAATGGAAGACGCTGTCCTCTCTGCGACCAAAAAAATCGCGCGAAGTCAATGCTGATCATTTTTTTTGACATTCGAGGACTTATGCATAAGAAATTTGTTCCACCTGGTTAGACTGTCAATGGGTATTTTTGCTGCGAGGTTTTGAGATGACTGAGGGAAAATGTGAGGCACAAACGGCCTGAGATGTGGAAGAATGGAGTCTGGTTGTTGCACCGTGACAATGTGCCTGCACACACCTCGCTTGTTTTGAGGGAATTCCTGACAAAAAATAACGTGATCACTGTTCCCCACCCAGCCTACACACTTGACCTGGCCCCCAGCGATTTCTATGTGTTCTCTAAAATGACACTCCGGTTGAAAGGGCAGCATTTCCTATCCATTGAAGAGATCCAAGCAGAATCGCAATGGGTTCTGAACATGCCAACGCCGGCATACTTCATTGAGTGCATCCAAAAATGGCATAACCACTGGGATATTTGTATACAAGCCTAAGGTGACTACTTTGAAGGTGATGGTAGAAATTAGGACTTAAAGTAAGTATTCATGTTATTAGAGCGAATTCTCGGAAATTTTGGGTAGCCCCTTGTATGTGACACCAGTACGTGTTATAACACATTTTGGTTTACAGGAAGCAATCTTTCTAATGTTGAGGTTCCTTCCAATGTATTTTTTCATGTAACCATCTGTGTTTGACTGCTCTTGATAGGTATTTGTGCTTCCTTGTTATGATAATTCTTGAATTTATGTACCATAAGTGTTTGTGTTTTATGTCAGAGGCCTTGACATATGTTTGTATGAACTAGTACTGCGTAAATTGGAGGCTGGCAGTACACAGAGTTACATATAACATTATTAATTACTTATTTACAGTTGTAACGGTTTAAAAATATTCTCTTTCTGAAATTTCTCATCTAAAAGTAGACAGAGCATCCCTTATGCAGAGTTGTAAATTATGTGATAAATATTTCAAATGTATTAATTTTTTCTCCTTATTTGTAATTTCCTTATGTTGCCACATAGGTGTTTGAGATGCCTCTGTGTGTTTATAGTGGCTCAGTTTTTCAACTGTTTGTAACTTTTTCAGGCCAATGAGCAGCTGCGGCTGAAATACCGATACCTAGACCTCCGTTTCCCAGAGATGCAACACAATCTTCGTCTTCGTTCAAAAATTTTGATGGGGATGAGGGAATATTTGTGCAAACACTGTGACTTTGTGGAAGTGGAAACACCAACACTGTTCAGAAGAACACCTGGGGTAAACAGTTTATATTTGACATGTGTATAATCATACTCTTTTTCTGTCCAGTAGCATTCATAGTTGAACCCTATGCATAGCAAGAAATCAGAATCACTTGGTGCATGTGCCATGCGTGTGTATGTGTGTGTATTCATTCAACATATGAATGTTCTTTTTAAGTGATGAATTTTGATGACTTTATTTTTAATGGGTACCATATGGTTGTGTAAAGGGTGCTAATAAATTTCCATATTTATTTTGTGAAATATAATGAATAAAAATGTAGTTACATTTAAAAATTGTTGTTTTCAACATAAAGGATGTCATGTGTTTTGAAAATCAAGTAAAGAACACTTTTCTTTCTATTTATTTTATTAAGTATTGCAGGTACATTAGGAGCGACAGCATTAGTGATTGTTTGTTGGAAATAAGGAGAATTGTATTTATGAATGTTGTTAAATGGGAAAGTAGAAGCGGAAATTATAAAATGCCAAGCAAAAGCAGGCACAAAAGGACTTCATATTTACACTCTTTTAGCTAACTTCTTTGTTTTCTCACAGGTCATATCTTACGCTTATTGTGTCTAGAGTTAATCTGCATTTCTTCAGATGCTAATGGTTAATGCTGCTGCTTAATTTCCCTGCTGTCAACAGACTCTAAGGGTTCATTATCACTTTCACAATAGTCTTCAACTGGATACTACTTCTGATCTTGTTAAATGCAGTTAATGCATTCGCATCCTATTTCTTTTAATGCCAATTTTAGTATTCTTCTTGCTGTATATATCTAAGTCCTCTTTCACATTATCTTTTCCCTTCAAGTTTTCCAGCTAAAATTTGTCACCCCTCTTTATGCCATATGTGCAGCCCATCTCATCCTCTTTAATTTGGTGAAGTGTACATATTGTTATTTCTTCTTAGTTTCCTCCATGCTCTTAGGTTCTGTGTCTAGTAGGATTTCCAGCAATTCAAGACTCTGGTAAACTGTCATTCATGAGAAATAACAAGTACAAACCAGACCACTGTTATTCGACAGTTTTGTCATTTGTTATGTTATTTAATGTTGCTATCAAGTGCAGATATTATGTAGCCATTTTATTGTGTGCAGGGTGCGCAGGAATTTGTGGTTCCATCACGGCTGGCCGGTCAGTTCTACTCATTGGTTCAGAGCCCACAGCAGTTCAAGCAGCTGTTAATGGTTGGTGCAATTGACCGCTATTTTCAAGTGGCCCGTTGTTATCGAGATGAAGGAGCTCGACTAGACAGACAACCTGAATTCACACAGGTACTAAATAATAATATTTTCTGCCTCCTGTTATTATGTTTAAGTATGAGTCTTTTGAGTTACATTGCTATATCGACTGGTTACCAACATGTCAGTTGGAACAAACCCTCCATTTTCAAGATAGAAAGAAATATTGAAAAGTGCAGACTTTCTTGTACTGCAAATTACCTTAAATTTGAAATGTGTGCCCATTTTTAATTCAGCAAAGCAATGAAAACTGGGTTAATTATAGTGAGGAATGTGGAGAACATGAATACAGGTAAAAGTTAATAAATTTGCTGCCAACTGTTGGCACTTGAATTGTAGTATACCAAACTTGCAAAGCAGCAGGATCAAATGAGGGACTGAATGTGCTGAACACAAATGATCTGCTGCTTGTGACTTGTTCCTGTTGAACATGTCACATGCATAAAGTGGAGATAACACACTTTGGACCAGGCAACCAACAAGGAATTCTTGATTAATAAGGAATACATCATGTAACCGAACATCTTGCATTTCACAACCAGTGTCATATGTGCCTGAAAGCATATTTTTGTGCTTCTGGTTGACATAGAATTTTATCTTAGAATAGACTTGTGAGGTGAAAAGAAATTTTTATTGCATGTGATAATTAATACAACAGAAATACCATTTTGGATGTTGATTCATAGACAGATTTGTATCACCAACTATGCATATTGAGTTCAGTGTTCAGATGTAGACATTACAATTTGTAATTACCAACAGTTTATATAGAACAGTCCATACATGTTACAAGTTTTTACCAGTAATGAGAAATCACTCCTATATGTGTTACATACGATGCTGAATTTACACTGTATGTATTTGTGCAATGGCCCTGAGGATGGCTTTGGGTAAATAAGCCAAAACATGTTGTATGTTCCTGTCTGTAGTACACTAATAAAAGGTGTCAGCTGAAACGCTTTTCACACTATTGGTGTTTTTTTTTTTTAAAGGTACTAGCTTTCCCTGGATTTATTTTCAAAATTTTGGTGTTTGTAATAGACTACTTGTTGGAATATTTTGTACAGTAATGTTATATTCCCTTTTCCTAAATGCATCTTATTCTTCTACTAACCTATCTTTGTGAATAATTTGTGATTTCAGCTAGACATTGAGCTGTCATTTTCAGATCGTGAGGGGATTTTGTCCCTGATTGAAGGTCTACTGCAGTACTCCTGGCCAGAAGAGAATGAAAATAAAATTGTTGTTCCCTTTCCAAGAATGACTTATGCTGAAGCAATGGAACAGTATGGAACTGATAAACCTGATACACGCTTTGAAATGAAGGTAGACTTTTCTTGCAGAATGTACGATGGTGATAAACTGTTCTCATACTTTGCTTGTGTAGTGCACATAGGAGAGAAGATTTTTAAGCATAACTGATAGACTAACTACATGGAGTAATGTTCTTCTTGAGAGGCTGTTAATTATCTAAGTGGTCAAGAAATTTCCTGCCTCTATAATCTCACTATTCATCACAGTGGCCACACTGACCTGCTGCTTAACTCTGTCTTGAGCTATTTGAATCTGTCTTCACCCTTCCATCCTGCTTTTTTTTGAAAGTTATTTTAACCCATTGTGAGTGGTTTTTATTGTTAATGTCAAAGACAGTCACACCTGAAATTCCTAATACTTGACCATATGTTGTATCTAAATCTCTCTGCAGATAGTAGACTATATGCTTTAACATCTGGTACAAATTTAGTGAGCCAGGCAAAAACAAAAATGGCCACAGTGTTGCATTAAGTTTTACTGCTTGTTGATGGGGGTTTGGGGATAATTTTTGTGTTGTATGTGAACGTGGTCACTGCACCCAATTCTCCAGTGTCATCATTGCCTTTTTGGCTTTCCAACATTGTTCAATAAAATAGGGAGAAAATTTTCAGTGTGACACATATAATGGAATTATCCCATTGTCTTGATGTTAATTACAAAGTGTGTTGGACAAACAGGCTCTTCTTTCATCAGATAAAATACAAAAACTTACTGACACATTGGTTGGTGAATTATGATGTGGTTTTCTTCATACCCAGTTCATGAGGTTTGGGTAATTTATCAGAAATAAGCTGTGTCATGGATCATACCTTCCTGGAGCACTCCAGTGTACAAATCAGTGATGTTATTGAGCTGTGGAATACCTGTATGAGAACCACTTACTTTCAGCCAAAGCTAAAATTCTTCAAGGAAAAGAAGTCAAGGTGGTGGGAAGTTCACTGTCTGCAGTTGTCAGCAATATATGTGTGGACCAGTTTAAAAAATTGCACTAGATTCAGTAGCATGATGACATGTTTTCTTGTTTGGTGCTAGGAGTGGGGTGAATTTAAAAGCAGTAAATGAGAGGAGAAGACATGTTGGGGGTGTTTTTTTTCAGACTTCTTGTGGCAGTAGTGGAGGAGACTGATGGACTGGTGACAAACCCATGCCAACTTCAGAAGCTGGCAGATATGTTGGAATGGATAATAGAGGGCATGAAAGGTGTGCACAAATGAAATAAAGGGACGAATAAATGGTTCTGATGCATAAGTGGATGTACCAAGTGTTTACTGGGATAAGTGGACCAAGAAGATTTTATAGCCCCCCCTCAGAGATAGAAGTAACCAGATTAAAAGACAGACATTGCATATTTTTAAATGACAACAAAAAATAAAACATTGGAACAAATCCCTTATATGGGTCACAAAATTTGTTGGATCTTTTTTCATCTCCAACACATAAAACATGCCCTGCTTATCTTATGTATGTGTTGTATGTTTTTGTGCAGTTTCATTTTCCTGTTTTCAAGAAACCATTGAGGATGAGGTGGGGAGAGTATGTGGCATGCATAGGGGCGAAGACATATGCGTACAGGATTTTGGTGGGGAAACATGAATGAAAGAGGCCACATGAAAAACCTATGTTTAGATGGGAAGTCATAGACTGTATTTTTCTGATTGTGGACAGGGATAAGGGGCAGGGTGTTACAGACACAATAATGGACCTTTGCTCTCTGTAGAGTGTGAGGAATTTCTTGCCAAGCTGAAGAAATATGAGCTTGGCAATGACAGTCCCCTGAGGAGGTAGTTAGGAAAGAAGGCAGGAATCTGAAGTAGAGTGGATAATGTTTCTGTTTTCTTGTGTGCAGCTCCAAGATATGACAGATGCATTGAAACTTGGTGACTTGGATGGTATGGATCTACCAGACTTCATAGCTCAAGCAGTTGTTGTGCCAAAAGGAAGTGTGAGTACTTTATATACATCTGTTATTTCTTTACTCTGAATCCTGTCAACCATCAGATCAGATCAGGTGTGAATGCTTGAATGAGAATTGCTGTACTGTCTAGTTGTGCATACAGTTTTCACACACTTCTAGTGGAAGACATATTTTGAAACATGGTGTTCAGAAATAAAAAGGCAGTAAGTGTTTTAAAGTGTATTTGGTTTTGTAAGCTATAAGTTGTTATAGGTTTGTTTGTTATTCTGATTTTGCTTGCACTGATTGCACACCGAACTCTGACTTTAAGGGCATGCAATGGACATTCATGAAAGGCAAGGGGAATTTCAGAACACCAATACCTGTTATTTTGGCTGTGGATATTAGTATTTAATATAAACTATACCTTATTCTAGTAAAACATGTATTGTACTTTCTTTTTTCCCAGAACTTGATGAGTTTGTAGTTTTTCCCTTATTTTTTCTGTTGTTTGCTGAGTGGCACTGTTCATGCAGGACTTTTTTTTGTGCAACTTTGAATGATTTTTTGTGTGATGCATACTTTGCAAAAGTAGTGCATATGAACACCCTTTGTTCAGTTGAATAAATTACAAGCACTAACCAACCACCTGCTCTCTCTGACTTAGAAAATATGACTCACTTCCTATCTTGTGTGACATTTTTTATGACACATTGAATTTAACCACTATTGTTTGCCAGTGCTTGGGAACACAATAATTCTGTCTCGCTGTTTAAGCCTGAGTTAAGATGCACAAATTTTTGTCGTACTCTGATTCGTGCTCTAACAACTGAAGTGATGTATACTTACTTGAATACTTGCTTCTTGTATACATACTTATGGATTAAACTGAATGTAAATGAAAAAGGGTGTGTCAGAAAAGTATGGAGAGGCCGTCCATTCTTTTAAGGTACCAATTACTGTTTTTATTGTCATAGTTCACATGTTATCTTTTTCTTTTTTGAATAAATTTATGTTTTCCATTGTCACCAAACTTTTGTGGCCTTGCCTGATGAAGCCTTCAGTAGGGTTAGATCAATTAGTGAACATTTAGTGTAGTCCAGAATCAAAAGGTGGTGGAGATTAGTGACAGTTACAGTAACTGTGCCCTGACATAGTTTTGTCTTGTTTTAAATAGGTTCAGCTAACAACTACAGTAAAAAATAAGTATGAAGACTTAGCCAAGAAACAGTTTCCTGCTACACAGCTTATACTGAGTAAAGTGACATCTATTGAGGACTGGGAGAGCAACCTGCAGAAAAACTTCAGACCTGATATAGTTACAGCTTTGAAAGAGAAGCTAAATCCAGAACCTTTTGACTTAATTATGTTGGCTTTTGGAAGCAAAGAGCAAGTTGTGAGTTAACACTGTTATGAAGAACTTTGTTTTGTTTCATTTTTGTCCTTATGACAATGAATGCAAGTGTTGTGTTTTGGGTTTCCAAATGCTAACTCTTTGGCTTTTGTAAAAAAACATATAACACTGTAAAATGTTATTACTCTGGTCTGTGTGGGTGAAATTGTAGCCTGCATATGTGATAATTCAGATTAGAAAGGCAAGGAGCACAGGACAATGAAAATTACTAAAAGAAGTTTTAATTCTTATTAAGACACTGAAGTATACTGTTAACATTCATTCTCAATCAGTGTGCAGTATTGACAGAAGTGATTGGTGAGAAATTCATAGTGAGAGGAAAAGCAATAGATTTAATTTTGCATTGCTGCTGCATAATTTTTTTAGTAGGATTTGATGGCCCCAGGAATTAATATAGCCTTCATGTCTCAAGGAGTAATCTTCAGGGTCTAAGTATGAAAGTTTCAAATTTATGGGGTTTACTAAACTGAGAGATTTCCAGATTTTTTAAGCATTACCTAGAAAAATTTTACTCTAGTTTTTAATTGAAATGTAAATGATAGAAAACCTTTTCTGAGAATTGGGGAAGTACAAGAACTGGAATTTTGTGTGATTTGAGTAAACAGGATGGTTTCTTTCTTTGTTTTCTTCTGTTGATGTATCAGTCATGCTACAGTTAAAACCAATGAAAATAGAAAATTTAATTCCTTGGTACAGTGTTTGGATTGATGCAGTGCTACAAATTAAAACTTACAAAAAGACTATAATGTTGCCTTTTGTGGACAAGAATCTTGGTCACTTAATTTGAGGGAGAATACATGGAGTCAGGGTGTGCAAGAACTAGGAATCAAGGAAAATTTTAGACCAAAGCAAGGTGAAGTAACAGTATACTGGAGAATATTACATTACAGAATTTATATAAAATTTTACCTTTCTCCTATTATCATTAGGATGATAAAGTTAAAAAGGCTGAACCATGCAGGACAGGTAGCATGTATAGTTTAAATGAGGAGTCTATACAAAATTTTGGTTGAAGAATCTAAGGAGGAGAGCTAACTAGAGAGACCCATGCACTGATGGGAATGTCATATAAAAAGTAATATTGGACAGATATATGTGAATGTGTGAACTAGATGGAACTGGCTCACTAGCCAAATTTGTGGAGATGGTCCTTCAAATTTTCAAAAGTATAAAATTTTGTGACCAGCTGAATAAATGTCATGTTCAGTGAAGTGTCTGTACCTTGGAATGAGATTTTTGTAATTTGGGGTTGGTTTTTTTTTTTTTTTTTTTTTGTGTTTTTTTTTTTTTTTTTTTTTTTGTGTGTGTTGTTTTTGTAGCTTAAGTTGCTTGGTAAACTGAGAGTGGACTATGTAGACTACTTGGAAAGCAAAGGTGTCAGTCATCACCGAACTTCACGTTTCAATTTTTTGTGGGTTCTGGATTTCCCAATGTTCTTCCAAGGAGAAAAGCCAGGATGTTTTGAAACAGCTCATCACCCATTTACACAGCCACATCCTGATGATGCCTATATTCTCCAGAAAGATCCTCTGAAGGTGAGTTAACTAGTTTTTAGGGATGCTTTTTTTTTGTGCAGTATTATGTACAATTGTAGTATTTGTGTACTGAGAGGAAATCTCTTGGTGTAGCTCATTTTGCAGTGTTTTCAATTCTTTCTTTCCATTTTTGGCATCCATTTCATCTGGTTCCTTTCTCAACTCTGAAAGTGGTGCTTTATACGTTTTCTGCTGTTTGTAATTGGGACATAAAACAGAGAAGACTTCCCAGTGACATGGATGTTTGCATTTATTATTCATCATTGCATTGTAAGTGAACAATAGGTCCACAGTTTGGAGGTTCTGCTTTGGACTGGCCTGAATACATAAGCATTGTCTTAAGAATCCAGGGAAGCGATTCACAGATTACAAGAATCCAGGACAATGAAACTGAAAAGCATGTTTCCTAATTTGTCTAAATCTAATGCTGTCATAAATATTGTGAGAACCTTTACAGCCTTGCTCTGTTTATCCTAAGCATTTATATCCACCTGCAGCATTGGTTTTATGTGCCTGTGGCCTTGACAACTTTCAGCCCTTTGCACGTGGAACACAATATACTTGTATCTTGGAATACTCTTAGAACTGCTTATTTAGAATGAGCTGTCTCTTAGTATGTATAATTAGGAAATCATCATGGAAGAAAAAGTATTATGAACTTGTAGTAAGACCTTTTGAAATATATTCTTATTGTCCTCAGAAAATGAATTTTAGGTAAGATGTTTGTGACTTTTACATAAATTTTAATAGAGAAGGGAATGAAAGGATGAAGTTATTAAATTATTGTGGAAATTTGTGAATCTGCTGATTGTGTTGGACTCAGGCTACTCTAAACTGTATCTTTCCCTTTTGTGTTACTAAGGCAAGAAGTTTACATTATGACTTAGTGCTGAATGGATGGGAAGTTGGTGGAGGCTCTATTCGTATTCATGATCCAGTACTCCAGCTATATGTGCTGAAAGACATACTTCAAATAGACACATCTTCTCTGCAGCATCTGCTGGATGCACTTCACAGTGGCTGTCCACCACATGGCGGTATTGCACTGGGTAAGTAGTTTGGATTAGCAGTAAGTAATACTGTTGGAGTAACTGTGTGAGGGGATTGTAGTTCTGTGAAACAAGTGTCTGCTTCTTTTTCATCAGTTTGGTGTAAAAAGAAGCTATTCTTTAATTGGCTTTCTGCAAAGTACTGTAGGTCCAGCCACTAGACTGAAAGGGTGTATGAGCTGTCTGGTGACGTACTGATAGTATTAAGTAACTGCTTTGACTGGAGAGAGTTGTTCTTGAGGAACTGATAGTCATTCAGCTTGTAAAAAAGTTTGTGATGTTTTTAGACCTCAAAGGTTAATTACTGTCTCCATAACAACCTGCAACAATGGTCCATTTTCTGAGGCAGTTCAATTCAATCTACAGCATCACCACATATTTCTTTAAGATCGTTTTAATATGTATTATTTTTCCAGTCATGTCTTGGTCTTACAAATTGTTTCTACCCTTCTCATTTGACAAGAATTTTGTTGTGCATTTCTCATCTCTATCTTGCTGCATGCCTCACCTACTTGACACTCTTTGAGCTGCTACGCACACCACAGGGAACCTCCAGATTCCGTATAAGGATAAAAATTTCTTGACAAGCAGAGTGACACTGCCTCTTTTTGTCACTTCCCCAGTATAGTGTCCAAGAAAGAAGTCCAAGGTTTTAAAAAGACATATTTAATTATACAGATAAAGCATAACACCAAAGTAGCATCACTGAATAGTAAAACATGATATATTTTATTGTACTGGGCAGTGCAGTGCACATTGTTGCTGTGTTTGTCATTCCAGTGTTGCATATGTCATGCCTGCATTCCATGTCTCTGAAACCCGTATACTGTTGCATCGATATGACACTTGGTGTACTTCGCTCTTCAATTTTCCAGTCATAATGGCTCTTTGCCACTTGTGGCAATAAATACTACATTATAAAACCATGAGAGTTCTTTCTCAAATTACTGTTTTGTACATGTGTAAAAAGCAGTAGTGTTCATTTAGAAGCTTGATACAAGTTACTGCTCCTTTAAAACAATATTAGCCATCCAGATCTTTGCTTTGTTTCAGGTATTGACAGGCTTATGGCATTGTTGTGTGGTTCTGATAGTATACGTGATGTAATCGCATTCCCAAAATCTTTGGAGGGTAAAGACCTAATGTCAGGTGCCCCTGTTCCAATCTCAGAAGAAGAAAAGAAACTATATCACATCAAAATAGCAGATTCAGCACCAGTGGATGACACAGATGCCAGTGCAACGGTCTCTGTACTGTGCAATGAAGGAGTGTGATTATGAAACATAGAAAATATAAAAACAGGTATTTGCTGAAAAAGAGACAAATCAAATGCATTTCTTGGTGGAACAGACATTAAATAATGTTGTGTTTATATGCATTGTGACTTGTGTACTCAGTGGTTATTTTTTAGTTAAATGTGATAAGATATAGTGTTTCCTGTTTTATCCAGAGTGTCTGATGAAGGGAAAACAAACTATAGCATTAATAAAATCATTTATTCTGAAGGGAGCTGTTAGATTTACACCCTCAAAAGCCATTTTTGTTGAAATGAAACAAATTGAACTTATTAGACATAACAGCTTCCTAAGTAAAAGGTAATTTAAAATTAATGAAGGGTAATGAATTCCTCATTTGAATTCAGATCAGCTTTACTAGTGTATTATACAATGACCACCACAGTCTGTGAAATGTATGGTTGTCAGACATCCTGTGTATACAGAATTGTCATATATTTCATTGCCTATTTGAGTGTTCAGTAAGGGCTTTGTTGGTTCATTGTCAGTTTCAAGAATCCCTGTGTAGATTCTGAAATATGCCATCCCCGTTGTGTGTATAAATAAATAGGTACAGGTATTTAGTCAATAACACAACAATTTTATCTAATGATATTTAATAGAGGATAATAACAACTACATGTTTCGGCCAACTCCGGCCATCATCAGGTTTTCGTCTGAAAGATTCTTAGTGCTTTATAAGATTTATACTGTTATGAGATCTCACCATCATGACATAACAGCATAAATCTTATAAAGCACTAATACTCTTTGAGAGGAAAACCTGATGATGGTCGGAGTAGGCTGAAACATGTAGTTATTATCATCCTCTATTAAACATCATTGGGTAAAATTGTTGTGTTATTGACTAAATACCTGTACATATTTATTCCCTGTGTAGATCCTATGAATACATCATTGTATGTGCACTTTTGACAGAGCTTCTTCCTTCCTGACAACTTCTTTGCTCATTAGTGATTATAACCTGTATTATTTTTTCAATAATACAATTAATACAGTCCTTTGTCTCGTTTTCCTTTCTCAGATGTAACGTAAATTACTGTACTCACAAAAAAAGTGAATAATAATCAGTATTTTGACATGTGTTTAGATGTGTAGTTTAAAAAGTTGCTGTTTTCATATACTGCTGCCCTTGCATCTGCATATGAAAAAGTAAAGAATGTGAGCTCCATATTTTTAAGATGGTGACCCTTCACATTTTCTTTTTGTAAGTGCTGAACAGGTTTTGATTACCATTAATTTCATTTTCTTAATATTTCTGTTGAGGAGATTGTTTTTGACAGTGTGTGTTATCATGTGTGGATCAAATTGACTCTTAGTCCCTAACTAAAATATTTGCCACTGTGCTTAACAGTGATTTAGATCATCTAACCCTGCGGAGCATCGTCGTTGAGAAGCTAATAGTTCTGCAGCAATTTAGGAAATTCCCTCCATGTTACAGAGCTTGAAGGTTCATTGCTGTCTTCAAGAGCCCATCAGTTGTCCCTATTCTGAGGCAGATGAATCCAGCTGACACCAAACAGGTCAAGGGGGCTAAAATTCATTTTTGGAGGATACAGTCATAGTTGTTATCGAATTTGTAGGTTTAACCAGTCATACAGAAGAAGATTTGTTAGTTACATCATTAATAAGGAAGGGTAGTAAAAAAGATGTTTTTTGCATTACATTTTGTATTGTCCACCTAATTATTGTAAAAGTGTGTTATTTATGGTATAATTTTGTCAGCTCTTGAAAAAAATTTTCTTTCAGCATAACTGACAAATTAATGGATCAGTACCAGTGACTGGAATTTGGAAGGCAAGAGCAACCGATTACACATATACCATTCTAATGTGTGGAACAGGCATCATTATTAGTTGTATAGCAGAGAAAATAAATTTTATGAGAAAATACGTCACACGTCGACATGTACATGAAGACTGCTGAAAATGTAGATCTTTTTACTCTGGATTTGAGAGCTGTAAGCACACGTTGGGAGAAACATCTCTGTCCTACTTAGTACTGATAATACAAGAGACATCTGTTAATGGAATGAGATGTGAAAAAGGAAGACAAATCCATGCCAACGAAATTGTCACACTTGACCAAAATGATTTAGTGCTTTAGTTTCATCTGTATACATAATGCCCCAGTATTTCAGAAGGCGCTGATCATCTCCGTAACCATCTTCTAAGCATCTGTTGAATCTAGTGGATGAATTAGGTTTGTGACATACAGAGTGGGGCTCTTCCTTTGTAGTAAATGAACCAACCAGACATGATATACACTACTGTTATTGTCCACTGCCTTCCACTTTGAATTATCTCTAACATACCTTTCGATGCTCACCCGCATCATTGTCAGTGTCCACTATTTTGTCAATCTGTTAGCTTTGGGTGGCCATACCTGTATAAAGCGTATCTGCAGTCATGGCCACCGAAAGGCAGTGAGTCAACAAACTACTGGACTCTGGCAATGGCTCAGGATGGTGTCAAGACACTTTTCTACTGACAAATTAGTAAAAGTGCAAGGCAGTGGATAAGAACAATAGTGTATATCATAACAGCTGCACCTTATGTACTGAATGACTGGACAGTTGTTTTAAATATGGAACAAGAATTGCATATCTGATCGATGCAGAAGTCACTGCTTCAGATTCATTTATTCAGCTCAACACCTCACTGCAACAATATATTTGGCCACCAGAATAACACAGTGATATACTCACATGTATACAGTTGTGATGAGAAATAATGAGTACCCCATTGTATGGTGCTTCGTGTGCTCCTGACATTACACTAGAAAAACAACACACAGTAGATGGTCTTATGTTTTTATTCATAATAAAAGTGTTACTGTACTTAAAAACATTCTGAACACATACATGGGTATAAAATGAATGTTACTAGTCTGTACAACTAACACATAGGTTGCTTGTCTATCACTACTGTTTGTATCATGAAACTACACACAACAAGGCAGTTTGATACATTTTACATTTTAGGGGTTACATATCACAATAAAATACTGACAATGCATGTGTCACTAGCTTACAAGTGAATAACCAGTAGCACTGGTTAGAAATGGGTGCTGAACTTATATTAATAAGACACATTCAATTATAATTCTGCATTTCAAAATACTGTGTGTAGAGTTGGTTTACACGCAGTGCAGTTTTCCTACTAACAGACCAAATGCTTCATTTTATAGAATACTATGCCCAGATGGTAACATTACAGTTCTAGTATCTGGCAATGAGTTGGTTCTGTACATAACAATATACCCATATCTGTGCGACTTCTTTCTTTTGATGACTTCCAGATTAAAATACATGTACTGCAAACTATATATAAAAAATATCAAGAAATTTTACCAAGAAGTAGGAAATCTTAGCTGCTAGTGGTAAGGATCTCAGAAATGAAACTAGAAATTTAATATTTGCATCTCTCTGTTACACATACACACACATATATAAGCAAGCTATAATTATTAGAACACTTCAGCACTCCAAAATAACATACAGTGAGGCCAGTTTGAGGTAAAACCAGGGTGATTCTGTATGCATAATTTCACTAAACAGTGAGTTACATTTAACAAGTGAACATATATTAAAAACACTAAAATGGATGGACTGGTGCTACAAATGTAAAACCTGTGTTTCAACACCAGAAATCAATATTTCAGAAAAGATACATGCACTGGTCCACAAACCCAGTAGCTTTTGTCCCAAGCACCACATGCACATGAACACACCAAGACCCTTGAGATCAATGTAATGACCCCACTTGTGGATTGAAGTAAATGCAACTATTTTAACAATTTAAGAAAAACCACACTATATTCCAGGCATACATCAACACATAACCGTGCTTAACATTGAGTGTATTCCCCTCACTTCAATAAAGTGCATCATTTTAGTGAGTGTCAAATTTACAAAAATTAAATGAATTAAAAACTACATTATAGAAGATACCATAAAAATAGTTTTCACATCTGACAATCATGAAAAATCAAAAAGTACTGATTCTTCCCTACTATACACCAATAAGATAATCAGGTTTGATGGCTTTAACAAAACTCAATGAGTGAAAACTTCCCCTTATTTCAGATTAAAATTTGAGAAAGTAATTTTTATGTAAAATTAGCCATGAATAAATATCTACTGTGCTGAACAAGACAATGTAATATGACATGTTCCATGGAAGTTCTGTTAATTTTGCTTCATATACCATTTCCAGTGTATGAACCAAGTGAAAGCAAATGTTTCCAAGTTGGATGCTGGCTGATTTTAGCTGCATACATGGAAATCTTTGGGAGTACTTTATGAGTTACTACCAATATGTGTCACTTCACAATCTCACCAAGATCCTCAGTAACAAATACTCAGGTCATATTTTTCACGAGGTTATCCCTCTCTTCCTCCATTAATAATAACAGCATCTTTCATAATTTTGGTTATTTTGAGACAGCAGAAATTTCTTTCACAAGTAATGTTTCTGCTAACACCTATTCTCTTTTATTCACCAAAATTAATAATATGTATATGTGCAAATACTATACAGCATGTATGGGCAATCATAAATACTTCAGCACTGATATGTTACACATAACCAATACCATTCATAAACCAGGTCAATGAAATGTCCGTATCAATCCACACAGTCATTGAACCATGCGCAAATCAAAGTTATGCCTAGTCACTGTTTAAGTCATACAAAATGTTATTTGTACATACATTCCACAACTACAATAATTCCATTAAATGGGGGGAGGGGATGGGAAAAAAAAAACTTCTGTACAGTGAACCAAGAACAAAAATGACTTGCATAAAACCCTGAAATGAAATTCAGTGGTTCTCAATTCTTTCACATTTTCAAAAGTATTTAACCTACCAGCACATCAGATTCCATCAGGCTAACAATGCCTCCCACAACCCCCAAAATTTCATTATCATATTAAACACCAACTGGCATTACCAATGAAAACTGAAAGTTCCACTACACAGGATTTCATCCTCAGTAGTTATTTCAAACGAGACCTGAAACCATTAAACTGAGTTGTCTTGGGATGCCATTCCATCTGCCAGACATGTACAAAAACACTGTAGGAAATTGGCCTCCATCTACAGGCAGGAAAGCAGTCTTCTGTCTATATAATTAGCACTTTTGATCTTTTGTAATATGTTTAACAAAATGACTGCACATAATTAACAAAGAAACATGTAAAGGTAATGGTATGTCAAACAGAAAGGACCTAACAATCATCTCATATACTGATACTATGTGTGTGTGTGGTTACCCATAATTATACGAACATCAATGTAACACAAAGTGATTCTGTCAGTAAAGGAACCAGTATATCACTGTTCTACTTTTTACTAAATCATCAAACTCCTCTTACCTGTATGCATATGCTGCTTACTGTGAAACCACCAATGGATAATTGAAGCTTTGTGGAATTCAGTGAACCATATTAATGACCTTTATCCCAACAAATGTTTTCACATCTTACACCATTAAGTTCCCACAGTATTGAACATAATCAAAGTAAGTTACTACCAGTCTGTTTAAAGGTTCAAGAGTGTTCCTAGGCTAATTCCATAATACACAGCACACATTTAATCTGTGGATTCAGCATGGACGCTTTCATGACAGCTGTCATGCTAAAGATTGTGGACACTCTCCATATGATGCAGACACTAATGTGTAGCCCTACATTGTGTTCTAATAATGCTCAGTTTCAATAATTAAAATCATACCGGTTATTTCCTGTGCAGCTTGTATGGTCAATATGAACAAATATAACCAACGTTTCAGGTTTGAATAAAGTGATCACAGTACCACTCCTTTCATAGGAACAAATACCACAAAGCTATTAACATATTTTTGAAATCAGAATCCTTTGGAAATAATGTTTCATATATTGTATCCCAGTATGAGGAAAGACAGACTGAAGAGTAGTAAAGTTCACTGGATGAGCAATACTGATGCCCATGTCTTCAGTCCTACTTAAAAGTTCAAAGATCTCTATGAATTTTCCAGTTTAGAATACTGTTATAAAGCTAACAGAAACACTATAGACAAAAGACCTCGACTGAAGTCTTTGCAATTACAGGTATAAGAAGAAAAAAAAAGAGTAAATTGTGAGAACATTCCAAATTCTCTAAGTTGAATGGGACTAGGCACCTTACAATAATAGCTGCTGCTTTCAGCCAACAAAACAGGGCTGTTAGTTGTGAAATACCTAACAGCAGACAGGTGAATTCTGAATATGTAAATATCACACAGTACATCACAAATTTCATATCAAATACTATCAATAATGGCTGACCACAAACATTTCTACATGTTGAGCAGAATAATTATTTGCTTCGTAAATAGTATGAAATAAATGTAAATGAAACATCTCACTTGGTGCTTGTTCACACACACAAAACATTCAAACATCCAATCATTCAAATATGTACATCCCCATACTCACTTGAATATACTTTACAGGTACATACTTGGATTGCACCAAAAGGAGTTGTTTCAGTACTGAAAGTTACTTACACAGTACAACTCATGAAATCTACAGTGCAGTATTCCACATATCAATTAACTGAACATCTAGGTGAGCTTAATTACACACAGAAATTACAGAATAACCCTGGTTTATAACAAGACCACAGAACATTTTATGAAATGTCTAGGACTGTCAAACAAGTCTCTAGAACCAATAAATGCATATTTTATTGAAAAAAATTTTTTTTTGGTGCTCGTGTCATACTGAACAAAACATTTCCTTGTCATTTTAAAATTACAGCTACCTGATTTTGAGCACAGTACAATTCATTCCAAATGTATTTTTTAACTATTAATTTCAAGCATTTTCATCTGCAGTTGGAAGCCAAAATGCCATATTGGTACATGCAGATGCAAGCATCATGTACTTTGGATTAAACTGAACACACTGCACAGGTGCAGGGTGGTCAGCGTTGAGTACACACACTTTGTAGCCTGTGTCAGCATTCCATACATGAACTCGTCCATCTGTGGAACCACTAAAAACAAACTGTGAATCAGGACTGAAGGAAGCTTCAATAGGGATCCCCTTGTTGTTAAGGTGGCCAGTAAATGTCTGCATAGGAGTTCCATGGAAAGCATCAATGAGCCGAATAATGGAGCCATTAGTTGAAATTAGGATTGTCTTGCCATCGCGACTGAACTTCAAACCTGTCCAATCACATTCCTTTTCTTGACTCAACTTGAAAGTTATAAAGGGGCCTTTGTCAAATGATCTTAGATCATAGAGTTTAATACTCTCTGAATTAACACCAGCTGCAAAAATAAGCCCCTCTGGGTCATATGCTGCAACAGGTCGACCTGAGAGATGCATAAGTCCTTGACAGTTCGGAGATCTCAAGTCCCATAATCTGAGAGTCTTATCCAACGATCCAGAAAGAAAAGTATCTTCTACTGGAGAAATACAAAGTGATACGACTCTCTTCGTATGGCCCGGGAAATATCGGATGTATTTATTATCATGGAGGGATAAGTATCTTATTGTATCATCTAATTTTGTGGAACTGTGAACTGCAGTATTCTTTGCATGTGTGAAGTGGATTAGGTCAACTCCATATTTTTTACTGTTGACAGTCCTCATCTGAGTTCCCTTTTCACAATCGTAAATGACAATTTGGTCATCTTCACTGCAGGAAATCAATGTGTCTCCGTTTGGCGAAAAGTCAATGCTGTTTATCTTATCGGTGTTCTCTCGGAACACCTTAGCAACTTTAAAACTTCGAACAACGTGATCAACCAACTTCATTTTCGAGTTGGGATTATACTACTAAGATTTTATAGTATATAACTCGTATTTCGTCAGATTTTCACTTAGCAATGCAGATTCCGGGAAACAAAGAACAAACGCCGATCAGTCAACAGCACCATTCACAAAAGACAGGAGCATTCCTTACTTCTGTTCCGTAATATGTCTGCGTACATTGCTAATTACTATTACTGAACAAACTGTTTCGTATGTATGACATATAATTTAGCACGAATACAAAACTTTTCAGGATACTGGTACCAGATCCGAGCACCCTCCTACAAGCGCAAATTCCACTGAATAGCACCCACGAGAATCCACTGAATGCGTAGCACTCAGGCCACTGGAAGTTCGACTCGATCGTTACAATGAAGCCACCAAACACGTTCTGATATCCTAAGTAACCTGCACAATGTCTATCATCCGTGGAGTACACATTGCACGCCTGAGTACCTGAACGAGTGCTGTTCGGCTTCACCATGAATAGCAACGCATTGCACACCGCAGTAATGTGTGCTGCACACTGTGTCACTAATATTACTTTATATTTCCTGGCTCCAAAGCGGTAGATATGCCGCGTCTACCACATTCTTCGAATGCGCAACTCCTCTTGGAGTTCACGGATAACAGCCTCCTTGCCGTGCTGTCGTCATACACTTTACAGCATGACGTCTGTGCTCAAGTAGCTCGAGCATACGTGGATTTAATCAGCTTTATCCCTGACATGTAGGGAGGGGTCGCATGAAATAAGAATGACTCATGCGTGATTTGGGTCGATTATAATCTGTGATAAGAAATACGCGCGTGGTTTTACGGAAACCGCAACCATTAACCGTATGGCGATCACGGTGTATTACATCAGGATTCACACTTCCAAAGATACCACTTTAAATTGTCCAAGTTTGGAGAGCTGCTATCCATGACTTGACACTGTAGAGCCAAGACGTTGACGGTGATATTATATCCTTGGAGTGAGCTTAAACAATCGAGTGCCACATGGGTCGCGGAAGAGGCTAGTGGAAGTGTGCAAGTTGGTGTGCTCCAGTGTTTGAAGTGTGCTTTGGCTGAGTATGGAAGCTGTAATTTAGTTGGTGTATAATTACGTATAGGTAGACACTGCTTTCAAACGCAACAAAGAATTTGGAGCAGTAACTTCATGAAATTGTTGTAAATATTTAGCAAAAATATCGTGGTGTTGATCCATATGGGGGGGAAAGTGATGTAAATGTCTTTTTTTTCGAATGGCAATCCCGTCGCACGTTATTATTTCGTAGTCGATGCTTAGGGCAAAAAAATTGTCAGAAATTATTTTAGTAGTAAATAGGTTTCTGTTAGAGGAAATTGAAAATTGTGTGCAATTTTCCGTTAAGGCAACATTTTGTGATCATTCGAGATTTTCTTTAGTATGGGGCAAGTAAGTCATGGAATGGATGCATAGGAGAGCAAAGATAGTCACAGCGCAAGCAGCAAGAGGTTGGTTATATTTGGAGTTCAGGTGTTCTGGGGCCGAGTATTCCCTCGCCTGTTTCATTTTTGTATTAATGTATTTTTTATGTTGTCCACGTCTTGTTACTTTAATAAGCATTTTATGTTAGACTGTCCTTGAAGAATCTGATACAGTATGAAGGGTATGTGGTGATTCTTAGGACCATGTGATTTTATTTCTGAGGTTGCCCTCTTTCACAAATGCCATATGAACATGGGTCAAGTTGAGATTTGAGGTTATCACTGCTGTCTTCTGAGATGTTACACCATCTGTACTGGTGAACAGTTTCTGGTAAACATGTATCATCCCAGAAAACTTGAATGTATATGGGTATGATGTTTATGCTTGCTTGTAGATGTGCACTGAAACTGCAACAGGGAATGTCTGTAGGTCTATAAGCATGGATCCATGATCATTTGACATTATTGACTAGAAATTTAAGGAATAATGTCCCAAAGTACTGACATAGTCATAGACATTGTAGTCACTAGTCAGCCTTTGTAGTAGGTATGCCACTGGTGCTTCATGTCTGAGAGTCTGTAGGACAGTGATGCAGTTTGTAATTATACTGGTGGGTCTTTTTGTCTTAACATGGTTTCTTGTTGTATGGTTTCCCAAAGACTTATTTTATGGTTTTCGTCCATTTCATCTTTGCATTTGTATTCTAGCAATGTATAATGTACATGGTTGGAAAGGTTCTTGCATTGTTTCATCGATATTTGAGCCTTAACAACTTTGATGTTGATATCATAAGCAGTGTAGTTTTTGATGTTCTGTGTGTGTGATACAGTAGGTATGATTTTAGAAAACTTTAAAATAAAACACATCATAATTTAAGATTACATTTGGCAACTAATTGCTAATCATTATGGTGTCACTGCTACAAAAACCGCAAATCATGCATTTGTAATTGTTTGAGGGATACTGAAGTTCATTCTGTCATTCAGGTTGGAGAGAGAATTGTTACATATTTCAACTCTGTCTGCTTGGATGCAGACTGATAGAAGCCGTGTCATTAGAGCTTGTACACAATACAGTTTCACTTCAGTGTTATTCCAGTACATCAGGCAGCTTATGTATATTGTATGCCAGTTATCTGCAGATGTCTCATATTTTTCCAGTGTTAAGAGTTCTGCTCCGTTTCATGGCGCCCCCCCCCCCCCCCCCCCCCCCCCCACGCACGGGGGGACGAGGGGCGGGTGGATAGCTAAAGCATAGACTGGTTTGTAATTCTTATAAAGCACTTTCCC
>Ga0131853_10001460_pt1 | contig 42212 bp, 67 predicted proteins | sample TergutLab28metaG_FD_92764 | JGI IMG/M metagenome (GOLD analysis project Ga0131853, IMG submission 92764) | Labiotermes labralis P1 segment gut microbial communities from Petit-Saut dam, French Guiana - Lab288 P1 (version 2) (version 2) | ecosystem: Host-associated > Arthropoda: Insects >...
AATATAAATTTTTTTAAAAAATTTGGGGGGAATTAATACAAAATTTTGTTTTCTTGTTTTTCCCAGAAAGGCAACCTAAAAAAAAAAAGCGAGAGAAAACTTAGGCCAAAACGTTGAGGCCCCCCCCAAAAAAAATAATGGGTCCCCCCCCCCCCCCCCCAATTGGCGAATTTTGCCATTTGGTAGGCACTTCCTTTTAACGCAAACATATTTTCGTTCTGCTCGCTCCTCGCACAATCTTTCAGTAAACACAAATTTAATAACTCCAAACTTCAGCATCAGATGTCTCATATTGGCTCTGGTGTTATCTGCTACTTTGACTCTCCCGTCAATTGCATTTGCTGACCTTGACCCTTACTTACGCACTGAAGGTATGCAAGGCACCTATGATTCCAAGGGTCGCTTCATTCCTATCTTAGAGTACTCATATTCTTATACCCCCCTTGAGGAAGCTTCAGTGGAAACCACCCCAAGCATTGAGGCTTCTCCCGTAGTGCCAGCACCCGCGAGAGTAACTCCCTCGCCTGACGCCGATCCATTGAATTGGCTGCCTTGGGTCGGAGCCGGAACTGTTGCGAGTGCTGGCGCGCTTGTTTTTGCAGGATTCTTCTTCCTCTTTAATGCTCGTGTTGAAAAAGATGGTGCTCTCATTGCGCGCACACGAATCAAAAAGGGTGATGTGGGACGCATCTGTGTACTGAGTGGTCGTGTTACCAACAAAATCATACCTGGTTGGAAAACAGAACTTCCAAAAGGTACTGGAGCTCAAATTATCAAGGCTCATAAATTCGAACTTGTTCCTCGAAAAAGTGTTGCATCTAAAGGTGGTCCTCTTTCGGTGAGCAGTAAAGTAGGCGAAGTGGGTTTGTATAGAGGTAGTATTGCTCCTCGCATACCACTTGGTATCAAGAACGTGTATTCAAAAGGGGATAGCTCATGACTTGGAGCAATTTAGAATTTCTACATGCCGTCCCCAGTTGGCTACTGTTTATAATGGGATTTATTGCATTTGTCATATTCTTCTTTTGGTACTTTCATCATAGAGGCGAAATGCTAAACACGTTTCCTACCAGGGGAGCGTTTGATCGCAATATGTACGTAAAGCTTGAAATACGATGTGGCGAAAAGCTAGTCTATTGGCGTTATGCGAGAGCCTACGAAAGTAAAGACAATGCTCACCACATTGAGATTATAGATAGAGCCTCTGAAAGACGTGGGGCAGGGATTGATCGTTGGGGAGTCATACATGAAGAGATTGTTGATTTTGCTCCCTTACGGAGAGCGATTGATGATATGCCCCAAGGCTCAAGAGCTATCGTTATTCCCTCGCAGAAAATTCTTCAAACTCGAGGGGCTGCATATTTTGACTTTTATGATTCTTCGCAAAAAGAGCTATATCTTACCTTGCCCATTGAAAAAGAGGTACTCGTGAAAGAGACAGCAATGGTGTCAAAATCACATGGTGGTCGCAGACTCTCTGACGACTATAGAAATGAGCCAATCATTGAAGGAGTTGTTGCTGCATGAATTATGTTATAGCAGAGTGCGGAACACTCATAACAGCTTCTGAGATAGATGCGCTTCACACAAAGGGGCTGTGCGAAACAACTATTGTCTTTGATGGCAGCAGGAAGTGTTTGTTTGCCTCTCCTCGTAAGGCCCTCGTAGAAGCTATTAAGATTATGGAAGATGGTGACTACTTGGTGTCCTGGGAAGGAAGGGCTCAGATTACTACTGAAAAGGGAGCTCGGTGGGTCCAAGAGCGAAAGCCAGAAGCGATGGCTGTAGCATGATTGAAGCAAGCAGTAATAGCCGGAAGGCTTTTACCTATACAGCCAAGATAAGGAAGAGAGCAGGGAGCAGTTTTTCGTTAACAACCACGTATAAGGAAAAGAGCTGCTCCTCGCTCGGGTTGAGCCATAAGGCTCAGTGTTTATTGTAACAACAATGTGCAAAATGAAGGAAGGATGTTTGAAGCAGGCAGTAATAGCCGGAAGGCTTTTACCTATACAACCATGATAAAGAATGGGGCAGGGAGCAGATATTGATTAACAACCATGATAAAGAATATTCTGCTCCCTGCGTGGTTTGAGCCATAAGGCTCAGTGTTTATTGTAGCAACAATGCGAAAGCGTTGTAAGCATCGACTGAAGCGGACCGGCTTTAGAAGAAGGTGCGAGGAGCGAGTGACCTGTTCACCACTACCAAGTAAGGAACAAAAAACCGCTCCTCGAACCCTTTGAGTTTGAACCTTAACAACTAGATACTGTCGCTTGGTCTAAGAGCGAGCAAATCCGCAACCGCAAAGAAGGAAAAAGCTGCTCTAAGACCGTCAAGGCTCGATGACTATTGTAGCGGTCTGAGGCAAAGAGTGTAAAGTGAGCATACTTCTTTTTCGAAGGAGGAAGAGGGTTGCACAACTCTTCGCACCTTTGTAAGCACCGTCTCAAAATTACTCATTGGCAGTATCTAGTTGTTAGGGGGTCGAATTCCTAACAAGAAAGGTACTACCATGAAAAAGTTAGAGATGAATGAAGGATTTTTAAGGAAATATAAGGCTTTCAGTGCTGCCACAGTTTTTGTATCAGCGCTTGTTGTTCCAGCAATAGCTTACGCAAACCCCTTTATAACCTTCCTAGAGAGATTCGGAAGGCAAATTGAGGATACTACAAGAGCGCTTCAAGTCGTAACAATTCCTCTCGCAATAATCATCTTCATTGTACTTGTTGCATTCTCTATGTCAAATGCCGGAGGTAACAACCGCACGAAATTTCTCTATGCGGGGTTTTTTGTGTTTGGGTGTGTGGTGCTCATCGCGATGGCGCCAGGCATCGTCAATTGGGTCTTTAACCACTTCGTACTCTAAAACCCTTTGCTAAAAGATTACAGGCAGTAGCTTTATATGTTTGCAAATATGCTAGATACCTTTGGGGACTGGATCGCAGGTCAAGTCACCACGTTTTTGGACTTCATCGTCTATATCTTGGGTCAAAACGTGGTGCTAACAGGTGAACTAATTGCTTGGGAGCCTTGGGTGAGACTACAAACAGTCACACAGGTTGGAGCTGGTGCAATTCTACTCGGCATTGTTGCCTTTACTGTGGCTGCACGTTATTTGGCTGAAATAGCACCCTCAACAGAGACTGTCGGCGCTTACGCAGTCAAATCCATTATTTCAGCTGCTCTCATTTGGAGCTCAGCTGGTATTGTGCGCTTTGTAGTTGAGTATGGCGCAAGGCTTCAAAGCGATTTCTTAATTGCAACACGCATTCAGGCAGGAGATTTGACAGGCGGACAACAGCTTGTAGAACACCTCACAACGGTGATTTCTCCTGTAGTGGTGGTGGGAGTTGCTACAGGACCAGGTGGAGGGGCTGCATCCGCAGTACTTCTGATAGCGATAATAGCCTTGGCGTTTGGAATAATGTTTGTCATCATTTTTTGGCAAATGACAAGGCGAACCGGCGAGATGGCCATATCAGCAATTCTCGCACCTTTTGCGCTCACCAACTTTCAGTCTCCAGACCAGATGGTAATCAAGCACTGGGGCAGACACCTAGTGGGTATGGTATTTACCCACGCTCTTCAAACAGCTCTTTTTATGATCACTCTAAGAGCAGTAATACTTGGTATTCCTGAGCTAGGTGGTGGAGGTATCTTTGCACTCGTAATTACTATGGTGCTAGGGGCTGCCACCATATCAGTTCCTCAAATTCTAGATGGTTACATACACAAGCTCGCTCCTACAGGGGCAGCTGGCACAGGTATGCAAGCAGCATCAACACTCGCCATATTGTCGAGGATGAGGTAGCAGCGTGCATTCAGGTACCCAGTTCTTACAAGCCGAGCTTCTTCCTTATGCTTACGCCATTCTTATCGGACTTGGTGGTGTTGCTCTTGTGAAGTGTGCTATGCGCGCAATGATAAAAGGTGACACTGTACGCGATAAGCTCATTCATTTCTTCCAACCCATATGGGCCCTCATTATGGCTGGAGTTGCACTTAACTTTGGCATTCAGTACATGGAAACACTCTTTAGACACTCAGCTGTAGGATTGGGGCGCAGTGGCTGGTTAGGAGCTTTGGGAGCTGAAGCAATACGCCAAATAGCAGCACTTCAGCGAGGACTCATAGGTATCTCTTTGACTGTAGGACTTGCGTTCTTCCTTTTTTCAGTGCTCTCAATGATGTTGTCAAACCACGACCTTACAAGGCGAGAGCACGCAAGGCGCAGCACAGGCGTCTTAGTTCTTTGTGCAGCGATTGCTCTTATTACAGCTATTGTTCCTTGGGCTTTGGGCCTCACTGACCTTGGCGGTTGGGTTACGAGAGTGAGGTAAACATATGAAAGTAGATAACAAGCTTATAGAAGCTGCAAGAAAAGATATTGATGATCCAAATAGATGTCCTTCTCCAGGGCTTTTTGCTTACGGAAAACAGCTTGTGCCTAAAGTAGCCGAATACAATATTCCGTATTTTTGGATAGGTTCGATCATCAATTCAGCTATTTGGTCAACAGTTGCCCTCATTGCTGGGTGGGAACTTTGGGCCCTTTTGGCTTTTGTAATTCCTACCTGCTTTTTTGTCACGTGGGCATTTTGTACTCAAGCCTTTGCTGAAATGATGGGGCCTATGGCTGGAGTTGATTACATACGAGAGTTTTATCGCTACTTCAAGCAAATTAAATCAGGCGTTCATTATGTGTTGCGCCTAAAAGGTGGCACCACTGATATTTCCTACAACCAAGGAGCGGAAGAATACCAAGATGTTTAGATTGTTTAAACGCAGACAAAAAGAGAGACTTCACGAGCGTGAAATGAAAGATGTTCGTGAGCTCATGCCTCCTGTGGCCACCAAGCACTATGGCACTATACCTTACGTCATTTTAGATAACGGTGCTGCCTCAGTCTATATCCAAGCTCATCCCTACAACTTTGATCTGATGGATAACGATCAGGTTCTTAAAGTGTTGATGCGGCATCAAAAACTCATAAATATAGCTCCTGAATATATAGGGAAATATCGCTCTCCAAGATCAGCAGACTTAGAACAGCAAATCGATTACCTCACTGATCTGATGGAAAACACTGATTATCCCGATGATAGACGCATTTTAGAAGAGCAAATCTTGGATGTGCAAGCACGCTACATAAATACAGGTCGAGCTGCAGAGTATGACTGTGCGTGGGTGTTGAGTTCTCCTCCCAATATTACCGAAGATGGCATTGAGGAGTTTTTTGACCTCGTTCACACTTTTACGCAAGCCTGTGAGCAACAAAAAGAACCCTACAAAATCCCTAGCCAGCAAGAACGTGATGCTGCATACATGCGCTTTGGTATACCCACTCAAGCAGTCAGTTATCCAACATCTGAGATGGGTGCGACTTTTATGCCAACAATCCCTGGAGGTAAAAATGCCTAAGACAAAGAAGAGCCCAGAGATTATAGCGGAGCGCAGTTATGATGATGCGTGGATAGAGGGAATAGCGCCCGTGAGCGCTCAAGTGCCCATTGGTGCCAAAGGTAACATTGGTTGGGTAGGAGACAGTTACGTACAAACGCTTGTCTTTACTAAGTTTCCTATAGACCCAGGCAAACTCTGGCTCAAAGACCTGGATTTAAAAGGAGTGACTGTTAATGTTTCTAATAAAAAGAAAAACCCTCTTGCTTTCAACAGCCTACTTTCTCGCTCCATTGACGGATGGAAACATCAGTTTTCAGGAGAGAGAACGTCTGCTGAAGGTCAGCTAGAGGCGAGTGACAACGCGCTTAAAGCTCAAACACTTCTTGCTCTGAGTCGTGACGGGAATGCCACGTATGACACGGTAGTGACACTCCTTGTTCGAGCTGAGAGTGAAAAGGAGCTTAAGCGACGTTCAAAGGCAGTTATAACATCTTGTAGCGGTGCCGGCTTTGTAGTCCAGCCCCCTTGGACCTTTGCTGACAAGCTCTTCCGTCACGTAAGTCCCTTCGGATTCCAAGACCCGCGCATAACTCAGCTATTCGCTCTTCCCATGTCGGCAAGGACAATTGCTTACTCAGGACTCTTTTCGACTCCTGGGATCAATGACGGATTTGGGTCACTTCTTGGGACTACACAACAAGACGGAGGATCAGCAGTAGTCTTTAACTCCTGGCTTTACGGGCACGGTCGCTGGGATGACCGGCACAATGCAAATATGGTTGTTTTTGGTAACTCGGGTGGCGGGAAATCTACCTTCATAAAGATAGAGCTTGAAAATCACGTTTTGGCAGGATGTCATGCAGTTATCACAGATCCTGAAAATGAGTTCAGAGCGATAGTAAAGCGTTTGGGTGGTCAGTATTTTGACTGCGGTGATAGTGGGAAGTACAAGATTAATCCCCTGGAAGTCTTTAGCAAAAAGCAAATATCGCTTGAAGATTTTGACAAAGCTGACATCGACATTGAGGACGATGAAGCCTCCTACATGCCACTTACCCGTCATATGGCGTTTTTGGATACTTTCTTTAAACTCCTCTTAAAGGTAACGTCTCACGCGCACATTTTACTCAACAACGAGCTAAGAGATTTTTACCACAGCCAAGGCGTGACAGAAGAGTGCACTGACTTGTCGCACATTGAAAAGTGGCTCATATTAGAAGATTTGCTTTATCAAGTTGAAGATTCCTTCAATACCAAGAGAGCCATTAAAGATGGTCCTGGAATGTTGGAAGTAAACCAACGAGAGGCGTATGCGCTCCTCATTGACGCGCTTCGAAATCTTACGCACTCTCAGCGTGGTGTTATGTGGAATGGTGAGACTAACATCAAATTAGATAACCGTGTTATTGCCTTTGGTACCAATTCACTGATTGATGCTCCTCATGAGGTAATGGCTGCGCAGTACCAGCTCATCAATCAGCTCAAGTGGGGTAGGCTGCAGAGAAATCGCTCTTTGGGCATAAGAACTATCGATATTCATGATGAAGCTCACCTAGAGATTGACCCGCGTGTTCCAGAAACTGCGCACGCTCTTAAAAACATGGCTAAGAGAATCCGTAAGTATTACGGAGCACTTTGGATTGCTTCGCAGTCAACTATTGACTTCACTGATCCAGAAGTAGCACGTGTGGGCAAAGCGATTCTTAATCTCATGACCAACAAGTTTATCTTTGGAGCGGAAGGGGATGAGGCAGACAGTATTGCCAAGCTCAATCAGCTTTCAAAGCGTGAAAAGGACGAAATATTAACAGCTGCTCAAGGGAAGTGCATTATGATTTCTGGAAACAGGCGCACCATGCTCTATGTTTCTCGTCCCCCTCATTTAATTAAGTACATAACTACTTCAGAGGCTGAAAAAGGACGCAGGAGAGCAGCTGACAAAGACACACCAGTCCATGAGCGCTGGGTAGCGAAGTACGCAGCGTAACCTGTGGCATTTGAAGCTAAAATAGCAGCTCTTGTCGGAAAGGCAGTTGCACGTGGCATAGCTGACAAGGATAGTCCTGAGCGCAAAGTGCTCATGGGTGCAACTGTAGCACTCATTTTAGGGATACTGTTTCTCTGTGTGATGCCGATAGTAACACTCATGGGTTGGTCTGCAACAAGTGGAGGAAACGCAGGGCATCTAGACGGTAACGAGCGCATAGTTGCTGAGTTTTTGCTCGCGCAAGACGTGCCTCCTTTGCAAGTAGCTGCCATCATGGGAAACATTGCAGCTGAGTCCACTAACTTTGATCCTGCTGAAGCCGAACGCTTTGATCCAGGGGCTTCAGAGTTTACCAGTGATGGGCAAGGCAGAGGGATCCTTCAGTGGTCTTTCTATCCAGGCAGGCGAGCTCAACTCTACAGATTTACAAACTTTGAGGGTAATCGAGAAGCCCTGCACGGCTCTTTGTCTCGACAAAATCCTCAAGGCTCTTGGGCAAACCTCAATAGTCAATGTGAATTCCTATGGTCTGAAATGACAGGGGAAGGTATGGCTGTTGACTACACGAGCGAGCAGTGGTCAAGAGGAACTTCTTGGGCAGGCTTTTTGGCAATCACTGATTTAGATGACGCCACCTATTACTTTGGAAGGTGGTTTGTGCGTCCTGCAGATCCAAGACGCCAGGTAGCGTTTGATGAAGCACGGCGCTTTTATATTGCTCTAACCACAGTAGGTGGAGGAGGTCCTTCTCAGCTTACAGGTGATATGACCTGGCCTGTACCTGGCTTTTCTATGGGGTCTGGTGCTGGCGCTGGTTTTGGTATGCGCCTTCATCCCATATCTGGGGACTGGCGGATGCACAACGGTATCGATATCCCAGCACCTCAAAATACTCCTGTCGTGGCAGCAGGAACCGGGCGTGTAACTTTTGCTGGATGGCGCGGAGGGTTTGGCAATACCATCATCATCTGCCACGGAGCTGGCATTACCACCTGGTACGGACACTTGCACACGATAGTAGTTAATGTCGGCCAACCTGTGATGGCTGGTCAGCATATTGGTGGGGTAGGAACAACTGGTTCATCTACAGGCAACCATCTGCACTGGGAAGTGCGCGTGAATAACAATCCTGTAGATCCTCTCACTTTTAGGAGCAGCGATGTTGCAAGCGACTAAGCATATAAGTCTTATCTGCATACTGGTCCTGCTCTTAGTGTCTTTGGCATCATGTGCGAGAGAAGCAGTTGAAGTCATGGCGCCTAGCCTAAACACTAAAGAAATTGTGCGTAGTAGTGAAGCGACTCCTGTAGTGGACTTCATTGTTCCTGATGATGTGGGCGAAGATATTTTTGGTAATGAATATGACATAGAGGCATTCATAGAGAGCCTGGTTGGAAAACCCTTTGATGGTGGAGATACCATCATGCGCTTTGAACGTGACGGTCATGTGCTCATTGTTGACCACTACGGAGACAACGTGTCGCGTTTTGAAATAGTAAGAGTCACTGGTTCTACGGCTGCTGATATTACTATCAACGGCAGACCTTGGCACATCTCAATCAGTGGGACTGTGCTAACACTTGAAAGTGACGACTTTACCTTTGTGGGTGCATATCGTGAATAAAGAGCGCACCACATTTTCAGAAAATCTCACCAGTGCTCAGCGCTGGACTATTGTGGGCGTCTACTGGGCTTTTGCGTTTGCCTTAATTGTTACGTATGGTCCTTGGTCTGGCACTTGGATTTCCTACAACCTCCTATTTGATCGGTCACACTATTTTGAAGCCTACACTTGCATAGAAGCATGGTTAGCAGCGGGAGGTATGTGGCCTATAGCTACAGGCACTACCTTGCTCGCGTTCGCTGTTCTCTACATCATCTTTAAAGGAGTGTGGAGAGTTGTGAAAGAGAAAAAGAAAACTCCCATAAGAGATCGCATTCCTGAGAGGCAAAAATCAGCTGAGCATGGGGATTCTTGGCCGATGGAGAAGTGGGAGAAGCGTGCTAACGGAATCATGTGGTTTTATCCGCAGCGTGGCTACACCATGATGAAGTCTCGGTTTAGCAATATACCTAAAAAGCACAAAGAGTATAACGCACATGGCGTTGCTTGCCCCCCTCGTTTTGGCATGGTAATAGAGCACGAAGGTGAAGCGGGTGCAAAAGATGAATGCTATACGCTCTCTCCTGAAGGTCACACCATGACCTTTGCTAAAACAGGTGGAAAGAAAACACGTGAGCACGTTGTGCAAACTATGCATCTCAAAGCAGGTCTCAGGCTCGAATCAATGGTAATCCCTGATGAGAAAGAAGAGCTCTTTAAGACTTGTGCTGAAGCGCTTAGAGCTACTCACACTGTGAGGCAAATTAACCTGTCTAATCCTGCAATGAGTGATAGTTATAACATCTTAGATGAGATTAACTATCTAGTTGACTGCGGAGAAGTGGGTAAAGCAGAGAGTTTAGCAGCTGAACTTGGCATGACTATAGCAACTGCATCTGATGATAAAGAAGTAAGCACCTGGAAAGAAGCAGCAGCTGGTTTGATAAATGCCATGATTTTATTTGTGTCTATGCGCGGAGGAGAAAATGAGCGCTGCGCGTCAAACGTCTTTAAACTTCTTCGCAGATATAGTCCTGAGCGGACCATGATGGTAGCGCAAGGCAAGAGGGTACTTGAGAAAAGAGTAGGCTTGCTCGATGCTATCTTCGAAGAGCTTGGCGAACAAAACCCCAACGACCCGGCTTACCTCGCTTACGGTACTGCTGATATAGCTAAGGGCAGAACAGCTTCTTCGATTGGCTTTTCAACGTCAAACGCTCTTCAAGTTTTTGCTAACTCTCAGCTTCAAGAGATGGGGACTAACTCGAGCTTTAAACTCGAAGATATCGGAAATGAACCCTTTGTGCTCTTCATCTCTATTCCTCATGAAACCAAAGCCTTTAAGGTGTTTTACTCAATCATAATCTCACAGGTATATCAAGCTCTTGTCAGAAGCGCCAAAGAAAATGGAGGGAAGCTTAAAAACACCGTCACCTTCATGCTTGAGGAGTGGGGAGTGACTCCAATCATCGATGAGCTTCCGCAAAAAATCAACATTGGTCGTGCGCTCGATATATGGTTTTCTATGATTGCGCAAGAAAAAGACATGGTACATCGCTATGACAAAGGACGCAGCAGTGCTGAGTCTGTCATTTTGGGGGCGTGTAACACCATTGTTTACAAGTCCTCGAATTGCCCAAAGACGCATCAATACATCTCAGGCAGGCTGCAGAAATACACCATATTGAAAGAGGCTGAATCTGACTCTTCTAAGAAGATGTCTATCTCACCTTTTGACGGGCATATCTCAAAGAATCAATCGAAAGCTCCAAGGCCCTATCACACTGTAGATGAAGTAGCTGCAATCGACCCTTCGGTAGATGGCTCTCTCGTGTTTTTTGGAGGAGGCTTTGGATGGTTTTATACAGAGGACATGTCGAAGTGTTCGTCTAATGATTTCTTTGGAATGCCAGCTCCATCGGGATGCTTAGATACTGACATAACAGCAACTCAAGAGCTCTTTAAGGAGCGTGCAGCGAACAGGTCACCTGTTGGTCAACGCATGCCGAACGACTTTAACGCGGTCCCTTTTATTCCCAAAGCCTTGCACGGCGCACTTAGAGAAAGTGAGCGTGCGAGTTACTACAAAGGTGAGGAAGTAAGTCCAAAGCCAAGCAATCAAGAAGCCTACCAGCAAGGATTCGTTACGTTCAACGTAGCGCTTAATGAGGCTGCTTGCGCAGGAGGGAAAAAAGGAGTTGCACCGGTTGCGCGCAACGCAAAACTGACTGCTGCGCACAGTGAAAAGGCAACAATTAAAGCAGAGGTGCGCGACGATGAAGGTGGCACTTGTCTTGAGACAGTGCTTAACGAAAAGACGCCTCTTGCTGAGGTGATTGCAGCTATTGAGCGCGCAGAAGCTGAAGTAGAACGCATGAGAAGGGGTGGTGAGCTTCCACCGGGTGCTCGAGCACAAGTGATAGTGGCAAAAATGCTTGGAAAGAGCCAGGGCTGGGTAGGACAGCGCAAAAAGCTAGCCAAACTCATTCCCGCATTACAAGAAGCGCTCGATGCCGGTGACATAAGACTTAGCCAAGCATTAGAACTTGCCAAGCTCAGTGACGCTGACCAAGTTATGTATGCAGTAAAGCTCGATTATGCAATTAATCCCGCAGTAGCAGTTGAAGCTGCTGTTGAACATGAAGAGGTTCAGGAGGCACTATGGGTCTAACACCATCGCACCGACTACTTTTTAAGGCACTTCCCATAAGGCTTATCGCACTTGTGATTACTATTGCTGGCGTACTCATATCAGCTGAGCTTTCAGCAGAAGTGATGGGTGTGTTTCTCTTGCTGTTTATTACAGTGCTTTCCACTCCCTTCATTCAAAAGGGGATAAGGCTGCGCGTTAAGGAAGAAATCTCTATTAGCTACAGCGTACTTGGAGGAGCGTCTTTGCTTGCTTGGTGTCTGATTTTTGCTGTAGCTGTCCTAGCGAGAGAAAACATGACAGTAGCTGGTGACGTCTTAGGTGCGGGTGGTTTTTTTACAGCTCTACTTCTTTGTGTAGTCTTTGCCCTTTGTATGGGTCAAATAGCCGAGGGCATCTTCTTTTCTGTCCGCAGTGCCAAGAATCAATCACCGCCAGGCTCCATAAATAGGTGCATCTATATAACAGCAACTGCCTTAGGAGCGATGCTTGGATTTGTAATAGGCGGAAGCGGGTGGCTTCTTTGAGTGCAAAATTTAGCATTGAAGGTTTTATCGCGGGTTTTAAGGAGCAGGTAGAAAAAGATACACAGCGTGAGGCAAAACGCCTAGAAGAGATGGAGACCGTTGAATGCATGGATTGTGGCCAAGAACTAGGCCGCGGACAAAGAGTGAGTTTCGAAGCAAGGCTTTGTAGAGCGTGCAGGAGGGGAAGGGAAGTCATATGAGCAAGGGTAAGCAGTTCATACACAGGCTCGTTGATGCTGTCCAAGAGCTCGAGCGAGCAGATGCCACTGGTGCTGACAAAGAGATTCTCGCTGAAAGAGTCAGCACATTTCGTGCCGATTGCGAGCGTGCCATCGATGGGGCGCCAGGTCAAGTGGCAAGCGCTCTATTCCACGCTGAATATTGCGTAGGAGAGCTTGAAAGCAAAGAGCATGAAAGATGTAGGGCTCCTAAACTTGGCTGCAAAGAACATTGGGAGCGATTTCTTATAAGGACGATGGAAGAAGGAGAAAGGTAAAGCTTATGAAAACCTCTAAATTTGTCTACTTTAATACGACAGCAGTAAATCCTGCTCAGATAACTCAGATTGTTCCTGCTGGGAGCGACAAGGCTGATATATGGCTCAGCAGTGGTCACAAGATTAGTTTAAGTGATAACACTGGTGGTCATTTAGAAGATTTAGTACATTTCCTCACAGAGTTCATCGAGGAAGCTGCAGCGGGAGGAAAACTGAGGCACTTTGGCCCCTGGTTTGACAGAAAAATAATGGAGCTTAGGCAAGTAAGCGGGCGTCTTTAGTGGTTGCTAGAAAAGTGAACAAGTGGCCAGGCAGAGTAATACTGCTCTTGGCACTAACTCTCATAGGAGCAGGTGTTTGGATGTATTTTGATGAGCAAAATACTGCAGCTGCACAACAACAAGCTTGGGCAATGCTTTCAAAAGAGTTTACTGAACACTCGGATAGTGGACGTGTAATAGATTTTGATGCGCTTAGAGCAATCAATCCCGATGTTGTGGCGTGGATTTATGTGCCGGGTACTTACGTTGATTATCCAGTTGTTCAAACAACAAATAATGAGCTCTATCTTGACCATAACTTTGAGCGCTCTTGGTGCGCAGCTGGATCGATTTTCTTAGATGCCGGTGCATCGAGTGACTTCTCTGACATCGACACCTACATTTTCGGTCATCACATGAGAAGTGGTGCGATGTTTGGATCACTCGTGCTTTTCAGAGACGCCTCTTTTGCTCAGCGCCATAACACTATACATATCTATACACCTATTGATTCAAGGGTGTATTCAGTCATTGACACAGGACTCATTTCAGCTGAGAGAACAATCGAGCCGCCTAGGATTGTTGAAGGTGAGTATTACATAACTCTTGTGACCTGTGAATATGACTTTGACGATGCCAGGTTTTGGGTTCGAGCGATGCTGATAGATGTAACAAGAAAAGAGTGATCAGGTAAGTGAGCACGAGCTGTGCTTGTTTACCTGCTCGACTCAACAAGCAGGAAAGAGAAGTTGAAATGAACGTACCAAATCAAACTCACACGAAAGGAGTGATGCCATGAAAAGAAAGGAGCTAGAACACTACCAGGCAACTCAAGTAAGTCCTGGACAAGCAGTGGCACGTGACCTGGTACCTTCGCTAAAAGACCTAGGTCGCGAGCACACCAAGATGTATTTTAAACGAAAGGAATTGAAATGAGAGATTTAAACTTTAGAAGGCTACTTTTGGTGGTGATTATTGCCGCCCTTGTGCTGCTTCCTGCCTTTGCAGGTGCAACGTCTGCTTTCGAGAACTCGAACCTAGTCGCACTTGACGTCATTGTTCCCTCAGAGGCTACAGACGCAGAAATTGAAAGACAGGAGTCTTATCTAAGCGATGAAGAGCTTGCACTTCATGCCGCACTAGGTGCAACAAGTGCTGGAATCGTAGCTGCTTCAGCACCTAACTCGACATCGATTACTATGAGTGGTGGTCGTAATGTCCACGCAAACGTCAACGTACCTCGCTGGGCATCTGGTGACGGAACGAGAATATTTTGCTTAGAGCAGGGTAGACCGTTTTCTAATCAAGGTAATACTACTCACGTAAATACAGGTCCTATAGGGAACGCTGTCATCCGTGGCATACTAACACTGTATGAGACAATGACACGGCAAGAGATTGCAGCGGCAGTACCAGGTGTAAGCTCGCTTACACAGCGCGATCTTGAAGATGCTGTGCAGCTTGCGCTGTGGAATCCAGGATGGGGTAACGGAGATACCGTTTCTCTTTCCGCGGAAAACGAAACAAGTCACGCTTCAAGTCCAACGGTACTTGCTGTTGCACGTTGGCTTGCTAACACTAACAACCATCCACCAGCATCAATGCTCGGCACCTTCTATGTCTTTGAGCACGGGCAAGCAGGTTCAGCTCGTCAGCGCATGATCTACAGCAGAGGAAATGTACCTGCAGGTCCAGAAGCAGCCTTTGTCAAAACTATTGTTGGTACACGCGCAAACTTGATGTATGACGTCGCAGAAGGTGTTGTGTCCCCTGTTGACGGCTATGTATTCTACGGTCCTCTGAGCGATGCTCGCTTTACTTTGCACTCAGGAAGCAGCGAGGATAATGCACGGGCAAACGCTCTAGCTAATGCTCCAGCGACGCGCATAGGGACCTGGAATCTTCAGCTCGGCACATTGCAACAAGCCATTAATCCTTGCCTTACAACTGGACCAGACTTTTCTGACTGGTTTACCGCTACTTCTTTGGACAGGTTGGCTGCCACGGGTATCACTTCGTGGTCTGACCGCGTAGCATTTTTGTCTCCAGATACTATGAGCAGCAATGATAATTTGCTACCTGGTTGGCATGCAATGTCAGAAACGCAAATTCCTATTGGATACCATTTTCGTGACGATGTTACCACCGTGCGATTTTTGCGCGCTGGAGAACTAGCAAGTTTCACCTTTAACAATGTGCCAATCACAGGTCATATCCATCTGCAGAAAACGAGCTCGAACCCTTCGATAACAGACGGAAACGATGCCTACTCACTTGAAGGTGCTATCTTTGCTGTCTATAGTATGTGGGGTACACGTGTAGGAACGCTTCCACCAACAGATGCACAAGGGCGTACAAATTCTTATAATATGGATCTGTCGTTTTGGGCAAATCCCCTTGGTGGCAACCCTTCAGGACTGCCCCTTGGTGACTACACACTCGTAGAGATTGTTGCTCCTGCAGGTCATGTTATTGATCCCACACCTATTCCTGTGAGACTGACAAGTGCAAACATGTCAGATGCTCCGCGTCCTGGTAACCATACGCATCCGCAGTATGAGTATTATGCGGTTGCTAATGTTGAGTGGGAGAACATAACCACCATTCCACAACAACGTCCAGTCCTAGTAGTTCAAAAGGCTGATTCAGAAACTGGGGAACCTTCAGCTCAGGGCGGTGCAACACTTGAAGGTGCGCAGTTCAGAGTAGAGTTTTTTGGTGGCTTTGCTCCTGTCGAGAACAGAGACCCCGCAAGAACTTGGATTCTGCGCACTGGTGCTGACGGTGCAGCTCGACTAGATGCGGAACACCTTGTTTCAGGCGATCCGTTCTTTATTGCTGATGGACACGTAACACTTCCGCTTGGAACAATCAGAATCCAAGAGATCGCAGCACCAACAGGCTACCTCATTAACCCTGAGGTCTTTGTGAGACAAATCACACAAGAGTCTATGGGCAGTGAGATTGCTGTATACGTACCACCAGTCGTAGATCAGCAAGTTGCACGTGGTGACCTCGAGCTCGTGAAGATTGCCGAGCGCACCCACGAAAGACTTGAGGGTGTACCCTTCCGTATCACCAGCTACACAACAGGTGAGAGCAATATCATTGTCACTGATGCCAATGGTCAAGCTTCAACTGCCGCAAGCTGGAATACACGCATTGCTGAGACTGTTAACCGCGGTGAGCTTGCAACAGACGGTGTGTGGTTTGGTTACAGACCTGCAATGAGCAACGCTAAAGGAGCTCTACCCTTTGACACCTATATCATCGAGGAGCTAAGAGCACCAAGCAATGAAGGCTTTGATTTGATTGAGCCTTTTAGGGTAGTTATCAGCAGAGATGCTGTAACAATTAACCTAGGCACACTCACTAATCATCCCGAAACTGAGAGTGGTGTCAGAATATCTACTCAGGCACACACTGGTGACAGGACTACTCAGACCTTCCGCCCAGGGGATGAAGTAGATATGCACGATGAGGTACGTATAGAGCACATCGAGCTTGAAGAAGGCACTCCGAGGGCGTTTAGGGCGTGGCTCTTTTCAAGACTTGATGGTGAAGTGTCTCTCGTGTGGGCATCAGAGTACATTGAGTACACCGTAGAAAATGTAATCATGTCATTTACGGTCAATGAAGTTATCGACACTTCTCTATTCGATCCAAGGACTGAGTTCTTCTACGCTGAAACTGCTTATGGTCAAAGAGATGGCGAAGATGGTCCTGAATGGGAAAGAGATTATTCGCATAACTTCTGCGGATCAGACAATAGGCAGACACTCTGGCCAGATGAAGATACTCCTTACACGCCACAAGAGACAGATCCAGCTCCTGAGGTAGAAAGCGAAGAGGGTAGTGCTTCTGAGCCTTCCACTTCTACTGCCGCTGGCTCAGCTCGCACCCCAGGTCTGCCCAGACTAGGTGACGTAGTTGATGCGTGGCCACTCTTATTGGTCTTTGCTGGTTCCATGCTGTTTTCTATGTTCGCTGGCTACAAATTTGGTGTGAGAGTTGCTACTCCTACACTCGCTACTGCAGGTGCTAGCAGCAAAGTTACTCCTGCAGATGTCAAGTCAGACAAGCCTAAAAGTAAGCCATCTAAGTCAGTTGGCAAGACTGATGGCAAGGGTAGCAAGAAAGACGACAAGGCAGATAAAGACGACAAGAAAGATGCTAAGGCTAAGACTGCGAAGCCTAAGGATGAGTCAGATGGCAAGAAGGAAGATGAATCGAAAGACAAATCTATTAAGAAAAAAGCAAAGCCCTCTAAGAAAGAGGATAAATCGTCTTAGCTAGTAAAAATGGGGCTATGGCAATGGCTGTAGCCCCATACAACACTATTATTGGAAATTGTTGAAAAATCGACCCTCTGTAATCGATTCTAAGGCGTTTTGTAGGAGCAATTCGAGGTTTAGCTAGGAGTAAAATGAGTGTTGAAGAGTACAGCAAAAAGAGCAACCACGCAGATCATACAGAGTCATCTGTAGGTGAGATCGTGGGTTCGTATGTGAAGGTAGACTGGAGCAAGCCCCAATCGTTGACTTCACGCATAGAATCCTCTAACATTTTCGATCTGCTGAAGCTTTTTTTGTTAGTGATATTTATTGCAACTGCAGGCACTAGCCTAATGGTACCGTGGGCTGCCGCTTTTGAAGGCCTTGCGGCTGCAGAAGGTTATACTTTCACAGGAAGGACAATACCTGAGCTATTGATGCTTGGCTTCTTTATTGGACTCTTTAATCTTATTGTCTTGCTTTCAGCGTACAAGGTAATTCGCGAGCTTCTCTTTCTTGCGAAAGAGTGGAAATGCGGACCCCTGATTGATGATAGTGCTTCGTGGGGCTGGTCAGGTTTAAGGTGGGCGTCAGCTACAGGGCTTATAGGGTACCTAGCATTTAATATTGAAATATCTATAATCTCCACAATAGGCGGGATCATAGTTGTCCTAGCCATACTCCTAGCAAGTATTAGTGCAGGTATAGTTTTTTATCACCGAAAAGCGTTGGTCAAATACTTTAAGGATGCGCTAACAGACACATCAAAGTCTCAGCTTCAAGAAGAGCTTGAGGGTTTGGGGGTGTCCAGCGGTGAAATTCGGACGTCTGATAAAGGTAACGAGAAGTTGTCAGCAACAGTAATTTCGCCTGAATCAGGTGCTGTTTCACCTGGTGAGGATGGGTAAATGCAGAACCTAACTTTTGACATTTCTACCACCTGTAATCTCACAGCGCCTCGCAGCATTAGACAGGCTTCGCGCTTTGTCGCTTGTGGGCAAAAACGAGCACGTCTAAGCGATTCTAAGGGCTTTGACCCTAGTCGCTGGGGGTGTAGGTGCGAGATAGCGAAGGTAGTAAATCCATGAAAATAATTGCTTCAAATTGCCCAATTGCTCTTGCACTTTATGCTAATTTAATTTGTGACGAAAGGGGGCTTTACAAGCAGGATGCTTGGAAGCTTAGAACACAAAAAAAGAACCGGTTGCAGCCGGTTCCTCTAAGCTCAAAACTAAATAAAAGACTACACATAGCTTACGCTAAGACGATAGCTATGTCAACTCGTATATTTAGTTTTTACCAAAAAACTTTCTGCTTGGCGAAACGAGTGCCAAAAGAATACGCATTTACAACAATCAATAGTCACTCTTACCTCCTAGAGTTACAGACCCCTCAACCACTAAAACTTCTTAGTGGTAGGGGAGGACTTTTCGGCTCTATACAAATGAAAGGAAGGAACCGTGATAGGTGCTGTGTGTGACAAGAAGAGAGACAAAGCCCCCAGTGCAATACTTACAGACTTTGAATGGATTGTTTTTGACTACATCAAGTCACAAGCTGTTGACGGAGTAGCTAAAGACCTTACTAACGCAAAATTAGCTACTGCTTGCGGGAGCACTATTGAGTCCATCCAAAGAGCGACTAATAATCTCGCTCACAAGGGCTTTGTAAAAAAGACCCCTGACTTTTATCCGCACGGGGGTCAAAGAGGTCATAAATACACCATCACCAAGAGGTCAAAAAGCTATGACAAGAGATAAGTTCTTGCAGGAGCAGGTACATGTACAAGAGACGATTGAATCGACCCTCTACGTTTTACGTGCGTGTGCTTGCACCTGCGAGAGCTTGTCTCACGTAAGGGAGTTGTATTTCTGCTTATCTAGGTGCGCGAAGAATCTAAGAGTCTCCCAAAACAAGAACTTAGACGGTACTTCGGCAGTCTGGTGCGCGCACCTAGATAGGTGGGAATATGATTCTCACACAAGTTTGGCGTCTCACAGGATAGGCGTCACGGAATGCAAGAGAGGAGTTTGGTACCAGGTAAACACTCTGGTAGCGCTTCAGGGATAACATAGCAAAACACCACCGCAGCAACGGTGGTGCGCACTAGACCCTGAGGACTAGACAATTTAGCGAGTTGTTGAGAAGCAACTTGCCATTTAGTATAGAGCATATCGTGCTCTGTGTCTAGTATCTCATTGTCCAAAACTGCTATTTCCCTATTCCTGGGCTGTGGTGTGTGAAGAGCGCGCAAGCCTTAAAAGACATAGTGGGAATATCTGACCTGGCCAGGGGAGTGAGCAATCGCCCTGATGAGCAAAGCCAGGCGCATTTAGAGGTAGAGGTGGTGCCTGACGAGCCACGAGCAGCTCGCTGAAAAGCAACGTCACGCTAGATAGTTCTGGTTGGGTGACGCTGTGCCTTGTGCAATTAACTTTTGACTTTGACTAAATACTATTCCGAAAAACAAGGAGACGTTGGCAGCAAAAGCTCACTACTTCTATCTACTGCAGCAGCTCACATCACAGGATTTGTGAGCTGATCGGCGGCACCATGGGACTTGGACTCTGTGCGTGCTATAGCGATACGCCACGAGGAGCCCTATAAGACCTCGGTGCAGACAATAGGGAAAGGTAGTCTACGAGACTACAAACAAAAATGCTTTGTTAGATATCTTACATACGTTGCATCCGTTACATACGTTACGTATAATACTAAGTAAGGCAGTCTGATGTTTCCAAGCAGACGACTTGCCCCATGTTAATGGTTTGAGTCGCTGCAGCTTAGCTACGGCGACTCATTTTGTTTATCAGCTCTATAAGAGCTCGAATAAGCAAGATGGGCTTCACGCCCCACTGCAAGCGCGAGCGCTATGGTGGTTAGTGTTTCTGCCATACTCTCACCTCGTTTCTGGGGCAAGATTAAGTCGCCTGCAATATCAGACTGCCAGAGAGCTATTCTAGCAGAGCTTTTAACTAATCTTTTATCAGGTACCGAACCTGTATGTAGACGCAATTTACACAAGTGCGAGATCGGCACTGCGTTACCAAGGATTGAGAGGATGGCCTTAAAGGGTTTCTTGGCCACCAAAGCATTTTAGGCAGACAGACTAGTCATAAGACCTCTAGGCAAGGTGGCTCCAGCAAGGGTGGGTTGAGCTGGGTTGTGGAAAACTTCTTCACAATTTCTACAAATTTGAAATTCGCGGGACGGTCCACACGTCTGTCTTTGACAGACTAAAATTGCTTGAAATCGATTCAATACTTAAAACATTCAGATTCATGAATAGTCTAAATATAGTATTAGTCACAAATATTCTGTATCAATCGATTCCAATGCTTTACTGTTCGCTTCCGCTCACTGTTGCAGTAACAACACGGCTAAGAGGGGCATTAGTCGCCTTAGGACTAAAATATTAGTTAGATAGTACCTATTGTTACTCTTAGTCGTAATCGCCAGGAGATTTTAAGAGGGGCGGCGACCTTAGCCCCTCTTATAGAAAGCTTGCTTTCTTGCTCTTGCGTTTAAGGGATAGTCTTTGTTTCTAACCTTTAGGCACCGGGCTGCTTCGCCCCCGGCTGCACAGCACAGGTGTTGTTGTAACACCTTCAAAGAGCATTGCCTAAAGACTAAAGGGTCAGATTTGCCTTTTGGGATAGTATTCAATAAAAGGTATAGATAGGTCGTTTAATTCATGTGAAATTTCTAAGGTGAAGCAGCCATATTTTAAGACATGTATATGCAGTTTTTAGAAAAAATATATATTTATGATTCTGCTCGTTAGTTTGATAGCTCGTGAGCTCGTAGGCCTAGCAGCTGACAATATATACAAAAGTGATGCTATATGAGCCTGCTTGACAATGTACGCTATTTGTATACTATATAACTATGTTGACTCCAAATGACATGATAGTTATGCGCAAAGAGGTGGGTTTAAGCAAAGAAAGAGCTGCTAATCTCTTTGGTATAAATCTGCAAACTTTAATGCTTTGGGAAAGTGGTAAGAGTAATCCTCCAGCGTATGCATTAGAAGAACTTAAATATTTTTATGATGACCTTAAGAGTAATCCTCTTCCGCAAAGAACAAAAAAAGATGAGGGTATTTTTTTTGCTCAAGTAAGAAGAGAGGCTGGTTATACCCAAACAGAAGTGTGTGAGTTACTCCCTTTAGGAATAACTACACTTTCTGGATGGGAGCGTGGTGCTGTATTGATGCCCACTTATGCAAAAAGGTTGCTTCTTAGGTTCTATAGCGAGAATTCTAAATAATTCGTAGATAATTATATATTTCCTTTACTTGGTGTTGTATATCGTATACAATTAACGGTAGTTAACAACCAAACGATAAGGAATTAAATCATGAAAATTGAAAAAAGGCTCTATTTTGTCGTAATTGCGCTTATTTTTTCTCTTGCGCTCTCTCTTTCTCTCGCAGCTTGTGATGAAATCGATCTAGCTCTTGGTATAGCTGAAGAGTATTTAGCTCTCACAGAAGAGAGTACACCTTCCTCTCAACTTTACACCTCTGATGATATAAGAATGGCTCAAGTTGTTCGTGTAGTAGATGGTGATACTGCTGTCTTTAATGATGGAGGAAATGACTTTAGAGTGCGCTTTATTGCCATTGATGCTCCAGAGATGGGTTTTCACAACTCAGATTATGAACCTGGTGCAACTGAATCTACTGAATTTGCTAAAGAACTCCTTCCTGAAGGGAGGGAAGTATATCTAGTAATAGGAACTCCAGCAGAAGATAGATTCGGAAGAGCAAGGGCTTACATTTGGTTAGATGATCCTAAAACTTCTGAACCTCAAGAAAGTATGTTAAATGCTCAACTCTTGGAAAATGGCCACGCTGAAGTATCTATTCATAATCCAACCACTTATGAAAATCTATTCTTTGAGTTAGAAGCACAAGCAAAGGATCAAGGTCTAGGAATGTGGGGCAGATAAGATGACAGCTCTCTTAGCACTTCAACTAGGAGTGAGTATTACTATTAATACTTTTCTCTTGTCCTTATTTGCCTTAAATTACCACATTTTAAATATTGGTTTAAATTTCGATCCTGGTATGGATATGGGGGATTGCCGAGCCAAGGTAATTGGTGTGGGTAGTGCAAGAGGAAGGAATTATAGATGAAGTATAAAGGAATGATTGCAGTTGTTTGTGGTGGAGTTGGGGGGATTTTAGTGCAAATTTATTTAGTAGATATGGGTATTCAGAGAGACCTTCCACTACTTCTCATTTCATGCTTTTCTGCGATAGGTATAGCATATCTAGCTTTGATTATTATTGATAATTTCACACTGAAGGAGAAGTAGTATGATATGGGTCAATATTGTTTATATAGTTGTTTGTATTTTATTACTGCTAGGTATAACGGCTATTACTGGAAAGAAAAGTAAAGACGAGAGTCTAACAGGGGTTGTCTTTATCTCTTCAGCTTGGATTATGCTGTTAGTATCTGCTCATATATTCCCTTTCAGTAGCGCAGATGAACTCACTAATACAGCCTGGTATTCAGTCTCATACTCAGACTCCGGTGCGAGAATTAGATTTTTAGAGTTTGAAAGCAATGGTCGAGCGACAGGTCCTTTTGGAAGAGGTTCAAGCACAGAAACCACTGTTAGATATTCAATAGGTGAAGATGTTATCAGCATTAGTAGTTCTGGGGTGCGTTTGTTTCGACCTGCAGTATCTTCTCTTTCTTTTGAAAGGGAGGATGGAGGAGCAATAGAAAATATTATTTTCAGTGCTGCAGGATTCGATGATCGAGTGTATTGGGCAGATTTAGAGACAGCTCAGCGTAAGGGCGAAGAGAAGTATAGAGAAGCGTTAAGACAGCGCGCACGCTCCATTGTTGATACTGAAAGTGGAGTTGTTAATCAACTAGATGGCCGTTCAATTACCTTATCAGGAGACCAATCAGAGATTGTATTTTTCCTAGGGAGAGGAATAGAAGTAGTAGTTCCCACTACTACTGAGGGTAGATACAAATTCATTTATAAGGAAGAGCATATCGTCTATTTTGATTTTGATGGAACTATCAGTGTTCTTGCGGGAGGAAGCTAGTGAAAATAGGAGGAAAACAGGATCGTCAGAGATCTTCGAAAAGAGATACTGTGAGTGTTAAGAGAATTATATTACTTCTCTTCATTTTATGTTGTCTTATTATTTTGATGTCAATGATACTAGCTGACATTACTCTTTGGGCTCAATCAAACATTTATGAAGATTATTGGCTATTGAGAAAAGTAAAATTTCTCTTTCCAATAGCAATATCACTATTTTATATTTATATAGTATCTGACCTTGTAGGAGATTGGAGAACTCGCTTCTACAGCTTAGGTGAAAGCCACCATTTGCCCCTTAAAGATAAGGAACCAGACATCCCACTTCTGCCACGCATTGCTTGGAAGGGAGTAGGATTTGGAGCCATGGGTCTTTACTGTTTAGCGATAACCAACGACTTTGAGGCAAGTAGGATGGCAGGGGGAGCAGAAAGCGCTTTTGGTTGGGTTCTCTATGCAGGCTTATCCTTGTTTTCGATATTTCTTACTGTAGCAGGTTCCCTCTGCGCTATTAAGAGTGATCCAGAGCTACAAGCTGAATAAGAACAAGAAACAAGTGAAAGGAATCACAATGAAAAGAAATATTACAATCGCACTAATCGCAATCATGCTAGGACTATCTGCTGTAACTCTTATAGGATGTACCCAAGCTGATAGGGTTAACAATAACTTAACGGTAGAGGCTGACAGCTTCAATATTTACCGCAGAGTTGTGGTATTTAACAACTTCACTGACACCATACTTTTTGAAGCCTTGGGTTATATGTCTATTGATTTTAGAGGTGGTGACAGAGGTGAGCGACTGTGGATCACTATGGAGGTAACTAACAGCGAAGGCGAATCTACGGGGCAGTTTGTTAGGCATATGGTAGCCATCAATGAAACAACTACTTGGATTGTAGAAGATTTGTCAGACGGCACAGAAACTCATAAATACAAATACATCGTTAACTTTGTGCCAGAAATGGTCCAACCTTTCACTATAGAAACAATCAGGTGAGGAAGTCAGTATGAATTTTACTCACCCAGCCCACAAATCCATAACACGCTTTGTGTGGATCATGTCTGCGGTCTATTTTGCTGTTTTGTGCCTCTATGTATTCGGAACAAGTAACACCCTAGAGGTAACAGACACTCAAACAGGTGCTGTATACGCTCTTGAGAGCGTAAGGATAAGAGACTTTGACGACAGTGGAGCTCGTGTTGTTATAAACGGGGGAGCTTTTAGAACCAACCGTACCATCACCTTGCCCATAACACTTACAGGTAGGTACGAAATGGCTATTACAGGGCAAAGTTTTTTCGACAGAGTGCGCGGACATCAACGAGGAACAATAACCTTTCGTTTTGATCTAGAGGGCGGACCTGAAATGCTCCAGGGAGGTTGGTAGTGATGGTGGTTTGTTCACAAAGAGACAGAGAAAAGGCAGAGGAGATTATATTGAGATGGAAGGTTGCAGCTGCATGTTTAGCTAGCTATTTGCTCTGTGCTTGTATTTTTGGTGCAGCCTATCTAATAGAAGGCTCCATTAGAGGTGCAATCATAGGGACAAAGAATATGATGGCTGGAGCTGCTGTTCTCTCTCTTTTAATACTTATTTGTATCTGCACTTTCTACTCTTTTAGACGGCTCTTTTGGGCAATAAAAGTTACTAAATACCCGTGTGTTGAAGTAGATGCAAAAGACAAAGACTGGCAATGTGCTCACTGTGATACCTGCTATCAGTGTAGGGGTAGGAAGCGCTTGAATCAAGGTCTATGAGGGCGTGCATCCAAGGTGAACTCTTACATTGAGCGAGCAAAAGAGCTTAAACGCAGCCACAACTACCGTGAGCGCTATTTTGAAGCCAAGCCTGGTCACAAGTTACCAGGCACAAACTGGAGTTTTTACTTTTGCCCGTACTGCGGACGAGTAGTTAGTAGAAAGAAGGCGTCTGTGGACCATATTTATTCAGTCAGAAAGGTTCAGACTGACAGAGCTCTTAGGGCTAAGTTCAAAGGCTTAGAAGATGGCGTCAATAATCTCAACAACCTAGTCGCTTGCTGCAGAAAGTGCAACTCACGCAAAGGTCGTAAAGGGGGACTGTGGATACTTAGAGGCAAGTATGGCATCTACTTTATGCCTGCACTTAGAGTAGCTGTGTATGTAGCTCTAGTCGCAGTTGTGTGGTGGTTGTGGCAAACAGGTTTATTGGCAGAGTTGCTACCAGAAGCCAGTTACCTAATAGATAGATATATTTTGTAAAGATAGGAGATCGTGTGGACACATTTAGTTATCTAACAAATAACCTGCTCGATTGGCATTGGGTTGCGCTGGGCGTCCTCTCAGGACAACCAGCACTCTACATGGGCATGAGGATTATCTTTAAGCATAAAAATGGAATGGATCTTAGAATGATATTTATTGGACTTGGTTTGGCTTTGGCACTATTAGGTGGGCTGGTTTTACTTATAGGTCAAGGCAATCCTTTTTCTCTTGGCCTTGGGTATTCCTGGTTCATACCTGGTTTCTTTCTGCAGATTGGTGGATTGATATATACCTTCTTTGCACTATAAAAGTGTCAAGTAGAGGATTGAGGAGCAGGAGGAGTATCTAATGGTTATCGTTTGGATCATCGCTCATATAGTGCTCACAGCACTAATTGCTAAGCAAGAAATTAGCTTTGAGCCCATCATTTTTATGCCACAAGATATTAATGAAGAGCGCTGGTTTGCGCTGTCTAGGATTCTCTTGCTCACTGTTGCTGCCTTCGGAAGCTTCTTCATTGTGCAGCTACTTGTATATGAGCTAGCCAATCTATTGCCACGCTCTCATGAAGGGCAAGCTTCTAACCTTGCGCTACTAGGCTTTCTTTATGCTCCTATCCATATTGTTGCAGCAGTTTGCCTACGCTTCTATTTCTCCGAGAGATATAAGGAGAGAACTCTTATAAAAATTGGATGTGAGCACGGATGTTAAAGTTCAGCTGAAACGCTAACGATAAAAGAGTGGGAAGATTCACTGGTTGAGAGGTTGAAGTAGGGGAGAGCGGGAACTGATGATAGAGAGTAAGAAAATACTCGACGCCTGTTGTGGTAGTCGCATGTTTTGGTTCGACAAGGAGCATCCAGAAGCCTTATTTTGCGATAATCGCAAAGCTGAGTTTGTTGCGATGGATCGTGGCAAGGCTAGAAAGATAAATATTAATCCAGACATGGTATGCGACTACAAAAACCTGCCATTTGACGATGAATCTTTTAGGCTAGTTGTTTTTGACCCTCCGCATCTTGTGCGAGCAGGAGATAAATCATACATGCAAATGAAGTACGGAAAACTACCATGTGATTGGCGTGCTGACCTAAAAGCTGGCTTTGACGAATGCATGAGGGTTTTGGCCTGTGATGGGGTGCTCATTTTCAAGTGGAGTGAGGTACACATCAAGACCAACGAACTTATAAGAGTGGTAGAACAACAACCGCTTATAGGGCATATTTCTGGCAAGGCTGCTAATACTCACTGGTTGACATTTATGAAGATTGCGGAGACTGATGGGTGGTCGCTTGAGGAGGAATCATGATACAGGTTAAAACAGTCACAACATATGTAGCGAAATGTACCAGTTGTAGATATGAAGAATCGTACAAAGCCTTTTCGCCAGCAGTAACTATCAATGATGCAGCAGACTTTTTTGAGAGAGTTGGATGGAAAAATGTTCAAGGCAGCAAGAAAACATTATGCAATGAATGTGCAGAGGAGGAATCATGAGCCAATCAGAAGGACAGAGGATGGCGCTTGTTGACCTGTACTTGCGCGGTGCCGTGCAGGGGCAAGGTGGTGTTACAAACCTTGAATACGAATACTTCACTGAGTACAACACAGTAGTAGAAGCCATTGAAGGTAGGAAGTGTGAGCGAGTTTACCGCACCATTGGGAATATGAGCGAATGGCGATGTTCAGAATGTGGCAGCAAGCTATTTTATGTACGCATTGGTGATTATTGCAAGTGCGGCTGTCGGATAGTAGGTGATAGTGATGACTCGCAGTTCAATGATGCTTGATGGCGTTGAATATGTACCGAAATCAAGGCAGGTACTAGACGATGATATATCTTTTAGTGATGACAGATGCGTACACACAGACGAATGCCAAAGCCAATATGCAAATGAAGGTTTTAGACAGATTAGATGCTGGGGCAACCACACTTATGTAGACGGACGCAGATCATGTAGCGGAACAAGTAGGTGCGCCGTCAAGTGGCAAGATTGTCCGTCTTGCGGGAAAAAGGGAGCAACGTTTGCTTTCAATACCTGCATTAACTGCCTAACGAGACTTATGTGTACGTGCGGTAATAAGGCAGAATCTGGAGGAGTCTACAGCAAAGAGCCTATAGGTGATGGACTGTTGCAATGTATGTATTGTGCCAAGTGGCTAAAAGGCCCAGAAGTATTAATGAGCAGCGGAAAGGAATAGATAGATGAGTGATGAACAGCTTTTTGGAATGTACTTAACCGAAGAACAAGCTAAAGCAGCATACATTGAAGCGCGTAGCTTTTTCGACGATGGGCACCGTGTTATACACAATCCCATTAAACTAGGGTCGCGCTCTAATAAGAACAATAACACATACCACTTTGTTAGCACTGGGGGAGGCAAGGCCAGTGTGATTAGCTCCATGAACATACAGTATCGCCAAGCTGTTAGTGCTCTTGAAGAAGATTACGGGTGGTCCTCCGAGCAACTTGATGACCTATCCAAAGGAATACGAATTAAAGGTGAAATTGAATATGCTTCTGTCATGGTAAAAATACCCGTGCCAAAGAGAAGAGATCAGTGTTCTTTTTATGAGGCCAAATATAAGACTGCTAAAGACTTGCTTCTTGAGGGTGTAATTACAAGGGAAGTAAATCACCCTGGGAATTCTGGACAGTTTTATATCTCACGTCCTAGCTTCCTTGCGGAAGAGTTTCTAGATGAGCATGAGGTGAAATATGTAGATTGCAATTATCCCTGTCCAGAAACAGGAAAGCGGTTCATGTTTGGCTGTGTAAGTGCTGGAAGTGAATTGCCAGATAACTGTCCTCTTAGATACGCGCAAAAAGAATACATAATCCCAAAAGTAGAAACACCGAAACATCCCATAGATGCAGTCTCTTTGCTAGATATCAGTATGCCAACGAGAGCCTACAACTCACTTGTCATAAGAGAAGGACACAGGACTGTGGGGGATCTAAGAGATGCATTTGGGCAGCGTCTTGAAAGATTAGAAAACGTCAAAGGGATAAGCGGTGTGACCGCTAAAGAGCTGAGAAATTTAGTGCTTGCAAAAGCTCTTGAGCACAATCCTCAAAATCTACCCTGGGAAGGGCCGCAATATGAAAAAGTATAAGGAGTTAAGAGAGCAAAGGGATGCTCGCAAGCAAGCCTGGCGAGATGAAGTATTTGTAAGAAAGTGTTCACTAACAGGCGATCCTATTGAGTACACTCATGGGCATCTTTGGGACATGGGGGAAGGCCTCAGACGTGAAGAGCGATTTATGAATGGAGTCGGGTATATAGCAACAGCCTTCCTTCTGGCGATATTAGTAGCTATTACTCACCTATTATTGCAAAGCATACTAGAAGAAGTACCGCTACTGCACCTTTTCTATGCGGCCATCTATATGATGGGTGGTATTTCCGTAGGCTCATTTCTCGCAGGAGTAGTCCTCATGATTTCAGGCAGACGAAAAATAGGTAAAAACGATGACTGAATTTACGTGTAGCGACTGCGGCACCGCTGAGCAGAGTGCATCGATGCCTCCTAGTGGCTGGGTAAAGACAGCATGTCATAGGGATAAGCCAGGAGAGATGATATGTCCAAGCTGTCATGGTCTTTTGCCAATACTTGAAGCCACTATTGATATCTTTCTGGAAAGAAGGACTGCAGAGAAGCGCAAAGACGACGTTAAAGGAAGGGTGTGCTAATGATTTCGATGTGGATTATGGTCTTATTGGGGATTGTTGTAGGTGCCACTATCATGGTTGCAGGTTTTTCGAGTGAAAAAATGAGCATCCTCGTAGTTGGTGTCTTAGGTTTCCTCCTGGCGCAGGTAGCGCTTATTACTGGCGTTTATTTGTCTGGCGCGACTGGTGTTCTATTTGGTGTGATAGGGATAGGGTTTATTTCTGTTGGTACTTTAGGAATGATTGCAAATCATCCGACACCAGAGAGCATGAAGAGCGGAATGGGAATAGTTGCGGTAATGCTTGCAGGTATGGTGTACGTGAGTGCCTTTGTCTTATTGTACTAACTTTTAGGTCTAGGGTATAACTTGCACGTTATGAAAGGACACAAGATGAATCATCTCGACAGTTCGAACTTCAACAAGGAACAATATGAAAAGGAGCGAGAGAGCATTAGGTCTCTTCGAAAGAGGTCAGTGAAGGTGCTCTTAGCAGCCTGTCTTATTCTCATTATTTCTATCGTTGCTTTTCAGTGGGGGTTTGGAGAAGTAGATCCAGCAAATACAAATACTGTGCAATTCGTAGAGCTGTGCAAAGATATCTTGGCCATTACAGGACTTCTTTCAACAGGGTTGGCTATATTAAGTGCTGGAGGTGTTCTTTTTACTTCTCTCAAACTCAAAAAACACAAGGAGCTCAATCAAAGCGCGCCTACTACGTTGATAAGGAGACACTAGATGGAAGAAGGTAATACTATCGCGTGTAGGGTGTGTGGTTGCACATGGGAAAACGCTTGTGTCACTGAGGAGGGGCCGTGCTACTGGGCAGAAGATGACCTTTGCAGTGTTTGTGAGAACTGGCTAGAGATATCTGAAAAAGATGCGATTTTTGCCTACGGTGAAGCTGTCGCCAGTGCATCACGTGATGCACTGATTACTAAGTTTGGCTGGACTGCAGAAAAACTCAAAGAGCTTGAAGAAGAAGTGCTCGAGGTTGAAAGAGCTAAGGTGGCAGAAGTGCTGGCGGGGAAGGATTGCAATCAAAGTGCTGGTGAAATACTCCTCGATCGCTACGACAAGCTAGCTGCCGCTATGGACCACGAAGCGTATCGCCGCATTAGAAAAGACATTATAGAGGCCATTGATGGTAGACCAGGATATGTAAACGTCGAAGTATGGGTACCTCAAAAGTTAGCACACCTGTGGAATTGCCCTTTTGGTAAAGGGCTTGCTTCTCACGGGGATCCGCTGGCTAACGAGTGTAGGCATCCTAATAGCCAGGCTCAGCTGTGCGGCTTTGAATGTTGTTCTTTAAGAAGGGGAAGGGTTTGAGATGGAAGAGTTTTGGTTTTCCGTGGGTAATGTACCCCTTGTCCTGCTGGCTTTGGTAGGCTCATTGCTCAGCGGAATGAGGCTAAGCAAGACGGAGTGGGGATTTGTAATAGCTGTCTATGTATTATGCGTTCCGCTCTCGCTGTATCTTGTCTTTGCAAACTTTAAACCCATCCTCTATTACCTCGGTATTTAAGGAGTTGTTGCTGTCGTATAATGACTTTATGGGCAACACAACTTTTCAAAGACTTATAAAAAAGCTTGGCCAGAAAAGAGCGCAAGTGATAGCGGAGCGTTTTGTTGAAGAATTCTTGTCACCTGCAGAAGCAGCTGAGCTTACGGGTTGGACTCCTTCTGAAATCGAGGATCTCCTCGCAAACAATTGGCATTTATCAGGACGTGTTGGAACTAGACGCGGAGGATATTGGGCGATTGTGCCAAAAGAGACCCTTTTGCTGGGCAAAGAGTTGCCTGGCGGAAAGCCGTTTCTCTACGATGAACTTGTAGCAGAGTTTGGCCACATCGAAGCAGACAAAATAATATATGGCCTGTTAAACGACCTTGTTGATGTGAGAGAAGCATCAGAGGCTACTGGTATTCCACCAAGAACTATTCGCTACCGCCTTGGAAAAGGTGCCGGGGGAAAGTTGGCAAAGAAGATCAACGCACAAGCTCCATCGGGAACCACCTGGGCAATTCTAAAAGATGCAGACCTCACTTCTGACTGCAGGCAATAGGAGTCCATTTTGAGTAAACTCACTTATAAACGAATAGACGAGCTCCTAATGACACGACAAGAAGTTCTTGACTGCCTGGGCATTAGTGGTACCTGGTTAGCAGAGAAGGTAAAAGATGGCGAAATCCTAAGCTTTCGTACTCGCGGGTATTACAGGCCGAGCGTTGAGAAGTATAAAGGCGACCCTGAAGTAAACTTGAACATGCCTACCTACAGGCGAATCAACGAGCTTTCAATGACGAGGAAAGAAGTGCTGGATTACTTAGACATTAGTCTCTGGGCCCTAACCAAAAAAGTGGGGGATGGTTTGATTATGAAATTTCACACAGGTGGGTACTATAGACCGAGCGTTGAAAAATACAAAGAAGTTCGAGGGAATAGAAAAGGTGGAAGGTATACTAAGGAGCAAAGGAGGCAGTTACGTGTCAAGTAAAGGAACTCTCACCAAGCAGGTATCTTACCCGGAAGGAAATATTACTATGCCAAGGTTCTTATCAAGCAATGACATTATAGATGTTCAGGGCTGGTTTGGCACCATTGTCCTCATCACGAGCGCAGAAGGTCTAACATATAGTCTCATTACCAACAGAACGTGCGCTCAGATCCAAGCTGAAGGTGCCTGGGTATCAGCCCCAGGTTTATTTTTGGTATAAAAAGTAGGTCATGGACCTGCAAAACACCACTTATCGAGCACTTAAACAGCACATGGGAGACACCAAAGTCCGCGCGTTGGATATATGCACAGAAATCAATATCAGTGGATAATTTTACAATTCTTGAAAGTTATCGTATATTTATAGCAATTATTTGCCACTACAAGAGTTGGCAGTACCCACAGAAAGTGAACCTGCACATATGACAACAACCAAAGAGAATGTTACTTCTAGACGACAGCCTACTAAGCGCAATGAGGTTTCAAAGACTGTTATTCAAAGGCGTATGGCTAGTCCTGCGTACATTAACAATCACGCAAAGGGACACAGTACTAGTCAGATGCTCAGAGAGGGAGCAGAGATCATCAGAATCTTAAGGCCTGGACTAGCAGGAGAGGCAATTTCGAGGGGGAAAAATGCCGGCTAATCTATGTGAGGAGTCGGGCGAGTATCGGTATGTTGAAGATCCTGAGACATTGGAAAGAAAAACCCAAGATGTCCTAGATATGTTCGACAATTATCTTGAGAGCGTAGAAGATGATAGTACGAACAACTGGAACACCAGCTTATTTAAAATCAATCATGACAGAGCAAGTATGGTGGCAGATCGCATTGAGAAGCGCAAAGATTATTACAAGTTCTACCACAATGGTTTAATAGTATCGGAACCTCGCTATTTCGGACTGCTTATTTACTGGATTTTGAAGCTTCAGCCATGTTATATAAATTCAGAGAATCCAGAACTTCCTGAAAACGATATCAAAATAAATGAGTCTTTTGCATACTACTTGCTCTACCAAACGCTAAACCGTATAGGCGCTGAAAGGGGAGTTCCATACATTACAACAAGCGATGATGTTGAAACTAGGATTATGCACGCTTTTGCTTATTGGGACTTATCCAAGGAATCACTGATGCTCTTGATGGACTTGCTTTGCGACCAGCTAGAAGTGTTTGGGAACTATAAAGAAGCTCAAAAGAAGTTTCCTGACGCTGAATCCTGATTGTTTCTATGGAATCGTTCGAAGCCACACAGGTGCAGGGCAACCTTGTAGCAGGAGTAGACACAGGCTTAGTTGTAGCGGCTGGGATATTTATTTGGACTGCAACAACATGGGCTTTGAATAAATTTAAGATTCAGCCGTTGCAGGATGATCTTACTGATTCCAAAGCTGAGCTTGCAGATGAACGTAAATTGCTAAAGGCATCAGAAAAGGAGCTGATCAGAACCCAGCTCGAACTAGCTTCAGCAAGATCAGTACTGCAATCCATTCAAGTAAAAGAAATTATGGAAACTAAAGCTGAGGTCAAAAGTATTGCCCCAGTTAAAAAAACAGAAACCCTTGATGTCTCTAAGAAAACGACTGCCATGAAACACGTGATTGAGATGAACCTGAAGATAATCCGCGATAGATAAAAATGTCGGATAATGTAGGTTATGTAAAAATTGAGACTAAATAAGTCTCAAAATATGGGGCTAGGAATCTCTTTTAGCGTTGAGGTCCATGTGAAGATGAAGCATTTCTCCTAGATCCTCTTGTGAAAGCGGGTATACTTCATGGCCATTGTTCTGCAAGTATCCTACAGGAACTCTTTCTTTTTCAGTGAGCCACAGGTATACATCGAGGTGCCTGGTAAATGAAATTTCGTTTTCTTTTGTCTCGAACCTTCTCACTCCAGAAGTTTGTGAGCATGAGTGCGGCTCATAGACTTCAAGTATTCTAGCTGCCTTGGGCTCATCTGATACAACAGCAGCCCAAAAAGCCTCTGTTGTGAGTGTTTGTGTCGCATTGAGCATAGTAGTAGCCCTTTCTTCTGTCATTTCCCTTCACTATCTACATTGACTGCAATTGGTGCCAACCACCTGTAGTCAAAGGTTCTTTCCCCATCTCGAGGCCCTTTCCAGTAGCCGTGCCAGTGAGCTCTTCTGATGTGAGGAGCCTTTTTGCCCCCTTCACCTTTCGCGCTGCGAGAGGTGCGGATAGCCTTGCCCGTTTCATCCCCCACGTGCCATATGCGCACACCGCTTGGTTCAAAGAGCTTCATTCCGCCCTTAACCTTCTTGGGAGCTAAGCGTGATGGTTGGGTGCTGGGGTTAGCATGGTTGATTATTTCGGGTTGTTCGGAGCATATATACATGAGCAAAGAAAGGTCAGCTTTTATAGTTTTAGTGATTTCGGGTTTGGCAATTACCTCAATTTCCTTGTAGAGAGCTGAGAGCTCGGTATCACTATGCTCATCACTCGCCTCTTTACTATGCCTAGCTATCGCTTCTTCAATAGTAATGTTTTCGCTCAGCTCGATGGGTATTGTTGCTTTGGCTCCCACCGTGCTGTCATGTGTAAGACGCAGTTCCCAGGCGCCGCTCCTGTATTCGTAGTCGAGATGACAATATACACCATAATCGGGACCACGCATTTCTGGATATTCGATATAGACCGACCACGAAGGAAGGCGCCTAAATATTTTTAAAGGAGCTGTGTCAGACAGAGGGGTTTCTATGAGCGCTTTGAAAACATCAGGGTCAAACCTATAAATGTCTTTGGAGTATTTCCACGTGCCGACTGCAGCAAACTCCATCGCTTCAGTTGCCATTGCAACCTTGGCCATAAAATCTGTGTACTCAGGCGAGCCCGAATAGAATTCGCCTATTCCCATCCATGCCCCGTGAGGCAGCAAGACGTCCTCTGGCCAATCTTCAGTCAGCCTTCCCTTCCCTTCCCGGAGCAAATCAACCTTCCGGCCGAATTTCGGATAGCGTTTATTAATCTCGATGAGTGCTTTTTCTGGTCTTGTAAGCATTAGCAACCCTCTCTTTAGTTAGCCTAGTGCGGCAATAAAGTCCTCATCGCAGACCGAACATATCGTTTCATTTTTGGTAACACCAGGGAAATATCTGCCGCAAATATCGCACTGAAGTTGGACTTCTGCTAGATCAAGTTCATGGGCATAAAATACTGATGCACAAGGAGTATTATCCTCGAATTTAACCTCGAACGTGTCTTGCATGATGCGAGTATCATAATCAACGCGGGCCACTTTTGCCAATTTCCCTGTAAGTTTAGCTTGGTTCGAAGTTACCGAGCTATTAACAGTGACATAATCACCTGTTTGGAATTTTGTTTTTGGATAAGGACCCCCCTTTTTACTGCCACGCTTTAGCTTGTAGCCCTCGACCGATGTCTTAAGATAGGGCCCGCGCACTTTAAGGATTTTATTATCTTTCGCAAGTGCTGAAACTCTTGAAGGGTCTACTTTGAGATACTGAGCAACCTCATCGCGCGTCATAAAGTCATCCTCTGACCATTTTTCGTTTGTCATTAGTCGCCTTTCTGGCCAGCTCGTCCAGCGCGCCTTATCGCAGCTTTAAGCTCGTTGAGTATTACTTCATCTGATGAGACGTCAATGAATTCATCGTAAAGAACAGCTCCGCACAAATACTCTTTGTGCTGGAACATGACTCCCCCTTCGACAGTTGTGGCGTCAAAATCTTCTAGAGTCCAATTGGTCATGTTGCGCGCTGCCATATCAACCCCTTAATCGTCACGATTGGGCAAGTATAACAATACATTGCGCAATAAATAATTTCTAAGCTGTCCATCAGGAATTTGGACTTCCTTATATTCGACCTCTTTGACATTTCCCCAGCCATCAACCTTTGAAGGAGTTGCGTAGTCAAAGACAATCATGGGATTGCCCTTCCTGCTCTTGCCTTCTCTCATGTTGTGAGCAGCACTAGCCTCGACAACTTCATGGGCAGTATAGCTTCCATAGCCGTAGAGCTTTTCCATTCTTGCTTTGCGCCTCTGATGCTTTTGGCGCCCTTTTTCTTCTCGCTTATTACGCTCGTTGAGGTCTTGAAGAGCGGCTTCATCTTTTTCCCAGGAAATGTTATTGCCATCTTTCTTCTTTTTCTTGGCACCGCAACCACCCTTTAAAATCTCTATCCACAAAGATGAGGAAGTAGTAACTCCAATAAAGCTGTACCCAACAAGTCTTTTCCGTTTGCCCGAACCTTCCCACACAGCAATGGTTCCACTGACCCCAAAAGCATCCTCAGCAGCTGCACTTTCATATTTTTTGGAAGGGGGAAAATCGCTCGGACCTAGGCCTTCGAAGGCCTCTAAATCAAAGTAATCTGTCTTTTGGGCAAACTTTCCTGTATGGTGCCACTCAGCAGCACACACAGCTCCGCTTTCTACCGCCCTTTTTTGCCAGGCCTTCAGCTCGCTCTTGGTAACGAGTCCGCGCTCAATAGCTTCTTGGGATCTCACAGACCTTGAAGTGCCGATGTATCCTCTTTGTCCGTACTTAACAGTCATGCTACTCTCCTCGACAGTTGATGATTTAACTTGTGTATAACTATACCATAACAGAATAGTTATGGCAAGGAGATTTATAGAACTTCTAAAATGCTTTACCAAAAAAGTTGGCAATTGTGTTGACAAACTATTCAGTATGCTATATACTTATATATAGGTAAAGGAAAACGAGAGAAAGGAGCACGGCATGGAAATTGTAAAACTGGTGATGGCGATTATAGCCCTGATGCTTGCGACCACATATCTTGTGCTGGTCATCAAAAAAAGGCGCGCAAAATGATTCCATCAGTAAAGGACATCAATAATGCCAGCATGACTGCATCAGAGGTCATGGACTTTCTCGATGTGACAGAAGCTAGGATATATGTCCTGAGCAGAAATGGACAAATTGAGAAGTTGCGCGCTGGCGGGTTCTATCGTCCAAGCGTCGAGCAGTACAAAGCCGCCCGCAATCGCAAGGGCGGCCGCCCACCAAAGGAAAAGTAAAGGGACGGTAACGTGAAATTTTTCTTGCTAAATGTGTTGGCAAACTATATAGAATACTATATACTATATATAGGTAGAAGCACACCCGACGCAAGGGAGCAGGAAAATGGACAAGGTGACAATGATGGCAGTAGACAGAATTAAAAATGGCTTAGAAGCAGGGTTTTCGAGGGCATCCATAATAAAGGATGATTGCAGAACTACAAAGGCAGACCCAGAGAAGCTAGAGCTTTTCGTCGAGCTATCAATCGAGGCAGGGCTTGATGAAGCTAAGGCGATACATAAGTCATTCCTCTACTGCCTCGACATCTCGATGCTGAGCAAAGAAGAGATAAAAAGGGGTTTTAACGCCCAATCGTTGAGCATTGAGCAGATTGAGGGGAAGGCTAAAGATGCAAATAAAGCTGAATAGGGCTAAGAGGATGTCAAAGTGGGGCAAATATGGTGATACATGGAGCGAGTGCGTAAAAGCAATTCCTGTCAACATTTTGCAGTCGCTTACATCAAAGCAGATAGCTCAACTGGTAGATGCTAATCAAGATATTTATCAAAAGGGGTTGAGTAAAGAGGCGAAAGAGGGATAAAATAATACTTGTCTCCTGCCACTGGTGGCAGGTGTGGGATTGAAATATATTATTTTGCTATTTAGCAGGCGACAGCCAGCCCCCGCAAGGGGGCTTTTGCTATTCTATCCTGCCCAAGCCCTAGTCCACTGCACGAGCTGTCACAGCTCCGACCATCCCTGTGCGAGAGGCAGCAGGCACATTAGCGCGCTGGAATCTGAGCACAGCTTCTCTTGTGCGTGGCCCGAATACACCGTCAATCGTCAATGCTCGGCTGCTATTGTCCCTAATGCAGATTGCTCTGCAATCTGCATTAGGGGGTCTGCGCTTAGATATCTTTAGGGCAGATTTTAGAGAGAGGGCAGCAAATGAAGTATAATAGATATGACCTACTGAGGGAACTTTCGAGTTCCCTCTCTCGATTTTAGAGTGATACAATAGCCTTGTTGGAGGTATGTTGGGAACCAGTTCAAATTTCTATATCTTCAAATACAAGGGTAGTTCACAGGGCTGCCTTTTGTAATTGCAGCTTTAGCGACCCCTAATAGACGCCTTGTCGATGTCCAATTTTTAGCACGAGAATAATGAGCTCACTTTCACGAATCTGGCAAACGAGCCTGTACTTCCCTACCCTATATCTAATAAGCCCCTTATGCGAACCCTCTAACTCCTTGCCCAAGGCTTGAGGACTGGGCTTTTCGTGGAGGTTCTTGTTGATGTAATTTCTGATTCGCAGTTTAGTTGAGCCGTCAAGAGCAGCAAACACCTTAGCTGCCTGGGGATCGAATTTGACCTGGTACAACTTATCCATCAGGCAAGCCCTGCTAGTGCTTGTACTTTATCCCATTCAAGAGGTGTTCTTCCTGCATCAATAACTGCTTCGGCGTCTCGTATATCTTCAAACTCTTCTATTTGCTTCCAAGCAGAGTCCATCATAAATGCAGTAACGGTTGTTCCGTTAAACTCAGCAAAATCTTTTATGGCACTGAGTTGCGCTTCTGTTACTCTGAGCGCTAAGGTTTTTGTTTTTTGTTCAGTGGCCATAGAAATCTCCTTTGTGTGTATTAACAATGTATATACATTCTAGCATCTACTGATCTCACTCTCAACATTTCACCTCATCAATGCCCTAATGCAAAAAAATGCCCTGCATATTTTCACTCTAGGATATTTCTGATACAAAATCTTGCATGTCGGATACAGTCTAGGCACTTTTAAGAGCAGTTGTGCTTCCGTAGCACTTCTCTTCAACAAACCACCGAGGATCCTCGAAAAAGAGAAACGACTGTTGGCCAGAAATTTCAACCTGATAACGAAGCCCCTTGCCCCCCACTTTAAGCGATGCGCGGTTAAGCGCATGTCCGATGACGCGATCTATTACATAGACTTCATCATCTAAGATTACCTGCAGTGGCCGAACAACCCCCTCATCACAGGTTTGAGCTACAACAGAGACATAGCGCTTTCTTCGACTCTCAATTCCCTGGACCATTAGCGAAAGTACCCCACAGGATGAACCGTGTTGTCAGATTTAATGTCGACTTTAGCCATGCAGCTATCTATAAGCTCGATTCCGCGCACAACGGACTTGTTTCCAAAGCGAGTGCGCAAGCTGTCGATTGAGCCTTCGAGCTCTTCTAGCTTCTTACGCTGTGCTTCGGGCAAGAAGAGGTTTGTCTGTGTGGGTGCAGCTGCATCAACCAAGTCTTGAGCTCGTATACTAAGTGAACGCAAGCCTCTGCCCTCAAAGTCCTCATTTTCACAAAGGAGGGCAAAGGCAGCTCGTGCAATTTCAGTTGTAATATTGGTCGGTAGGAGCAGGCGTCTTTGCCTGGTATAGCGCTCAAGCTCACTATCACGCACACCGATACCCACAGCCCTAGCCTTTAGCTTATGCTCACGCAAGCGTGCGGCCACAGATTCAGACAGCAGATACACAAGCGCTTTAGCATCTGCCGGTGTTTTTAGATCTCTGGGCGCAGTTAGGCCGTTTCCGATAGATTTAACCACGTAATCTACAGCTGAGCGCTCAGGATCAAGTGCCTTTACAGGAGTTGTGTCTAACCCACGCGCAAACCCTTGAATAATCTCACCCATTTTGCCCAGGCGAGCTCGCAGTGCGGCCGTAGGATATGTGGCCAAGTCTCCAATGGTGATGACGCCACACCTATAGAGCTTCTTTTTTGTAGCAGGACCAACATAGAGCAAGTCCTCTACAGGAGCTGTCCACACGAGCTCTTTGTAATTCTCGCGGTCGACAACAGTAATAGCATCAGGCTTTTTATAGTCAGAGCCAAACTTTGCAAACACCTTATTCCAGCTAATGCCGATAGAGACGCTAATGCCGAGTTCAGACTTTACACGCTCACTAATTTCTTCGGCAATCAGCTTTGCTGCTGTTGCACCTCCGCCGTACTGATAAACCGTTCCTGTTATGTCAGTCCAGGCTTCATCAGGGCCGAAGGGTTCTACTAGATCGCTGTAATCATAGTAGATTTTGCGCGCTTGCTCTGAGTAGTGCATATACAAGCGATAGTTGGGTGGTACCACAATAAGCTCGGGGCATTTATTGCGTGCCTCCCACAGAGGTTCACCAGTTTTTATACCAGATGCTTTGGCAAGTAAATTCTTGGCTAGTACAATCCCGTGCCGAGCTTCTTCGTTGCCGCCCACCACCACGGGACTATCTCTAAACGCAGGATTTATAAAGCACTCTACAGCTGCATAAAAACAGTTCATATCTGAATGCAAAATATATCTCTCGCGAGGCACTGCACCTGGGCAAATCGCTATATCTTGCACGGGTAGAGCAAACACAAAAAACTCCTTATCTACTCAAACTAGTGTTCGCATTCTAAGGGGTAAGGAGTTAGCTGTCAATCGAACAGGGCTATAGTTTGACCACCTTGTTGCCAAACCTTGCAAAAACTGCGTAGCTCATAAAGTGCTCCTTTCACTTTGTTGAATCTTAAGGTCACCATACAACAATTCTGGAATAGTAGCCAGCTCGCAAGGCTCTACACAGAGATTTTCGCGCCTTACGGCGCTTGATGGGTTGATTTGGCACCTGAACCCATCATTGCTGCGCCCACTTTTCGTATTTTGCCACAAGAAAATCACTTGCGGCGCCATACAAAAGATATGCTTGCAATAGCTGGGCCCGTGCAAAATCAAGCTGGCGGGATGAAGGTGCCGCCCTTGCGTGCGACCGCCACCTTCTATCCCTTCAGCTCTCACACTTGCCCATTTCTGCGAGGTTGCCCCAATCATGAGACTTGTGCGTGAGGTCTATCCAGTTACTTACTCGCGTCCTCCTTAACCGCGCTTATGTAAATGGGCAAAGTTTCTGTCAAAAAGAAGATCACTTTTTAACAGAGAACTCCGCTGATCCATTTACAACGCTGATAGGTGAGCGCAACTTTTCAAAAGCGGCTCAAAGAGAAAAGTACGGACAGATTACAGCGGGTATCTGACATCGAGAGAAGGTAGGTAGTTATGAGCAGTTTTGTAGAAAACCCAAAAACAACCCTAGAGGAGCGCAGGGCTGCAAGAGCCGAAGAACTTGCCTGTGACTTTTTGGTAAGGCAAGGCATGAAGATTTTAGACCGTTCGTGGAAGTGCAGTTACGGGCAAGCTGACATAGTTGCCTTGGATGGCAAAACCCTTGTGTTTTGTATTGTGAAGGTAGGAACGAATATTGACTTCAATCAGCCAGAGTGTGCGTTTGCAGAAAGGACTGAAAGGCTCAAAAAACTTGCAGGTGTTTACAGAGCTCGCTGTGCCATTGAGCACAATTCATACCGCTTCGATGCCATAAGCATCTTAGTTGGCACGCAGCTGCGCAGGGCGCATCTGCACTATTTTGCTGATGTTTATAGAACGATTTAGGAAAGGGAATAACATGAAATTTATTAGTACGCAGACCGAGATGAATGCTGAAGGTGCCTTTCCTATTGCAAGTCGTGAAGATTTAGCACTCGCGCTTAATCTTCCTATCAACCAAAAGGAGGAAGGCAATGGCTAACGTAAGCGATGCTCACGGAACGGGAGCTTTTGTAGGGGGCTGGACTGAAGAGCTGCAAGACCTCTTTGTGAAGGTTATAAACACAAGTCAAAAAGACTGGGGCTACGGGATGGAAATTCACTATGCCAATGATGAGCAGTTTAGTTTTTGGGGAACGGGCAGATGGAGCTTTCAAAATACTCTTGAAAATCTTGAAAGATGGACGCTTGAGGAATGTGACGAAAAGCCTGACTTGCGCCCTCTGCTCATTGAGCTCACAGGTGAAATGAAGGCGCATAAGCTAGTTTGTAGAATTGAGTTTGCAGATAGCGAGCCAGGCGGCGGGGTGCTTTATAAAATGAAGGGAGATATCACAGCTGCAGTCTGCGACAGAACCAATAACCCCACTTTAAGATGGAAAGAGATTTCCAGTGAAGATTTTGAGCGCACAAGAGCAAATCTTGTAAAGCTCGGGTTCGAAAGAGAGTTTGAGATAAGCTCTGACGAGCTTATGACTCACCTTTCAAAAACAAAGCCAAGGGGGTGGGAGAAGATTACGAGGGCAGTCGTAGATGCTCATCTTGAGCACAATCCTTATGCTTACTGTATTGAGGAAGAAGTAAATGAACTGCTCGACCCAGCTGCTTGAGCGCAAGCATAGCGCAACAATTGGCGAAATGGACACCTGCGAGGGTGTCCATTTCTTATGCGAGCCGTTTCAAAAATCTATGGCGCGCCTGGCGGCGCAGCTGTGTTGCACGTGCTTAGGACTCACGAATCGCTTTTGCGTGTGTCAGGCTGTTGGCAACTGTGCCGGGCGGGGGTATTGCCCACAACCTGCTCTCTTCGCAGTAGTCCTGCTTTTAGCAGGACTCCTTGATCGTGCTCCCACCTAAGCAAAGGACGCTTAGGCGCAAACACG